>Ga0209187_1000382_pt1 | contig 82505 bp, 71 predicted proteins | sample BantaG_FD_187430 | JGI IMG/M metagenome (GOLD analysis project Ga0209187, IMG submission 187430) | Marine algal microbial communities from Bantry Bay, Ireland - BantryBay_4 metaG (SPAdes) (version 2) | ecosystem: Host-associated > Algae > Red algae > Unclassified | place: Bantry Bay, Ireland...
CGTGTGCAATGCCGCGAAGCGGCCGCAGCGCCGGGTTTGGTGCAGGCGGTAATAGGCAACGAGGGGTAGGCTCTATATTGGAAGAGAACGCGAACCGAGGCGCAGAACGTAGCCCCGCGCAGTTTATATCCTGCTTGCATTCTGTTATGCCCGAAATCCACTAAAACGCCCGCCCCAAAAATTTCAGGAATCGTTTATCATACACTTTTCATCCGCCAGGGTGTCGCCACTACGCGGCTTAGAGGCGGAATCCGCCGGGACCACGGCCTCCTCACTTCGTTCGTCAACCATGGCTATCAATGGGTCAGCGCTACGCGCCTTTAGTCGTCTGGAGTTCCAATCATTTTTAATACAAATCGGCTTATCTAAGTGCCATTGGTGTCAGACACCCTCCGTTTTTTTCAGACAATATCACTAAATAAGTCCGATTTTTCGGTCATTTCTGATTTGAAGCGTATTAGAGGAAGGTTGGTCCTTGCTAGAATACGAGCTTTCGATTCAGGTCGAATTAAACCCGAGTAGCGCTATTTTTACGACTCCAATGCCCGATTCTTAAGAGCGGTCACTTCGGGGGAGCCGGTCAACCTACTCGCCCGATGGTCTTCAGCTTCTCTTCCATTCCCCGACTAAGTTATCACAATGAAAAAATCTATAATGTATTTTTTAATAATAGCACTCACACTTTGCAGTGCATCGGCCAGCACAAGCTACAATAATATCCTTCAAGACTGTCGCGACGAGAGCGCAGGGGGTTGCTTTTACAAACAGGTGGAGTATCTTGAGAAACTGTCTGTTGATATTTTGGTCTCTGACACTACTCATACAGCTCTAATCGTTTCAAATCTGGCTTTAGTTTTCCAGAAGGATCGCGATTCAAACTTTCCGACCATTACCAGGGGTGTAATGGGGAAAGCTGTGAGAGTCATCAATTCCTGTCTTTACAAATTCAACGACTCTGCGGACGTCCCTGCTGTCTGCGCCAACGTACAATCACTGCTGGACGTACTTTTGCTTTGTGCGAATGAATCATCCATAAGAGGTATAGAATGCATGCCGAAAAATTTGTTTTTCACGGAAGGTTTTCTTCGGAGGCCGATGCACGTACAGCGGATTTTAATTTCGACAGGGGTTGCAAACGAATTGTTGGCGCTCAACGAATTGAGTATTTTGTTGAGGAAGGTGACCGTCAAAGGCTGTGGTAAAGCGGTCAGCTTTATTTGTATTCACCAGCAGCTTGAGGAAATGGGCGCAAAGGAATTGACTTCAAACGATCTTTTGACTCTATATTGTCTGAATCCTTCTGATGCTGTAGGGAAAGTCGAAGCCAAAGCTCTAATAACCAAACTTGTAAGTTCAGGCAAATTGACCCATCTCGAGCCGCTTCTCTTGAAGGCTTACATGGGGCAATAAAAAGGTGACTTACACCTTCCGTTTTTCCACCGTTTCAAAAGGGGAGGGCGTTTCGTGCCAAACGTTACCGGGAGATGCCTTTCGCGCCAGTTTTGCCCCCAATATTTGGCGGAAACATCTCCGTCAATAAAAAAGAACTCACTTGCCATTACGGAATCCCACCTGTATTCATTTTTACATTCGGGGGAACTCTTCACAATGGTTAAAATGCTTTGCTTCAAGCTGTTAGGTGCCCCAATTGAGAATTGGAGATTTATGAAATACATACGCTTACTCATGTTGTGCGCCTTATTGGGGTTTTGTGCATGTTACTTCAGTCCCCCTTCTTTGGATGGGTACCATACACTTACGTCTTCGGATGCTCCGGACTGTCCGCCAGAGGAAGTTTGAGGATGTTAAGCTTGAGAATGTTAAGTTTTATCTGTGTGATATTCCTTTCGGGGTGCTCCCTAAGTGCTGAAACTTTAGCAAAAAGTGTCCAAGAATTTAGGCGCTCCGTAAAAACCCGGCAATTTACCATTTCTCTTTGCCAGGCTCCCTTTGGGACAAAATCGGGTGGCGAAATTTTCCTGTCAGTTAATCTTCGTGGTGATGGTAAAATATCTATTCTTCCTTACGAATCATCAGTTTTTAGCGTAAACGAAAGTACAAAAAGGGTGTTGAACATTGATGGTGAGGTTATTTTTCTCCGCTTAAAGATTGATCATCCAGTGTCAGGAGAAAGGCCAAAGACTGAAAAGCGGTTCTACAGTAACTGTGGCGGTTTTGAAGGGATAGCAGAAGACGATTCTTTTTTCTTTATGGACAAAGTGCAAAGTCGTAATCTAACTTTTGAGTCTGGAATGTTGATGGAATATCTTGATAAAGAAGATAAATATACCGTTTCTCGTGCTGATGGAGGAGGCCCAATTTCCCTGACATTTGAGAATCATACAGTCCTCTGGAAAGTTCCCGAACTGCAATCAAAATCTCAATCAAAGTCATTTAAAGAACCGGAAGCTGACGATGCTCGCCACAAAGCGATATTGCGCTTTGATAACAATCTGTCTGCTCTTTTTTGTGGGAAAGATAGCCACGGTAATTCCTTTTCCATTTACGGTGATATGAAGAAAGGAGGTAATTGCTCTTTACTAACTTTTAATCGGCAAATTGTTGCAACTAGACCTTTTTCTGAAGGGGCAATAAATAAATATTTCTCACATGAAATGTTTGCAGAAAAGACTGGCTTAACAAAATTATTTCGACTGCCTGAAGATAAGTATTTCGAATTGTATTCGCCGAAAGATGCATTAGTTTACTTTGAAAAATTTGCCAGATTTTCTGAATCAAATACAAGGCTTTCCGTTTCGAATATCTCCTCGACTAAAAGCAAACTTGGCTGGGAACGTAAGTATTATCGAGATAAAAATGGTGATTTTCTTCGTGGTGTGACGGAACCTCTAGACTTACCTGTAACACTGCAAGACATGAAGGAATCGCTAAACCTCCAAGAGTTAAGGGCGTCTTTCGTCCCTTATTAACTCAAGAATCTTCCAGCCCAAAACTCCCATGATTTCGACCCTATTATTATGAATATTTTCTATGCTCTCGTGTTTAACATAGTACTTATGGTTAATTGCGTTTCACATCCTCATCCAAATGGGGAAACAGTGCCTCATCAACATGATAGTTCGTTAAAAGTACCGCAAGAACATGGACGTTCGCTAAAACTACCTCGTGAAGTTGGCGGTTTGAAAAAACGGTCTCATGAGCACGGTAACCATTCAGGTTCTGAAGTGGATACCATAATTCCTGCCACAGTGCGTGCATGGATATCTGATTCCTGTGCGGACCTTCCTGAGTGCATGCGGAAAGCTTCTTCTATTGATTCTAAAATTTTTCGAAGAGCTGAATGCAAGCGCTTAATAGACCAGTTTCATGTCATCAGAACAATAAAGATCGAATCTGATCTTACCACTAACCTACTTACTGCTTGTAGATTTTTGATAGATCAAAATATAGACAACCTCAAGGGTGGTCCTTCTGAATATCCCCGCACCTTTGGTACACTAGCAGACGCTCTGGGAGAATATTACTTTACGAAAAAGGACTACGCTAGTTCATACTACTACTTTGCCATCGCCGTAAGACATAATATAACTCTACCTCAAAGCGAGTATTCGGCAACGAAGTCGTCATTTCTAGGCCTATCAAAGGCAACAAAGTATACTAAATCAGCCGAAGATGGGTTCATAGTATTTCTGAATTATTCGGCAACCTCAAATATTTCTACCCGTGAAATCACCTCACAACTTATTGATTCCTTTTTTGACGGACTTCCTCTCAATTGCCTGAGTTTTCTCTCGGCTAACCCTGAACTTTGCCTGAAAACAGACCAATCCATGATTAATGAGATGATTTTGAATTTCTCTCAAAATTTAGATTTTAGTGAGGCGGCATCGGCAAGATCAGATCTGCAAAAATGCATCAACTACCTTCTTATCATCGAGGAGTATCATTCCGATTTAGATCTCCGCCCGCTGGTTAAAATTTTTGAAAAAACACCATCAAAATAGTCAATATTTAGAGGGAAATTATAAAAAATCCGCTACCATACTTTCTAGGTTTCATTAGCTTGTTTCCACTTATACTCCTTACTAATCCACCACAGTTGAAAATGCAATGTTGGCGGGCCTCAGCCTGGAAGGGTTGTGAAGCGGTAGCATTGATGGGGGCGGTACAAGCGGTAGACCCGCCGGGAAAGCACACTGACCGATTGCCGGAAGATGTAGGGGAGGCAAAAGGTCAATGGGAATTCCGTCGCTTGGAAACGGTTGCTGTACCCCTACTGGAAGCTGAGCTCGCGGAATGGGCTAGCTACGAGCGTCTTGAGTCTAATGGGCTTGGCAGTAGCCGAGTCGTTCGCAAGGTTCACCGTTCTGGAGTCGATCTTTGCCTGCAAGAGCGGATGGCTCGGTCTGGGCCAATCGGCGTTGAAGTGGCTTTCCGTGGTTCCTTAAAGCGGGTTGAGTTTGTTGCGAGTCTAGAACCACGTTCGGTGGCGTATTGGGTGAATTGAGTGATTCTGGACCGTCAAGCCGAGGGGAGTATGGCGGTGAGCGAAGCCAGGCGATGATTCCGCAGACGAGCCCCGCGAACAACGCTAAAAATCCTCCGCGCGAGAAGGTGAAGACAAGGCTGATGCCAAGGAGGATGTTTAAGCCCCATGACGCCCAGAATCCCCAGCGGTAGACACTAAGTGCCCAGGAAAATAGCATGGCCGGAACCAGAATTGCGGCCGCAATATTTGGATTTCCCAGCCCTAAATCTAAGCGGGCCCAGCCCGACGCTTGGAAGTCGGAAAATAGAATGTGTAGTAACCAGTCGATACGGATTCTTAGGCTGCAAATGATAGGATGGCCAGTGAAGAAAACATCGTGGTCTTCGAATTCAGTTTAGGTTAGGCTCTTGCTATGAGTTCTTCACGCTTCAGCCTGTTCATTGAATCTTTCTTTTTGTTTCGTGCAGGGGCGAAGCAAGATCTGAGTCGTGTCTGCTTAACTTCACGTTTGCTTAGGGTTTCAGGATTTCTTTGTTTCGCATCAGCTTGTTTCGCTCAGCACGAGGCTCCCAAGGTTCCGTTTCAAACCCCGAGCGCGCTAGATCGGATGCAGGCGGTTGGAGATTTATCGCGGCTCTCGCCTGCATACCAGCAGCTCTTTCAAACCAATCGACTGTTCGTTCCCAAGCGGCTTCCTCAAGCCGCTGATTGGCTCGCGACCCAGGCCGAAAAGGGGCAGAGCTTTGGTCAGTTTCTTGCCTTAAAGCCGAACCCGTTGACCCGTCATCGGCGGGTGCTTTACATTCAGCCGGTCGGAGAGTTTAGCGAGAAGGGGCAGCGCATGTTTAAGCTCGTGGCCGACTATGCAAAGCTGTATTTTCAAATGGAGGTTAAGGTGCAGAAGGCGAAGCCGTTCTCGCCGAAAATTACTTCTCGCATCCATGCGGTCACCGGCAAGAAGCAGGTGCTGTCGACCGATATTTTACGTGACCTTGAACGCTCGCTGCCGCGCGACGCATATTGTCGGCTCGCGGTGACGATGGAGGATCTCTATCCCGATCCAGATTGGAATTATGTGTTCGGGCAGGCTTCGATTAAGAATCGGGTAGCGGTGTATAGTTTCGCCCGTTATGGGGATGATGATCCGGTTCAGGTACTTCGGCGTTGCTTGCAGGTGTTCGTGCACGAGACGGGGCATATGTTTGGCATCTACCATTGCCTTTACTACGAGTGCATTATGAATGGGTCGAATCATCTGGCTGAGAGCGATGCCTCGCCCTTGCATGCTTGTCCGGTTTGTCTGCGAAAGTTTCATCACACAATTCGATTCCATCCCATGCAGCGCTACAATAAGTTGCATGCGTTTTACCAAGCCAACGGGTTGAAGGATGAGGCGCAGTGGATGCAACGTCGGATCGATGCCTTACCCTGACATATTTTTCGAAATCTTAGGCATTGCCGCTTAGCGAAGTGTGCTTTGGTGAAAACCTTCGGTAAATCAGCCTGTCTGCCATCAATGGCACTTAGTTAAGCCGATTTGTATGGAAAGGAGTCCGCTCTGCCCTGAAAAGAAAGCCGGAGGCTTGAAGGCAATTAGCCGGTCGGTGACCGAAGGGAACCACCGGAATTCATTGGGAAATAATATGAAGCGCTGGAAGCGCGGTCGGAATAGAAACCAATATGGGCGATGCCTTTCAAAAAAGCAGAGGTCAACTGATGCGTGCTCAGAATACGATTTTTAACTGAAAATTATACGGTTTTAGCCAGCTGGCGCGGTGCTGCGCCTCGCTCCGATTTCTCTTCAAATATAGGGCTTATCCCTCGTTGCCTCTTACGTCTGCACGTAACCCGGCGCTGCGACCGCTTCGCGGCTTGCACACGGCTACCATATCCCGCCCACGTTGGGGCGGATTCCCACGGCGTAAAATGTCGCAAAAAAATGATTTGATGGCTTATCTAAGTGCCATTGCTGTCTGCCATATGGATATGCAAGAGTATTTCATCTATTGGACGCAAACCACTAACATTGCATTAACATTGTCTCTGTATCTTCGGCTTCTAACTAATACCAATTGAGCTAGGCTAATCCTAGCGCTATAAAACTAGGTCAAATCCAGGAGTAAAATGAAGATCGTATCTACCCTTAAACTTTTCGCAGTGGCGATGGTTGCCCTTTCTTGCCTTCCAGTTGCGAAGGCTGGTTTTAAATACGAAGACGGTGACGTAAAGTTCGGCGCTGGCGGACGCATGCAGCTTCAGTATCACCAAGAATCTGAAGATGGTGAATCGAGCGAAGACGAGCTATTCTTCCGTCGTTTGCGCTTCTATATTGATGGGACAACCCACGAAGACTGGTATGGGAAATGGCAAGTGGATTTTGGTAAAAGTAAGATCTCTGTGAAAGATGCGTACTTCCAGTACAAGGGGGTCGACGGAATCAAAATCTCTTTGGGTAACAAGAAAGTTCCCTTCTCACGCGAGTACCTTACCTCGTCCAAAAAGCAGGAGATGGTCGAGCGCTCCTTTGTTGGCGATCACAACTACGGGGTCGCAGACCGCCAAGCAGGGATTCACCTCGAAGGGAGTGCTACTGAGTTTGTTTCTTGGAAAGCGTTTGCGGGCCTCGGAGCGCAGGATCCTGATAACAAGAAGTTAGATTTCGAATCGACGATTCAGATTGACGGTGGTGATGACTGGTCGGAGGGGCCTATGGTCGCTGGACGCCTTGAGCTGTTCCCACTCGGAAAGCCAGCCAAGTTTAAATATGAGCAAGGTGATTTTAAAGGAACCTTTATCCCGAGTATCGCGGTTGGTGTGTTCCAGTGGAGCAACGACGACGACAATCTTTCTGGGATCTCAACTGACGAAGAGACAGGTGAGCCAGATCTTGGTAAGCAAGATGTCGACAACGTAAACGGAGTGGAGCTCAGCGTGGGGCTTCGTGGTTACGGCGTTTCTCTTGATGCACAGGTTAACATCTTCAACTCAGAGCTTTCTGATGCGGATGTAACGGATGGATTGTACGTTGATAGCGAAACGGAATTGACCAACTTCGCAGTTGAAGGCGGTTACATGATCAACAACATGTTTGAGCCGATCCTCGGCTACGAAATTCAAGACGCTGACGGATACAGCACCGAGTGGACGCGTATCTCTTACGGCGCGGCATACTACCTCGAGAAACACGACATCAAACTGCAAGCGACCTTCCGCCAGAACTCTGACAAAGATGGTAAAGACGGCAACGATGTCGATGAAGTGTTTGTACAAGCGCAGTACGTGTTCTAAAACCACCCCCTTGGTTCTTTAGCCGCCTATTGGTGCTTCGGCACCGTAGGCATAAAAAAAAGCCCTGCGTTAATGCAGGGCTTTTTTTGTGGGCGGATCAACCTGGGAAAGGTGAGGTCGCGCCGCTTCTCTTAGAATCTGCGAGATTCGTAAACTGTCAGTTAACTGGCGGTTAACTGTCAGCTAACTGCCTTGGGTTTGGCGGATCGCTTCTTTGAGTTCTTCTTTCGCGGTGGTGGAAAGCTTTTCGTTTCGTGCTCCCGTGCCCGCTGTTTCTTCATTCTCCAGCAAGCAGTCGACGCATTCCTGCATCATTACCATGTCATTGTGGTATTTCCCACATACAACGCATAGCTTAATATGTAGCTTGGTCCCGATGCGACGGACCAGGGGGAATTTACTTAGGCGTTGTTTTTCTAGGCTCTTGGCCACTTGTTTACAGGTCCACATGATAAATCGATTGCATTTAAATTAGTCTCAAGCCCGAATCGGCATTTTGTTGTCTGGTATTCTCAGTCCCATCAAGTGCTCTATGAGCACATGTCATTCCTAGGATTGTTTCCAGTTCAACTCGAGGCACTCCTTCAGCTGTGCACGCGCACGATGAAGCATCACCCATAAGTTATTCGGTTCGATTTCAAGGAGCTTACAAATTTCTTCTGTTTTCATTCCCTCGAGTTCACGCAGAGCAAAAGCCTGTTGCTGAGGTCCACGCAGTTTACTGAGGCAGGCATGGAAGATTTCCATAAATTCTTTGTTTGAATACGCCCGCCGAGGATCAAATTCCCAGTCCCCTCCAGCTCGGGTTGGAATCCCGCTATGTTTCATTAGGAAGGGGCTCGACGGTTCAAAATCTTCGATGTTTTCAATCGGGGTTTCGCGCACCGCCTTGCGGATATAGTCGACCACCTTATTGCGTAAAATACCACGAAGCCAATATTTCACATCAACTCGGCCGTCAAAGCGATCGAGTCCTTTAATGCCGGCCAGAAGCGTCTCTTGGACCACATCTTTTGCCGCATCAGGATTGCGTAGGCGCAGACAGGCATATTTGAAGAGATATTCTCCATACATGTCTACCCAGTCTTCGGGATCGGTTGGTTTTTTAGCTGGCATCTCCTCTTCCTTACGATGTGGCTTTGACAAATGTCGATTCATAAAGGGGGGCTGCGACTGAAATCGACGCATTTTGAATCTCATCCAAGCTTATTGGTTATCTTTTTGCCGAAAATCTAGTATCGTCCTAATATGGCAAAACAAAAGAAGATAGAACGACCCGACGGGCGGGCGCTCGATGAATTGCGTAAAGTTCAGATGAAAAAGAACCTCGCTCCGGCCGCCGCTGGATCGGTGCTTATCTCGATGGGCAATACGCAGGTAATTTGCGGCGTAACGATTGAAGAAGGGGTGCCTGGCTGGATGCGCGGGCAGGAAAATCCGGGGGGCTGGGTGACCGCAGAATATCGGATGTTACCGTATTCGGTCGAGAATCGGGCGCGGCGAGAAACGGGTAAAGTTGGCGGACGTACTCAGGAAATTCAACGGCTTATTGGTCGCTCATTACGAGCCGCGGTGGATATGCAAAAGCTGGGGCCTCGGACGATATGGATCGACTGCGATGTCTTGCAAGCAGACGGCGGTACGCGTACAGCGTCGATTACGGGTGGATTTCTCGCGATGCGGCTTGCGATTGACGGTTTGATGAAATCGGGAGCGATCCTTGAAGATCCGGTAATTGAAGAAATTGCTGCGGTCAGTGTCGGGATTGTTGACGGTCGCCCCGTCCTTGATCTTCCTTACGTCGAGGACGCTGCGGCCGAGACGGATATGAATGTGGTGATGACCGCATCTGGAAAGTTTATCGAAATCCAAGGCACCGCCGAAGAAGCACCTTTTAGCCGTCGCGAACTTAATGCGCTCTTGAAGCTGTCTGAAAAAGGCATCGGTGAATTGGTTGAGATGCAGCGCAAGGCACGCGGGAAAAAGCGGTAGAAGCTAGCCAATCCGTATCTGAAAATCCGTGAACCCAAAGCTTCAGACCAAACTCGATGAACTCCCGAAAAAGCCGGGGGTGTACCTGATGCGCGACCGCAATGGGCGGGTGATCTATGTCGGGAAGGCGAAGTCCTTGCGGAGCCGGGTGCGGAACTACTTTCAGAAGGGGACCTTACGCAGCGCGGATCCGAAATTACGCGGTCTCATCAAGTCGATCGAAGACCTCGACATCATCGTGGTGCATAATGAAGCCGAGGCGGTGTTGAGTGAAGGGCGGTTGATCAAAGAGTATCGCCCGCGCTACAATGTCGCCTTTAAAGATGATAAGCGCTTCATGCTGCTGACGATCAATCCAGATGAGCCCTTGCCTCGGCTTCGGCTCGGGCGGATTCAGCGGAAGGATTCACATCGATATTTTGGGCCCTATGCCTCGGCAAACTCAACGCGATCTACCAAGGATTTTGTCGAGCGTCGCTATGGTCTGCGGCAGTGCAGAGCGCGGGAGCCTGGCGAGCATGAGTACAAGCATTGTATGGCCGATATTATCCGTACGTGTTCAGCTCCATGCGTAGGTAAAATTTCCCCCGAAGCCTATCGCGAGCGGGTGGACGAGGCGTCGGCCTTTCTCAGAGGGGAGCGACCCGATGTGCTCAAGGAGCTTCAAGAGCAGATGGAAGCCGCATCGGAAAAACTGAAATTCGAGAAGGCGGCACAGCTACGCGATACGTTGTTGACCCTGCGGCGGACCGTAAAGCAACGGGCTTCAGGTACCAGCTCCCGAGCCTTCCATAAAGATCGTGCTGCCGAAGGGATACAGGAGCTGCAGCGTGTATTGACCTTGCCGACGGTGCCTAGGGTGATTGAGACTTTTGATATCTCAAATATTTCCGGAACCTATTCGGTTGCGAGTATGGTGTGTGCCGTGGATGGGCTGCCACGACCTCAGCGTTATCGTCGGTTTCGTATCAAAACCATCGAGGGGCCGAACGATCCCGCCATGATGGGGGAGGCGGTCGAGCGTCGCTATAAGCGTCTGCGAGATGAGAATTTACCCATGCCTGATTTGATTGTCTTGGACGGAGGCATTACGCAACTTCGTGCGGGGCGAGCCAAGTTAGACGAACTCGGCCTCGAGCATGTGCCAGCGGTTGGACTCGCCAAGCGCTTCGAAGAAATCGTTTGGGATGTCACTAATCTTTCCCCTGCGATTCGGTTGCCGATGGATTCGAATGCGTTGCAGGTCTTGCAGCGGATTCGCGATGAAGCGCACCGTTTTGCGCTCACGTATCACCGCAAGCTCCGCGAAAAACGCATTCGTGCGTCCAGGTTGGATGAGATCGAAGGAATTGGAGATAAGCGTAAAGAAATTTTATTGGCGCACTTCGGATCCGTGGATCGGATGAAAAAAGCCAGTTTAGAGGAGCTGGAAGCGGTCAAGGGGATCGGGAAAAAGTACGCTCAAATATTGAAAAATGCCTTGCAATAAACGGATTATGGGCGAACCTTCCCTCCGGTGACCGGGCATTTATCTCGTTATTAACACCCTGTTGATATCCTGTGCAAATTTCCCACAACCTGTTGATAAATCGGAAAAAGAGTCTCCAAGTTGCGAACTTGCAATTTTGGGTTACATATACTCTTCGATTCGGTAAATCGACTTGGGCGACGAGTAGGCGCTGCTTTCTAGGCAGTTCCATGTTGGGAACCCAGAAAGGGACGGCCAAATCGGTCTAGGATAGTATGAGTACGTTACAAATTAATTTTGATCATGTTGCAGAGCGCCAAGTCGGTGGTTCCGTAGTATTGTGTCCAATTACCTCGGATTACAACGGGCAAGGCATGATTTACGAACTCAATGAAACCGCCGCCTTTGTCTGGAATCAGCTTAAAGCACTTGAAACCCCAGCAGCCAAAACGACCCTACTTTCATCGGTTCGCGAGCAGCTATGCGCTGAATTTGACGTGGAACCTGCGGAAGCAACAGAGGACGTAGAGTCTATTTTTGCCTCTCTTGAAAGGATCGGCGCCCTCGTTCCTAAAGATCAGCAAGGAGATAACGCGTAATGTCTTGTTCTGATTGCATTAGTCACAGCCGCAGTTTAGCCGATTTCCAAGAGCGAATTGGAGAGAATGAAGGCAAAGAGCTTGTTCCGGGTCGATTGTCGATGTCTGGCTCAATCGAGCTGACCCTGCGTTGCAACGTCCGCTGTAAGCACTGCTATATTCTCTACCCTGGTGCGACCGATAACGAAATGGACACCGAGCAAGTCAAGACCGTGCTCAAAAAATTGTCCGATGGCGGCGTCATGTTCCTGCTCATGAGCGGTGGGGAAGTGCTCACTCGCCCTGATTTTAAAGAAATTTATCTCTACGCCAAGCGCCTAGGTATGCTGATAACTGTATACACCAATGCGACCTTGGTTAACGAGGACATCATTGATTTTTGGAAGAAATACCCCCCCCGTAAGATCGAAGTAACGATTTATGGTCATTCCGAAGAAATTTACGAAGCAGTCACGAATTCAAAAGGTTCCTGGAAACGGTTCCGTCGCGGGGTCGATCTCATTGTCGAAGCCGGCTTGCATTTGAAGCTGAAGAGCATGATTTTGAAAACCAACTTTCATGAGACATACGAGATGAAAGAATGGGCGGAATCCAAAACGGGTCAGTGGTATTGTGACCGAGATGTGAATCCGAAGCTTGATTCGAGTACCGACGTGCTCGCAGAGCGTCTTGATGTGGATCAATACATCGAGTTAGATAAGCTCATTCCCAACTTTAAACAGTCTTATCTTTCTGAAGTTGTCTCAACCTACGCGATTCAAACGAATTATGTTTTCCGTTGTGGGGCAGGGGTGCGTACCGCGCATGTAGATCCGACTGGTCATCTTCATCCTTGCATGCTTTGGCGCAAAATGCCCTTTAATTTGCTCGAAAAAGAGCTGACGGAGTGGAATTCGTATCTGCATGATATTCGTCACATGCGCCAAGAAGATGGCGAAACAGGCTGCAACAGTTGCACTCAGCGAAACTCATGCAGCCGCTGCCCATCTGCTTCAATCCTCGAAATGGATAGTCCAACTGCGCCGGTTCCTTACTTTTGCGGTATTGCACAAGAAAGAAAACGGGTGTATGGGTTGCCTAAATCATTGCATATTCAAGCAATTTAGGCATACCAGCCTCACAAATCGATATGAGAAGCAACTTTTACTTTAACTTAGTCTGAAGATCACCTAAGATCTTCCTTGCTAAGATACCCAACACCCCCAATTTAATCTAACGTTAGAAACATATAAGTACCCTAGAAAGGAAGCATGATCATGCGCAAAACTTACACAAAACCTCAAATCGAAGAAATCTTGATCGAAGACCGCGTCTCAGTATCTATGGATCTCGATATCCCTATTGATGCAGGCAAAACGGATGGAATTGCATGCGAGGTTAACGCCTTTAATTTGACTGCGGCTCAAGCAGCTCAAGTCGTAGCCTCTGGAAACGAAGTGTCCACCATCACTCAAGAGGACCTCGTGATTAGCTACGCAAACTCCTAATCCGAGTTGGCTTCACAGCTTTGGAGGGCTTCGGCCCTCTTTTTTTTGCCCACTCATATTTCATCTCTAGATTATTAGCATGTCTCTTCGCGTTACCGATTTCAAAATCGCCGGCCGTCGCTTTCGCTTCGAAGTCGATGACCCCAAGCGTGAATATTTGACTCGTTCAGCTCGAATCGATCTGTTTTCGGTGCCGGTCGAAGAAGAGGCTGACCTAACGATTCGATGCAAGTATGACCTTGGACCCGCTGACGAACATTGGTTTCGGGATGGCGGAACGTTTCTTGGTAAGTTCACCGATTATCGCATTATTCAATCTGCGGATAAGCGAATTTTTTTTGATACGTCTTACGAAGAGATGGATGCGCCACATTTTCTTCGACGTATTTATCATCAGCCCCGAGGGATTTTTCAACCAGATTTTACCCGAGGCGAAATTGCTCCGAAAATCAAAAGCCCTGAGCTTGACCGCAGCCCCTATTATTTGGACGACCTCCTCCTTCGGGAGTATGTCGTAAATCGCCTGGCCCTATTTGGTCGCGCCTTTTTGCATTCGTCCCAAGTCAATGTGAACGGTCGTTCCGTCATCTTTTCCGCGAAGTCCGGCACGGGAAAATCAACCGCAGGAAAAATGTGGACCGACATGGGCTACACCCTGCTTAACGACGAATGCAATGCCGTCTTCGTTGAGAACGATACCGCTATGGTTTCGACCACCCCCTTTGTTGGCGAGATCCGCTACACGCGCGCTGCGACCAACCCATTGGCCGCCATCATTTTTCTCAACCAGGGATCCGATAATCGCATCGTCCCGGTTGATCCCATCGCAGCCTACGCTCGGGTCCTTTCAAACGGAATCATGCCGCGTTACTACAAGTCGTCCATGGACCATATTCTCCAGACCATCGGTGACGTCACCGATCGGGTGCCTTGCTTTGATATTCATTGCACCCCTGATTTTCGCTCGGTTCGCGCGGTGCTGAAGTTACTCGAAACCCTTTAAGATCTTTGCATGTCAAACTCTAAGAATGTTTCGGCCACGGCCGAATCGGCGTCATCAGTTTCATCCGATGCTTCGAGCTTTTCTGTTTCCGCGAAGACGATTTCCAAAACCTTCAAACTTCGAAGCGGTGGAACGATTACTCCGGTCGACCAAGTCAGCCTCGATGTTCCCATCGGCCAAGCGGTTGCCTTGATGGGGCATAATGGCGCGGGAAAAACCACTCTCCTGAAAGTCTTCGCCACCTTGATCGTACCGGATACCGGTGAATTAACCGTGGGCGGAATCTCCTTCAAAAACTCGACCGCAATCCGACAAAACATCGGCCTCATGTCCACCGATGAGCGGAGCTTTTATTGGCGGCTTACTGGATGGCAAAACCTCCACTTTTTTGCCGCCTTACAAAATATGTCCAAGCGCACCGCGACCCAGCGCATTAACGCCTTGGCCGAAGAGTTCGGTATCGATTACCTCGATCGCCGCTTTATGAACTTTTCCGCGGGGATGAAACAGAGCTTGTCGATGCTTCGCGCCCTACTTCACGATCCCGATCTTCTTCTTCTTGATGAGCCAACTCGAAGCCTCGATCCCGAAGCAACCGAACATTTTTCGAATCGCATGCGCCAGCTCGTGACGACCAAAAACAAAACCCTCATCTTGGCGACGCATAACCCAAGCCTGGCTCAAAGCCTCTGCGACCGAATCGTCGTCATGGAAAATGGGAAGAAGATCGATGATAAACTGCGCTTTACCGCGGTCGGAGAGGCGCGGTCGCACATCATCGAAACCACCGCGCTTTCAACCTCTGAAATGAAGCAGATTCTCGGCTTCCTCGAAGTAGAAGAGGTTACCTCTGATCCGATCAATCAAATCGGTCGGATTAAAACTAAACCGCTGGCCGGTGCCTTGCATCTTGTTTTACAACGGATCTCGCGCAAAGAGCTTCAGATTCTTTCGGTGCGTGCAGTAGAAGGAGGCGAATGATGGCCCTGTTGCGAGTCATTTGGGCCTTTGTCATTCGGAATTTCCAAACCGCGTTTAGTTATCGGTTTGCCTTCTTTTTACGCTACCTCAACTTGATCATTCAGGTCGCGATTTTCTACTTTGTTCATAAGGTTCTTGGAGACGTTACCGTGCCCGCGCTTGAGCGAGAGGCGCATGGGAACTACCTGCATTTCATCGTCACTGGCGGAATTGCGCTCACGATCTTGCGCTCTTCGATGGGCTCCTTGGTAGGCGAAGTTCGGCAAGGTCAGGCGACTGGAACCTTAGAGTCGATCATGGCCTCGCCCATGAGCATTACCCGACTCATGAGTGGCTCATGGATCTGCAACCTCGTTTTCGGCGCGGGAAAACTCCTCTTTTTTCTGGGGGTTTGTATCCTTGTCTTAAAAATTGATCCGGCCAAAATTAATTTATTTGGAGCGGGTGCGCTTTTCCTCGTGAGTTCCTTTGCCTTTGCAACCTTGGGGATTCTCTCGGCGGCCTTTGCCTTAGCTTACAAGAAAGGCGATCCGATCGCGCTCTTCGTTGGTGTTACCTCTACCTTGTTCGGCGGGGTCATGTTCCCCGTTTCCGTCCTGCCCGTCTTCCTGCAACCGCTTTCCATTATTTTGCCGATTACCTACACCGTGACGGCAATGCGGAAAACCCTACTGCATGGCGCGAGTATCGCGGAAATTTCAAGTGAGCTGATGGTACTGGGTGCCGTAGGGTTGATTTTATTCCCCATCTCGATTTTGACCTTTCGATGGGGTTTGAATAAAGCACGACGCGATGGCAGTTTATCGCATTATTAATTTCCAACCGACGCCGTTTCGTGTCACGAAAAGCCCATGAAACAATCGTCCTACAATTACGAAGAAGTCCTATCCATCGGTCGCGGTGAGGTTTTTGGTCTCGATGCACCAAAGCTTCCCAAGCCAAATATGTTGATGCTCGACCGCATTGTCGAAGTAAATAGCGACGGTGGAGCTTATGGAAAAGGGCAGGTTATCGCTGAACTCGATATCAAACCTGACCTCTGGTTCTTCGAATGTCATTTCCAAGGTGACCCGGTCATGCCCGGTTGTCTCGGACTCGACGCCCTCTGGCAGCTTACCGGATTCTATCTCGCTTGGGATGGCAACACTGGAAAAGGTCGCGCTCTCGGCGTAGGCGAATTGAAATTCACCGGGCAGGTTTTGCCCGAGAACAAATTGGTCACGTATAAGATCGACATCAAACGCGTAATGAAAACTAAACTCATCCTCGCGATTGCAGACGGAACCATGGAAGTCGACGGCAAACCAATTTACAAAGCCACTGGTATGCGGGTTGGCTTGTTCAAAGACGGACTCTAGACCGGCTTTGGTTTGACATATTCCATGGCCCGCCTCGCCTCGCCTAGAGGGTAGGATAGGGTGGGAATTTTGCACATCAGGCGGGGAGTGCGAGTAGCTTCCCTCCTGCCGCCATTCCTACTTCTTTCTCTCGCGCTTTTATAAACCCTTTCTTAACTTTACTCGAGTGGCACATCTCCTCTTGGTCCGTCCCGGATTCGAAGACGCACTTATCCAAGAAGCGGGCTCTGGCAAAATTGTCGCGAATGGAGCCGTTCTTTTCGATGGCGAGCTCCCGTCTCGCCCCTTCCTGTTTGAGCGACAGCGCATCCCCAACGCACAGCAATTTTCTGAGGCTCAGCTGAAGCCGATAGAGCTCGATACCTTCGAGGCAATCTACAGCCAGCTTTTCCCTGACGATGTCTACTGGTCCTTGCATGCCTATTCGGCCGACCCCGAAGCGGGTCCACGACTTAGCAAGCGGGTGCAAGGCATCGACCGCGCCCTGCAGCGGCACTGCCGCGATACTCAACCGGCTTGCCTTAAGCGATTCCGTCGCACCGCAAAAGCGGGACGTGCGGTCTTACAACTCTGTCTTACCGAGAATGGCTTGTGGACGGGCGTTGCCGAGGCGGAAGCCTTATCCGACCTAGTCGTTGGCGGGCAGCGTCGCATGAAAATGGATCCCGACGCACCTTCCCGATCCTACCTGAAAATGGAAGAGGCCTTAAGCCGCTTTGGCGAGGCCCCGCAAGAAGGTCAAACCGTCGTCGATCTGGGCGCCGCCCCCGGAGGCTGGAGCTGGTCGTTTTTAAAGCGAGGTTGCTCGGTCACCGCGATTGACCATGGTCCGCTCAAGCTTGTAGACGAATCTCGATGCACACACCTCATGGAAGATGGATTGACCTTTCCGCCACGCGATGTCGACTGGATGGTGAGTGATATGCTCATTCCGCCCGGTAAAGCGTTGGGCGTGGTGCGCAATTGGTTACGCCACGGTGGAGCCAAACGGCTTATCTTTAACGTGAAGATCCCGCAGGAAAACCTCATGGGCGCGGTCACCCCGCTCTTCGATTTTTTACACGACCAAGATGCATACTCGGTGAACGCGCGGCAGCTTTTTCACGATCGCCGCGAGGTCACGGTTTGGCTGCGACGCAACGATCTGCTGGTCGACGACACTACTCCTTCTGCATCGTAAATCTATATGCGGGCAAAAAAATGCGAACTCCTTCTTACACGAGCGTGTAAAAAGGAGTTCGCTGGGGGAGGGTATATGAAATTTTGGCTCTTCTCGATACGCGCTAATTCGTTTTAACAAATTGGAATCGCAGGCGAGTCTTGCTTTGGGCCGGCGCTTTATCTCGCTTAAACATCTTCGACGCTGCCGCGAGTCGCTCCGCTTCCATTTCTGACCCATTTAACAGTCGGCTCGGGGCGGGGAATAGCTGCAGAGTCGGACGAGCATGCGCCACGGGTCCTTTGTATTCACTACGGCTATGATGCACGTCTGGGCTTTCGGAATCTAGCGAGCCGGCTTGAGCGGAGCTTGCAAGTCCCGCGCAAAGCGACAGGCAGATAATGGGTAGAATGGTTTTCAATAGGTGGTCCTTTTGTTTTTCTCTCTGCTCCTTTACATAGCATCGGCCATGCCAAGTTTTCCAAACCGGACTGTTTTCAGCCGTATTCCTACGAAATATTTCTCATATTACATTTTGATGAGAGGGTGCCACTTGCTTACGACCCCTTTCGTCGCAATTGTGATAAATGAGAATGATCGTGGTGACTCTTACTAGGAGTCTGTCGTACTTAGGCTTTCGAGCGAGGGTTTCTCAGTTTTAGACCAGAAGGTTTGGGCGATTCGAGAGAATAGTTGAGACTATTTGATCGATTCGTCCGGATCGTATGGGCTAGGTGTCGCCGCTACGCGGCTTAGAGGAGGAATCCGCTGGACCACGGCCTCCTCACTTCGTTCGTCAACCATGGCTATCAATGGGTCAGCGCTACGCGCCTTTAACCGTCTGAATTTCCGCTCATTTTTGATACAAATCGGCCTAACTTAGTGCCATTGGACTCTGACCCCTTCCTCCTGTTAGGCGTAATGACTCTGACCCCAATGGCGCTTAGATAAGCGGTCCAGCGTATTTTTTTGCGACATGTGACATCGTGGGAATCCGCCCCGAAGTGGGCGGGATATGGTAGCCCGTGTGCAAGGCCGCGAAGCGGCCGCAGCGCCGGGTTTAGTGCAGACGTATGAGGCAACGAGGGGTAAGCGCTATAGTTTAAGAGAACTCGAGCCGAGGCGCAGAACGTAACCCCGCGCAGTTTATATCCTGCTTGCATCCTGTTATGCCCGAAAGCCACTAAAACGAAACCTCCATAATTACCAGGAATCGTTTATCATACGCTTTTCATCCGCTAGGGTGTCGCCGCTACGCGGCTTAAAGGAGGAATCCGCTGGACCACGGCCTCCTCACTTCGTTCGTCAACCATGGCTATCAATGGGTCAGCGCTACGCGCCTCTAACCGTCTGAATTTCCGCTCATTTTGATGCAAATCGGCCTAACTTAGTGCCATTGGACTCTGACCCCTTCTTCCTTACGCCAACCATGGCTATCAATGGGTCAGCGCTACGCGCCTCTAATCGTCTGAATTTCCGCTCATTTTTGATACAAATCGGCCTAACTTAGTGCCATTGGACTCTGACCCCTTCTTCCTTACGCCAACCATGGCTATCGATGGGTCAGCGCTACGCGCCTCTAACCGTCTGAATTTCCGCTCATTTTTGATACAAATCGGCCTAATTTAGTGCCATTGGACTCTGACCCCTTCCTCATGATTTGGCGTCGTTTATCAGGCCTAATGACTCTATGCGTAATGACTCTGACCCTTTCTCATGCCTCGGTTTCAGATTTGGGGTTGCTTCCCTGTCGAAGCGCTTCTACAAGGCTTAAAACCCCTATATTTCTCGTGAAAAACCAAGTTACTGATCTCCACGTTGCGTCTACGAAGCCGCTACCCGCCCCAGCCGCATTATTAAGTGAAATCCCTTGCTCCCCGGAGCAGGCCGCTTTTGTTGCCGATGCCCGCCAGCAGATTCATCGCAACATCTTCTTAGATGATCCACGCTTTGTTCTCGTGGTCGGCCCCTGTTCAATTCACGACACCAAAGCCGGGCTCGAGTATGCAACCCGTTTGGCCGCTCTCTCGGAAAAGGTGAAAGACCGCATCTTGATTGTCATGCGCGTATATTTCGAAAAGCCCCGCACCACGGTTGGCTGGAAGGGCTTGATCATGGATCCCCATCTCGATGGATCCTATGACATCGAAGCGGGGCTCCGCGCCGCGCGCAATTTCCTTCGTGACGTCATCGACCTCGGTTTACCCACCGCCACGGAATTACTCGATCCCATTACGCCTCAGTACATCGCAGATTTGATTTGCTGGTCGGCCATCGGCGCGCGGACTTCCGAGTCGCAGACGCATCGTCAAATGGCTTCTGGTTTGTCGATGCCGATGGGGTTTAAGAATACCACCTTCGGTGCTTTGCAGCCCGCGATCAATGCGATCCGTGCCGCGATGCAACCGCAAACCTTTCTTGGGGTGAATCGCGACGGGCTTTCCTCCGCAGTCACCACCAAGGGAAACCCCAATTGCCACATCATTTTGCGCGGTGGCAACCAGGGGCCGAACTACAGTCCCGCAGATGTAGCTGAAGCGAAAGCGCTTCTACTTAAACACGAGTTGCCGGCGGCGATCATGATCGATGCTTCCCACGCAAACTGTAAAAAGGATCACACCTTGCAACCTGACGTCTTTCGCGACATCCTCAAGCAGTTTACCGATGGTGAAAAAGCGATTATTGGTGCCATGGCCGAGAGCAATCTTGAAGCCGGAAGCCAGTCTTTCCCGCAGCCAAAAGAAGACTTGGTTTACGGTCAATCCATCACCGACAAGTGCATGGATTGGGATACTACCGAGGCCTTGATCCTCGAGGCCTACGAGCAAATCGGAAACTAAGCATGCAAAAGCGACTAGCGATTATTGGCGCAGGACTATCGGGTAGCGAAGCGGCCTGGCAAGCCGCCGAGCGCGGGGTGAAGGTTGACCTCTACGAAATGCGTCCCGAGTTAAACACGGGGGCGCATACCACGCCCGACTGCGGCGAGTTGGTTTGCTCCAATTCGTTGGGCTCTTTTCTACCTGATCGCGCTGGCGGCGTACTCAAGGCCGAGATGGAACGAATGGATTCCATGCTCATGCGTTGCGCGCACAAAACGGCCGTGCCGGCTGGTGGCTGTCTCGCGGTTGATCGCGATGCCTTTGCTCGTGAAGTGACGGTGCAACTCGAAGCGCATCCCAATATCACCATCGTTCGTGAAGAAGTTCGCGAGATTCCCGAAGGCCCTTGTATCATCGCCAGCGGTCCGCTCACCTCCGACGCGTTATCGGAATCCATTGCCGCCTTGGCAGGGGAGGAGCATCTCTTTTTTTACGACGCGATCTCTCCCATCGTTGATGTGGACAGCGTCGATATGTCCCTCGCGTTTCGTGGATCACGCTGGGGCCGTGGCGAGCGCGAAGACGGCGACTACATCAACTGCCCACTAAACAAAGATGAGTACGAAGCGTTCATCGATGCCCTGCTTGCCGCCGAGCGCATCAAGCTCGAAGCGTTTGAGCGCGATATTGACTCCGGGGTAAAAGCTGGCTTGCATACTTTTTTCGAAGGCTGTTTGCCGATTGAGATTTTGGCGACCCGTGGCCGCGATGCCTTGCGCTTCGGGCCCATGCGTCCGGTCGGTTTAGATGATCCGAGAACTGGCCGTTTCCCCTGGGCGATTCTGCAGCTCCGTCAGGACAATATCGCGGGCAGCTGTTACAACATGGTTGGCTTCCAAACCAATCTGAAATTTCCGGAGCAAAAGCGGGTCTTCGGGATGATCCCGGGTCTGGCTGGCGCCTCCTACGTCCGCTACGGGCAGATGCATCGCAATACCTTTATTCACGCGCCCAAGCTCTTGCGCCCGACCTTGCAGTCGACGGCTCGGGACGACCTCTTTTTTGCGGGGCAAATTACCGGAGTTGAAGGCTACGCAGGAAATATTGCCACCGGACAATTGGCTGGTATCAACGCGTCGCGGCTCCTCGCTGGCGACGCCCCTCTGGTCTTGCCGCGCACCACGATGATTGGTGCCCTCTGTCACTATGTGACGCATGCTTCCGACAAAGAATTCCAGCCTATGAAGGCGAACTTCGGCATCTTGCCTGAGTTGGTTGGCGTGCCCTTGCCGAAAGGAAAGCGCAAGCTCGGGAAGCGGGATCGTGCGGCAGCTTACGCGGCTCGCGCGGGGGCAGATTTGGATGAATACCTTAGTCGAGAAGAGGCGCCGGCATGATCGAGTTGTGGTGGAGTCCGGTTCTCGAACTCGACCCCATTCGCTCTCGGCTCAGCGAGGCCGAGCAGACTCGTTTGGCGGATTTTTCCGCTCCTCAGGCCGCGGCGCAATTTGCTACCGCTCGTTATGTGCTCCGCAATCTGCTGGCACGACACTGCGGCTGCGAGCCGGAGATTAGCATCCAACCCGGTGGAAAGCCCATGGCCGAGGGGCTCGAGTTTAACCTGTCGCACGCGGGGGACTGGGTCTTGGTCGGGTTGTCGGACAGTCCACTTGGGGTCGATGTCGAGCGCGTCCGAAAACGGAACCTACGGGCCGTGGCGGAGCGATATTATACCGCCGATGAAATGGAATTACTGCGTCGCAACGAATGGTCGACAAAACTGTTTACTCGGATTTGGAGCTGCAAAGAAGCCTTGGTCAAAGCCACTGGCGAGGGAGTTCGCCGACCCATGAATGAAATTGATGTCTGCGCCGCCCTCAAAGGCTGGTGCCCCTTTGAAGGATGGAATATCTTGAGCTTCGGCGCCCCCGAAGGTCATGTCGCAGCCCTTGCATCGCAGGTTCCGCAAAGCATGGACGTCTACCGTTACGTCGACGAGTAGCTGACCTGTATCTGACTGGAGAAGGGCGGCGGTATTCGCCGTCAACCGGATACATCCCGTTCCGACAAACGCAAAATGAATGCCGCGCCACGCTGATCGGGTGGCCAAATCTTAAACGGACACTGCCGAAGGCCAAGGAGCGGCGGTTTCCAACCGCCGACAGTAGATGTGCCGTCAGTTCCGACGATTGGCTATTTCGTAAGCGCTTTTGCTTTAACCGCTGGGGCGATTTGAACCTTGGGCTTCACAGGAACAGCCTTGGGCTTTACGGAAACAGCCTTGGGCTTTACGGAAACAGCCTTGGGCTTCACGGGAACCGCTTTGGCAGGAACCGGATTTACTGGGCGACCTCGAAAGGTCGGGGTTTTGCTTTTTTGTTTCACTGGGTCGGAGGATGCTCCGATCGCAAAGCGGTTCGCAAGAATCTTGCTACGGGCTTCTTCATACTTAGCTTTATGCACCGGATCGGGATGAAAAATATCGACGCTCGATTTTGTTTTTGCCCCGTAGCGTTTTAGTTTTTCAATCATCTCGTCACTGTCTTTTACTGTCATGCCATTGACCGTGATTTGTTCTCCGACCAGCACTACAAAAGTCGCGTAAAACCGGGTTGGCATGTGCTCTAAAAGTTCTTCTGAAATCGTGTTGGGCAACACGCGTGCCGACTTTACGGGAAAGCTGCCTAAGCCAATCGCGTGATACCCTGCGCCAAAAAGATGATTCTGGAGAATGCCTTGTTGCTTGCGGGTCATGGAGCGGTTCATCGCAAGGTGCAGAATCGTGTCTTGGCCATCTGGTAAGTTCAGATTATCGAGTTCTTCGGCCAAGTCCTCTAAGCTTACTTCTTTTCCGAGCACCCAAATTTTTTCTTCATCGTCGATCTCAATCAACAGTTCGCGGTTAAAATCAAGGTACTGCCGCGCCAGGAGTTCCCGGTTGAGATCGGGATCGACAATGCGAATCCATTTTAGATCAGCCGGATCCATTTTCATGAGGTGATCACGAGCAGTTGCCGAAGCCCCTGTCTGTAATTTGGTTAAAAGATCCGTATCGCCGTCGAGCAGTATTTCGAAGGGCTCAAGCTCAACTTCGTCCATCGTCAGATAGGCGTTTCCTGAGGGAAGAAGAAACCAGAGGTCCTTCGAGCTTATTTTTAAAGTGTCACGAGGCACCGCGCCAGAGATCCGGCTGCCGTCGCGGTAATAGGCAATCACCTCGATAAGAGATTGGCTGGCTTTCGCTTGGTCGCCGGTTTGACAAAAGCCGGCTGGGGCGGAAATTGCGAATCCCATGCCGACAAGTGCCAAATTGGCAAGGCAGCGGCTGAAACTGAGCTTTTTTAGATGTCGCATGAACTTCACCCTCACAACATACATCAAGAACTCCAAATGGTTAAAGAAGCTTTCCGGCTTTCTTTCCTCGGGTTCCAGTGTTTGGGTTTTCTCTGATGATCGTCGTTTCGCGCAGTTTGAATGAGTTACATGTGCTTGCTATTAAGTTACACGTGCTTGTTAATGAGTTACATGTGCTTGTTAATGAGTTACATATGCTTGTTAATGAGTTACAGGTGCTTGCCATTGAGTGGCAGAGTTGTTTTTTTGCCTGCCATTCAATGGCAGATACGCAGATGCTGGTTCTGGGGGTGTCCCGATGAAGCGACCCACCAAAGCGCTGATTTTAGCGGCTGGTTTTGGTACGCGTCTCTATCCGTTGACGGATCTGGTGCCGAAGCCCTTGATTCCCTTTGAAGATCTTCCCTTGTTGGAGCACGCGATTCGGATGTTGGCCGACTGGGGAGTTACCGAAATCGTGATCAATACCCACCACCTTGCCGAGCAAATTGAAGCCTTTGTCGACGAGCGCTTGCAGTCAGATGATTGCAGGGTAAAATTGTCGATTTCACATGAGCCACAAATTTTGGGTACGGGAGGGGCGATTCGGAATATCGAGTGGTTTTTCCAAGGGCAGCCGATTTGGGTGTTTAATTCGGATGTCTTGGCCAAAGTGGATCCCGAGCCGATTCTCGCGCGTCATGCCGAGGCGGATCGTCCTTTGGCCACCCTGTGGATGGTGGCGAATTCCGGACCGATGACGGTTGAACTGGAGGAGGGGGGCGTCAGCTCCTTTCGTTCGGAGCAGCCTGGGGCGAACAACACCTACACCTTTTCTGGGCTGCATCTGTTGGAGCCAGATGTCTTATCGTTTCTTCCTGAAGCGGGGACCGCTTGTTCGATTATCCCCGCCTATGAAAAAGCGATGCAGCAAGGACGTGTCATTGGCGGGGCGGTTTCGGATGCTTCGAATAGTCCCGTAGCCTCGAGTTGGTATGACTTGGGAACCCCTGAAGCATATCTTGCGGCGCATCAATCGGTTCGGCCTGGCAACTTCATTGCCCCTGGAGTGACGATTCCCGTTGGCACACGCATCGAGCGATCTGTGGTTTGGCCGGGCGCAAAGATATATAAATCGGCAGTGATTCGTGATGCGATTATTGCACATGACACGATTGTGAAGGGGGAGGTGAGCCGCATTGCCTTGCCTGTACCTGCGCTGTGCGTAGATGCCGAGACAGATGCGTTGGCGTCGCTTGGTTGGGACTTGTCGCAAGCCGCAGCCGTTTGTCTCGCGCCTCGTGGTTCTGATCGCGATTTTTTCCGTCTATACGATGGTGAAAAGAAAGCGATTCTGATGCGCAACGGAACGGACCGAGTCGAGAATGATCGCTTTGCGCTCTACGCCGAATTTCTGAAGGAGCGCGAGGTCGCGGTTCCCGAAATTTTCATTAATCAGCCAGCCGACCGTTTTCTTTTGGTGGAGGATCTTGGGACCACGGATTTACTTGCTGCGGTGCGAGGAAAGTCGATGGAGGAAATCGAAGCGCGCTATTATCGGATTCTGGAAGAAGTCGCACGGTTTCATGCTTTGAAGGTGCCCAAAGACTTTCCGTTGCAGCCGGCGTTTAATCCTGAGTTGTATCGGTGGGAATATGATTTGTTTATTCGTGAATTTGTCATCGGTCGACTTGAAGTCGAAACCGAAGAGGCGGAGAATATTCGGGCTGAGCTTGAGCGAGAATTGATGACGAAGATGCAAAAGCTTCCCTTGGCATTGATTCATCGTGATCTGCAATCCACCAATATTTTGTTCCGCGATGGAAGGCCGGTGTTGATCGATTTTCAAGGGATGCGGCTTGGGCCCGCTTTGTACGATGTGGCCTCGCTGATCTCCGATCCTTATATTCACTTGCCGGAGGAGATGCAGCGGCGGTTGGTGCAGGCGTACTTGACCCTGAGTGAGATCGATTACTCTTACGAAGATTATTTGTTGGCGCGGATACAGCGTCTCCTGCAGGCGCTTGGCGCGTACGGTCGACTCGGGCGTTCGCCAAAAACGAAACGGTTTTTAACCCACATCCCGCCCGCAATTGATTTGTTGGATCGGGCGGTGCAACAGCTGGGTGGATTTGAGAACTTGCAAGAAGTGCTTTAGCAGGTAGCCATTATGATTGGATGCGCCTCGGGGTTGCGAATCGGTCAAAATATCAAGCTCCGTAGGTGAGCTGCTGGGAGCAAAAAGCCGGAGGAACGCCTGCAATTAAAGACAAGAAAGCCGCAATCTGTGCACGTCTTTCAGACTTGTTTCCGCCTCCGAAACCAATCGATGGGCGCTGCCCATCGCTACGTTGTTTTCGCCTTTCAGGCGAATCGTTACCTTACTATCAAGAGCCTGTCCTGAAATCGCAACCCTTGAATGTTGAGCACCAAGGGTGCGGATTTAGGCTAGCCCAGGGCAGCGCCTTGGGATCTGGGTCCACTGGAATGTAGAGCACTGAAAGTGCGGGGTTATATATTAATCCAGATTGAATCGCGCTTTCAGCGCTACGATTTTTAGACACCTCGAACCCAGGGCGTTGCCCTGGGCTATGTTGACTGAGCCTTTCAGGCTCAAGCCCGAAAAAGCCTTTAGCCCGAAAAAGCCTTTAGCCGCAAGCAAGCCTTTAGCCAAAAATAAGCCTTTAGCCAAAAATAAGCCTTTAGCCAAAAATAAGCCTTTAGCCAAAAATAAGCCTTTAGCCAAAAATAAGCCTTTAGCCTCAAACAAGCGGGCTAGTTTCTAGGTTATGTTGTGACGTTTTCGCGACCGTACAAAATTCGGCGGGCTTCGAGCCAGTAGTCGTTTGAGTCGCCCCGGAAGTCATCCCGTTCCGCAACCAAATAGGCCACGTACTCGAGCGTGTCGTCCCGATAGGTGTGATCAAGAAGGATCCACTCTTCGTTTAATTCTCCAGATGCATAGACAACCATGCGTTGCCCATGCGCGTTTTTATATATTTCCCTCATCGTCATATGCTTTAAAGACCATGATAACGTCGGAATGGTCACCAGTGCGAGACTCTTTTTAAATATTGCGGCTCATTTTTAAATCGCCAGTTGTAAGATGGATTGCTTGTCTTAGTTGTGAAGAAATCTGGCGTTTTAATTGCAATTCAATCTAGTCTCGAAGCTCGTTGTACTAAACTTGTGGCTGCCTCGGAAGCGGCGCGGGCTGAAGCGACGCATGAGGATAACCAGAGCGAGAGCAAGTATGACACGCGGAGTATCGAGGCGGGATATTTGGCAAATGGGCAGGCGCGCAAAGCGGAAGAAGCGGCACACGCGGTGTTGACCTACGATGCGCTACAACTTCGTGAGTTTGATGATGAAACTCCGATCGCTTTGACCGCCTTGGTGGAGCTGCGTCTTGGCGCGAATTCAGAATGGTTTTTTATTGGCCCCGAAGCAGGTGGGCTCGAGGTCGAAGTCGATGGGAAAGAGATTACCGTGATCAGCGCGGAAACCCCGTTGGCCCAGCAGATGATTGGCAAACGCAAAGGGCAGTCAACCACACGTCCTCCGGGCACAATCTTAACCGTGCTGTAAAGCTTACGCCTGTCAATATAGCTACGCCTGCTAATATAGCTACGGCTAGTTCTTTGGTAGGAGCTCTTGTCCTGCTCCAGCTCTTCTTCTAAGTCCAAGGCGATTGTTGATAACTTGATAAAAGCAGAATAGGGCTGGGATACGTTATTATGTCTTCTTTCGCGCCAACGCACTTTGACGTCCATCGGATTTTTACCGTGGCCAATGTCTTGAGTCTACTCCGACTTCTGGTCGTGCCCGTTTGGTGTATCTACTTGAACCGGTTCGCGGCGGAGGTCGGGCATAGCCTCGGCACTCCCGATACCGCGTGGAAGGAGTCTCGTAATATCGCGCTCTTCCTTCTGACGGTTATGATTTTTACTGACATCATCGACGGCTGGATCGCGCGTCGTTTTAATCAGGTGTCTCCTTTTGGCACTTTCCTTGATCCGACGGCAGACAAGACGATGCAACTTTCCGCGCTCCTCTGTCTCACTCGCCCCGACCTGCCGCTTTTCATTCCTCTCTTTTATACCCTCAGTCTTTTCTACCGTGATTTTGCTCAGGTCGCAGGTTGGGTTTTTCTAAAATTTGTTCTCCCCGCGCCAAAAATTGTGCCAAATCCCTTGGGGCGAATCACCACAACCGCTCAAGTCGCGGTTGTTTATGCGGTTCTACTGCGTATCGAAAATAGTTGGTTTTTGGGTTTGGTAATCATCGCTTGGCTCCTTACCGTGTGCTCTGCTGTGATTTACATCCGTGCCGGACAGATCCAGTACATCCACTATGAACGCGACCAATCCCAATTCTTCCGATGATGTTGATCTCGATGACGTGCCTCAGGGCCCGCCCAATCGCAGCATCGCTATCGTAGGCCGTCCCAATGTCGGGAAATCGGCTCTCTTCAACCGTCTTGCGCGTAAGCGGATTGCGATCGTTCACGAAGAAGCGGGGGTAACCCGCGACCGGTTGATCTGTGAAATCGAATGGAACAATGATCGCTTTGACCTGATCGACACCGGAGGAATCGGATTTTTTGACGATTCAGCCCCGGCCGATGTGATCGAAGAGGGGATGAAGCAGCAGGTCCTGATTGCGATTCAGGATGCCGCCGCGATTATTTTTGTTGTCGATCTCTCCGAAGGAATCACTCCCTTGGATCGTGAAGTGTCGCGCCTTTTGCGCGGGGCTGGGCAACCGGTCTTTCTTGCCGCCAATAAAGCCGATGTTCCCGAACGTGACAGTGCCGCGGTAGAATTCGAGGAATTCGAATTTCCCGTCTTTTCGATTTCGGCCATGCATAATCGCTCGATCGACCCGCTGATTGAAGCCGCAATTGCTACCTTGCCACCTGCGATTGACCAGGACGAACGTGCAGTCTTGAATGTGGCCGTGGTTGGTCGGCCGAATGCAGGGAAATCTTCCTACATTAATCGCCTGATTCATGACGAACGTTTGATCGTTTCAGACGTGCCCGGAACCACTCGTGATAGCATCGATGTTCCTTTTAGTATTGGCCAAGGAAACGCCGAGCGGCATTACCTCTTTATCGACACAGCTGGGGTTCGTAAAAAAGCCAAAGCAACCGATCCGGTGGAGAAGTTCAGTATCATGCGGACGGAAAACAGCATCAAGCGTGCCGATGTCGTCATGCTTGTCATGGACGCGACCGAAGGTCCAAAGATCCGCGATAAAAAAATGGCCAACTTGATTCAACGCGAAGAAAAAGGCTGTATCATCGTGGTGAATAAATGGGATTTGGCCGATGGGAAAATAACCCAACGTCAATACGGCAAAGCGCTCATGGATGAGCTCTCCTTTATGAGCTACGTACCTGTGCTTTATATGAGCGCAGAGAGTGGTTACAATATTCGTCGCACGCTTGAAGCGATCGACTTTGTCGCGACTCAGGTCGACACCAAACTCAGTACGGGGCTGTTGAACCGGACAATTTTAGATGCGCACAAAAAAGTGGTGCCGCCCATGGTGAAGGGTGCCCGCCTCAAAATCTTGTATTGCACCCAGGTGGGGAGCCGTCCGATTCGGATCAAATTCTTTGTAAATGACCCGAAACGAACGAGTCCGCAATATGAGACATATCTTCGTAAACACTTGCGCAAGGCCTTTGGATTGGAAGGGGCGCCCATTATCTTCCACTTCACAAAACGCGCCTCAAAAGATTACGAAAATTAGGGTTGATCTTTGGGCGAAGCTTCCTAATACAAGCGTTCCTCGTAAGACACTGCTCGGGTGGTGGAATTGGTAGACACGCCAGCTTGAGGGGCTGGTGGGGGCAACCCCGTGAAGGTTCGAGTCCTTTCCCGAGCACTTTTTTTATCAGACGCCTTTTTTTTCAGACCTCTGTTTTTTTCAGAACTCTGTCTTTTGTTTTCAGACATCTGTCTTTCGTTTTTCAGATCTCAATTGCACGGCTTTGCCCTGAAAAAAAAAGCCGGAGGCTTGTAGGCAATTAGCCGGTGGTGACCGAAGGGAACCACCGGAAACAATCTGAAAATAACTCTCAAGCGCTGGAGGCGCGATCGGAGAACTAACCAAATGCTGCGCTCTCTTTTCAGGAAGGCATAAGGATAATTGCCCGCTCGGGATTGGAGATTTGGCCGTAATTATATCAGGCCGCTGGCTTGCTTTCGGACCACGGACCTTTGGCTTGGAATAAAGTGGCTGAGGCGTCTCGCCTCAGAATACATCAACGACAGAGGCGGGACGCATCTGCTATTTTATCATCAGACCTCTGTTACTTCATCATCAGACCTCTGACCTATTCGCACCATGCCCCTCCAAGGCGGTGTCGAAAGAACAGCCCTTTTTGCGACAATACGGTTCGCGAAAGGGCAAATGCCTACCTAGGCGGTAACTTCTTTTCCATTTGAAAATCGATACTTGCCCCGCATGCCGCTTCTGCTCATACCTTAAGCAAACGATTACAAAATTATGAATATTCACGAACATCAGGCGAAGGACCTTTTTCGCGATGCCGGCTTGCCGGTACCCGAAGGTAAGGTTGCATTCACGGTCGATGAAGCACTAGCTGCATACGATCATTTTGGCGGCGTTGTCGCGGTAAAAGCTCAAGTCCACGTAGGTGGGCGAGGCAAAGCAGGCGGGGTTAAAATCGCCAAGAACGCGGACGAAGTGAAAGCGGCCGCTGAATCGATTATCGGACTCGACATTAAAGGGCACGTAGTTGAGCGACTGTATATCGAGCAAGGTTCTGATATCGCCAAAGAAGCTTATCTCGCGGTGATCCTTGATCGTAGCGAAAAGTCGGTTGGCTTCATCGCCTCGGCTGAAGGTGGCATGGACATTGAAGAAGTTGCTGAATCCAATCCAGACGCGATTCTTCGTTTTGGCTGCGACACCAAGGTTTTCCCGGAAGCCGAAGCGCGTAAAGCAGCTGAAGTTCTCTTCGGCGGCGAAGGGGTTGAGGCCACGCTCAAAGTGATGCATCAGCTCTTCGACCTCTTTCTTGAAAAAGATTGTACTCAAGCCGAAATCAATCCCTTGGTCCTCACCGGATCTGGCGATGTGATCGTGCTCGACGGGAAAATGAATTTTGATGACAACGCGCTCATGCGTCACCCTGACGTACTCGAGCTCCGCGACATGAACGAAGAAGACGAAAACGAAATTCTCGCTGGAGAAAAAGGCCTCGCCTTCATTTCTCTCGATGGCGACATCGGTTGCATGGTGAATGGGGCAGGGCTCGCGATGGCGACTCTCGACATGATTCACATGCACGGCGGTGAACCCGCCAACTTCTTGGATGTGGGCGGAAGTTCAAATCCAGACAAAGTGGTCGAGGCGTTTAAACTCATTTTGAGTAACCCAAAAGTTTCTGCCGTCTTGATCAATATCTTCGGTGGCATTACTCGTTGCGATGATATCGCAAAAGGAATTTTGACCGCGTTTGATCAAATGGACATCACCGTACCGATGGTGGTTCGCCTCACCGGTACCAATGCCGAAGAAGGCAAGAAGATGCTTGAAGGCTCTTCCCTCATCCCCGCTTCCACTTTCGGAGAAGCGGTAACTAAAGCCATTGAACTCGGGAAAGGATCCGCAGCATGAGCATCTTAATCGACGAATCCACAAAAGTAATTGTACAAGGCATCACGGGTCGTGATGGCTCGTTTCACACCGGCCAAATGGTCGACTACGGCACGCAAATCGTTGGCGGGGTAACCCCTGGCAAAGGCGGGCAAGAAGTACACGGCAAGCCGGTTTTCAACTCGGTCAAAGAAGCTGTCGCCGAAACTGGTGCCAACGCTTCCGTCATCTACGTCCCCGCAAAATTTGCTAAAGGCGCGGTGCTTGAAGCCACCGAAGCTGGTGTACCGCTCATTATTTGCATCACCGAAGGTGTTCCGGTTCTCGACATGGTCGACGTCTACCGCGAAGTCCAGTCCGCTGGCCTGCGCTTGATCGGGCCAAACTGCCCGGGATTGATTTCTCCTGGTAAATCCAAAATCGGCATCATGCCTGGCAACATTCACAAGCCGGGTCGGGTTGGGGTGATCTCTCGCTCGGGTACCTTGACGTACGAAATCGTCTACGCCTTGACCAGCATGGGCATTGGCCAGTCGACCTGCGTCGGCATCGGTGGTGACCCCATTGTTGGCACCAGCCCGCGTGATCTCTTGCCGCTTTTCGAAGCGGATGATGATACGGATGCCATCATTGTGGTTGGCGAAATCGGTGGCGATGAAGAAGAGCGGACAGCGGAATTGATTTCCAAGCAAATCAACAAGCCGGTTTTTGCCTACATCGTTGGACGTAGCGCGCCAGAGGGCCGTACTATGGGACACGCTGGCGCGATCGTTTCTGGTTCAGCCGGAACGGCTCAGTCTAAAATCGAAGCCTTTAATGCAGCGGGTGTACCGGTTGCGGATACCATCGATCAAATTGCTGAGATGGTAAAAGAAAAGCTTGGTTAAGCCCAATCGTAGCTGGGAGATCCCAGCTCTGACTCGAGCATGTGATACGTGCTGAGCCCTAATAAAAGGCACCCAAACGTTGGGTGCCTTTTTTGTGGCCAGCGGGCTAGGAGCCTGTCGGACTTAGCAGATTCGGCTGCGAATTCCTCATTTTGGCCCATACGATCTGTACGAATCGATCAAATAGTCTCAACTATTCTCCCGAATCGTCCAAACCGTCTGGTCTCAAACTGAGAAACCCTCGCTCGAAAGCCTAAGCCCGACAGACTCCTAGTAATAACAAGTTTCGAGCATACCTCGCAATTTCATGTCGCGTCAATCGGGATGAACTTCCCGCGTAAAGACATACCGGTAAACGCGCTATGTCGGTTACGGTACAGCAAGTCAATGTCATCAACGTTGGTTTCAATTGCAGGATTTAACAGGAAGCGTGGAGCCGCTTGACCCGCTGCGAGTTGGCCGGTTTTGCGAAGTCCAAAGGCAGACGCGACTCGGGTTGACATACAGTCGACGATCATTGGCAAGGTATCGGGCATGGCCGCATAGAGGAGTTGCAAACCATGTTGGACTCCACTGATTCCGCCCCAGGCTTCGTCGAAGCGGCCGTCTTTCATGCTGCTCAAACAGGGGGAGTGATCCGACCCTAGCACGTCGATCAAGCCGGCTTTAAAGCAGTCGACTAAGGCTTGCCGATCTTGTTCAGGACGAAGGGGAGGGGCGCATTTGGCGCGGGCGCCGATCCGTTCCATATCCGCTTGATTCAACAGGAGGTAGTGAGGGCAGGTTTCACAGGTGACATCTACGCCCAACATTTGTTTGAGCCGGTGCACGAGCTGAATGCCTTCGGCTGAACTGATATGGACGATATGCGCTTTACATCCTGTCTTGGCTGCGGCGCGGATCACATCCTCAATCGCAGCCAGTTCGGCTTGGATGGGCCGGTTTTCGCACCATTGCTTTGCGGTGCTTCCTCCAGGTTGGAGGTAAGCCGGATGCTCTGCATGCACTGCAACACGCAGGCCGGTATCGGCTATTTCTTGCATGGCGCGAATCAAGCTCTCGCGATCCGTGGCAGGAAATTCGTCTAACCCACTGTCACAGTAAAAGGCTTTAAATCCAATAGCGCCGGCTCGAGCCATGGCCTTGAGCTCCCGATGGTTTCCCGGAATAATGCCGGCCCAAATTTTCACATCGATGCAGGCGTGCTCCGCAATGGCGGCTTGTTTTGCTTCGAATTCTTTCAGCGATAAAACCGGAGGGGTCGAGTTTAGCGGCATGTCAAACACGGTTGCGATTCCACCGGCCCGCGCGGCTGCGGTGCCGGTGGCTAGGCCTTCCCATTCGCTGCGTCCGGGTTGATTAAAATGCACATGCGGATCAATCAGATTGGGGAGAAGAATTTTTCCCTGCGCGTCGAGAACTCGGTTGGCGGACTTTTCCTCAAAGCTACCTGTCCCCATGATCCGGCCATCCCGAATGGCTACATCGAGTCGGTGTCCCGCCGCGTCACGGCCACCTTGTATCAAGAGATCAAATTTCATGAGCATTCGGGCTTGGGGTTAGTTTTGATCTGATAGGCGAGTTAGTTTGATCTGCTAAGCGAATAAGGAAATCGGTCATGACTCGCCAGGCGACCTCGATGTCCTTGGCGCTCGCGTACTCGTCTGGGTGATGACTCAAGCCGTCGCGGCAGCGCACAAAAAGCATGCAAACCGGCATGGCTCTGGACATGGCAACCGCATCGTGACCGGCTCCGCTGACCATGTGTGGCGCGGTGGATTGGTGTGCCGCAGCCGCCTCAAGTAAGGTGGCTTGTAAGCCTGGGTCGCAGGGTACCGCTGGGTTGGTTTGGCGCAGCTCCCATAGGGGCTTGAGCCCGCGTGCTTGGCAAACTTGATTCAGCTTGGCTTCGATTCGTGCCACCATCTTTGCCAAAAGATTGGCGTCAGCATGGCGGGCGTCTAGGGTGAAGCGGACCTTGGCCGGAATCACATTGGAGGCGTTGGGCGATACGTCAAAGCCACCAACCGTAGCGACTAGCCCTTCGGTATCTCGACCAATGGATTCAATAAATAGAACCAGTTCTGCGGCTGCCGTCAGGGCGTCCTGCCGTAAATTCATCGGGGTGGTTCCGGCATGCCCCGCTTTTCCGGTGATGGTCATGCTAGCGCGGGTTTGACTGATAATCGCGGAGACCACCCCAACCGACAAGTCTCTCACTTCGAGCACCGGGCCTTGTTCGATATGCGCTTCCATGTAGCCGATACGATTTTTGGCTGGTGGGTTGTTGGCTTGTGGTTTGCTGGTGTCAATTTTTTGCCCGCCGGTGAAATGATCAAAGGCAGCTTCTAAGGTCACGCCGTCTGAATCGGTGAGTTTCAGCCATTCCGGATCAAAACAGCCCGCGACATAACTACTGCCCAAATAGGCGGTTTGGTAACGCACCCCTTCTTCGTCTGAAAATCCCATGACCTCGATGTCAAAGGGGAGGGGAGCTTTCCACTCGCGCAGCTGCTCCACGCAGGCGAGCCCGAGTAAAACGCCCATCGGTCCGTCGAACCGTCCCGCATTCACCACCGTGTCGAGATGAGAGCCGATGACAAAGCGAGGACGATCGGTGTCAGGTTTTCCATTCGAGCCAGGCGCCCAGTGCCCAATCAGATTTCCCGCGGCATCCAATTCTACCTTCATGTCGGCCGCCTCAAACCACTGGCTGACCAAGGCATTGGCACGTGTCATGGCTGGGGTAAGGCAGGGGCGTGTGGTCTCGCCCTCGACTTCGGTGATCGCGGCCAAGATCCCGAGGCGTTCGATCAGTCGCGCCGCGATGGCCGGATTAAATGGCATGCTCGTGTCGTCCATTAACTGCCTCTGTAGGTGCTGTAAGACCAGGGGGAGACGAGGAGGGGCACATGATAGCCAGCGGTTGCGTCTGCGATGGCGAAATCAATGCGGACGGTGCTTAAAAAGGGCGGCTCGGGAAGCTCTACATTTTGAGCGCGAAAATAATCCGCCACTTCAAAGCGAAGGCTGTATTGCCCCACGGCCATTTCTTCTGCATTGAGCAAGAGCTCGTCGGTGCGACCATCCGCATTGGTTCTACACTGCTTGATCAAGGTCTCGCCGTCGGCAGTTTGTCGGTAAAACGAAAGCTGCATATCCGCTGCCGGGCAGCCGTGCATGGTGTCTAAAACATGAGTACTAAGTTTCATAGAATGAGTCGCTTTAACTAAATTGGCTGAACCGTTTCGGGTAGGTTTCGATGGTTACAACGGGTTCGATGGTTACAACGGGTTCGATGCGGCCAAGCCTAAACGATGGATGGCAATGCGATGAATTTGATTTAAAGCCGCTACATGTTCTTCGTCAATCGAATGCAAAAGTCGGTGTTCAAACTCCTCGCGAATGATCGCCTTGTTCACATCCTTGACGCAAATGATAAATGGAAAGCCAAAGCGAGCCCTATAGGCCTCGTTTAACGCGGTAAAATAGTCCCGTTCCTCTGCGCTCAAGTGAGCCAAGCCTGCGCTGGCTTGCTCTTCGGTGGATGCCTCCGTGAGTTCTCCGGCATCGGCTAGTTTTCCGGCCAAATCGGGGTGGGCGAGGATCAGTTCTCGTTGGGTATCACGCGAAGCCGTATTCACCGCGCATTGCATGGCGTGGTACAGGGCTTGCATCGACGCAAAAGGGCGCTGATTGATCACGGCTTCCGCCACCCATTTTGAATGCTCGTAAATACCAGATAAATGATGGCTGAAGTCTTCCGCGCTTTGCTGGTTTAATTGCTGAATCGTATACAACATGTTGTTATAAATGTGATATCAAAGAATCGTCCCGACAAGTTGAATCTATGAAAGTAACACAAAATACCTACGGCAAAGCAGAAGTTCGTTTTCTCAAAAAGTTTGATGAAGGCAGCCGACAATCTGTTCGAGAAATTTCCGTTTCCGTTCGTCTCGAAGGGGACTTTGTTGCCAATTATACCGAAGGCGACAATGCAAGTTGCGTCCCCACCGACACGATTAAGAACACGGTTTTCGCGCTTGGTCGCAGTGATTTTGATGGGCCAATCGAGACGTTTGCCTGTGGGCTCAGCGCTCACTATTTAGGGCGTTACAGTCATCTGACGCGTGCCTTGATTTCCATTGTCGAAACCCCGTGGGAACGAATTGCCGTCGCCGGCGAACCGCATCGCTGCAGCTTCAGCCCTGCCGCTGGTGGGAAGCGAATTTGTATCGCGGATGCGAATCGTGAGGTGACCGTGATCTCCGGAGGCATCTCGGATTACCAAGTGCTTAAGTCAACCGAATCCGGTTTCGTCGGCTTTCACCAATGTGACCTCACATCGCTCCCACCAACCGAAGATCGTATTTTAGCCACCACGGTCAATGCCATCTGGAGCTTTCACGCTACCCCCAGCAACTGGGATGCGGCTTACAAATCTGCCTGTGAAGCGATGATGGTTCCTTTCTGCGAAGCCTACAGCCCGTCAGTTCAACGCACTCTATTTCTGATGGCAGAAGCGGCGATGAACGCGGTACCTGAAATTCAAGACGTGAATTTGAATATGCCCAACCAGCATTGGTTCCCGTTTGATCTCGATAAAGTCGGCCGCGATAATCCTGAGGTTGTTTTTTATCCTGCTGCTACGCCTTACGGTGACATTGAAGCGACCGTTTCTCGGGATTAGTATCAGAACTAACCTGCAAGGAGGTCTTTTCGATGCAGCGGTGCCCCAATCGCCTGAAAGGCGAAAACGCCGTAGCGATGGGCAACACCCATCGGTCCGAATTGGTGGGCACGTGAAGTCTGAAAGACTTACACAAGTTGCAGAGGACTTGCATGAACTGCAAAGGGTTTGTGGAAGCCCTTCAGGCTTCAAAGGCTAGACCAATTTCCGATGGGCGCTGCCCGTCGCTACGCTCTGCAAGCTTTTCAGGCTTGGGATCCACTGCGTAAAGCTTTGGCCGCAAAGCGCACCTTAGAATTAAACGGATGAGTTTTTATAACCCAAAACCTGCTGTGATACGGCCCCCTATGAATCGTGATCCCCTCCGAGGATCTGCTGCGGTTTCCAACCCGATTTGTTTCCGAACCGAATCTCGAATGGGTGTTGTTCATGACGTCAGCAACAAAAAGCGCGCCCAGTCCTTCTGCAACCACCACTGGGTGGGATCACCAACTGGGCTGGCATCCACTTCAGGGTAAACATGCGCCACCATCGCTCCCTCACAACTATAGCTTATCAAAAGAATATCGGGAATGTAGAGCATCGGGTAAACCCCACGATCGCTGGCCTAAAAATTAGCGTGACAATCCGCCTGCTTTCGGAGAAGAGAAGGGGTCATGCAGAGCCTGTTTGATCATTCATTCTTTGGACCTCTCACTGTGTCCATCGTTTCTGACCAATATGACCCGAGACGCGAAAACATGGTCTACTCGGGAACCATGGACATTGGCGACCCACGACCAACCGAGATCGTCATCGAAATTTGTCAACGGCCCAAAGAACCGGCAAAACCCATTCTCGGTTACTACTCAGATTCTGAGCTTGAGCAAAAGTTGGAAGATGTGGCAGAGCATCATAACAAGTTCATCAATGGTGAGTTCGAACGGCGAGTCGAAGGGCTCGACTACATCCTCTCAATGATCACCGAGGAAACGAAGGAGGGTTGGCTGGAGGAGTGGAAAATGAAAACCTTTCCCCCCACCGCAGAATTGGCGGAATCCTTCGGACAAATCAAACGCATCACCTATCGATCTGTAGGCAAATGGATGCATCTCACCATCATCTACGACAAAGCCTTAGATTCGTTAAACGCAGGCATGAAACTGCGCGGGATTGCAACGAAAATACATGGAGGAGAGCTCCTCTTTGATAAGGAGCCACACGTCGACCTCAAACCGACGGCCCCCTTACCCAAGACCATCGAACATGCGACATTCGGAACCATGACCATCAGTCTTTCAGAGATTTCCAGGCCGCGCATCCATTTAGACGGAAAGGTCGATGTGGGATACGACCACCCAGTCGATGTGTTTATTGGCTGCGCAATAGATTCAAACTTAGAGGACGTTCTCAATCGAGCCGAGGAATTTCACTTGAGATGCATGGGTTGTGAAGAATCTATCGTACGAAAAGCCACCCAAACCATGATCGCGGACATGGACGAGTCGGAAATAGAATACCACTTAAATTACACCGACCACGATCAATTGGACATAGATGGCGTCACCCAAAAATTTATCGACTCCGGAATCAGCCGCCTGACATACCATATGGATGGAGACGAAGCCACGATCAATTATGAAGGCTATACAGAGTATCTAGACGCAGCCTTCGTGGTGTCGCTCAATCTAAGTTTGAGTATGGTCAATGGTTTCTTAAAAAATTAACGACCTTCCGAATAGAAAGAGGTCCCTGCCATTGAGCAACAGGGCTCCTTTAAATCCTGCCATTGAATAACAGAATTTTCTAGATTCCGTTGCGCAGCAACAGGCCCCCTTTACCAAGCACGCTCGCTCATACCTGCTCGCGAATCCCCGATGGGACTTTTACGCTGAGGCTCACCGCGGTTCGCTCAAGGTCGGTTCACGTTTTTACTCGAACCGATTGACCACAATTCGAAGCCGTCTCGAAGGGTTCAGGCCCCAATGGCACTTAGATAAGCCGATTTGTATCAAAAACGAATGAAAATCCAGACGACTAAAGGCGCGTAGCGCTGACCCATTGATAGCCATGGTTGACGAACGAAGTGAGGAGGCCGTGGTCCCGGCGGATTCCACCTCTAAGCCGCGTAGCGGCGACACCCAACGTATGATAAACGATTCCTATTCATTTTGGAGGTCCCGTTTTAGTGGATTCCGGGCACAACAGGATGCAAGCAGGATATAAACTGCGCGGGGCTACGTTCTGCGCCTCGGTTCGAGTTCTCCTGCACTACAGCGCCTACCCCTCGTTGCCTTTTACGTCTGCACGTAACCCGGCGCTTCGGCCGCTTCGCGACCTTGCACACGGGCTACCATATCCCGCCCACTTCGGGGCGGATTCCCACGATGTCACATGTCGCAGAAAATACGCTGGACCGCTTATCCTAGTGCCATTGGGTTCAGGCCCGAAGGGTCGCCGTCATCATAGCCCGGGTCGAAGGCCCGGGTACGTTGCTTAAGGCCTGAACGGTCGGGCACATATACTCGAGGTTGAAACCCCGAGCTATGAATCGTGATCCCCTCCGGGAATCTGCTGCGGTTTTCAACCGTCGGAATGAAAATATCTAGTAAAAGCCAAACCTCAACACCAGGGCGTTGCCCTTGGGCTAAATTGACTCAGTCCTTCAGGCTCGAGGTGACGTTTGCAACTATCGAGAAAGATTCCAAGACAGGCGCTCGTTAAGGTTGTACCAGATAGTAGCGCCCCGATTTTTTAGTGCCGCGTTTTTCAATCAAGCCCGCCTCGAGCAGAGGGTTGAGAATATTCATCGCGCCCTGACGGGAGAGCTTCAAATGCTCCCAGATTTCTGCCGGAGCCAAACTTCCATGATCTCGTAGCAGCCCGAGCAGATGTTCTTGTCTCGGAGAGAGGGTGAATTTCGCACTCGAAGTGGCTTGGAACTTTTGCAGCCGAAGCCAGACTCGCTCCAAGGTTTCCTTTAGACCGCGAGCGGAATACTCAAGCCACTCCGACAAATCTTCCCCCGCCTCCCGTACTTGAACCAAGGCTGCATAGTAGGCGGGCCGATCTTCCCAATAATATTCGTCGACGGAAAAGAGGTAGTGCGAATCAAAGCCTCGACGGTACAAATCCCATAGTGCGAGGGCGCGGCCACTCCGCCCATTCCCATCCGCGAAGGGATGAATGTCTTCAAAGCGGTAATGTAAAATGGCCGAACTTAAAATCGGTGACAACTCGTGGGACTCTGTATTCCACCACGCCAAAAGTTCCTGCATCAAGGTAAGGACTTGCTTGGAAGGGGGAGGGAAATGTTGCCCCACTCGAACCTCAATCGTTCGGTAACTCCCGGCATGCCCTTGATCCATCACCTTGTCGGCCAAGAGACGATGAAGTTTATAGAGATGCTCATGCCGAATCGTTTTGAGCTTCGCGTTTTTCTCGATGAATCGAAGCCCGGCAAAATAGTTTAATACTTCGCGCTGAGCTCGCATATCTGATGCCATCAGCTCGCGCCCTTCTTTTAGGGCGCGCACCTGTTCGAGGGTCAGCGGATTCCCTTCGATCGCGGTCGAGGCATGTCCATTTCGGGTGCGCGAATCTTTCTGTAAAGCAGGAATCCATGACAGTTCAATGCTGGCTCCCTCGATGCGTTCCCGCAAGGCGGCAATCTCCGCCACCAAACCAAGGAGCTTTACCGAAATGGTGAATGTCGGTGAATAGGTCATGTTATTAGTCAATTGTAAGTCAACTTATCTGTCAAGTGCTCGGAGAGGGTTGGTCCACTGTTAGTCCACTTTTAGTCAAGTGATTGGTCAATGCCTACAGGTCGTGATCTTCATCTGCTAATCTTGCACCATGGCTATAATTTGGCTAAACTCGGGTAGGGTCATCATGAAAATACATCCATCTTTTGCCACATCGCGTGTTGGGGTCTGTGTTCTCGCACTCGCGTTTAGTTTACTGTTTCCGCTGCAGCGCGGGGTCTCCTCGACTGCACCGAGGGTCCCGTTGCAAGATCCGGTCATCGAGTCGTTTGAAATCACTGCGGGCGGAAATGCGACGCTTCGCTACCGGGTCAGTGGGAGTCCGTTTACGCGCATCTTGCGAAGCGACGTTCTTGTGGATAATCCGCCTTTTGCTGGATTCAGTGCCTCCACTATGGGTTTAGGAGACGGCCTATTCGAAGTTCGTTTTAATGTCGCGAGCCGAGATAAGCGGTTTTATCAAATCACGGTCGAGTAGGGGCTGTTGGCAATGGGCTGTTGGCAACGGGTAGCTAAAATTCGAGCATCCATCCTTTGGCAACCCCAGAGGCTGGACACCTCTGCGATTTTTAGCGGCTTCGGGACTAGTACCGTACCATGCCCTTCCAGGGCGTGTTTGTGCCATCGCCTTCCAAAACGTTGTCCAGCGGGTTGCTTCCCAACTAGCCTACACTAGCCCGGTCATGGTGCTGTTGCTCGTGGCAAAGCGATCGGTTTCGATCCCAATTTGTTGCAGTGCGTTAACGTATAAATTCGGGAGCGGGTAATTCTTCTTCTGGTCAAAGGCGAGGTGGCGTCCGTGTTTAAAGCCACCGCCTGCGAACAAGACAGGCAGGTTCCGGTTGTCGTGCGCTGACGCGTTGCCCATGTTTGAGGTGAGCAAAACCATGGTTTCATCGAGCAAGTTCCCGCCACCTTGTTCGGAGGCCTTTAGCGCTCGGCAGAAGTTTGCCCATTCGTTAATGATGGCTTGTTCCACCAAAGCGAGTTGCCGCAGTTTCTCTTCGTCGAGCCCGTGGTGGCTGAGACCATGATAGCTTTCGTCCACGCCATTAATGCTGCTGACGCGGTTGCCTTTTAAATGGAGGCTGACGAAGCGAGTTGAATCGGTGCGAAGCGCGAGAGTGGTTACGTCGAGCATGGCCTTTTGAATGGACGCCAAGTTGTTGGTATCGATGTCGCGTGGCGCAGACGCCTTAATTTTTGGCTTAGGGTGCTTAACCCAGGCTTCATTCCGGGCGAGTCGAACTTCGAGCTCGCGGATGCTCGTGAACCAGCCTTCGAGTTTGTCACGGTCGCCCGCGCCAAGTTCACGGCTGAGCGATTTTGTTTCATCGCCGATTAAATCCATTACGCTCCGTCCACGGCGAATCAACTCGGCTTGGCGAGCTTGCTCTTTGACCGAGTCGTTTACGAACAGCTTGGTGTAGAGTTTAAGCGGATCGTCGAGTGCGGGAATCATGCTACCGTTTTCGGTGTAACAGGGGCTGGTTTCTCCGCCGGTATTGAGCACCAAGGACGGGAAGCGAGTGGTATCGCCCTTATGCTTTGCCATGAGCTGGTCGAGTGAAATGGTGTTCCGCGAGGTGCCACCACGCTGGTTTGGGCAGGCGCTTAAAATGCTGCCCTCTGCGGTGTGCCCACCGGTTACACCCGGGTGCGAGCTGCCAGAAACTACGGTGAAATCTTCGCGGATATCCTTGAGTGGTTTCAAGTAACGAGGCGCGGTGTACTTGGTGCCACCTTCCCCGGTTGGGGTCCAGTTTTCTGCATGGAGGCCAAGGTAAAGGCTAACACTAACAAAGCGTTTGGCCTTCGCTTTTCCAGATGCTTCTGCGGCAAAGGCGGGTTGCATGGCTTCAAGGAAGGGGAGGCCGAGGGCAATCCCAGCGCCGCGAAGGACGCTTCGGCGGGAGAGATGTTTTCCAGAGGTGTATGTGGCGGATGGCTTCATATCGTTACTTGTGTTTAAAGAGTTCGCTCTCGATGGCGGCAATTAAAATGGTTCGGATGCCAAAATTACTTTGGCGACTATCTTCGACGATCTGCTCGATCGCTTCGCGGTCACTAAAGTGGGGTGGGGCGCCGGTTGCATAGGTCAGGAGTTGTTCGGCAAATCCTCTGGCCAGAACTTCCGGGCGTTTGAGATAAATCGCCTTCCATTCAGGCATATGTTTGAAGACGATCCCATCGGGCGTGACGCCAGACGGATCCACCGTCCTGGCTTTCTTATGGTTGCTGTATTTCGTGCGATAGACCCCAACTGGATCGAAGTTTTCTAGGGCAAAGCCTACCGGATCAATCTTGATGTGGCAGGAGGCACAGCTTTCATCGGAACGATGTTTGTTGAGTTGATCACGAATGCTCACCGCGCCACGAATGTCGGGTTCGATGGCGGGAATATTTGGTGGAGGCGGCGGGATGACTTCGCCTAAAATGCGCTCGTTCACCCATACCCCGCGTGTAATCGGGGAGGTGGTGGTTCCGTTGGCGGTGACTTTCAACACCGCACCTTGAGTGATTAATCCACCGCGTATACCGTCTTTAAGCACCACGCGTTGGATGCCTTTGCCAGGAATCAAATTCAAGCCCTTCATTTCATAATGACGCGCTAGTCGTTCGTTGAGCATCCCGAAATCCGAATGAATTAAATAGCGAACCGAGAGGTCTTTTTCGATGAGTTCTTTCACGTAGGCTCGGGTTTCTTCGAGCATCGATTCTTTCACAATGTCATCCCACTGACGAAAGCGGTTTTGATCTGGAGAGGTCGCGTCAAATTCTCTAAACGTGAGCCATTGGTCGGTAAAGCTTTTGATGAATCGGTCTGCTTTTTTGTCTGTGAGGAGTCGTTTGATTTGCCGCTTAAGCACCCCCGACTGTTTGAGAATCTTTTGGTCTGCAATTTTACGAAGTTTGGCGTCAGGCACCGTATTCCAAAGCATGTAGCTCAGGCGAGTTGCCAAGGCATAGTCATCTAATTCGCCGGGCTTTTCCGTAAGCACGAGGAAGCGGGGTGAACAAAGAATGGCGCGCATCGCGACCCGAACCGCGCTTGCAAAGCTAGGGTCTGTTTCCTTAAGGCGTGCTTCAGCGAGGGCGAGGTACGGCTTGAGTTGAGTCTCGGTGACGGGGCGTCGAAAAGCATGTGAGGCAAAGGTAGCTAGGACCTTTTTTAAGAGAACGCTTTTATCTTGTGGGCTCTTTGCTTGCTCGATGTCTTTATAGGTTACAGCTCCGTACACGCGTTTGCGAACCTCCCAGCGAGCGGCGTTTGGGTAAATTCGTTCTAGGGTCAATCCGGTAATGGAGAAGCCCGTGGTGCCTTGCTTGATCAGATCTCTTCCATTGTATGAAACGTCGCCACCCATTGGGCTTCCGTTGCTCACCCTTTTTACCGTCGCGTCTTGCAGCGCGAGCTGGAGCAGGTGGTCTTCGCGGATCCAGGCATCGAAGCTTACAGTTTGAGGTTTCTTCGTCGCCTCAATGGTTGTGATCGGAAAGAGAAGCGGATTGTCTGAACGCCCTGAGCCCGATTTTAGAATCCCCCAAACGGATGGAGTTTTTGCATTCACCGATTGAAGGTCTTTGATGGTGATTCGATACCAGCCAGACTCTGGAACCCGAGTGTCTGCCAGCCTCCCATAAAATTGTAACCTGATGGGCCAGGTGTAGGCGCGGTTCCTTCGATGTTCGGGGCCGCGATAGTTACCGCCTGGTCCAGAGTTAATTCCCTTGCAGATCGCAGCCGAATCGTAGTGCTTGTTCCATTTTGTATCGCCATGCTTCAGGCGCTTGAAGGCTTCTTCCAAAGCGATATCCGCTGCGTCTAAGTAGTAGCCCAAATGATGATGCGAAAGCTGTTGTCCCGAGGCGACAGTCTCAAAGCCATGCGTGGCGGGGTCTTCAGGGAGTTGCTCGGAAAGCGGGAGATCGATGCCGAGTAGGTCATGCATAGAGTGCTCGTATTCACGTCGGGTTAGACGGCGACTCTTCACGCGGCCTAGAGTTTTCTTATGTTCCAAGTCAACTGCAAGTAGCGGCGCTTTCAGCTTTTTGAGGAAGGCATCCTTTTCGCTCGCAGCCGGCGCTTTCTTTTTCTTCGGCGGCATCTCTCCGGTAAGCACACGATCATACACCCGTTCCCAGCGCACGAAATTACCGTGATGGTTGAGGTCAAAATCAAGCCCGGTTAAATCGAGGTCGCCTTTGCTCACATCCTCGTCATGACATTCGAAGCAGTGCTTCTCCAAAAACGAATCAATCGCCACCGGAGGCAATTTGCCAGAAGCGGCATCAGAGCCTGCATGTGATTGGGCATGCATCGACGCGAAAGAGCCCGAAAAAGCCATCAAGCCGATGGCCATTCCCAAAATGTGTCGCTGCATGTTCATATCAATATATTTCGTGAAACTCTTTATTTACTTACGTTGTTTTTGTTCACTTTTCCACTCCGCCGCTTTGGAAAAAGCCTAGAAACAGCCATTAGGTAGTCTCTATCTGGCAAACGTCGCCCAGTCCGCAGAGTTAACCAATTATTCGTAGTTTAACGGTTAAAGCGCCTTATTTGTGTGGATGGTGATGCGGGCGTAGGCCATTTGTTTTGGATCGGCTAGTGGGTTCAGACTGTCTCGCATGGCCGACTCCGTAACCTTGGCGGTGTGAGTGCTTTCAACCCCGTCCATGATGACGGTGATCTCCTGTGTGAGATCGATGAGTTTTGGATGAAGATAAAGCTGCAGTTCCGCGATTTTTTTCGCTTTGTCTCCTGCGGGTGCTTCGCTGCGAATGCGGATTTCTTGACCCTTTACCTCTGCCCATATCGTCTGGCCTTTCTGTGCGCTTCCTTTGGGAAGCTGGAGCCAATAAAAGCGATCGTGCGTGACGTTATCTTGATGCCAAACGATCCGCTTGGGCCATGGGTTGCGTTCGAATTTTGTCATCCAAGGAATCGCTTCTCGATCTTTCCTTTTCATCCAATGCCCTGCCTCGGGATAAATCGTTGTCTTGTGAATGTAAGCTCCTTTCCCCGCTTTGGCTTGAAGCTCATCGAGCTGCTTGCCCCAAGCCACCGCAACTTCATTACGTTTATAAGCCGAGTCTTTGCCACCACAATAAATCGCAAAGGGGAGGTTGTAGAGGCCGAGGGGTTTAGATTCGTTTGGATGTCCTGCCATCATGGCGGCTGCAGCAAAGCGATGCGCGAGGCGCGGCGCCACTTGATAGACGCCGTCACCCCCAGCGGAATATCCGAGGAGGTAGACTCGATTGGGGTCGACCTCACCTGCGACTACAAAGGCTTCGATCAGGGCTTCAAAGCAAGGGTCGACATGAGCTTTGTGCCAGAGGTCCCAGGTGTTGCCGGGCGCGCGCGGGGCGACGACAATTCCCTCCTTTGGCTCGTAGAGGCGAATCTGATTTTTCCACTGCTGGTCGTTCACGTCTTTCGGCGCGCCACCTCCGCCATGCAGGCTGATGAAAAGGGCGTGACCCGCTTTCGGTTTGTCGCCAAACCGTTTTTCCAGCCACGGCATGGTCGCGCTGTCGACCGTGACTTGCTTTGCTTGCAAAATTTTCAATGCCTCCGGTTGCTTCTGCTGTTTGATCGCGGCCCAAACCGTCGCGGGCGTTGCAGCAAGTTGGGTTGGTGTGGCTGGTTTGGGAGAGGCGGTCAATTGGCTTAACGCCTGCCAATCAAGTTCGAGTACCTTCGTCGCTAGATCGCCTGGCGTGAGTTTGTGTTCGCGTCGCTCTAGGCCTGAATCGGATTCTCGGGTGAGGCGCAAGCGTCCCAAGCTGGGTTTGCTTTTATCCGAGCTAGGTTTCAGCGGGATCGTGGCGAGGTCGTTCCAGTCTGCCGTCCCGGCTTTACTCGTCGACTTGTGCAGAAGGGTGCCGTCAGAATCTAGTAGCTCGATGACTGTGAGAATTCGATTTTTTGGGTCGCCTGAAATGACCCGAATTTGAAGCGTTTGCATGCCCGCCTTCGCAGCCTTCGTCTCATCCTTTGCGAGAGCAACTGGCACATAGCTATGCGTCACTGCTTCGGCGGCTACGGTCTTGTTTTTTAAATCCCAAACCATGGGGAAATGAGTGCCGGCATGTTTCCAGGTCGTGGCGTAAATCGTATGCTGCCACTGGCTTGCGTCCGCCTTGGCTGCATCGCCGCTAAACCAGCCTCGATTTAACCCCTTGGCGTCGTACTCATCTGCCCCCGTAAATTTCCACTCGCCCGCATCCCAGATTTCGACCCAATTATGGTTGCCGGGTTTGTTGGCCCAAACCGGAATGCCGACGATGCGGGCTGGGATCCCGACGGAGCGACAGGCATTGACCAAGATAATCGATAGCCCAGTGCATGAGGCTTTGCCTTGTTCGATGGATTCCTTCGGGCTCTGGTTGGCCCGCTTTCGCTCCCGCGAATAATGCACGTTCAGCGTATTGAAAAAATCCTGGTTAATCCGTTGGGCTGCTTCTCCAGCGCTTTTGCAGTCGGACACCAGGTCGCGGACCTGCGAATAGAAATCAGCTCGCCAGGGATCACGCGGTTCATCCAAGGTCGCATAGGGTAGGACGTGGTTCAGGAAGAGATCATCGTTGAGCTCCGTGGCCCAAGGGAACTCGTTGCGCGCCTTCATGGCCAGTTGCAGGTTTTCAAATAGAAAGGCCGAGCTGAGTGAGGCCTTGTCGGTCGCAGGCATGTGCTGGATCAGAAAGTCAGCGGCGGCCTTTCCCTCTGCGCCAAACTTCTTTTCGGCTTTCTTCGTGAAATGCGTCAAGGCGTTTACGTCTGAATGGACCGGAGGCGCAGTGTCCTGTGTGGTGTCCTGTGCCCCGAGGGCGACAGTGCAAATCAGAAATAGGCCCACAAGGTGAGAAGTGGACGTATGGCGAAACGCTTGGCAATGGAGGTGCATTCGTAGGTGTTAACATGCGTGAAAATCGTGGCCAACCGCAAAATATGCCTCTAGTAGGTAAGCCGTGGTAACAGATTCGGGCACCTCAACCGTCAGTGACTATCAAACGTCGTTGGAAGTTTGGTTAAGGAGTTGGAAGTTTGGTTAAGGAGTCGGAAGTTTGGTTAAGGAGTTGGAGCAAGGCGTCGATGGTCTGCGATGGTTTCCATGATGATCGAAACCGGTGCCTCTTTGGGCCCGGTGACCATGTCGAGTTCCAGATGTCGGCGAGATCGGGACGCCACTTCGACATTGCGTGTGGGATCGAGCCAAATGGTGCCTCGGTATGACCCCAGCTTTACCTTGAGTTCAAAGGGTGCGTCGGCTTTCTCGCCTTTGCCATCTGTCACCTCACCCGAGAAGTCGAGTCTGGCGCAATTGATCTTCTCTTTGATCTCCATGCCGCGAAACGTCACCGTGCCGTCGAGGGCAATGGTGGTGAGTCCGGGCAGAACTTCTTCCCAAGAAAAATCCCATTCTGCTCCAGCCGCCACCGTCTTGTGTGGGATAAGGTGAGAGCCCGACGCGTTGAGGTTTTCTTTAATCCCCGACTCGCTCAAGATCAGTCGCAGCACCTTTTTACCCTGTAAGAATGGACGCATTTGCGATTCGAAATTAGGTGGAACGGAAACGCGGCCAAGCGAATCTGCCAGCACCAATGATTTGGCACCCAGCAAGCCTTGCAACTCTTTCATCGGATGTCGCTCGTCCTCCATGTCGGAGCTGGAATCAAAACGCACCGTATTTCGCCCGACGGTTTGTTCGCAGACCAACGCGTCGTAGCTGATTTGTAAGACCTTGCCATCCCCTTTGGGATGCCGTTCCGGATTAATGGTAAGGTGAACCGTCTGGTCGAAGGATTGCTTCAGGGGGCCTGGAAATAAAGGGTTTCGTGTAGTTGAAGTAGAGATGACCCGAACTTCCCGCTTAACCGTTTCGCCAACCGGCCAATCCAAGGTGAGCATGACCGGGGCCTGCGCTAAACTCTGCCCGAGCATGGCGAACCAAGCGAAAGCAAAGCCAGACAAAGCCAAAGCAGCGCCGAAAAAGCCGAACCGGCTCATCGACTCAGACTGAAGGCAGTTCGCTCGTATTTGGGGACAGACACTTTTCTTGTTCACGCTTGATAAGTAATCCATTCCATCTCCATCTACAAGAGTTCCTGAGCAAAATTGTCCACACAGGCCTTTGTGAAGTCAGCATGTCCATGCACTCCTCAGGCGACGAGGCAGGTTCGCAGTTCATGCCAAAATGACTCCGTCCCCAAAGCCAAAGCTCTGGTACAAAATGACTCCGTTCCGAATGACACTTATTTATTAAGCCGATTTGCATGAAAAAGGAGATCGCTCTGCCCTGAAAAGAAAGCCGGAGGCTTGAAGGCAATTAGCCGGTCGGTGACCGAAGGGAACCACCGGAAACCATCGAAAATAACTATCGAGTGCTGGAGGCGCGGTCGGAATACAACCTACATGCTGCGCTCTCTTTTCAGAAAGGCAAAAGGATCATTGCCCGCTTGGGTTTGGAGTTTTGTCCGCAATTTAAAATGGATTAAGCCAGGGTGCCGGGATCTGCGCCGGGTTGATAGAGCGACGAGCGACTGTGCTAGACAGGGTGTCTGGCTCGTTGCTGGGTTTCATCTCACGGGTCCCCGGGGTTCCGCTGCGCTGCACCCCGCGCTAATTTCTGACGTCCCTGCCGGGACTCTTTCCACGCAATTAGAACTGAGCTGACTACGAAGACCATGGCTTATCTAAGTGCCATTGGACTCCGTCCCCAAATCTATGGCTTATCTAAGTGCCATCGGACTCCGTCCCCAGTCACCCGTACCATGCCCTTCCAAGGGCGTGTTTGTGCCATCGCCTTCCAAGGCGGTGCCCAGATTCGCAGTTCATCCCGAAAATGACTCCGTCCCCAAAGCGAAAGCTCTGATGCCAAAATGACTCCGTCCCGATGCCAAAATGACTCCGTCCCCAAATCTAATTTAACAATGGAAGTTAAATCGCGCTTTCAGCTCTACGATTTTTAGACACCGCAAACCCAGGGCGTTGCCCCGGGCTATGTTGACTGAGCCTTTCAGGCTCGATGTTTTCTCCGCGACATTTCAAAATTTGGATTTCAGGACAGGTTCTAGCCAAGTGCCATTGGTGTCCGTCCCAAACGGAATGCGTGTTTGCCACGGTCCGCCAAAACCATCAGAAAACCAGTCAACGACCTTCCGATCGACTCGGAATGAGTAAAACAACCGGACTTGATCGAGTCATTTCACCCGATTCTGCCATGGTCAATAGAGGCAAAGAGAAACTCAGTCTTGAAAAGTCGGGGTTTTCCTGCTTTCAGGATAGATTAATGTCACGTTTTCGGCCATTCAAACGGCTTCAAACCCAGCTAGACCCTATTTTTACTACCTTTTGATCATGATGAACGAAGAAGAAAACGAATTCGCTACGACTCCTGCGGCTCCCGCGTTTATGCCGGAAAACCCTGCTGACGAGCTTGCTGAAATTGAAGCGGCGGTTGAAGAAGCAGAGCCCGAGCCTCCCAAAACGCAGTACGCCTTGCTTTTCGAGCTTGAGTACCTTGCGGCGGATGCACGTACTGGAACCTTCGAAACCTTGAAAAAAGTGTTGGCTGGTAAGAAAATTGACTTCAACGAAGCGGACTTCGCTCGTTTCAGTAGTTTTGTTCGCCCCGAGTACTACGTGGATGATCTCCTTGAACTCATGGGCAACACCAAACTTTCAAGCAGCAAATTGGTCGATGACACCGAGCGCGGCATCGCCGAATACCTCGCGACCAATTCCTCCACCTTGCACCCCACCTTGGCGAAGTTGATTGAGACCGCTAAAGAGAAGGGCATGATTGTCGCCGCTCTTACCGCGTTGCCAAAAGCTATGTATTCCGGCTTCGTCAACAAGCTCGGCTTGGATGACCACGGAGTTCAAATTTACTCGTTCACCGATGCGGACAAATACTTTCCACGTGCTGACTCGTGGTTGAAAGTTGCCAAAGAGATTGAAGTCCAGCCTCGCAACACCGTTTCTCTCGTCACCACAAGCGTGGCCTGCAAGGGCGCGTTGACGGCTGGGATGCGCTGCATCGCAGTTCCGGACGGATTCACTTCCTACCAAGACTTTGGCGGCGCCTATTCGATCATCGATTCATTCGAAGACATCGAAATGGACGACGTCTTTTCCATCATCCCCGACGAAGACGAAGACTAAGTCGCTTCCCGCCTGCATAATCGTGCACGCGCAAGAATTCGCTCGGCCTTTTGGTCGAGCGTTCTTGTTTCGCGCTTTACCCCTCTCGGATTGTTAATTTCTTCTACGTCCTCCAAAGCATCTCATGTCGAATCCCGAACCTCAGATTGATCGTTTGATCGAGATCATGGCCCGGCTTCGTGCGCCAGACGGTTGCCCATGGGATCAAAAGCAGACCTTGGAGAGCTTGAAGCCCTATTGCATTGAAGAAGCCTACGAGGTTCTCGATGCGATCGACTCAGGTGACACCAAAGAGCATTGCGAAGAACTCGGTGACTTGCTACTTCAGGTGGTTTTCCAGTCCCAACTTCGGGCTGAAGAAGAAGCCTTTACCTTTGACGATGTTGCCCGCGCGATTTCCGATAAACTGGTCCGCCGTCATCCGCATGTATTTGGCGACCTTGATGTCGCGGATGCGGATGAAGTCTTACGCAATTGGGATGCGATCAAGCAAACCGAAAAGGGTGGGGCACCCAAGTCATTGATCGAAGGAATTCCCGCTAACTTCCCCGCCCTCATGCAAGCACATGAAATGCAAAAGCGTGCGGGTCGCGGTGGCTTTGATTGGGACGACGTTCAACCCGCGCTCGAAAAAGTCGACGAAGAAACCGCCGAAGTAAAAGAAGCGCTCGCGGCCGGTGAATCGGATCACGCCATCAAAGAGCTCGGCGATTTAATTTTTGCCGCGGTGAATTGCATTCGCCTGCTCGGTGGTCGTGCCGAAGACACGGTGCGTGAAACAAACCAGCGTTTTCGCAGCCGGTTTCAATACATCGAATCTCAAGTCGAAACGGCCGGAAAAGCGATGACCGATTGTTCACTCGACGAACTCGAAGCCCATTGGCAAGCGGCCAAAGGGCTTGAAGTTTCATCTACACAGGAGGAAGGTTGACGTGCGTCGAAACCTTCATCGTTTCTTATGGATTGCTCTCATCTTAACCAGCGTGTGGTGGACTGTGCGTGAACCCTACCAACCCGATCGACTTCAAGACGGCATTCCCTTTGATGTGGATATGCTGACGGTGCACGACGATTTAGCCGATCGCCACGAAGCCATTTTGCAGAACCCATTGGTTCGTTCCATCCTTAGCGCCACGGGCAAAAAGGAAAAAGATTTTAAAATTCGTATTCCGCGCCTCATGAATGGCATCGGCTCCAAGCGGGTCTTATTTGGGCATTTGGCGGGCCAAAAAGCATGGAGCGAATCTGGATTCGTGATGTCCTCCTTCGTCGGAAGTCACATGCACCGCTTGAGGCTCATGGCCTCCATTTTAGACGAGTACCAAGTCATCGACCGTACCAGAGGTCACACCTACTACGAATACGTTGACGATAAAAAGGCCGATTCCGATACGCACATTTCTGCGGCTCTGGCGGAAGGTATCTTGGTTGCAACCGCAGGCCCTCACCCTAGCGGTGTCAGGCAGCAACTCGATTGCCTCGATTCAATGCGGCCTTCAATCAATGATCATCAAGGACCAGGCAATCCCGTCGCGAGCTTGTCTGCCTATCGTGGCGACGCCAAAGACGCGGGCCTTTACATGCCTTCTCTCATCGGCGCCCCCGCTGAAATCCGCTTTAAGATCAACCGGATTGATCAAGCGATCATCCACGCCGAAGCCGAAGCGCATTGGCCTCGGGTTCATGCATCCTATACCGAGTTGGCTCCGTCGGCGGAGCGCTTTGCGGGCTTGTTTGGCGAGGCTCCTTTGGCCATGGCGGTCGGTGGGCACGAAGCGCTAGGGCGGTTCATGGATTTAATTCCCGGTGCACCCAAAATTCCCATTCTAGAAATTTTGCGGGAAGGCGGCGAATTTAAGTCGGCTGGTTTGGCCGTCCTCGCAAATGAGTACGCGGGCTCCTATCTCTCGATCCAAGTGCCCTCTATTTGTTTGGCTTTTGATCTGCATCAAGCCGAGTCAATCGATGCCTTGGTCGCTTACGTGGTACGTGATTTGTCGAAGGAGCTGGGCGCAAATTTGATGCCGCAACAGGTTCGCACGCCGCATGGAATGATCACGGTACTGGACGACACGCAGCGCAAGAAGGGGATGTTCGATTACAAAGAGCGGGTATGTTACGCGGTGGTCAACCAATGCCTCGTCGTTTGTTCCAACGAGAATTGTTTAACCCGCTTGTTGGCGCGTCAGGCAAGCACTGAGAGTCTGACCGACTCGTCGAACCCAGCCTGGTTCAAGTTCTTTAAGGCGCAGCCACAAACCACGCTTTTTGTATGGGCGGATGGCGCACAGCTCGGATCAATTTTGAAAGATCGCCTCAGCAAAGCGGAGCTAAGTATTCGCACCAAAAATATGCTGTCGCGCAAGTCGAAAGATAAATACGCCAAGCTCGAAAAGAATCTGAAACGGGCCGCGATTATTTCCGGCGGTGCGGCTGGAGTCGGGACCTTTTTGTTCCGCGAATACCTCGCTGAAGCGGGGATCGTTCAGATCGATTTACACGTCGGCGAAGACGGCCAGTAGATTCGGGCGCAGCTCCAAGGAGCGGCGGTTTCCAACCGCCGGATAACGGGATTTATCCTGTTCTAAAACGATCGAACAAAACCAAGGTGTTGGTATTCGCCATACCTAAGCAACATTCCTTTTGCAAAAGGATGTTGCTTTAAGGGCGAAACCCGAAGGATTCGGGTGAGGGCTTTAGTGGGGAATAAAGTGGCTGAGGCGGGACGCCTCTGCCTCAAGTTTTGCTTTTCACTAGATCAGTCGTTTTAAGCCAGATGGTTCCCACTATCGGCGGTTGGAAACCGCCGCCTGGGGTTTGGCCCGAATTTAGGCCGAACTTGCGTAAAGTATGGCGGATTTTAGAGGGAAGTTTATTTTCTCGGGCTTCGTTCCCGTCCGTAGGGTCGTTATCGACGTCGGAGAAAGTATCGACGCTTTCAAACCACAGCTCTTTTCGGAGAAGATATATTCGTTTGGAAGTTGGAAGGCGCTTGTTTTTTGCGACGGGCTTCTGCCATTTCGGCGGCTCCTGTATTTCGGCAGAGCACGAATGATGGTCCAAATGTATGTGCCATCACCAGCAATGTACGCAACCCTTTCAGGGTTGTCGGAGATTTCCGTCCTATTCCTAGGGTAGCTTCGCAACCCTAGGCTGGGATACGCAACCTCTTCGAGGTTGGAGCTCGGCGAGGGAACACCGAGCTGACCCCCCTTTTTTTGGAAGGGGGCGCTACGATTCTTCCCTCGAACAGCACAAGGGAAACCTTCGTAGCGCGACCTTCTAGGTCGTGTTGCCGAGACGGCCTTCCAGGCCGTCGGAACGTGCTACATTCCGCCGAAGACCAAAGCAGCGGTTCCAACCGCCGACAGTGATCACATTTAAAACAACCTATCTAGTAAAGAGCCAAACCCCAGTCGGCGGTTGGAAACCGCCGCTCCTTGGCCTGCGGCGCACCACGCTTATTTGGAATTATGGTCTCCTGCTTTAAACCGCGCCGTAGCGATCGAGGTAGGCCTGCATCCGCGCCATGTCCTCTTCTGGCAAGCCTAGATGCTCCATGATTTGATACACATTCACAATGGGAAACGTCGGCATGGAAAATTCTTCGCCGACCTGAGCCAAGGCGGAGAGCTCCCCGGTTCCGCGTTCACAGCGATCCACCGAAACCACGAGTCCGGCCAGGTGGATGTCAGCCGCAGCGCGAAGCACCGGCACTGTTTCCCGAATCGAGGTGCCAGCGGTGGTGACGTCTTCAAGAATAAGGACGCGTTCGCCATCTTGTAGCTTGTGGCCAACCAAGACGCCACCTTCGCCGTGGTCTTTGGCTTCTTTACGATTGAAGCAAAAGGCGACATCATGTCCGCGTCGCGCTAGGGCGGCCGAGGTGGCGACGACCAACGGGATGCCTTTGTATGCCGGTCCAAAGAGTACGTCGAATCCATCGGTGCCGATGGTTGCCTCGATGGTGTCCGCGTAATAGTTTCCCAAGGTTTCGAGCTGCGCTCCGGTACTGTAAAGGCCGGTGTTCACGAAGTACGGAGTTTTACGGCCGCTCTTGGTTGTGAAGTCGCCAAAGGTGAGCACGCCAACGCGGTACATAAAATCGATGAAGGTTTCTTGGTAACGGTCCATGCTGGCTTTATGCAGGTTGGAAGCCGAAGCGACAATGCTTATCTACCTTTGATCTGACTTGCTGGCCATTAAGACGCACTTTTGTCACTAGTAGTGCAGATCCGATTTAACTGCAGGTGGGGCAGTGGTGCCCAGGGATTCTTTCAAGGAACGGCGACATGCATCATCTGAGACGGAAGCCCCCTGTGCCTTTCTAAAGCCTATCGGAGGGAGGCCTCCTTGCAACCTCTCCTAAGGCTTGATCTAGTCTGCCCCCAAACTTCCTAATACGGGAAGGGGACGTAGCCGTTGTCTCCGGGAAAGAATACTTGTGGTCCGTTCCCTTCATCTTTTTGATAGAGAGTGGTTGAGCCGGTGGTCCACCAGCGTTCATGTACGGTCCATCCGACACTCGGCGGCCAATCATAGAGCGATTGATTCAGGTATGGCCATGCATATTCTGGCGTGCCTTGAATCGGGGCAAGACGCATCCGGTCATGGGAGACCAAACCTGTTTCATAATTGATGTTAATCGCTGCCATCAAGAGGTTGCCACTTTCGTAGTATGGAATCATTACGGTGGAAATTCGTTTTGCGCCGGTTGAATCTTCCTGTGTTGCTCCGATGAATAGGCCGTGGCCTCCTGCATAAGGGGCAGCCCAACCATTGGTTACGATGTGTTGTTCCCACATGAAGGCGTGGCTGATCAATGCCGTCGTTAGGTTGTCCAACAAATCAAGCGATGGGTTATCCAACCAAAAGAGCCTGGAGTTAATCCATGTTTGGTTGTGAATGGAGAGGCCTGATGGAGTGTTCCCATTGTAGGTCGGGGTTGCTGAGCCCCCCGGTGCACTGTTTTGCGGGGCGGGAGGGGTATATCCTGGCGGGAGATCTAGCCATGGGTTGGGAAAATGGTTCGTGGTACCGGTGGGGATAGAGATGCTGCTGGTGCAGTTTCCATTCAGCAGTTGCCAGGCTTGAATGTCTCCATTGGGGAGCCATGAAATAATATTCTGTCCCTCCGGTGACCATTTGCCCGCCAGATAGCTTGCGAAGGGAATGCCTGCTACATTCGGACTGCTATGTGAAAGGTTTGTCAGGACCTTGAAGTAATGGATGTCGTTCCCTACTTTGGCGACTCCCATATAACGTAATGCACCTCCGCCTGGACTAGTGGGCACAAAGTACGGGGCCCAGTAGGCGGGATACCCACAGTAAATGGTTTCATTGTAGTACCATTGGCTTCCATCTCCATTGGGTGGCGGGGATCCACCAACCCATATGGGACCGGATCCGTTGTTCCAAAGGTGTTTAGACCAGTCATCCATTTTTAGCGTAAGAGCTTGAAGCAATTCTAAAAAACCTGAGACTCCAGGACCTAAGGTTAGCGTCCAACCCAAGTCTTTCATCGCGGCAATGTCCAAATGCGTGAGCTCTTTTCTCGTTCCGATCGGAATATCATGGGTCATCAATGGAAGCTGAGGTTGGCCCCAAAGATATGTGGGGTAGAGGCCCAATGAATCATTCCAATGTTCAGGAGTGAATCCAGGGGAAACTTCCAAGAGCGGGGCTTCATTGTTGAGGTTCGTAGCCACAGCGATACTCGCCATTCCTTCGAATACTTTGGGGGCGGATTGATTCCCTGAACCGTTCATGTTGATTTGCTTGTCCCAAGCCAAGGAACTCCCAAAGCCTAGTAAATGACCGATGTTGTGAAGCATAGTCGATTCGAGGTTGTGTTGGAATTGCTCCTGTTCGTCGTCTTGCTCAATCGTGTACCAGTTGTAGTCTCGGTTGAAGCTGACAGATCCAACTGTCACGTTGACCGCTTGTTGGGGTACGCCAGCACGCCCACGGTTTTCTACCAAGTCGACCCACCCGAGATTTCCACCCGGAGTGGTAGAGTGTCCTCTAGCCCAGAGGCTGGTTTCTGGGCTCTCATCCGTCTTGTGAGATCCCATGAAAATTCGAATCTGTCCTTCGCAGAATCGCATATTGTGTAAGCTGGCTTTGGTGCTAAGCGCAATCTCGTCGGGAAGGTAGATTTGACTTTCAAGATGGCGACCAGCGGTTGGGTCTGGGGTAAGTGGAGAGAGTTTGTCTTGAATGAGATCGCACCATGTATGGGCTGCTTTAGCGATCTCGAATCGTTTCCATTCGTCAGCGAACATGAGATTGAAATCAAAATCATATACAATCGTGATCACAAGATTACCGAAACTGGATGTAATGTCTTCCGTGTCTAGAAAGGAGTGGTTTGATAGCGAGCCTGATGGATCAACCGTTTGATAATGGAGGTTGTCTGGGTTGGTTAAGCAATTCAGCATTAAAATTTGGGGCTCGGTGTATGTGGGTTCGCAGTTGGGTTGTTGAGGTCCCACAGTCACTGGGACGGACGTGCCGTGGTTGGCTAAAGATTTGAGCAAAGAACCGGTGGATCCACTCGGGTCGTTTATCCCCGCGAGAAAGAGCATGAAATTGAATTGAGTCGGCGTCATTTGAGCCACACTTTCACTCAGGTTCAGCATCGCGTTGTCTGCGAGGCTCTGCATGTCTCCTTGAGAAGGAGGGGTTCCATCTGTAAGCGCCTTTTTGTAGCGCGCATAAACGACACCAAGAACCGTCATGCGGAGTTTGAAGGTCGTCGCTTCCATGAGATCTTGGAAGCCTTCTACCTCTCCTTGATGGATAAGTTCGGACTCGAAGAGCATTGATCCAACTGCGAACTCCACCAGCCTAAATACATCGTCGTATTGGAAGTAGATCCCTTCGCCATCGGCCAGTTCACAGCCCGCCCATTCTTCAAGCCCGATGTAATTACCGATCACGAAATAGTTGGCCTCCGGAAAGGTTTCATTGATGGTCTCCTGAAGGTCAAAGCCCGCCGGCAGCATATCTCCGGCCAATCCTGCAAGCAGGTCTTCAATCGAAAATGAGCTTAGGTTCGAATTGTTGATGGCTTCAAGCCAGATGGGCATGACGTCCGGAGGGTTGGTGAGCAAAAGAGAAATCGCCTCATAGACCCCAATATAAATGATCGGGTCTTCTGTTGGTTCCCAATTGATTATCTGAGGCACGTTCAGAGCATCGGTGAACGTAGCTGGGGGCGGCGACGGATTAAAGCCCCCTGGTGGCATGTAGATATCTTTGATGGTATTCGCAGGGTTTGGGTTCGGAACGATGCTCGTAATCATGACTGCCTGTTGATGTTCATGGTGAAGTTGCAGCGGGAAGGCATCGACCTTCTCGTCTTTAATCATACTTGATAGCGTAAAGGTTGACGGGGCTACCTGAATCGGGCCAACGCAGTCTGCCACAACATACTTGGACAAGCTACCATACTGAATGGCAGGTCCGGACCATGTCCATTCAACCGCAAAGAGGTCGAGCAGGGTTTGGAAATCACTAGCTTCCGGCGTCCAGTCCGGTGGTGCTCCGGGAAGCGTTTCCCCCATTGCATTTTGGTGCGCCAAGTCATACCCGTTCCCAAAATTATAGATCTTTACCGGCCATACTGTACCGCCATAAGCTGTGGGATGGTTCATGCAAGGTATGGTTCCATCAGGTGTTGAAACGTTAGATGCGAAGGTCCATGGCGGTAGTTGATCCAATTCGAGCAGATCCGAGAGCACCTTTTCCCAATGTTCGACACAAACTGTTATCTCTGGACAGGCATTCACCGTATAGGTGTCTTCACCCCAAAGCCAGCCCACCAAAAGATCGACTGCGATGGCAAATTTTTCGTGGTCCGCTGCGTCGGTCACCTCATAGGCTAAGAGGTCTTCATAAACCGAAAGCGGTCCAGCGTGTACCTCAATTGCTGGGTCAGCAATCGCCGCTTCTATAAGGTTGGCCCAGTCTCCATCCAGAGCGCAAAGTTGGTAACCGATTGGGAGAGGGTACTCTGGAATTAGCTCAGGCTCAGGTGGAAGGATCACTGGCCAGGTAACAAAATAGGTGGTCACGTACCATTGTCCTTCATCGCTTTGCTGAAACACTCCATCGTTCCCATCGAAGTCGAAAACATGGAGTCGTCCTTTTCCCGGCTCGTCGACTTCAACTGGAATGCACCAAATCTTTTTTCCAGCCTCTACGGATGGATAGTAGGTTTCATACAGCTGTTCACCGCCTAAGTCTCCGTTTTTATTGAGTGTTTTCCATTTAGTATTTAGGAAGCCTCCCGAAAAATACAGTCCGTCAAAAAAGAGATTGTTATCCGCTTTAATGCGGTCCTTCAGCTCAAAGGTTAGCGGGCTGCCTGAGGGCAGGTCTTCGATCAATTGAGCCACGATATGGGCGTTGCCACTTGAGTACGTGTTTCCCCAAACGGGTTGGCACTCTGAGGTAGATGCCGGAGTTTGAGGTGGTACAACCCAGGTATCATTATCGTCGTTATAATACGGTGGTGGACCGTAATAGCCTCCGAAGGAAGTGAACAGGTCATCAGTTCCGAAGGGGTCTGTCAGCCACTCGTACGCGCCATCACCTACATAAGAATTCGGTTTATCCGAGGTAACGATATCATCAAAGGGGAGCGAATCCGTCAATACTGGGTAAAACTCGAGCTCTGTTTGGCCCGCATTCGGCGAGCTCGGAAAGTCGCTCCATATGATCGGTTCGTGCAGTTGTTCGGTAAGATCAAAATTACTCGCGACAAGTAGCTGATAGGTCCGACTCCCGTCTTCATCCGATATGTTGTCTTCGTCGGTGGTAATTTCGTAGACAAAAGCAACATAATCCCACGAGGATGGAATCCCTGCACTGCTGCTATGCGCATATCCGATCAAACTCACTGAGCCCGGATCAAACCGATTTTTGAGGTAGGTGAGGATGTCCACTGCGATTGGATATAAGGCATCTTGTTGCGTTGCCCCCAATGGACCCTGAGCGCTTGCAGGTAGGGCAATGAGCCCCAGCATCACCAAAATTTGAGATAAAATAATGCGCGAATAATTGGTTATGAATGACGTCATGAGCAGGATATTGGTAACGTTAGTATCTTATGTCAAGAAACTCTCTAGCTCATGAATCTAAATGTGGCGCCTAGCTTAAGGTGATGAGGTTTTTTGGGGCTTCTGGTGGCCGTCTTGCGAAATGAGCTTGTTAAGAGGGATGCGGTAAAGTGGATGCCTTGATACTCGGCTTCTTCCTTGGTGATGCCTCTTGGCTTTGGTATAATTGGTTATCCGAGGAGGGCATATGCTAATTGATACTGAAGCTGAAGATGCGAAGCATGCATTGCGGAAAAATACTTTTTATCCGCGTGCGCGAAAGTGTGTCACGATCTTGAGCGTACTCGCGGGGCTTTCTGTGATTCTAATCGTATTGAATTTTCCTGCCGGTTCTAAAGGCTCCATGATTATGCTGGTGATGGGGATATTAAAAATTATCGGGATTGTCGTGGGGCATAGTGTTGTTCAGGCGATCTTTGATGCCGCAGATCTCGCTTTCCAAGCTCAGCGTAAAGCATTGCAGCGCTCCGAGCCGTAATTCGCTTGGGGCCTGGGGGGAGTTAGCCCTCCTTTTTTTTGAAGGTTTTTACCTAGCATCGGCCAACCGCCACGAAGTCCGCGTACGAATCGCTCCGCGGGGCGTAGCGTAGGTTGGGACTCCGTCCCGACGTTTTCTCTATTTGTGTGTTCGGCTCGGAGAGCCAACCTACGATTTATCCAAGCCTTGTGTGGCGTCATGACCGAAGGGAAAGAAAAAATCTCGAACATCGGTTGACTTGTGGAGGGGTTGCGGGGTAGTATGGAGACCTGTGGAGAGTTATGGAGAGTTTTGTTTTCCTTTGTTTTGAAGGAGAGCGATTCTGAAAAAGCTCAAAACACAGTGAATAATGAACAAAAATTAGTACAATTGAAGAATTTGATAAGCAGTTAACCGAACAAGACGTCAGGTGGTTTTGAGCCACCGCAAATCACTACAACCCATAATCTGTCAGCCCATTTTTTAGAAAAAAAGGTTCATCCGTCGTGCACGACATCGAAGATATTATTAAAGCCGGTAATTTTACTGGTGGGGCGATCACCCGAGGGGTGGACGATAAGGATCGGTGTATCCTGCCCAAAGAATATCGTGACGAAGCGGAGAAGTGGGGGAAAGAGCTTAACCTCTTTCCGATTGAGAAGCGGGATCCGGATTCTGAGATGCGTGACTACTATTTGAAGCTGCACACGCCTGAATCCTACAAGATGCTGATGCAGACCTTGTTTCCGAAAGGGATCAAGACGCAGATGGCCAAGGATCGTCATCGTGACGTGATGGAGATGCGGCAAGTGGTGACCTTTGACACAGCGTGGCGCTTCTCGATTCGTGAAGACCTACTTGAGGTGCTCGGGAAGCCCGAAAAAGTGGTCTTGATCGGAGTAGGGGACGGGGTCGAGCTTTGGTCACCGGAAGTCTACGAGCGATTGCAGCTAAAGAAGGCCGAAACGCGCAAGTCCTCGGTGAAGGCGATTTCCTTCGATGTATTTGATGAAGACGACCTCATGTAGCGAGTCGCTGCAGGTGTGTGGCACAAAAGAATTTATGACAAAGGGTACGTAAGAACACCTCATAAAAACAAAAAAAACGGAACGGCCTTCGGGCCAGCAACAAAAGTTAAAAAAGGAAACGTAAGAACTAAAGTGGATGATGCAGCGGGCCAGGGGGATGAGAACCTAAAGGAAAGCAAGACGGTACATACTGCCGTTTTACTCGACGAAGTGCTCGAGCTGCTCGACATTCACAACAAAAAAACAGGAACCTTCCTCGATGCCACGATGGGTGGTGGAGGTCACAGCCTCGCCATGCTAGAGCAGCTCGCCCCAAGCGGGTTTCTTCTAGCCATCGATCAGGATGATGACGCAATTGCACGGACCCGACTTCGGCTGTCAGCTTACCAGGAGCAACTGAGAATTGAAAAAAGGAACTTCTCTCAAATGTTCGAGGTGGCAACCGAGGTCGGGATTTCCGGCTTCGATGGGATCTTAATGGATCTCGGCGTTTCTTCTGACCAGCTAGATACCCCTGATCGGGGCTTTAGTTTTCAGAAGGATGGGCCGCTCGATATGCGGATGGATCCCGAAGCAGAATTATCTGCGGAAGGGTGGGTGAACGACACACCGGCAGCAGAAATGATGAACGTGTTTCGGGCCTATGGGGAAGAACCTCGGGCTCGGCGTTATGCGGACGCGATCATTGAGGCACGTCGGACAAAGCGATTCACCCGCACCTTGGAGTTGGCCGACTTGATTGAAAAAGTCAGCGGCGGCCGACGCGGTAGGACCCATCCTGCCACCAAGGTATTTCAGGCGATTCGAATCCGAGTAAATCGGGAATTGGATGTCTTGGAAGACGGGCTCGAAGCAGCGATTTCGTTGTTAAAGCCTGGTGGGCGATTGGTGGTGATTAGCTTCCATTCGCTGGAGGACCGCATGGTGAAGCGATGTTTTGCCGACCACGAAGGTCGGGACGTCTCACTGCATCAAGGTGGTTCGAGATGGGAAGGGCGTGAGCCTCGTGTGAAGCGAGTCACACGCAAACCGCTCATTGCCTCTTCGGAGGAAAATGCGCGAAACCCGCGAGCGCGCTCGGCGAAAGTCCGAGCCGCAGAGCGATTGGAAGATTAGATATAGCTTTTAGGATAGGAATAGTAGCATGGCTGCAAAGAAGAAAACAACGACATCGAAGAAGAAGGGCAAGGGTCAGAACCGGAGCAAAGACGTGTGGTCATCCATGCGTAAGACGGCTCCGATTTTATTGACCATTGTCATTGGTGTCATGTTTTGTTTGGCGCAAATCAGCATCGGAGTTCGGAAGAAGCAGATTCGGTATCAGATGGCTGAACTAGACCGTCAGATCGACGACGCGAACCAACGTAAAGAAGATGAGCTTAAAAAGTGGAATGCGACGGTCAAGCATCCGGAAAGCTTGCGACAGCTGCTGCGTCAAAATGGGATGTACTACGAATACGCGCCTGAGCGGGTATATGAGTTGCCGCCGAATGAAGATTGGGAAGCGGCTCAAATGCGAAAGTATTCGCGCTTACCCGGCGATATGCTGACGCACAAGTCTGACGATCAACGCTATACTGAGCCACAACGGTATACTGAGCCACAACGGTATACTGAGCCACAACGGTATACTGAGCCACAGGGGTATCCTGAGCCACAGCGGTATACTGAGCCACAGGGATATGCAGAAGGTTCGGGCGATTCCCAACATGAAGTAAGAGGTGGAGCCTACGTGGATCGGCGGACCTACCCTCGGAAGGAACAAGTAAGGAATTTTTGATCATGCAACCCAAGCGCTTTAAAGATTGGCGGATGGCGTGCGTTTTTGGATGCACGCTCTTGGTGTATGGTGCCTTGTTGGTACAGGTGACAATACTTCACCTTTGGCCGACAAATGAAACCATGGACGAGATTCATTCAACCCAAACTTTCATTAACCGTGAATTTCCTGCTCGTCGTGGGAAAATTATGGATCGGACAGGCACCACGGTGTTGGCGATGGACGTCCCGGTGCGTAAAATCGCCGCAGACCCAAAATACATCCATCGAAAGGGTACTTACGAACGGGTTCGTCAGGTCCTGATCAATGGGCTTGGGCATGAGACGGAAACGGTTAGCTTAATTGAGCGAAATTTGAACCGGACCAATTCTCAATACGAAGTGTTAAATAAAGCTGCGTCGTTCCAGATTGGTGAGACCATGAAATTGGCGATCAAGCAGAATGCCCTCCCGCGTGGTGGGAACATGCTCGCAGGATTGATCGTGAAGGATGGGTATCGTCGGACTTACCCGATCGAAGGCATTATGTCGCAAATCTTAGGCGGGGTGAATACTGCGTCAAAGGGAATTAGCGGGGTGGAATATGCCTTGGAAAATATTTTGAGTGGTCGCAATGGGGTTCGGGTTGGACGGGTAAATGCCTTGCAGCGTGAAATTGTGCACAAGCGCGACATTGATGTGAAGCCGACCCCTGGGGCCAATGTTCACCTTACAATTCATAAGCAAATCCAGTGTATTTTGGAGAATGCGACTAATCTGGCCATGGAGACAAACAATGCCTCTGCGGCTTGGGCGGTGATGATGGATACGCGGTCAGGAGAGATTTTGGGGATGGCGAGTAAGCCGGACTTTAATATGCGTGATGCAGCCAGTCTGTCTGGTAACTCAAAATTGCGGCATATCGGTGCGGTCAGTATTCCGTATGAGCCAGGTTCGGTGATTAAGCCCATCGTGGTTGCTGCGGCGTTGAATGCAGGTGTCATTCGTTCGTCGGATGGATTTAACTGCCACAACGGGTATTGGCCTGAATGGAAGTTGCATGATGTCGGTCGCAGCGAGTGGCTTAATATCGAAGGTATCTTGGTACGCTCTAGCAATATTGGTACGGCTAAAATCGCTTTGCGTCTTGGTAAAGAAAATCTCTTTCACAGCCTGCAAGGTTTTGGTTTCGGACAGACAACCGGATTAGGCCTAGGTGGCGAACAGCGTTGCCCGATGACCCCATTTGAAGACTGGTATCCAATTCGTACCACTCGTGTCGCGATTGGGCAGGGGGTGTTGGTGACTTCGCTACAAGTGTTGAATGGCATTAACTGCATCGCAAACGGTGGAAAATTAATGCAGCCTCAACTGATTAAGCGCATCGAGTCACATGATGGTACATGTATTCATGAAGCGAGGCCGACGCTAATCCGTCAGCCGATTCGTCCAGAAGTTGCGCGGCAGGTACGTGAAATGATGGAACAAGTTGTAAGCCACCCGAAAGGGAGTGGTCGTCATGCCCGTCTTGAACATTATACTGTGGCCGGGAAAACGGGTACCGCACAGAAATGGGTAAATGGAGAGGGTTACTCGAAAGAACTTTATACCGCGTCATTCGTTGGCTTTTTACCCGCAGAAGATCCCGCCTTTTCTCTCATTGTTGTGATTGATGAGCCGAAGGGGGAGAAGATGTATGGAGGCCAGATCGCGGCGCCAATTTGGAAGCGAATTGCCAGCGAGGCGGCTCGTGTTCTTGGCGTCCCCTTTACGACTTCGGTCGTTGCACATCATGATTCGGAGAGAGAACCCGGTGCTCCACGTTTAGGAGGCCGCCCATGATTTGGGCAGACGCGGTTCCATTTACTATGAAGCTTGAACACCTTATCCAAGCCCTTGATGCCCCAGTTGTCATCGGGTCAGAAGCCAAGGCAATCGAAGGCATTACCTACGATTCCCGCCTAGTCAAAGTCGGCTGGTTGTTCGTGGCAATTTGTGGCTCTCAGCAAGACGGTCAGCAGTTTATCACCGACGCCTTGGACCGCGGTGCGATTGCCGTTGTGTCTGAAGCAGCCGTGCCGGTACCTCGCTCGGTTACGCATATTCAAGTTGCCAATGCGCAGGTTGCCATTGCCCAGCTCGCTTCGACCTTCCAACATCATCCGGGGCGTGCTTTGCATATCGCAGGGATCACCGGTACAAACGGGAAAACGACCACTGCGTATTGCATCCGTTCGATTCTAGAGGCGGCAGAGCGCCTAACCGGTTTGGTTGGAACGGTTGAATACCGCATTGGCGAACGTAGCTTACCTGCGGCACGCACGACGCCTGAGGCAACCGAGCTTCAGTGCTTGCTGTCTCGGATGGTGAAGCATGGTTGCGATGCGGCTGTGATGGAAGTGTCATCGCATGCCTTGGATCAACACCGGGTCGATTGCATCCCGTTTGATGTCGGGGTGTTCACTAATTTGACCCGCGATCATCTGGATTATCACGGTGATCTCGAAAGTTATTTTCAGGCCAAGGCCAAACTATTTACACGTCTGGGGAATGAGGGGAAGACCGCCTCTGGACTCGTAAATACTGACGACCCTTGGGGTCGGAGACTTATGGAGCATCCAGAAGTTTCCGTCCCCGTTTTATCCTATGGCTTGAACCCCGAAGCGGATGTTCGTGCCGAAGAGCCTGTTTTTCACGCCCACGGTTTGTCCTTCAAGCTGAAGAGTCCATGGGGTGAGGCCGATGTCTGCGTGCCGATGCTAGGCCGCTTCAACTTGCACAATGTCTTGGCTGCCATTGGCACCTGTGGTTTGCTTGGTGTTGACTTGGATTTAATGGTTACTTGCCTTGCACAAATCGAATCTGCTCCAGGCCGTTTAGAGCGAGTTGATTGTCCGGTTGGCGGAATTTATGTTGATTACGCCCATACAGAAGACGCGTTGGACAACGTGTTAAAAACGCTGAGCGAACTTGTCTCGGGGCGACTCATCGTGGTGTTTGGTTGCGGCGGAAATCGCGACACGCATAAGCGCGCTGCCATGGGTCGAGTGGCCTCGAAGTGGGCTGATGAATCGATCATCACCAACGATAACCCGCGCAAAGAAGATCCACAGGCCATTGCAACAGAGATTCTTTCCGGCGTCGAGCAGGGGCATCCGGTCGAAGTAATTCTCGATCGTAAGGACGCAATTCAGCATGGCATCGGACGCCTGCAGGAAGGTGATATTCTTCTCATCGCAGGCAAAGGGCATGAAACAACGCAGGAATTTGCCGATACCTTAGTGCCTTTCGATGACCGTCAAGTCGTTCGCCGCTTGCTGCGGAATGTCTGATGCAATCGTTAGGCAATACCTGATTCGACCTTAGGCAGCGGCTGCCCTGAAAGGTGAATTTTGGTTTATTTCGGACACGGGGTTGAGGAGACTGACCCTGATCCTTCATGACAACGTTTCAACACTGTTTCAACCGCCATGCGAAGCGCGGGAGGAGGCGCCACTGTGTAACAACTATCGCGCAGCTTCAGAAGTACTCTTAATCGTCGGTTTTTCCGTTGTACGTAGCTCCGAAGGAGCGGAGGCACTTAGCCCCGAGGCTTGCCTCGGGGTTGCGATTCGGCCAAAGCATCAAGCTCAGAAGGTGCGTAGGCACCCGAGCATCCAAAGACAAAAAGCCGCAATTTGTGCAAGTCTTTCAGACTTGGCGCCGCCTCCGAACCCAATCGATGGGCGGTGCCCATCGCTACGCTGTTTTCGCCTTTCAGGCGAATAATTACCTTAGTCGCAAGATACGCTGATTTGTTACACAGTCTCTGAAACCCCCACCTAGGATAAGCCGTCGGTTCCCGACGAAAGGGTCACAACAATATTTTTCGTTTGTTACACACTCTCTGAAAACCCGCCTATTGATAAACTGTCGCTTCGCGACTCTTACTCGATTCCAACAAACTGGCGTTACAAATATCAGCTTTGATCGGCTCGGAGAGCCAACCTACGTTTGGGTCATGTACTCATGCCTTTGTTTGGCGTGTTTCATGCAGCGACAATCCGCTCAAAATGATTAAGCCGATGGTGCCGATTGCATGCGGTGCGATCCCCGCCAAGCTGTCGCCAAATTTCAAAACAATGACCACGTCCGCAATTGGAAGCAGGGTGAGGCAGATGAGAAAAAGTGGTAAGGCGTCGCGGTGACGGAAAAGGATGCCTAGGGTCATGAAGCCCAGTACTAAATCGCGCATGCCGGTCGCGATGAGGTAGGCTGGGGACGCACCCGCTAATAATACACCATACCCTTGCGCCGCAAATTCACTTACGAAAAGAACATGCGTTCCTAGGCCGAGTAAGGCGATGCCGAGGAGAAAACTTCCGATGGTAACCAGTTTTGAAATCATGATGTAGGTGGTTCTGGGGTAAGAGGGGTGGGCAATTCGTTCTCCGTCCAAATCGCAAGGCACTCATCCACTGTAAGACTGTAGGGAGTGCAGCAGAAGTCGCAGCGGATTTTCAAAGGTTCTCCTGTGGCTTGAATGTCAATGCGATCTTCTTCTTCCAATAGCAGAGCGACGGAGCGAATTTTCTGCTCTGAGCAGGTGCATTGAAAGCGGGGAGGGGGGCAGTTTTCACGAATGATTTGTACCGGTTCTTTTTCTTCTTCGCAGAGGGTTCGAATGAGATCGTCCCACTCCATCGGTTCGAGGTCCTGTCCCAAGCTCTCGCGAATGGTTTCGCTTTTTTCGAGACGCTCGCGCAGTCGGTCGAACTGCAAGAGATCACATCCGGGTTGGGCTTGGATCTGCATGCCGTGGCAAAGTCGTACCGGACGTTTTGGATCGGGATCAAAGCCAATCATCACACAGCTTCCTGTTTCGACTTGTTCACTGGTCGATGCGTAGAAGGCGAGATCGTTTACGGGGTCGAGCATTAAGGCCTGGGTCGTCCCCGAATTTAAGACGGTGCCTTCTCGACTGGTCACGACTTGTACCGCTCCCTTTGTCCCATAAAAATCTTCCTGCTCTTCTCCGTAGATCGAGAGTTGTTGGGGTCGGATCATGGCGCGTAAGGTGCCATCTTCGCCTACATCAACGATCAAGGTTTTAACCGCACCTTCATAGCCCCAGCGAATATTTGACCGCTCGTAGGGTTGGCTAGGCGGGCGCAAGAGGCCTGCGGTCAAGGCGCGTCCCAGGATATGAGCCGCAAAGGGGTCGCAGTCTTGCGCGACGACAATTCCGTTCACGAGATCCGTGCTCCGGGTAAATCGAAATCCGATGTTATAGGGCTCTAAGCGGCCTTGGCAGGTGAAATCACTCATGCAGTGGTTTTTAGCCTCTGCTTACTCCGCTGTCAAATCCCGGCTCTCCTTCCGAGAATATTAGCCAATATCTTCTTTATCGGAAAAAAGAAAATGGTTGGATGGATCGCTTCTTTTTGGTCTACTTTTCTATAGTCACTGACCGTTTACCTTTTAGAAAGAATCTCATGAATCAAAAAACTACCACTAAATCGCTTGTCATATCCGGCCTAGTTGTCGGTCTCGTCGCATTATCTGGGTGTCAATATGGATCGCCAACACGTGGTGGTATGAGTTCCTCCGTAAAGCGTAGCGTGAGTAAGGTAACTCAAACCGCATCCCAAACGGTTGCGAAAGGTACATCGACAATTTCTAAAGGGGCTTCAACGGTTTCTAAAAGGGCGGGCGGCCTCGTTGCCGGTGCAACTAAAACTGCAGCTAAAACCGCAACTAAAACCGCAAAAGGGGCCTCTAGTGTAGTAAAAGGCGCTTCCAGTGTAGTAAAAGGGGCTTCCAGTGTAGTAAAAGGCGCTTCCAGTGTAGTCAGAGGGACAGGCTCAAAAGCCTCTGGGGTTGTAAGCAAGGCGACCGATAAAATGATTTCTGGAAACCCGGTTGTTTCATCGGGAAGCACCGTGGTTCAGTCCGGTCCGTTTGTAGAACGTAACAGCAGCCAAACCACGGTCTCCGAAGCGGTTGAGATTCCCTACAATCCTCCAAAGGTGGACACTCGCGAGGCAGACAAGCTCGTTGAAATCCTTATGAGGCGGAGTGGAAAAGCGCCGGTTGCCCCAATGCTCGCGCCATCCATGCCGGTGAACACCGTTAAGCCTGTAGCGAAACCTGCGAAGCCCGTAGCTGAAGTCGGGAAGCCAGTCAATTCTACCAAGCCTGTTGTCGCTACACCGGCAGCCAAGCCTAAAACGCTAGCAAAACCAGCCGCGAAACCTGTGAATGTCCCAGCGGTCAAAACTCCCGTGAAAGCAGTTCCTGCAAAGGCCGCTACTACTGCAAAAGCCGCTGTTGTGGGAGCCGCAGCTGGAACTGCCTCCGCCGTAAAAGGACTTGGTAATAAAGTTAAAGCGACGGGTAGCAAATTTTCCCAAGGCGCCACGGGCTTGGCAAACAAAACCTCTGGCGCTGCAAGTAACGCTGGAAAAAAAGCAACCAGTGCCGTGAAATCCGTTGCGAAGCCTGTCAAGGTTCCAGCGGTAAAGGCCCCGGCGGTAAAGGCCCCGGCGGTATCAGCCCCGGCGGTCAAAGCGCCGGTGATCAAGACGCCTTCCGTTCCAAAAATAAAAGCCCCTGTCGTACCGAAAGCGGCTCCTGTATCTGTTCCCGCTGCCGTCAAAGCGCCTGCGGCCGTCAAAGCGCCTGCGGCTGCCAAAGCGGCAACCGTCAACACCGCCGCCGCCAGCCAGTCACCCATGCACTCGATGCTTAATGACTATGAAGCAACCATCAAATCCACTCGCGATACCATTGCCAAAGTGAAAGGGAATGCGACCGCCAAAGATGACCTGCAAAACTTAATGATCGATTACGGTAGCAAGATTGATGGCTATCGTCGGATCTTCCGAGAGCAGCTCAAGGGGAACACGCTTCCTCAAACCGAGACGGCGAAATTGGTCCGCAAGTATCAGGATCTGAACAAAGACAGCTCGACCTTGATCTCTGAGATCGTTGAAGCGTCTCAGTAAACATCTTCGAATTCGAAGCAAAGAAAAACCCTAAACGCTTCAGCGTCTAGGGTTTCTTTTTGCCTTCTCCGCGTGAAGGGATAGGGCGCGGGGGGAAGATCGCTTCTCGATTTAGAAGCGAATTTCCATCCACGTTGTCGGGGATGGATAAGACACGACTTCGTCGTAGCCTTCTTCAGCTCTGAGGCGATATTTAATCCGAGTTGTTCCGGCAGGAAGGTTCGGGCCGGCCCCGCCATAGGAGGTTCCGCTAAAGGAGATCGTCTGGAGTGCGCCATCGCATTGCGGGCCAAAGGCTTGAATCTCAAGCCACCATTTTGTCGGATAGCATCCACTTTCAGTAAAATTGAAATCAAAGAAAACTTGTGGGATCGAGGTGTCGACCGTGAGCTCTAGGTTTTCCCAGAAATTGCACCACCAGCTGTTGATGCCATCGTTGATGCTGAGCGAATACCAGCCCTGTACCTGGACCACGCCGGAGAGGGTGGTGTAGGTAACTCGGTAGTCCAAATCGACGGCGGTGTTTGGGGTGCTGTGATCAATGCGGCAGACCCCGGCAGGGACGAGCGTGCTGTGATTCGTAAGCAAGTTTCCGTCGGCATCAAAGGAGCGCGTCTCAACTTTCCAGGTCGAGATGCAGCTTTTCGATTTCAGCTCAAAAGAGGTCGATGCCTGACCAGGAACGTGTGACAACTGCACGCGGCCCGGTGAAATATAATCGCAGAATGAAAATGCCGGTTGGGCTGATTGCAGGTTCAGAGATTGTAGGGCGAGAAGTTTTGGGTTTGATCGGATTAGCGGGTTCGGGCTAGCCTGAATTCGCTGACCTGATTGCATACTTTTTGCTACCGTTTTTTGCGCCACCGTTTTTTGTGCTAGCAGGGGGCTGGTAAAGAAGGGGGCAAGTAAAGCCAGAGCCGTTATTGCGAGGGTCTGCTTCAAGTTGGTCGGCATTAAGCTGGTCGGCATTAAGCTGGTCGGCATTAAGCTGGTCGGCATTAAATAGCGGGTGCATTTCATATGAATTCCTTGGGTTCGGCTGAGTGGTAGGTGCGCAGAATGCTCCTCGGTAAGAAGTCTCCCCTCCAGAACAGCATTCTAACGACGTGTAACGTAAGAAATATACGTAACAACTGCAAGATGTTTATCTTTATGGATACTAGATACCGCCTCCCTTGCTGAAGCGCAGCCGAAAACGCTTCTATGTTCTTTCTAATAAGAGGTTCCCACTGGGGGAGGAGGGCCGTGGAGATGTGGCCGGATTGAGTGTTAGGGATGTCCCATTTCATAGACGCGGACCGATCTGCATACCGCTGCGAGATGCTTCGGCACAAAAAAGCAACGCTCTGAGAGCATCGCTTTTCTTCAGGTTCGCCTTGCGAAACCCGTAGAATTCGCGTGATGGCTTACGTTGAGGTAGCTCGGAATATACGAGTCTGTCGGGGCGGAATTCATTCCGCCGGTATTGCTAAGGTATTGCTAAGGTGTTGCTAAGGTATTCCTAAGGCTTCGCGACGGGGTAAATACCGTCTCGACAAACCAGGATTCAATCCGCGCCACGTCAGCTAGGCCTTACCAAAACAACGGCCTTACCAAAACAACGGCCCTACCAAAACAACGGTCTTACCAATGGCCTCACCAACGGCTTTACCAACGGCTTTACCAACGGCTTTACCAACGATAGTTAAAGCCGCCGCGAAGCGTCCCTGTGTCGTAGCTAATGTCTTTGTAAGCGCCGGTGTCGAAGAGATTGCCGTTACTCGAGGCGCGGACGAGGTTTAGGTCAACCGTGCTGTTCACGAAGCTTTGACGTAGCTCGAGGTAGACTTCCCAGTTCCGATTGAGGGCATAGTCCCAGCCGACGAGGCCATGGTAGCTGAAGCTGTTTTCGAGGTCTACATCTACGTCCACAAAGCGGGTGTTGCCACCAGCATCGAGGCGATCATCGAGTTCCCGTGAACCCGTCTGAAAGGCCGAGTAGCCAGCGCCGAGGCCAAGGTAAATGTTGTGGCGTTGACGCTGCCAGGCATTGAATTTTCCCGTTAAGGCGAAAGTGGTGGAGTCGAGTTCAACCGCCTGATCTGGGAGTCCCGCGACCCCAAAAGAATTGGCATTGATGGTGTCATTCAAGGTGGTGTAGGCGAACTCCAGAGAGTAGGAGCGGTCAAAGTGGTAGTCGACATGGAAGCCGTACAAAAGGCCAATGTCTTCGGAGTCACCCCAAAGGACGGAGCCGATATGGATGCCGGCTTCGAGGTGGTCTTTAAAGCGCCACCAGTAGTCATCTTTCTGCGATTTGCGAACGGAGGGCATGGGCTCGTATTGGTAGCGAAGCCGAGTTTCTTCGTCACGGTCGTCGCGGACAACTCGAAGGTTGGTGTCGGTTTGTACCCGAGGGCGACGGTCTTGCACGACATTGATGTCTTCGTTAGCGCTGGTACGAATCACACGTGGCATTTCGGGGTAGGGGTCGCGAGGAATGGTACGAACTTCCGTGATTGGCTGGTCGTATCGGCTGTTAGAACGGCTGTTCGCTGGAGCCGAACCAAGGGTGCTGGTCCGGGGGTAATTCCGCACGTCTACGCTGCGCGTTTCATCGCCATACACTCGTGGTCCCGAGCTTCCGCCAAGCATTTCGATTTGAGCCGTCGCAGTATCAAGCATGAGAGTACCAAGCGTGAGAGTACCAAGCATGAGAGTTGAAAATCGGTTCGTAAAAAGTTTAATAAAGGCTGTTTTCATACGCGCAAAAGTCATTGTGAAGTTGGTCAATACTTAGGGGCTTTCTGTTGAAAAGAAAGCATTTTTATCTGTGGGAAAGCGGGCTCAGGTCGCAAAAAGGCGTGCTTCTCTGCATTTCTGTCTGCTTGGGGAGACAGATCCGGCTCGGAGTAAACGAGGTTATTAGAGCGACTTCCGTAGGCAGTCGAGAATTTCCGCTGGGGTGTCGACAATTGCATGTGCTCCAGTGGCTCGCAATTCGGCTTCCTCGCGAAAGCCCCAGGTGACGCCAAGCCCGAACATTCCGGCGGCCACTGCGGTCTGCATATCGGTCGAGGTATCGCCGACATACAGGACCTCCTGTGGCTCTATTCCCCAGGCCTCAATCACGGCCAAGGCCGAGCTGGGATCCGGCTTTAATGGCACACCCTCGCGTGCACCGCGTACGGGATCGAAGCTGAAGTCGGAAAACAGGGTTTTCATGATCATGCAGGTGAAATCCTCGGGCTTGTTGGATAAGATTCCTCGTTTTACCGGAATGGTTTCTAACTCACGCAGCATGTCTTCAATGCCGGGGTAGGGGTGACTACCGATATTCCAGCCAGCTTGATACGCCTCGCGCATGCCATCGACGCCACTGGCAACTTCCGCTGCGGTCGCCCCTGCGGGAAGCGCGCGCTCCACGAGTTTTCCGACCCCTTCACCGACAAAGTGGCGGTAGGCATCGATGGGGTGGGTAGGATGCCCCTTTGATTCAAGCACTTGGTTCATGCACGTGCCCAAGGTCGTGAGGCTATCCAGAAGGGTTCCATCCAAATCAAACAATATGGCTTTAAAGGTCATGCCTTGGGCTAAGTCACCTAGAGCGAATTTGCAAAACCTATGCCGAAAATTCATCTGGAAAGCGTGGGAAAAGCATCTACAAGAATAGTATGAGTGAAGAATCAGCAGTCCCGGACCCTTCCAAAAAAGGTGCCGCGAAAAAAACAATCGTGGAATTTGATGCCTCAGCGAATACGATGCCGGATGCCTTGGCGGCTGCATTTGAGGGCGAGTTGAGCCTTGCCCCTGCGAGCAAAAAGCCCCGACCGAAGAAGCAATCGCGTGCTGCTAATAAACCAAAACCAAAGCCAGTGCCCCAGCCCGAGACAAAGACTGATTCCGAAGCACCGACGAAGCCCGAGGTGATCGATTTAGTTTCCCCGACCCCTAGCACGGCAAAGTTAGATCAGCACCAGCGCCGCGAGCGTCAGATTTCGGATGGCATTCGAACCGTCATTCGCGATGCTTATCACGACTTGTATTCCATGGATGAAAGTCGCCTGAGTGATCTCGATTTACGTTTCCAGTTGAAGGTCGACCCCAAGGACAACTGGTCGTTGCAGTTTGAACCACCGCTACGAGATCAAGTGTTGCGTCAGCTCGAAGACCAAGAGGCCTCCTTCAATACCTACCAAGAGGGGCACGTGTATTGTTTCCGCTGCGACTCAGCCAACTGTGCCTGTAGCGCGCCACCGGATCCGCTACAGATATTTTCTCGCTACGACAGCATGGGGCAACCGGAGTGGTGTGAGCTCACGCAAAAGCTGCTGGATTCGCAGCATGAGCAAATTGATTTGTTGTATCGCAAAAATCCGCCGGTGCTTAACTTGATGCAGTTCGGCAAAGATCTAAAGGCGGAGCAACTAAGCTCCTACGGTAAGGCATCAAAAACCTACTCGCTGTTAGGGCAGGTAATCGTTGGATATCTCACGGTGCCGAAGCAGCATTTGGCGGCTGGCTATGATGACCGTCGTTTGGCCATCTCGATTCAGATTGTTGAAACCCGAGGCAAGGGGGGGCGCTTTCGTTTGCGGCTGAATACGGTGTTCCATCGAGCCATGCTCAAGGATGTGGACGATTTATTTCTGAGTGAATGGGCTCCTTGGTTACAGCGGGCGCGTCGTCTCGCCAAAGAGCAGTTGGAGCAGATCGAAGGTCTGGCGCGACGAGCTCGGCAAGACAAAGACAACAAGCGTTACCATCAGCAGATGGGAAAAGTGAGCGGGGTTTTGCGAAACCTATCTCGCTCCTTAAGTCGTGGTGATCGGCAGGCGCATCGCCGGACGCAACATGCCGAGCAGCGGCGCAGTGGGAAAGAACGGCCGGTCAATAAGGCCTTCGAAGATGCTACGGTGGTCACGCGTGATAAGTTGTTTATCGATGAGAAAGAAAATACCTTCGTGGTCACCAACGGGCATGGGCGGGTTCACATCTACAGTAAAGAGGGACGACACGTCACGAGCTTCTTCATTAAGAAAGAGAACATGGATCACCGGCTTCGCACCAAGCGGTGGCAAAAAGCTAGCGACGAAGACGTGCTGGCGCTTCATGCGGACTTGCAGAAGTCCGTGTCGGATGGCCGCGAGTCAGATGAGACCGATGGCTAACCTGTTGGCTATCGCACCTCGGCGATCGATGAGCTCGATTGGAAGCGCCGCAGGCCAAGGAGCGGCGGTTTCCAACCGCCGACAGATGGGTGGATTGAAATCCGTGCCAGGAAGAGGCGCCCGAAGCCAACCTTCCTCATCGTTCTCGGAGGGGATCTGTCCCCGACGCAAGTCTCGGCGTCGCGGGCTTCGATCAAAAGGTCCATGCGTCTGGCCGCAGCGATAACGGCAAACGTAAAGCGCCGCAGGCCAAGGAGCGGCGGTTTCCAACCGCCGACAGATGGGTGGATTGAAATCCGTGCCAGGAAGAGGCGCCCGAAGCCAACCTTCCTCATCGTCCCCAGAGTGGATCTGTCCCCGACGCAAGTCTCGGCGTCGCGAACTTCGATCAAAAGGTCCATGCGTCTGGCCGCAGCGATCACGGCAACCGTAAAGCGCCGCAGGCCAAGGAGCGGCGGTTTCCAACCGCCGACAGATGGGTGGATTGAAATCCGGTCCAGGAAGAGGCGCCCGAAGCCAACCTTCCTCATCGTCCTCGGAGGGTATCTGTCTTAGACGCAAGTCTCGGCGTCGCGGGCTTCGATATAAAGATCCATGTTCCTGGCCGCAGCGATCACGGCAACCGTAAAGCGCCGCAGGCCAAGGAGCGGCGGTTTCCAACCGCCGACAGATGGGTGGATTGAAATCCGGTCCAGGAAGAGGCGCGCGAAGCCAACCCTCCTCATCGTCCCCGGAGGGGATCTGTCCCCGACGCAAGTCTCGGCGTCGCGAACTTCGATCAAAAGGTCCATGCGCCTGGCCGCAGCGATCACGGCAACCGTAAAGCGCCGCAGGCCAAGGAGCGGCGGTTTCCAACCGCCGACAGATGGGTGGATTGAAATCCGTGCCAGGAAGAGGCACGCGAAGCCAACCTTCCTCATCGTTCTCGGAGGGGATCTGTCCCCGACGCAAGTCTCGGCGTCGCGAACTTCGATATAAAGATCCATGTTCCTGGCCGCAGCGATCACGGCAACCGTAAAGCGCCGCAGGCCAAGGAGCGGCGGTTTCCAATCGCCGACAGATGGGTGGATTGAAATCCGGTCCAGGAAGAGGCGCGCGAAGCCAACCCTCCTCATCGTCCCCGGAGGGGATCTGCCTTAGACGCAAGTCTCGGCGTCGCGGGCTTCGATATAAAGATCCATGCGCTTGGCCTCAGCGATCACGGCTTCGCGCTCGAGAAAGATGGTCCGACCCGCTTCAACCGCAAGGGCGGTAACGCCTGCCTTCCGGATGCTTTTTAAGGTACGCGTGCCGATGACCGGAATGTCGAAACGCATGTCGTGTCCAGGCTGTGAAACTTTTACCACCACGCCGCCTTTTCCTCCAAGCTTGCCCGCGCGTCGGATGGCCGCGTCGGTTCCTTCGAACGCTTCCACCGCGAGAACGGTGCCGTTTTTAATTACCACGGTTTGGCCAATCTTCAGCCCGCCACATTGTTTAGCGATATCAAATCCGAGGGCCATGTCGCGTAGCTCTTGTTCGGTGGCATCCCGTCCTTGACTCACCACGCCTGCCTGCGGCATCGAAGCTTCCATAAACTGGCTAGCCGCGATGAGGGTGACCCCGCGTTCCTGAAGCAACTCGCCAAGGCCACTGAAAATTGTATCCGCGTTGCGTTGCGGCAAGGATTTTAAGAAGGCGCGCATGTCCTTATCCAACCGGACATGAAACAAATTCTTGGGCGAAATTTGCCCTGCCATCACCGCGTAACTGACACCGCTCGCTTCGAAGGTATCTAAAAATGGAGTGAGTTGTCCCACGTAATGCCAGCGAATTTCATCCACCAAACCCGCGAGCTCTTTTCGTGTCTCCCCTTTAAACGCCACCGCAAAAATTCGCTTCACGCCTTGGGCCCGCGCAGACTTGGCCAACTCGATCGGGTAGGCACCTTTGCCGGCAATGATACCCAAGGCCTCCGGAACCTCACGAAGCGTTTCGGTTAAGGAACTCGTGTCGTGTGGCAAAGAGTTCATGCGCTTGTTTTCGGGGTTCTGGTCCATGAGCTGAGTAAAGCAACAAGTAGGAAAGGCGAGGTGATCGCGATTTCGCGCAGGGCGGGGCCTGCGTTTTGTAGGGTGAAAATTTGTGACGTCGTTTTCTTTTCCATGCCGAGAAAGAGTTCGAATGGTCCTTGAATATAGGTGGTGTCAAAGGGCCAAGCAACCATAATTCCGTAGGGAGCGGCTCGGTCTTGCGTCAGTAAATCAGCCATAATATGTAGCAAGACCACGCTTGCTAAGAGGCACCAGCGCTTGAAGCCCGCCCGACTATAAGCTTTGACGAAGCACCAAATCGCGGTGGCGAATGCGAGGCACCAAAACAGACTGTGGGATGGCCCGTGATGAAAATAATTTAGCTTCCCTTGCAACAAGCCGGGAATGTAGTCGAGATCCGGTGCGTTGCCGAGAAAGACAAAGAGTAGAGCCCAGCCGAACATGCGTCGGGCACCGCGGATCAACTGCTTTGGGCTGTGCCAGCGCGGGAGGAAAAACGCGGTGACGAGGGCCAAGGAGAGGATGCTGTGCGCCACCGGTGAGGGCATCAGGTCTTAACCAACGAAATATTGTTTCGAATGTAGGTCGGGATTTCTAAGTCGACCGTGACTTCGCCAGTGGGTGACGGAACCGATACTGGTTCGCTGTTTTCTTCGTTGGCTTTATTGTCTTTGAGTTGCAGTTCCGTCTGGGTTGCTGGCGGCGCACCCATCGGGATCAATAGTTCGATCCGGCGCTTGCTCTCGACCCAGGTTTCCGACGCCATAACCGTCACGGAAATTTTACCCACCATGTCTTCGGAAATTGCCACCCCGGTAAACAGGGTTGCATCGTAGGGGCAGATGGACGTGAGATCTTTGGTGATGCGATCGATCTCCGTGAGCTCCAAATCGGGGCCACCTTCGATGGCTACCATCATAGCTCGCGCTTTCTCGAGCACGCTTCCGCCTTCGAGCAGAGGATCAGTGCGCAGCGCATGAATCGCCTCATGAATTCGCCCTTCTCCTTCGGCTAAGGTGCTGGCGAGACTCGAGGTGCCGCTGCTATGTTTCACCAGTTCGCGGATGTCTGCGAAGTCCAGGTGTAAGAGTCCTGGGCGCGTAAGTAGCCGCCAAATGCGTAAGACACATTCGCATAAAAATTGATCCGCCACTTTAAGATTGGCTTCGAAACCATGCTCTTCGCCAGTTGCACCAAACAGGCGTTGATTCGGAAAGCAAATGATCCCGTCGGTTGATTCGCTGATTTGGGCCAAGCCGGTCTGCGCTTTGATTCGGGCGATCTCGCCTTCGAAATCAAAGGGCAATACCGCGAGACAAAGCGTGAGAGCTTTTGCCGTTTTGGCGGCTTCTAGAATCACCGGAGCTGCACCATTTCCCGTGCCGCCCCCAAGGCCTGTGATCAAAACCACGAGGTCGTAGTTCGCAAAAAGTTCTTCAAAGCGCTGCCGCTCTTCCTCTGCGCAAGACTTGCCTAAATTCGCGTCGCCTCCCGTTCCCAATCCATTGGTCACTGTGATGCCCAATTGAATCATGATCGATGCGTTGGTGTATTCGAGCGACTGCGCGTTGGTGTGAACCGCGAGGGAATCGGGGATCGCTTCATCGCGTTCTTCAAGCATCGACAAGGCATGGCAGCCCGCAGAGCCAAGGCCAACGAGTAAGGTCCGACAGGGCGTCGGCTGTTGTAAAAATCCAACCGTGGTCTGCATTATTTCCCCTTCCGTCCGAGAATGGAGAGGAAGGATTTTCTCTCTCCTTCACGTGAACTCTCGGTGTCGTGCACGTAGCGAATCATTCCGACCGGCGCCGCGTACGAGGCCGGGCTTTTATCTTCCGGTAAACCGACGGTTTCAAAGGGCTCGCCGATCCAGCACTGGGTTTTAAAGACTTTTTCCGCGAGCTGCTCGATGTTTTTCATGCTCGCTCCGCCACCGACCAGTTGCACGCCCGCGCTCAAGCGATGCAGGATGCCTTGTTGGTCGAGCTGGTTCTGAATCAATTCAAAGGTTTCTTTCAGCCGCGCGTGGGCAACGGTGTTCAAATTTGGTAGGTGAATGCTGACATCCTCACCTTTTGGTCCACCCATGAGGCGAACCACATGTTTCGTGTGCCCGAGCGGTTTGTTGAGGCAGTCCGAGTGGATGCATTTGGCTCGCTCGGCCTGCTCTTCGGTTAGCTGAAGGCCGCGAGCAATATCTTTGGTCACGTTAAGCCCACCCACGGGTACGCTGCCGGTATAGGCGACAAAGCCGTCGGCGCAGAAAGCAAATCCGGTGGTGCCCGCCCCGAGGTCAATGAGCAAGGTGCCTCGGTTCATTTGATCCTCGGTGATGCTGCTTTGCGCCGCGCACAATCCCGAGAAAGCAAAGGACGCTGGCCGGGCTCCGATGTTGCTGACGATGTTGCCTAAGTTGATCAAATGATTGCTCGGAACATGCAGCGTAAGCATGGTGAGAAACAACTTGTCTCCCTTGGTACCAATCGGATTTTCCGTGGGATGCTGTTCATCGACCGAATAAAATTGCGGGAGAAAATGGACCTTCTGTCTGCCGTCTCCGAAGGACGCGGACTGCGCGGTAGCTTGCACATCGTCGACATGCTCTTTGGAAATAATTTGATCGTCGTTGAGCACCGGGACGTAGGCTTGATGTATTTTTGAGCGCAGTTCGCGGGAGGAAAAAACGCAGTGCAAATCGTTAGCGGCTCGGTTGGCTTGATTCTCAGCCGTCTTGATCGCGTTGCGAACGCAGGCTTCGACTTTGGCGACGTCGTTCACTCCGCCTTTGCTCACTCCCTGGGAAGGGCATTCACCCAGGCCCATGATTTCCAGCTTGTCGTTGTCGTGCACCCGACCAATGACCACGCGGACCTTGTGCGTGCCAATTTCCAATACTGAAATCGCTTTCTTCATGTTCCTCGTCCTACCTATTTCCTAAACAGATGAATGGGATCTCTCCCTAAAATGTGTGCTGAGCTTGGAGGCGCTCTCTGAGTCAGAGATATCGGATGACCTATGGCAAGGTCATCGGTTTTTTCATCACAGAACGTGAGCCGTACTCGGTCGGGGGCTACTCCCAACTTGCAGAGCCGCGAGGACTGCAGAGTCGCAAGGACTGAAGAGTCGCAAGGACTGAAGAGCCGCGAGGACTTCAGAGCCGTTCACCATCGAGTATTTCCTGGATAGAACCGGCTGTTTACCAACGCGGGTCTTCGACCGTGGCAAAATAGTGATCCATTGCGTTGTGCGTAAGAATATTTACATCACGCCCAAGGACTTCTGGCAACTGATCCAGTGCCTGCGCAAAACGAGGCAAGCTGTAGGGGAGGCCATCGCGCATCGGAATAATGTACTTCCCATTCGTCAACTTAATCACCAAGCGCTCTGGGTCATCGACCCGAATGCTCTCGATCGGAAGAAACTTTTTCAGGTAATGCTTTTGCTCAAAAATCGTTAGCAGCTGCAAGGCATGCCGTGCTTTACTACGCGCAACGTTGTAGCCGACCTTTTTATTCGGCGAATCGTGCAGGCGTTCAATCGCAGGCAAATGCACCACCCGACTACGCGGCGCTTTGCGAATCACATTGCCTTCGATGTCGACTAGCAAGTCGATGTTGTTATTGCCGTATTTGTCGATTGGAATACGAGCCACTTCAATTCGCTCTTTCACATTGATCGTGAGGCTATTCGGAAGTTCGCGTTCGATCTCAACGGCTTGAATAAACGGTTGATCCAGCAAGGAGTTCCGAAGCTCTCGGAGAGACAAGCTAAATAGGTTGGTCGATGGATCAATTCCCGCAAGATCGAGAACCACTAATTTTCCGAGCGGCTTGTGTTGCCGATTGCTCGTGACGCGGATGTCTTCCACCGAAAGGGTGAAGCGATCGTTCTCGCTATAGAGAACCCGTCCCACCGCAGCGCAAGCTTGATAGCCAGCAAAGCAGAGGAAGCCAATCGCAACCAACGCCATCACCAGCGTTAGCATACGCGGCATTAGGATGGTTGGACCATCTGCCCGACCACTGTTAACATGCAGAACCATCGGCGCGGGCAGGGGTTCACCTGCAACACGTCGTTTTGTCCCGCTCGAGGATGTAGATTGCCTCTTGCGCTTCACGTCTTTTGTCCTTTTTCTTTTTTGTGTACCTACCCAGAGACCAATTTGATTCCCAAAAACGATGTTTTTGTCGTTTCGTCGCCCAAACCAGCTCAATGGCACGCTATATTTAGTAATTATAGACGGAAAAGGGCAACCTCCAATTCACATATTATCTCAGAAATTTGCGGCTATTTTTAGACAATTTGAACCAATTTATCGAGGGATGGAGCTGATTTGCAAAAGTGATAAATTTACTTGGAGGTGTTCGTTGGAGTGTAAAGTCGCCAAGGCGTCCCACCGCAGGTTTTTGGCAAGGTCTTTGCCTCGAATCACCACCTTTTATGAGGTTCGGGGGTATTTGTAGAAAAGTGTCAGACTCATTCCAAACAAAGCGGACGAGGAGCCTGGGAGCGCCGACGTCCCCGTCGGCATCCGTGCACGTGAATTCATGGGCATGAGCAAGGTGTCAGACTCCAATGGCACTTAGATAAGCGGTCCAGCGTATTTTCTGCGACACGTGACATTGTGGGAATCCGCCCCAACGTGGGCGGGATATGGTAGCCCGTGTGCAAGGCCGCGAAGCGGCCGCAGCGCCGGGTTTGGTACAGGGGGTAATAGGCAACGAGGGGTAGGCTCTATATTGGAAGAGAACGCGAACCGAGGCGCAGCATCGCGCCAGCTGGCTAAAACCGTACAATTTTCAGTTAAAAATCGTATTCTGAGCACGCATCAGTTGACCTCTGCTTTTTTGAAAGGCATCGCCCATATTGGTTTCTATTCCGACCGCGCTTCCAGCG
>Ga0209187_1000383_pt1 | contig 82109 bp, 82 predicted proteins | sample BantaG_FD_187430 | JGI IMG/M metagenome (GOLD analysis project Ga0209187, IMG submission 187430) | Marine algal microbial communities from Bantry Bay, Ireland - BantryBay_4 metaG (SPAdes) (version 2) | ecosystem: Host-associated > Algae > Red algae > Unclassified | place: Bantry Bay, Ireland...
TACCTTCTTCGTCTTTGTATACACCACTTACGTAATATGTTGTCTTATCTTGTCCTCCAGAAAAACTTAACTGAGAAGTACTGGCAAGACCCGTATTGCCATACAGTTCTTGTTCGTAATCAGTCAGCCCATTTTCTGCAGCTGCAGCTGTACCACCTAATGCTTCTATTGTCTCCGCTGAGTAATTTCTCTGGCCTAATAGTTTTAGGGCAGATATCGTACCGAAGGTCTGATTAAACTGTACTTTGTTTTCTCCAATCTTGCCACGCTTAGTCGTAATAATTACAACACCTGCAGCTGCACGAGAACCGTATATACCCGATGCGGAGGCACCTTTAAGTACTTCTATAGATTCTATATCCTCGGTAATAAGATCTGCGATTCTGTTAGATGCATCATCTTGGTTAGTTGCTGTACTTCCTCCACCTGCTGCTGCAGACACGACGTTAGTTCCTAAGGAGATAGTAGAGTTATCCATGAATATTCCGTCCACAATATATAGAGGTTGCTGGCTACCGAATATGGAAGTCACACCTCTTAACTTGATAGACATACCGCCACCTGGAGCACCAGAGTTAGATCTTATCTCGGCACCTTTGAGCTTACCATAGAGGGCACCTTCCATTGTGGGTTGCGATGTGACACCTGTAAGTTCTCGAGCATCGATAGAGGCAACGGCATTAGCTAAGTTAGATCGCTTGACTGAACTGGCAAGTCCAGTTATCACCACTTCGTCTAATTGGTTAATATCTTCCATTAGAATTATATTCTGATAATTTCCATCTATGACACTGATGTTTTGAGATGTGTAACCGAGGTACGTTACCTCTATGCTTTTAGCATCATCAGGAACAGAGAGAGAATAGTTTCCATCTACATCTGTAATGGTACCTATAGTTGTGCCTTTGACATATATGGCAGCACCTATAACTGGAAAATTGTCTTGATCTAAAATGTTACCCGAGATCATTTTTTGAGCCACGGAATAGCTCGAAGCTAAGAGTATAATGCTCAGCATCATACTTAGTTGCAGTAGTAATTTTTTCATATGTGTAATTGTTTGAATTAATAAAGTAGTATCTGGTTTGTAGATAGTAGTGATAGATTATGGTTGCCATTTTAGTAAAGAATTAAATGCTGAAACCATAAATCCACTTTAATTTAATAAAGATTAAGACATATATGATGTATAATAATTAAAAACTCTAACAATATCATTACAAGCAAAATTGAATTACCGAGATAATTCTTAATATGCTATTAATAGCTGAAGGCTCAAAAACAGAATTTTTGTAAAATTCAGAAGCATACTCATAATATAATTTTATTAGTTATGAGTATCGTGATGGAGAATCGAATATTATTCTGACTATTGATGTGATTGTGTTTTATCTAAGTCTGTCCTTATGTAAATAATAAAAGCCTCGACTGATAATTCAGTCAAGGCTTCTATACGTTTTTATATTGATGTGCTCTATTGCTTAAGCACCTGCCTTCTCAGCTCTCTTTCTTGCGTTATGATCTAGATGTATTTTTCTAAGTCGGATATTCTCAGGCGTTACTTCTATGCACTCATCACTGCCGATGTACTCCATGTATTCTTCAAGTGTAAACTCTATTTTTGGTTGTACTTTTACAATACCATCAGAACTACTGGTTCTCATGTTAGTCAGTTTCTTACCTTCTATAACATTGACGACAATATCGTCTGACTTAGAGTTCTCGCCTAATATCTGACCGCCATATACATCGACTCCTGGATCGATAAAAAACCTACCTCTACTTTGAAGTTTATCGATAGAGTAAGGAGTGGCTGTACCTTTATCCTTAGCGATCAGTACACCATTAAGCCTTCCTGGGATCTCTCCTTTCCATGGCTTGTACTCTGAGAACCGATGTGCCATGATAGCATTACCTGCAGTATTAGTCAGCATGAGAGATCTTAGTCCGATCAGTCCACGTGATGGAATCTCAAATTCTAAGTGCTGCATAGCACCTTTACTTTCCATGATAAGCATATCTCCCTTACGCTGAGTTACGAGATCTATTGCTTTTCCGCTAAATTCTTCTGGAACATCTATCACTAGTATCTCGTATGGCTCATATTTCTTACCATCGATAGTCTTAGTGATAACTTGTGGCTGACCGACTGTCAGTTCATAACCTTCTCTACGCATCGTCTCTACTAATACACCTAAGTGCATAATTCCACGACCATATACTAAGAATGTATCTCCACTACCAGTCTGCTCTACCTTAAGCGCAAGATTTCTTTCCAGCTCAGAATCGAGTCTATCCTTAATATGTCTACTGGTTACAAATTTTCCTTCCTTACCGAAGAATGGAGAATTATTAATACTAAATGTCATATTCATCGTAGGCTCGTCTATATCTATCAGAGCGATAGGGTCTGGATGCTCTACATCGGTGATTGTCTCACCGATCATGAATCCATCAATTCCTACCACTGCACATATATCACCTGCTTTGACTTCTGTTACTTTTTTCTTTCCCATTCCTTCGAAGACATAGAGCTCTTTGATCTTATGCTTCTCTACAGAACCGTCTCTTTTGCATAATGCGATCTGCTGTTTTTCTTTAATAGTGCCTCTTTTTATTCTACCGACTGATATTCTTCCTAAGAAGCTGGAGTAATCGAGAGAAGTAATCTGCATCTGCAATGGACCTTCATCTATCTCTGGTGGTGGTACATGCTTAATGATACCATCCATAAGAGGTGTGATATCGTCACATCTATCATTAGTTTCATTAAACCAACCTTGCTTGCCAGAACCATAATATGTCAAGAAATCTAACTGCTCCTCAGAAGCATCTAACTGGAAGAATAATTCGAATACCGCTTCATGGACCTCATCTGGTCTACAGTTTTCTTTATCTACTTTATTGATCACAACAATAGGCCTAAGACCTAAAGCTAGTGCTTTCTTAAGTACAAATCTTGTCTGAGGCATCGGACCTTCGAATGCATCCACTAGAAGAATCACACCATCTGCCATCTTAAGAACTCGCTCTACCTCTCCACCAAAGTCGGCGTGACCCGGTGTGTCGATAACATTGATTTTGACACCATTGTATACGACGGATGCATTTTTAGAAAATATGGTAATACCTCTTTCTTTTTCGAGGTCATTACTATCCATGATGAGTTCTCCTGCATCTTGGTGATCTTTGATCGTCTTAGTTGTATGCAGTATATTGTCCACGAGTGTGGTCTTTCCGTGATCTACATGGGCAATAATTGCGATATTCCTGATGTCCATTCTAAGTATTTTTTAAGAAGGTGCAAATGTCGCCTTTATTTTTGGGAAATGCTGTTAAGTATGCATCTGAAACGATCGCTACATCGACAAATAACCGAAAGACTACCAATTAGTTACATATATGTGATCTTATCTTTGCCGTCGTATAAGTTGCATATATTCCTAAAGCGAAAATTTATTCTGACTTGTGTGATTTGTTAGTGATTATTATGGTGTAAATTAATGGATAAGAGTGCTTGGTTTGGTTATGGATTTGTCAGATATCCTTTAGTTAATTATTGAATTGATAATATTTATAGAATCCAACCAACTTAGAAAGTGAGTAGATTAAAGAAAAAATTGGACAATTGACTATTTCCATCAAACTTCATGTGATTGCTTATATTGCTAAGTCATTATTTATATCATAATCAATGGAAAAATGCTTACTTATGAGGAAACTTTATTTACCAATACTACTAATCTCATCACTAATGATAACAGGTTATGGTCAGAATAACTTATCAGACCTGATAGAATTTGCTTCTGTAGAAAGAGCTAATGAGTTACTCCAGCAAGAAGATAACTTTACAGATAGTTGGAGCCAATTTGATATCGATTCTCGGATGCATAAGCCGAATAGTTCTAAGGCTGATCTGCTCAATTATATCAGCACGCAGATTAGAGAATGGACACCCGATGAGATGACTAAGTTAGCTCTGGTTTTTCAGATTGTAGACCAGAAAATAGAAGAACAAGGTTTTGCAATTGATTTTCCAAACGATATATACTTTATTAAAACAACCGCAGAAGAAGAGGGTGGTGCAGGCGGATATACAAGAGCCAACTATGTCGTACTGCAAGAAGCTTATGTATCAAAAGCATCAGAAGATGACTTGATGAATATTGTTGTCCATGAATTATTCCATGTGTTGACCAGGCATAATCCAGAATTTAGAAAAGCAATGTACAATATCATAGGATTTAAAATTATGAACGAAGTAGAGTATCCTGAGAAATTAAGTAAATATCGAATTACTAATCCTGATGCTCCTCAAGTGGATAGTTACATAACGCTACAAGTAGATGGGCAATCAAAAGATTGTATGATGATACTCTATTCTAATCGAGATTATGTTGACGGACATTTTTTTAAATATTTGAATATCGGATTCTTGAGCTTGATAGGTGGAGAAAATAAATCTATCGAATATAAAGCAGACATGCCAGTCATATATTCTATGGATGACATATCTGGGTTCTATGATCAGGTAGGAAGAAACACGCAGTACATTATCCATCCAGAAGAAATCTGCGCTGATAATTTTGTGTATACCATTCTGAGTAAGAAAGACCTCCCTGACACTCAGATTATAGATGAGATCAGAGTGCTACTTAAGAGGTAGGCAGTCACTAATCTTGATAATGTTAATGCCCAGAAAGTAAGTTCTGGCTAAAGAAATAAATAGAAAACGATTTGGCAAGACAGAATGGTGGTGCAAACCAAAAAATATAGCAAGTGTCATATTGTAATGATGGAACTCCGAAAACTTACAGAGATGGGTAAGCTGACCAAAAATTATGATAAATTGATGAGATGTATTACCCCGTTACAATTCAGATTCGTTCAAATTTCGGGTACAGAGTGTGATTAGTTTTGTTCTAAGTTTCTGATTACAATGAGGTTGTGGTATTTCTTAACATCCCAATCCTAATATGGTGTTCTTATCCCACTGGGCAGTATGTACTGAGATGTCACATAGAGAGTGACTCTGGCATAGGTAGAGTTATAAGGGTCATAAATTAAGGCATAGTTTTTAACCTTTTTGATAATAGTATTGTTAGCAAGACTATGATCTTAAATGTTACATATCCGTCACCTAAAGATAAGAGAGACATGGCAAAGGTTGTAGGTCCATCTTACAACCTAATGGAAAGAATAAAAATGGGCGGTATCGGCACCTCAAAGCTTACTATCATAGAAGCAACCGAACCCATTCACAACCTTTTGACCTTGACAGGAGACACCACCTACTGTCACTTAGAATGCCGCAAGAAAGGCTTAATAGTAGGATTCCAGACAACGATGAAAATATATGTGTGGCTCATTCCTTACTACCAGTTGTCTGTATATTACAACTCTGGTCAGATGACAATATATGGTCCTAAGAATAGCATAAAAGTAAAGGCACCTTTCAATGGAAGTATAGACAAAAAGTTTATTAGAAAACTACTTGGACTTAAGAGCAGTGCTTCCCCAGGTCTGTAAAGAGTCCCTTATCGGAATGTCATATATCGACAGAAGCTCGTCGTAGGTTTCCTATGCTAATTAATATTCGCTTATCACTAAAATTACTTCTTATCATAGAAATCAATATGTATAAAATATGCTAGGAATTTTCTATGATGTGATCTTAACTTAGTATGCTCACTTTGATGCTGGACATCCATTTTTTGATTATTCTTTTTATGGAATATTTTTAGTCATAGGATCTCGTATTTTGCTGAGGTATAGAAATGATATCGTAAAAACATAAGATATAGGGATTAAAGTTTTATCGAGTCATCCCTACATCTATACTTTTCAGAATTCACAGATTACCAAACTTAACCAAGTTATATTCTGGGCTACAGTCAAATAAGTTTTTGAGTATAGTCATATGACCAGAACCAAATAAGATCATTACTCGATCACCTGGCTCTGCTATCATTTGGACATTCCTGTATATTCTGAGGTTACGTGAGTACCAGTTAAGCATTAGTGCATCTGTGCCTTTGTAATCTTGGTTCTTAAAGTCACCAATTAGATATGCTCCCCAGCCTCGATCTATCACTTTGTCACTATTCATATGTTTAAAGTAGGTGAGTAGATCATTGTCTATAGTTATCTTATCATCGCGATCATACCATTCATTATACTTTGCTGAGTATCTATCTTCACTTTTATAATCGTATCCTTGGAATACATTGTCTAAAAAAGGATGGAACGCTAATGAGTCTTTGTGGTTCCCCATTTCTCTTGCCAGTGTTATAGCATCTACTCCGTAGAGCGTATCTATATCAAATGCTTGCATCAATGGAAAAGCTATTTGATCCACCTCGCGAGCACCTGCGCTTTTAGGTTGTTTTATATATTTTCTATATCGGGCCATTAGATACCCTGTGTTGGGACCTGATTCTACTAGTATTTTAGTAGGGCGAAATTTAGCAATGTGATCTACAAGTTGTTTCATCTCTTTTTGTCTATCAGGCGAGAGAACATTCACTTGATCTTCTTCTGCGGTTACATGTGCATCTAATCCGTAATAAGCAAAATGGAAAGTGCCTACTAATAGGACTTCAGGTGTTTTCTCTCCTTTCTGCAATATTTCATCTGGATCCTCGATCATATGATTAGATTGCGAATAAGATGTTGCAATAGTCATAAGTAAGCAGCTTAATATAATAGTAATAGCTTTCATGATGATGTATTTAGATTTTCTAATAATTAATAATATTACAATACTATAGTCTATTCGTACAGAATAGAAATAGAATCGGTCAATGAGATCATTTTGTCTTTGTATGGTAAGGAAAGTTGGCTCAGTTCATTTTACCGATGACTTATCCCAATTTACCGATTTAGCTTGTAGCTTCATTCGTTTATATAGATATTAATGTTATAATTTTAGATATGAAGTATGGTTTCTTTGGTTTTATAATTTGTTATCTACTATATGACTTCATTAATGATCCATTAAGAGATATCTTGATTGACGGTGAGTGGAGACAACTGTTCGATTTTATAGAGAGTAGAAAAAGGTTTCTACTATTCACTAGTTTTAATCTTAGCCTTCTTTTGTATAGTCTTATATCTTACACAGGACTCTATTATTTTTTCCCAAAAAAGAAATACATATTATGTGCCCTTATAGTTATCATATCAATTTTGTGTCCTATAAGCATAAGGTATTTTTTAGAGCAATATTTATATGAAGTCATGTATGGATTTACGAATTATAAGAAAGGCGTGTCACTTCTGTATTATGCTTCTGACAACTATTATTTTGCGATCAAGTATGTCTCTTTCGGAATAATTTTCTTTTTCATTAGATACATTTTCTATAGAGAAAAGCAACAAAAGCATATGGTGATAGAAAATCAAAAAATGGAGTTATCTCTACTTAGGTCGCAAATCAATCCCCACTTTTTGCTGAACTCTATGAATAACATCTACGCAATGGTCTATAAGAATTCTGACAAGTCATTGCAAGCGATAGATATGTTATCCAGTGTCCTTAAATACTCTCTGTATGAGCAAAGAGATTTTGTAACATTGAAGGAAGAACTAAGTAATGTGAATAAGCTGATCGATCTCAATAGGCTTAAATATGATTATGATCTTGCCATAGAGACAACGATTGCTGATGGTTTAGATAATGTGATGATTCCTCCATTTCTTATAATTCCTCTTGTAGAAAATGCATTCAAGCATGGCAATCTCAAGAATGCCTCAGAGCCATTCACATTAGGTATAACCGTAATCGGTGGAAAGGTCAATGTCATTGCTACTAATAAGAAAAGTAACCACCTGAAAGATAAAGTAGGAGGGATAGGATTAGATAATATAAAGAAGAGATTGGAGATATTATATGCTGATAATCACTATTTTAATGTATCAGAAAATTTTGACACATTTACAGTTACTATTAAGTGCCCTATTAAATGATAAGATGTATCATAGTAGATGACGAGCCACTCTCCATAGAGCTACTATCATCGTATGCATCTAAGATAGATAAGCTTAATTTGGTGCAGACATTTAGCAATCCATTGGAGGCTCTTGCTTACTTGCAAAATAACGAAGTCGATCTTATTTTCTTAGATATACAGATGCCGGAATTGAGTGGAATTGATTTCGCGAAGGTTGTCAGTAAGAATGCATCTGTGATATTTATCACCGCTTATCCAGAATACGCAGTTAAGGGTTTTGAGCTGAATGCTGTAGATTATCTGATGAAGCCAGTGACATTCCAGCGATATGTAGAATCTGTAGATCGGATAACTAATAATAAACAGAAGGCAAGTGATACGACGGACAAGCGAGATTACATAATGATAAAGACTGAACATCGTCTACAAAAAGTCAATCTATCAGATATCTTATATCTCAAGGGAATGGGAGATTATGTATCGATCGTATTGCAGACTCAAAAAATTATGACCCTTGAAAACATGAAGTCTTTCCAAGAAAAATTATCTGGTTATAATTTCATGCGAGTGCACAAGTCTTATATTATTTCTATTGATAAAATAAAATTCATAGAAAAAAATCGAATTAGCATTGCAGAAGAATTAATTCCAATCAGCGCAACCTATCAAGGTGACTTCTGGAATAAAATAGATGCTAATAGGTAATACATTTCTGACTGCTAATTAGAAAGCAGCAAACATTCCGCCAATCATCGCAAAGACAATTCCGATACCATAAATAATGACTGTAACCAATGTAAATATCCCTAAAAACTTATAACAAGATTTTAGGTTTTTAATACTTTCATTTAGTGATGCCTGATCATTAGATGCTAGAGCAGTTTTCATTCGAGTGGCAAACTTGTAGAGATACATTAACGGAAAGTAGTAAATGATTGCGATTATGATATACATGACCGATAAGGCACCACCTCCGAGAGCACCTGCTAATCCTCCGCCACTGTCTGCCATAGTAGAGCTCATCATAGTCCCCATGAATGCACCCATGGCTAGTGATGCTAAGATCATAATGACAAGCATTACAAATCCTACAATGGCTAATAATTTGGCCCATTTTGCTGTTTCAGTTAGGTAGGCTTTAGTTTCTTGGTTCAGCACAAGATTATCTGAGTTGAGATTGTTGTCCAGTATGTCGCTCATGGTTTTGTTTTTAAGTCAGTTATATGTTCATTTAGTCTTTCATAAATGAATATACAACTTCTTACAAAAATATAGCTCTTCTCATATATCTAAGATCTATCAGATATATATTAAAATACTAAAGGAACACTTATGTATGCGACGATTATTCTAAGAGCCATGTGGAGTCTGAATATATATATATATATATATATCCAATAACTCCTGTATTTCTCTGTAAGAAAATGATTGCAGGTGTTATTCCATTGCCATTTAGCTCTAGTGTCAGAACGTCAGTATAATCTATCCCGTTGATAGTGACAATATTAGCAACAAGGTCTGGGTTTGGGATAGAAATAATTGCGCCACTTGCTATGATGGTACCGTCTTCTGATAGTATACCCCATAACTGGTCCCTATCACCAAGGAGATCATCATCTCGATTAAACAACACTTGTAGAAATTCTGGGAGTTCATCATTCTCCATATAGAAGAATGGCCTTACAGTAGTCACTGTACATTCTCTATCAGCCTCTTCTCGGAATTCTACATCATTCTCTTATTCTTGATTTCCAGATACTTATTGATCACATTAATAGAAAGGTCTTCTGGTTTTGTTAGGATAGTTTGTATGCCGTGTATGTTGAGAGTACGGGCGATTAGGTTTTTTTCTGCGATTGCTTTTTCTGCGAATGTCTTCTTGTATATGTCAGACTTGGTGTCACATACTTTTTCTATAGCACTGAGTATTTCTGTATTGATAAATAATATAACCACAAGAAGGTGCTTCTTACCCATGCGAGATAGGTATGGAAGGTTTCTTTCTAAGTCTACCATTTGCTCGAAGTTAGTAAAGAATAATATGATACTACGACGCCTTATCTGTTGTCGTGTGGTATAGTATAATAGCTCAAAATTGGATTCCTTATACTCAGTCTTTTGATTATAGAGTTGTTGTGATATGCCTTCCAGCTGACCAGTGATGGCTTTAGCCTTGACGATACTTCCTATCTTGTCTGAGAAGGTGATTAGTCCTGCCTTATCATATTTTTTGAGAATGATATTACTGATGACCAATGCAGAATTAATCGCATGATCTAACAAGGTGAGATCAAAGAATGGCATCTTCATAGATCGACCTTTGTCTATGATACAGTATACCGTCTGAGACCTGGTATTCTGATATTGATTCACCATTAGCTGATTCTTTCTAGAGGTCGCCTTCCAGTTAATAGATTTTATATTATCACCTTGCAGATATGGTTTTATATATTCGAACTCATCGTTCTCACCGATCTTTCTGACCTGACGAATACCCGTAAGTATGGCAGTCTTAGAAAATACCTGCAATGCATATCTCCTCATCTGTATGATGCTGGGGTGTACCTCACTATGATAGGGTATAGATATTATTTTTCTCTTCTGTAAGAATCCGGGTATTCCCATCGATATATATAACCACACATTACCGAAATTGTATGCACCTCTCTCAGTCGGTCTTATGACAAACTCCTCCGTAATCGTAGACTTAGGAATAATGTCCTTATCGAGTATATGCGACCGATGTTGTATCTGTTCTGGTAGTTCATCTACGAGTAATATCTTTGCTCTATATTTAGAATCATTTGTGATGTTGTATTTGATGATCTGCTCATCACCTAACGATAGTTTCTCTAAGACATTTCTGTCGCAAGTAATCTGTCCTTCTATTGTAGATAGAAGATACCACTCGACGATACAAGTCAGTAGAAATATTCCCAGTACTATCTTAGCAACTATAAATACAACTGGATAAGAATACGACAATACAAACAGTATGATGCACACCGCTACCGCGATAAAAAAACGATTATGAAGATATAGATTTCTAAGCATTGGAGTTTTTCTATCTAGGAACTTCTAATGTCTTAATGATCTCTGCAATAATACCAAAACTCGTCAGTCCTTCCATCTCTGCATCTGGTGTCAATATCATCCTATGATTAAGAACATGAGGTGCTACATATTGTATATCATCTGGTATGATATAATCTCGCCCAGCCATGACAGCCGTGACCTTAGATGTACTAAGTAAAGCTAATGATGCTCTCGGTGATGCGCCTAAGTATACCTTACTATGATTACGGGTCTCATGTACAATATGAGTGATGTACTCCAGCATCTGTTTTTCTATATGGATATTTTCGAGTAGAGATTTGATTTCTATAAGTTTAGCCTCATTGAGTACAGCATTAATGGAATCCAGATTTGGTCGACCAGGCTTGTTTTTAAATCTATCTATGATTTCCAGTTCTTCCGAGATCGTCGGATATTGAAGATTGATCTTCATAAGGAATCTATCTAGCTGTGCTTCTGGTAACCTATAGGTGCCTTCTTGCTCTATAGGATTTTGTGTCGCTATAACTATGAATGGTCTGCCCATCGGATAAGTAATCCCATCAAAAGAAATCTGCTTCTCTTCCATCACCTCAAAGAGTGCCGACTGTGTCTTAGCAGGAGCACGATTGATCTCATCTATGAGTACCACATTAGAGAAAATAGGACCTTTCTTAAATACAAACTCCGAAGACTTCATATTAAAAATACTGGTACCTAGTATATCTGCCGGCATCAGATCAGGGGTGAATTGTATACGAGAGAATTCTGTATCTATCGTCTTAGCAATCACTTTTGCACTTAGTGTCTTAGCGATACCTGGGACACCTTCGAGTAGGATATGTCCATCCGCAAGTATGCAGGTTATCATCAGTTCTATCAGATCTGACTGACCGACGATTATCTTACCACATTCTGCAAATAGCTCATCTATCTTATCTCTTATCGGGGATAAGTCAGTCCTCGACTGGAACTGATAGGGAGCTTGTGAACTATCTGTAGTTTGTCCTTCTTTATTTTCATTATTTGGATCTTCCATTAGTTACATTTTTTATGAAACGATTCTATCTGATTATGTAATACGATGAGCTGATCATCATTGTAGTCCGAATTTTTAGCACTTTCGAATTTGTGTAAGATGGTTACAATTTCTTGCTCTTTGACCTTTGCCTTTCGAGCAAGCAATTCTGTATATCTTTCATTTTTGGGATCTAAGAAATATTTGCTTTTAATTTTATTATAGAACACATCTCTCATATGCATAACTAATTTATTATTCTGATTTTGACCTTGGTATAGAGTACTGAGTGTCTTAATATATTGTAAGGAGGTGTTTTCGTTTTTTTCCTGGACAGGGATGACTCTCTGGTATCTTTTTCCTCTGAATACCATATAGGCAATTAGAGAAGCGATAAGTAAGTAATATGCCCATGCAAGTGAAGGCGTCTTAAGGACAAATTCCAAGGGACTCTTCTTGTATTCTTGAGGTGTGAAATCAAATCTGTATCGACCTTTATCGACTAACACATTGGACGGGTCAAAATTAGAAAATACATAGTTGTAATGATCTCTATAAAATGATTGTCTTGATGCTACATTGGCAAATAGCTCCGGTAATACATGTACATACATTTCTCCAGTACCAAGTTTAAATTTTATAAAAAAAGCTCTTTCGTAACTTATATATGCAAGTTCTTCGTAACTAATGGATTCCTGCTTTGCTTCCGATATGGGTGAGATGGAATGTATAATTCTACTTTTGGCGTCAGAAAAATCTCCAGAGTAATGTAGGTATTCGTAATCACCATCGATACTATCAAAAGGTGTAAATCCAAAAACAAACGAGCTGTCATAATAAGATCGGAAGTGGTTCTGCACACGATAGATACTATCGAAAAGAGATTCGTAATAGTCATCCTCATAGTTGTCATAGACATAACTCGTGTCGTAATCCTCTGTGTCATAACCAGAGGTGTCATCATTGGTCTTGATGATGTAAGTGGACGAGTCGACCTCTGCATAATACTCTATATGAGTACTATCAGCGTACAGAGTGTCTGCTTGCAGATTTGCATAATAGCTGTCCAGAGGAATGTCTATTCTTAATTGTGGAGAAACGAGTAGTGCTGTATTGCCAGCTTCTACAAATTCTATAAGTTTTTTCTCTTCCTTATTATTAAAGGAAATATTCTTCCCTATCGCTATGTACAACTGATCTATTTCATCATTGACATACAGCGTATCGGAATCATTGTAAGTGATTTTTTCAGCGCCATATTGTTTATTCATTAACTCAGCAATTAGATACAATCCATTGGGTTCCTTAGACTCATAATCATCTCTGTCATACCAGTTGTAATCAGGAACAGTTCTTATCTCAAATATCAATGCCATTAGTCCTAAGACAATAATAGTGATCCCTACGATCAGCGCAAGTAGTTGTTTGTTAGCTTTCACTTTTAATATATTTTATAAAGTGATAGTCTAATTCAGAAAATTGCTCTCGGTCTATGATATGATTACCATACCATACATTTTCGTATATCCTTGCCAGCATTCTAAATGATGCTTTCTTACTCTGGGAATGTATTTCTCTGGCGTATTGTCGATTGGTTTTTTCTGGTTGCCAGTCTATGGATTCATTATGCGATAATATCTGTAGTACTTTGAGAAACTGCATTCTGATGGCACCTCGGTAATCGCCATTTCTAAGAGCCTCATTATATCCAGCATCAGTATCTACTTCTTCTATATCTTCTATATAATCAGGATCAGACTTAGCCATTATTTTCTTGTCTGGCTCCAGATTAGAAAATATAAAGAACAATAAACCAAATCCTAATATTGCAATGACGATGTAAGCAATGACCTCCAGAAAGCCCACAGCATCATACCAGCTGATGTCTGGTATATCTAAGTCTTTTTGCTCCTTCGGTGGTTTCTTCTTTCGTTTCTTAGGACGTAGTGCTTTTTTCGTTTTATCGAATGTTACTTCATTAACCACTTCGATATAGACGCCTTCAGTTATTGGATCTTCATAGAATAAAGAATCCTGACTGATCACATCTTGTGATAAGAACATCATCAGAATTAGATAAATAGGATATATCAGAAATCGCTTTCTCATGATTCGAATATACTTGAGCCTTTACCGAAATCTATAAGTTTTCTATTCAGATCTATAGCGCCGTCTTTTGTACGAGTAGCGAGATAGGCATTTCTCATGAGGTAATACATGAGTGGAATGATCAGTGTTAGCAATATCCAATGCATCAGATGGGAGATGAATAATGTATTTTCGGCCTGAGTATCCATGATGTGATGCCAGTGTATATAATCTTCTACCAGGCTGATAAGTGGAGAATGAAAAAGTACTAAGGCAGCATACATAAAACAGACAAGTATAACACCTATTACGATATAGTTCATGTACGACTTGTAAGAGAAAATAAGGCACTCCTTCATCGATAACTTAGGCTTAAGAGAACCATCAGATATGATGTTGTCTATTATGATCACATATAGCTGTGGTGATAGAACAAGTAGTGTAATCAGTACATATGGAAAGGGAATGATAGTATATGGAATATAGAAAAGTAAAGTCGTAGCTGCGATCTTAGCACCATATTTTTTTAGAAATGTCCACTTGCTGGCCCAGTCCATATCTGTCTTCTGATCTGTCATAATAATAATGGTCAGTAGATATGATCCAGCTAACCAATAAAATATGGTCATAAAAATACCACCATGTTCCCAGAGGTAGAATGAAATATTAAGTTGATCCTCAACATCAAATAAATAACTGATATGAAGCCACACAATCGGAATTAATAATAAGAATGTAGGTATCGTGGCATGCTGAAAATTAATCCCTAGATAAGTTCTAAATTCCAGAAACCCATCTCCTAATACTTCTCCTAAGGTTCTGTAACTATACTTGTCTACTGCTCTATCTTGCATCATCTTAGGTTCTATATCATATTGTACATCGGTGAGTTTCTTTCTATAATTATAATAGATAGGATAGATTACCCACATAAATAAAATGAGAAGAAATGATAGTCCTATAATCGATGCTTTGACAAGAGTAGGTAGATCTGTTTGTCTTGTCACATATGATTCCAGTATTCCTGCCATTATAAATAATGGAATAGTGCCTAATATCAGACGCAGTGCTCTAAGTGAGGTGATCTGTAATGAGGTCATCCTGGAATAAGTCTTAGGAAATAGCAAACCATTGCCTAAGACAATACCTGCCCCACCTGCGATAATAATCGCTGATATCTCGATCGTCCCATGTATCCATATCGTTAGAAATGAAGTCCAGAATAGTCCTTTAGCGTAGAAAAAATATTGGAAGGTCCCCAGCATAATACCATTGTATAATAGTACAACGACTGTCCCCACTGATCCTATAAATCCTAATACGAAAGCCAAAAATGCAACACGGATATTATTAGTAGTAATACCGAAGAACATATTGAGTTTTCTCTCATCTTTATATACCGCCATGGGATCACCTTTCTTGATGTTCTCCTCTGTCATATCGACATAAGAATCTCCCAGTATCAATCTGGTAAAATCCTCGTCATGCACAGAAGATATGACGCCTATTCCCATGGCTAACACGAAAAAACAAAACGATACGATGAGTGCCTTTCTGGAATTATAGATCTCTTGAGGCAGAATACGAGAGAAGAAATGTCCTATTTGCTTAGGTGAGAACTTATCCTCTTTGACCCTCATAGTATCGAATACACTTTGCGTCAGATTATTCAGATATAACCTCACCGACCGATTAGGATAGAATGTACGAGCATAAGATAAGTCACTCGATACCTTGACGAATAATCGATTAAGCTTATCTGCATCTACCGTATTGTCCCTTAGCAGACCTTCTAGCTCTAACCAGTCCTTTTGATTTTTCTTAATAAATTGTGATTCCGTCAATATAGAGGCTTGTAATTATAACCGAAAATAAGAAAAGCTATGTCTTATATATTATAAGATTTTAAAATATTAACTTTCAGACTTATTATTCAGTATTAAGAATGTAATTAATGTCCTTTATAGAAGTATCTACATCACATAATATCGTTGTCAGATTCGAGCTGGCGTCAGTGCTGCAGCGGATTCTGGCTTGGTTTATAGATATATTTATATTAGTAGTTTTTACAATTATTGCATTAACTGTTCTTAAGAATGAAGTCTTATATTGGATAGTTATATTTCCAATATGGACATTCTATCACTTTTTTTGGGAGGTTATTAACAAGGGGCAATCACCTGGTAAGATGCTCATGCGTATAAGAGTCGTCACGCTGAAAGGTAGGACACCATTAGTATTGGATTATTTTACGAGATGGATATTTAGAATGATAGATCTGACATTTTCTCTCGGTGCCTTAGCGACAATATTTGTTTCCTCTTCTGGACAGAACCAAAGAGTCGGAGACGTACTTGCTCAGACTGCAGTAGTTAGAAAAAGAAATGAGAATAATATCAGTCTTAAGAGTATCACAGATCTGGATAGTGAAGACGACGAGAGAAATAATGAAATAAAATATCCTGGCATTGCAGCTTTCTCAGATGATGATATGCTCTTGCTTAAGCAGACATTAATTAGATACAGGAGGAAGGGTAGTGACAGTAATAAGAAGGTCCTTAAGACTATCGCAGAAGGGATCGCTAAGGAACTTAATGTCAATGTGAAAGAAGCATCAAGCCTGCAGTTTCTCGATAAGGTATTATATGATTATATAGTCCTCACACGATAAGTTATGAATGACAATTTCTTAGACTATAAGTTGCACAATAAGGTCAATCTTGTACCTGCTAGTATTTCTAAGAGATTGATTAATCTTATAGTAGATGTGATAGCTATTGTGATTCTGTATGTTGTAATAAGTTTTTTTCTGAGATTGGTTATCGGAATTTTCTTTTTTAGTTGGATTACGGTGCTAATATTTTTCTTGTTATACTTCGGTATTTCTGAGCTTGTCATGGATGGGAAGACCTTCGGAAAAATAATTACAAGAACTCGAGTTGTGACATTGCAAGGTTATAAGCCTGATATCAGTGCTATATTTATAAGAATGATTGCGAGACTCCTTCCCATAGATGGCTTATTTCTTTTTACAAAAGAAAATAAAACCCTTCACGACCAGTTTTCTAAAACCATAGTCGTAGACGAATCCCTAAGCCAGTTATAATGTCTGATAAGCCTATAGCTTTTTTTGATTCAGGAGTAGGCGGATTATCTGTTCTTTCAGCTGCTCTAAAACTGCTACCTGAGGAAAATTATATTTACTATGCCGATACTGACAATGTCCCATACGGAACCAAAAGTAATGATGAGATACAGTCTCTCGTCAGAGATACGGTCCATTTTCTATCTACACAAAACCTAAAAGCCTTAGTCATAGCATGTAACACTGCGACGAGTGTTGTAGTCAGAGAATTAAGGCAGACCTACGACTTTCCTATAGTAGGCATGGAACCAGCCGTGAAACCTGCAACAGAGCTAGGCCCAGATATGAGAGTTCTTGTCTGTGCTACAGATAGGACAATAGCAGAAGATAAGCTCATGCATCTTATCCATAATCTGGAAGCTGAGGATCGAGTAGATCTATGTTCTCTGCAAGAGTTAGTGACATCAGCTGAGAACTTTGATTTTTTTAGCAATGAAATAGTGGCATATATTAAGGACAAGTTAGCTGCCATAGATTGGTTAGATTATAGTGCTGTTGTTTTAGGATGTACACATTTTATTTATTACAGAAATATTTTGAGATCTATAATTCCAGATCATGTCTTTATTATAGATGGAAATATGGGAACAGTCAGAAGGTTAGCTGCAGTAATAGGAAAAGAAATAGATAAGCATTGGGATAATCAAAGCAGAAAATTACAATTAGACTTATCAGAAAGATATAGTAGGGTCAGGTATTACCAATCAGGTAGAGAAGTGCCAGCGATATATTATGATAACTACTTAAGATTCATCGAGGAGAGAGGTATATAGCGGCGTTAGTATTATTTCAAAAATGAAACATATGTCATGTAGATATTCTAAGATGAAAAAATAGTCTTCAAATTTTTTCTAAGGAAAAGTTTACAATATTCTAAAAAGTGAGCATTAAATTTACATAATTCAGCATACGATGAAATTGTCGATCACCTCTTAACCTTAAGCATAGCCTTAATCTTAGAAGCATGCTTAGTATCCGCAGGTTCTATCTTGACATCAAAATCCTTGTAATTTCCAGTTAGTTCTACAGTTATCTTTTCGGCGATTTTGAGTTTCTTTACTTTTATGACTTTCTTCTTTAGCTGACCTTGTATGTTGCTGCTGATTTGGTAGGGTTTGTCTATGCTGCCTACTGATTTCATCAGAAACACTACTTTATTTTTTACCTCGACCATATATTTTCTACTTTTTCGCAATAACGGGATTATTACATTGTGGAGCAACTAATTTAGGAGTAAGTTATAGAAGTGAATGGCCTTGCTTGCTAATATTTTTCCTCTTTATATCACAACACATGCAACAATCTTGTGTTAATAGAATATAAATAAGGAAATAAGGTGGAAGATATACTGCAAAATAAGACTGATAGAGATGTCAATCGAATCATAGAAATGGCTTGGGAAGACCGGACACCATTTGAGGCAATCAAATTTCAGTTTGGAGTATCTGAGTCGGAAGTGATTAAGATAATGAGAAGAGAGCTTAAGGAAAAATCATTTAAGCTATGGCGTAAGAGGGTTAACAGTGGTGTCAGTCAGAAACATCTTAAGAAACGAAGTGGAGATATCTCTCGATTCAAATGTAGTAGACAGCGAGCGATTTCTAATAATAAAATTTCTAAGCGATAGAGAGAGTATCAGTCCTCAGGTAGAGATTCGAATTCTTTCCTTTTGCCATCCATCCACTCTGTCATTGCAGTGGGAGTCTGCATCAGTTTCATCATTTCACTCATTGCTTTCATATGGTCTGCATCTTTTTGTTGGAACATCTCTCCACCATGTGCTTTGCTCATCTGAGCGATCTCATCGAATGTATCTGCTGAGAATACTCTAGGGATATTCAGAGGTAAGAAGTTTTAATCCCAGAGGGATTACATTATGTTTAGCCCTGCAAGAATTGCAGGGATTAGGACATAAAGTCTGAGGGGATTTGGCGGGATTTTTTACAAAAATCATGACAAATCTGATAGGCACTTACCCCCTTATAGGCTGTATTTATCCAATTACTGAGTAATGATGTAATTTATAACGTTGTAATAAACTGAGTGTAAGCAGATTGGATTACTTCTGAACATCCCTACTCTATCACAAGCACCGCCGAGTTGTCTGCAAGTCATTGATTTCATAAGTCAGTTTTTAAGTTCTAAAATTTTGCAGAATGCTATTCTGAAGATCCGTTATTTAGATCTGTTTCTATAGATCTATCTGCCATCTCTCTGAATTCTCTGTGAAACATTATGCCATTCTTAGATTCTAATATTCTACCATGATGGTCTAAGAATAGTAGAGTCGGATAAGCTTTCACGTTATATAGGGTCGCTATGTCTGGTCCGAATCCTTGCTCAGCATTCACTTTATAGCTGACGAATTTGTCATTAATATAATCTCCTAATCGTTGATCTGAGAACACCTCTTCGTCCATAATCTGACATGGTAAGCACCAGTCCGTATATATATCTAAAAATACAAGCTTGTCATCTTTTATGGCTTTATCGACAACTTTGGTAAGGGCTGCGTCTTTAATAAAATGAAAGGCTGATGTATTATCATATTGTATTGCCTCATCTTGTGGAATATTTTTTTGAGTCTTACAAGCGCTCAGAAGTCCTATAATTATAATAGAATAGATAATCTGTTTCATGGGATATATATATTTTCTTAATATGAACAAGAACTATACCTAACGAAGTTAAGATAAGATTAATTATGTCTATGCCTATCTCAATATTGTAATATTACCCGCCTTAAGTATCTCATCATTATTGATAAGTCCTACTTTTAGTACATAAGTATAGACGCCTATTTCTACCAAGATATTATTATAGGTGCCATTCCACCCAGAATAATCAGACGCTGTTCCTGAATATGTATGTACAATGTTGCCCCACCTATCATATATAGTCAAGGAATTGATACTTGTAATACTGCTGCCTGTTCCGATTTCAAAAACCTGATTATTACTCGCTGCAGGGCTAAATACATTAGGGACATATATCTCATCATTAATATTTACCATAACGGAAACTCGCTTTTCTAAGCCACAATCTGTGATGGTGTAAGCGATAATCCTATACGTGTTATCAGTAAATGGGAGTACCGTGATAGATTCTTCTGTGGAGATTAGATTATCTGCATCATACCATTCATACCTTACGATGTCATCACTTACTGACATCGGTGCTAACGAGATACTATCTCCCAAATTAATGGTGAGGATGCTATCTATTGTCAGTTCTTGTATCGGTGTCTCGAACGTGAGATCTATATTGATCGTGCTGTCGCAGCCATTTGTATTTTCTATCACAGCACTATACATCCCTTGCTCTGAATAGAATTGCTCAGCGATTTCTATAGTGTCACCTGAGCATATCGTCTGTGATATAATAGACTCAGTATTAGGAAGAACAATAAGATCTATGTTAGATGTAGAATCGCATCCTATTATTGATGAGAAGATTTCTGAATAATTGCCAGTGGATGATAACATTTGTTGGCCTAATGGATAAGAATCACCTTCGCATATGGTCTCAGAATTAAATGTCTCAATGGTGGAAATCACAGACAGATCTATAGTAGAAATGGAGTCACAACCTGGACCTATCTCAAAAGTTTCTGAGTACTCTCCAGTGGCTGTAAGTATCTGCTGTCCTAATGGATAAGAATCGCCATCACAGATTTCTATTTTCGTAATGGTCTCTTCCGGTATAAATGAAAGCTGATAAGGCTCGCTAAGAGAGCAGCCGTTTGGAGTCTCTATATTTACAATGTAATTACCCTCTTCACTTTGGGAGGTGATAGAAAGTTCTGTACCTGTTTCTCCTGCGATAGCGACGCCATCCAGATACCATTGATAAGATAACTGTCCAGGCTCTGCTTCTAAGATTAATGTATCATCACAGGGGTCACCACTAATATTGGCTAATGGAATAGCGAATTCACTTGCTTCTGCTAAGGCTAATCTGTCTACATAGAAGTATGGGTTATTAGAAGCATCAGGATGTGGTGCACAACCAGGACCTAGGACAATGGCATTGTAATCTTGAGTAGGGGTAAAGTCAAATACTACATTGACCCATTCATTATTTCCTCTGACCTCTACTTCCCCTATTAGATCCCAACCTGGACCGTTTGTAGGACATCCATACTGAAAATCATTACCTCCAAACGGAAGGTTATTACAATTATTAGTACCGAAAAATGCCATTGGCAGATATACACTACTGGGTGCATCATAGAAACCTACAAAGAAATCCATTCGATAAGTAACACCCTGCTTCATAGTTTCGGTAAGGCAACTGCCTACATATTCCTTATTATTAGGCCTGTTAGGTTTTCCATCCCTAAATCCAACACCTCCATCACCGTCAGGAAATGGTAGAGGAGGTCTCGACTGTAGTGAGGGATTGCCTAATATACCACAGGTGTGTACGTAATCAGAAGTTGCTGCAGAGGCTTGGATCCACGAGACTGCACAATCTAACTGTCCTTCAAATCTGGGACAACAAGTCATTTCTTCAAATGAAGGATTAGGGATCAGTGAGGAAGGCATCAGCGTTTCGCAACTGCAATCTTCAGTATCATTAAGGTCTACTAACCCGTCATTATCATTATCTATACCATCGTCGCATATCTCCTGACCTGAGATTAATGTTGCAGTTATGCAAATGAAAAATATAAGGTATGATTTAAATAATGTGTTCATACTGGAAATGTTATTTTAGAAGGAATAATACATGTGGGAACCTGTAAAATTCTTAGTAAAGTGCTATCTATAATCAAGGTATACATTAACAATGAAAGTTTCATTCACTTCGCTGCATAGAAATAGGCAAAGACATATTTTTTTTCCTAAATATCGAACTTATCGTTTTTGGAAGACATTTTTTTTGATTGTTATCATGAGCTGTCATTAAGTAATACTGTTAGTTCCATAGCAATTCATTCAAGCAAAACTCTTAATCTAATTTTGAAACACTTAGCTGAGACAGCGACATTGTGATTTTTAAGTTATTTGTACTTTAAGCAAATACATAGTTACTTTGACTTATATTCTTCAGATAATCATAATGATAGTACACCTCAGACCTACTGACAATGAATATTATTTGTATCATTGGAATAGATAATTATACATTTACAAAATCGTATTATATATGGCTGGTAATCAATTCTTTTTCCCATCTGAAACATATACTCTAAGACGCAAGCAATTAATGGAAAGTCTCGGTAGTGGTCAGGTATTATTATTGGGTAATGGATATAGTCCTATGAATTATAAGGACAACCATTATCCATTCAGACAAGATAGCAGCTTCTTATATTATATAGGGGTCAATCTAGCCGACTTATGTGCTGTCGTCGATTGCGATAGCGGAGAGACGACGCTCTATGGAGATGATCTGACAATAGACATGATCATATGGACTGGCAATCAGCCATCCCTTAGAGAGCTATCCTCTCAGGCAGGGATCTCTAAGGTGAAGGCATTGTCTAAGTTATCAGAAGACATATCATCAGAGATTAAGTACTTGCCACCATATAGGGGAGAACATACATTACAGCTACAAGAATACATCGGCACAGATACAATCATGCCTTCTCATGAGCTGATAATGGCTGTCATTGCGCAGAGAAATATTAAGTCTGCTGAGGAGATAGAGCAGTTAGATCAAGCTGTCAATATAACGGCACGTATGCATACGCATGTCATGAATCATGCTCAGTCAGGTATGAAAGAATATCAGCTGGTCTCTAAGGCTAATGCATTTGCTTGGGATCATGGATGTAGCTTTTCTTTCCCACCTATATGTACTATAAATGGACAGACCTTGCATAATCATTATTATGGTAATACATTATCTGAGGGAGATATGGTACTGATGGATAGTGGTGTACAATTGTCGAGTGGTTATTGTGGTGATATGACTCGTACATTCCCAGTCAGTGGTGTATATACGGAGAGACAAAAAGCTCTGTATAGCATTGTCAATGACGCTCATAGAAGATCGGCGGAGATGTCTAAGCCTGGAGTCTATTACAGAGACGTACACTTGGAAGCTGCCAGAGTAATCACTCAAGGACTCAAAGATATGGGCTGGATGAAAGGTAATGTAGATGCTGCTGTTGCAGCAGGTGCTCACACATTATTTTTCCAGCATGGACTGGGTCATATGATGGGATTGGATGTACATGATATGGAGAATCTGGGAGAGGTTAATGTTGGCTATGATGATACCATCCAGAAGAGTACGGAATTTGGATTGAGATCATTGCGTCTCGGTAGACAACTACAGGCTGGAAATGTCATTACCATCGAGCCAGGCCTTTACGTAATACCTGAACTCATCGACAAGTTCGAAGCAGAAGGGAAGCAATCCGATTACATTAATTATGATGTTGTCAATAAAAATAGAGATGCGGGTGGCATCAGGATAGAAAATGATTATGTCGTTACCGCAGATGGGGTAGAGGTCTTAGGTGAGCCTGACGGTACGGAAGTAGCGGATATGGAATTGTGATTATTCAAATTTTATATCTATGATTTATACTTGTATTAATTTAGTTAATGTATTTACACTATTTGCTATAATAGCTTTCTTGATTTTTTTGTATAAAAAGATAGATAAGGAAAGTGGTAAATGGACAGCTTTTTTAGTATTTCTAATTGCAATGACAAATGTTTCTTTTCCGACTCAATCGTTTGAAAACGATAAAGAGTATACGGTATATAATTCTCAGTGCCAAGATTGCGTAATAAAAGCAAATTATAGATTTGAAACCAATCAAAATATAGGTTTGCTTAATAGTGTAAACACTCAGTGTGAAATTTACATGTCTGAAAATGAAGATGATGAAATAATATTATTAAAAAAGAATACTTCACTTTTAGGACTTAAATCTAATATTAGTTTTGGTTCTTCTCATGTACACCTAAAACGAGGAGATGGTAACAAAGTATATTGTCGTGAAACAGTTTTAAGTCGGGCAAAAATCTTTCTTTTATTTACTTGGTCTGATCGTTTCTATGTAGAGAGAGAATCCGAACTCATACCAATCTAAAAACTGTAATCTCAGGTCTCATATTAAATCTTACAGGCCATAGACAACCTAATGCACGATTAATATATAGATGACGATCTTCTGATAATGGAATGTGTCCATGGCTATAAGCTTTGTTTTTGACAGGTAGCATAGGTGGTTTTAGAAATGGAGGTTTGCATTGCCCTCCATGTGTGTGACCTGACAAGATCCATCCTTTGTAACTACCCCAAATATCTAAATCGCATACATCTGGATTATGACATAGCACGACTTTTGGACTATCCGTAGCTAATTCAGAGAGTACTTGTAAAGGTGAGAAATTAGGTCCCCAATAATCATCTAATCCAGCAATGGACAGGCCATTAATATCAATGGATTGATTATTAAGAACACTGACACCATATTCCTCAAGAGTATCAGTCACCTGATCGGCAACAGCTTGCTGATTCCAATTAATTCCATAATCATGATTGCCTAAAATTCCGACAGTTGCAAGTTTGCCAGTCACGGTGTGTGACATGACCTCTTGTAATTGCCTAATCTGTTCTTCCGATTCATAACTGATATAGTCTCCTGTATACACGACGATGTCGGGCTGATAATTTTTTGCTTTCTCGAATGACCTGATAATAAAATTGTAGTCGAATCGATTACCCACATGGATGTCACTAATCTGCATAAGGATTTTTCCTTTGAGATGTTGCGGGAGCCCAGAGATGTGCATATCTACTGTGATAAATTGTAACCAATATGGCTCGATTCGGTAAGTATAGAGACCCGTCATGATGGCTCCGAAAGTCAGACCTGCGGCACTCTTTATTAATTTTCTTCTACGCAATAGTTAATTATTATATGTTATCTAAAATAACGGTAGCAGATGCAATAGAGGTATCTATCAGTGATTATTTCTTAATGTCAGCATTAAGAATCGTACTGAAAAATTTTTCTACTATTTTAGTTGACTACAAATTATAGAAATGCAGCAACTATCTAATTTACTATCAAAAAAAATTGCTCTACAATTAAGACAAGTTTATTTTGGGGGTAACTGGACTGCGGTTAATCTTAAGGATACTTGTAATGGTATTACTTGGAAACAAGCTACTTCTGCAATATACGATTGTAATACCATTGCGACCTTAATCTATCATATGACTTATTATGTTGAAGGAGTGCTTAAGTTCTTGCAGGGAGGGCCATTAGAAACTAAAGATAAACTTAGCTTCTATCATCCTCCGATTCTGTCTCAGGAAGATTGGGATAATTTTTTGCAGGACGCCTGGACCACTGCGGAGCAATTTGTGACTGCCGTAGAGAGTGTTCCGGATAAGCAACTTGAGGAGATATTTGTTAGTGATAAGCATGGGGATTATTATAGAAACCTACAAGGCATTATAGAACATATGCATTACCATCTGGGACAAGTTGTCCTACTAAAAAAGATAATAAATAAAAGAGTGTAATTATTAAATTTTCAATAACTTTTTCTGATACACGCCAAATAAAAAATCGCTATCTTGATTCTCAAGATATTTATCCTCTAAATCAAACAAAGTGTCAAGCACAGCATTGGTTTCTGGATTGTCTTCTAAGAAATTGTGTGCTATATCTTTTAAGATATTCATTGATAAGTTGCCGCCATAGGGTTTCTCTTCTAATACCTCAAAGCCCGTATGAATGACAGGGAGTATTTCTGCAGATTCTATACATTCAGATGGGTCAGCGACCACCATCCTCATATATCCTGATCCATAAAATTTATTTTTTAGCCACCTGGACTGAAATCGCTGGCGGTATCTATCTGGGATTATTTTTAAGCCTTCATTGATATTGGCTATTTGCGTTTTAGAAAATTGTAAGCGATTAGGTCCTACATATTCATTTAAAATAAGGAGGCCTGATGGCTTGAGCCACTCCTTTATCTTATCATTGATAAAAGTAGATATCTTATCAAAGTGGTGTAATGAAGAATGAAAAAATATGACATCATAACTTTCCTTTTCTATCGGCAATTTCCATATATCACCGACTACGAATTTCATGTTTGTGATATTTTTTCCCTTTGCGATTTTTTCTGCTTGAGCCAATAAGTTATCTGCTATATCTATACAAGTTATATTGCTGAATACATCAGACTCTGCAAATCGCATCTCATGACTACATATGCCTGAACCTATAGAAAGCATACGTAGATTATTTTGGCCTAAGAAGTATTTGTCTATCGTGTAAGTTTCGTAGTCTATATCTGTGCTGCCTGTTATTTTGTAATTCCATCTTTCTCTGACTTTGGGTACGATCCACCAATTAGAACTAGATATAGCACTATCGCTAAATGCACTCTTAGTACGGGACAGACTACTGGGATTCAGCTTACTCATGATAAACTGTAATCCCCTCTGGGTAGCCTTATGATAGACATCTATAAAATCATCTGGCGTGACTATCCTCATCAGTAATTAGTTGTATATCTTATTCGTTCCGCTCTATTCACAACATAAATATAACAAGCAATCACATATAGCAACAGATATTTCTTATACAGAATAAATACTTTCATTATTTAAGTATTTTTATATCGATCACATATGCCATAACATCATGAATGAAAAGGTAACTGAATACATCGCTAAGCAAGCCAAATGGACATCGCAACTGACTCGCATGAGAAAGCTATTGTTATCTACGGAGCTGGAAGAAAAACTTAAATGGGGAATGCCAACATACACCCTTGATAACAAAAATGTCATTGGATTAAGTGGATTCAAAAATCATTATGGCTTGTGGTTCCATCAGGGAGTATTTCTTTCTGATAAGTATAATTTACTTCGCAATGCTCAGGAGGGAAAGACTAAGGCCATGCGACAAATACGTATTACTGAAAGTGATAAGCCGGACCTCAAAAAAATAAAAGAGTATGTCATAGAAGCGATCCAAAATCAAAAAAATGGTAAGCAAATTACTAATGCTAAACCAGCTCATCAATATAAGTTGTTTCCACTATTAGCAACTAAATTAAATCAAAGCAAGCCACTGAAAACGGCATTCGGCAAATTATCTATTGCTCGCCAAAAAGCGTATTCTGATTATATATCTGATGCCAAAAGATCCACTACTAAAAGCAAACGGATAGAAGAAATCGTACCAATGATAAGAGCTGGGAAGAGTCTAAATGAGAAGTATACTAAAGAAAAATAATAACGACTCCTGTAAATGTGGAGTCGTTATAACTATTATTTTTTTGCTTAGAAAAGTAAACCAATATTAAGTGATGATCTGTAGCCCGTATAACCAACTGTGCCAGTTGGGTTACCATAAGGATCAGTTGTATTAATTTCGATATTATCATTCAGTCCGATACCGTCAAGTTCTATAAAGAATCTTGGACCCGTAATTGGAATAACTACCCCGATACCAAATTCTGCGCTGATGCCAATTTCTAATCTATCTCCTAAGCTTGCAGAATAGGCAGGACCTAACTGTAGATGCCATCTTCTATTCATACTAAAATACTAAGCAACCATTCCAGTGAGCGCTATATAATTATCTTGTATCTTGAGATATCTCTTAGAAATTCTATAGGAATGTACATGATATATGCAGTTTCTCTAATATTTTGTATCATTGGTGTATGTATTTAGAATGTTTAGTTATGTCCATACATCAAGTATAATATAAGGATGAATAGTCTTAAAGATGATCTGTTAAGATATAGATCAGAAATAGAAGTTATCACTAACAAGCATAGGCAAAGAGGTCCGCTTTCAGATGCTCTGATGGAGGACATAAATACTGATGTTAGGACACTGATGACTGCTTTTCTGAGCTTAGGCAATAGAGCTTCTCAGATTAGGGAGGATAACCCGAGTGATTATTATCTATCCCATGCGATCAGAGAGAGATTATCAGATGAGATGAAGCAATGGCTTATATTGATACGTAATACTGCAGTACAGTGCCTTAGAACTGAAGCATTTGTTGCTGACAGAGTTGTCACACAAGAACAAAAGCAAGAATTCATCTTAGAAGCTCATAAGACCATTGCTACTGCAAGTGCTGATGTCATACATCTTGTCGAGGATATTATCAAGTACAGTCAGGATGATAATCTACTTAAGAATGCATTATTACATTATAGTCTGATGGAGTCTCCCTGGGAGATATATGTAGAACAGTATAATGTTATCATTGAGCAGATTGCAGGATTAAAAAAGCAAAGAGTTGACTTCAATGAGATAAGGGGTTCATTTGGTCGTATAAATGAACAGATACACGAAACTTTATTACAACTCGATAAGCAAGTAGAAGGTGTCTTAGAGGCAACACAATCAATGGCAGAAGTTTTTTCTAATCAGCAGGTGGACCCAGCTGTTGCACATGAAAAAATAGAAAATATAGAAGCTAATACGATATACAGAGACGAGCTCAAGGCTAAGCTCGAAAGGATAGATGACGAGATCAAATCTCTTAAGAATTATACACTTTCTATCAACTATATAAAAGGTGAGCTCGTGCAGAAGCAGGTGAATATGACACAAGTCAGCAGTAAGTGGCTTGAGTTGTATATCGTACCGGCATTGGCTGAGATGTTTGATAAGATGAAGATTTTGCTATCTAGTACAGATATAGCCGCAAAGAATACCCGCAACAAATTAGGACTGATAAATGAGAAGAATCATGAAGAATTTGTCTCAGATATAAATACTCGAATCGACAGATTACGGACAGAGCAAGCTAAGACCTTAGAACAAATAGAGCAAAGAAAGTTAGGTGTCAGAGAATTGATAGACAAGAACTTTAAGGCGTCCAATTTATATGTAGATAAACCATTCCTGACAGTAGGCTTGCAAACATCAGTCAATCAACTAATGCGTGAGCAGACTAAGCTCGTAGATGTTATAAATACTAGATTCGGAAAGAGGCAAGAAGAGATATTTTATTTCTTTAATAAATTGCAGCAGAAAGAAAAACTAACTATTCCAGAAAAGATCGCTTACACACTTAATAACAGAAGTGGTAAGCAGGCAACAGAATCTTATGACCAAGTATTTCTGAGTAAAGACTTATTCAGTGAGTTCTATCTCATAGAACGTGCTGACCAGCAAGATAGAGCGATAAAATCTATAGACCTGTGGCGATCAGGATATAATGGATCTATGATCGTAACAGGTGCACCGCTATGTGGCAAGTCTACATTTGCTAATCATGTGGTCCTGAGACACTTTAGGAAAAACTTCTTGCGACTTATTCCAGATAGTGATTACTCATACAACGGAAGGAAGTATACAACCGGAAGTAACCTAAAAGAAGCACTCGATAATCTGACGAAGTCTAGGATTAATAGTCCTTTATGTATTTTGATAGATGACTTAGAATTATGGCATGATAGTGATTCTTCACTGATATCGGATGCGAGGAATCTTATAGATTTCATGGCAAGACATAGTAACCAAGTCTATCTTATCATGACGATTAATCCTATTGCGCTGCATTTTCTTGATATATATTTAGACTTTTCTACACACTTTCTGACTCATATAGATGTCAGTAAGTGCAGTCTGACACACTTCAGAAATATCATTCAATTAAGACATTCTGCTACTCAGAAGACACTTGTTAAGGATGATGGTCGAGCCTACAGCCAAGATGAATTCGGTAACGTAATTAAGTCAGTCCATAAGGCTGCTAACGCTAATCTCGGCGACGGACTTCTTAAGTGGGCTTCTGGCTCCAGAGAAATTAATTCTGATCAGGTCAAGTTTAATTATGAGGATATTAAAATATCTAACCTAATTAATAAAGACAACTCCATCATATTCGAACAATTCTTTAGATTCAAAAACTTGAGTGACCCGGAACTGATAGAAATTTTCACAAAAGAAATGTATGAAAAAATTAGACCTGAATTAAATTACCTATTGCGGACTAAGGTTCTTGTAAGAGATGAGCACAGTAACATCATGATTAATGACCTTATTATAAGCGATGTATACAAGTTCTATCTTGATAAATTTTCTAATAAGATAAAAATATCACTTTAGATGCCTCAGCTATTTACACATATATCTTGGCTTCATATTTTGCTATTCTGCTTTCTTGTGGTGGTGATATATTACCTTCTAAGTTTTGTATTATTTACACCATGGATAAGGACTATAGTTGGAGAACATGGTACAATTAGGCGATTGAGAGACCATCTATATTGGCCTATTGCAGGTGTGATCATAGCGGGTCTACTCATAATGAAATCTCCTGTGGCTCATGGATTTATGATCATTGTCATTCTGTTATTATCTTGGAAGTATATCAGAGAAATATTCTTGGGGGCATTCCTTAAGTTCAGTCAGATATATCAAGTCGACCAGCCGTATCATGTCGACGGCCGACAGGCTAAGTTGGTGGCATTAGATGTGATAGGAGCTAAGTTTAAATTTTCTGCAGGCACACAGTTTTTGAGCTATTCGCAGTTATTAGATAGTAAGGCGGTGGCATTAGCTGATGATGTTACTTCGGACGAGATTACATTCCGATGTGAGAATAGAGGTGATCTTCCGATGACCCGTAATGATATGATGGAATTGATATTTGATTGTCCATATGTAGACCATTATCATAAGCCACAAATAGAAGTCATCGATGAGAATACAATGATTGTTAGAGTCAATACAAAATATCAGGTAACATCTGAGAAGTTAATAAGTTACTTCTCTAAGAAAAAAGCTGATATTAATTTTAGAATTACGCAAAATACATTTTAGATGAATGGATTTATATTTCTTGGAGGTACAGGTATTCTTTCTTCTTATAATCTGATAATTGGAGCTTCTGTAATTATCATACTATCTTTCTTTTTTAATACCCTATCTAAGAAGACTAATGTACCCTCTGTACTGATGCTGATTACGCTAGGAGTGATTCTTAAGTTAGGATTAGATGCTAATGGGGTAGAGCAGAATTTTGCTCCATATCTTGAGTTGCTCGGAATTGTGGGATTGATCATGATTGTTTTAGAAGCCGCTTTAGAGCTCAAGTTAGAGAAGGAGAAGACGATACCGATATTGATGGCATTTGTTATAGCACTAGTGGGGCTCATTGCATCTACATATGTCGCTACACTGGTGTTAAAATATTTTATACCAGAGATTACTAATCAGCAGGCATGGCTCTATGCGACACCGTTATCGATATTATCCAGTGCCATTATAATTCCGAGTGTCAATGAGTTGCGAAAGGATAAGAAAGAGTTCCACATATACGAAAGTACATTTTCAGATATTATGGGTATAATGATGTTCTATTTTCTAACTGGGAATATAGACCAAACAAGCGGTAGCTCAGGCATCATGGGATTCACAGGTAATATCATATTGACTATTGTGATATCCTTAGTAGCAAGTTATGCGATCGTACTCATCTTCCAGAATATTAAGAGTCATGTGAAACTGTTTTTGCTTATTGCTATATTATTATTGCTATATGCATTAGGTAAGAAGATGCACTTATCATCTCTCATTATCATACTTATATTCGGGTTATTAATCGCTAATATGGAGTTATTCTTTGGCGGACGATTGCGTAAATATCTGAATTATAAGAAAGCTCAGCACATATACGAAGAGTTACATATTATCACCCTAGAGACAGCATTTGTTGTAAGGACATTTTTCTTTGTCATTTTCGGGATTACAATATCTTTAGCGACTTTATTTGATCTCGATGTAGCGATGATTAGTTTGTTAATTATTGGGTCTATATACATTATTAGATTCATCATGTTGCGAGCTGTCGTCGGTAAGGATGTGATGCCTCAGATCTATATAGCGCCTCGGGGTTTGATAACAATACTATTATTTACAGCCATTCCACAAGAAGTTGCATTGGCTAATTTTAACCAAGGGATATTATTATTTGTCATCATCGGAACGAGTCTGATTATGACAGGTGCCATGATATTAGATAAGAAAAGATCGGGATCTGCCATCGATAAAGCTAAGTCTATTCCAGTCGGTTCTGTTAAGTGGAAAGCACCAAGTGTAGATTCCTAATTTGTTAAATAAAATATTTTATACATCACGTATTACACTTTCGTTTAATATTTTGCATATTTGTTTGTATCATTAGCAACTTAAAAAGAACTTCATAAAAAAATAATGTCAAAGCCACGAGTCATAAAGGATTACGATAAACTTACAGAAGAACTGAGAGAACAAGTAAAGATGTTCTACCCCCATGGTTTTGATAAGAAAATTATCATGTTTAAGAATGCTAAGAAAAAATTAGTCAGCGCTCTACCTTTCGAGGGAGTAGAGTATTATTATCTAATTAAAATGACGAAACAAGAAGCGCAGCAGATTATTCTTAAAGATGAAGCTTATGGTGAAGATGGACTTCTAAAAGAAGAAATGCTTGCTAAGTTCCAAAAGAAGTACAGTAAGTTAGCTGAGAAAGCTAACAAAAATTAGAACCTAACTAACCAGGGATGTTCAGAGGTAACCTAATTTGCTTACATCCAGTTTATTGCAATATTACAAATAAAATCCATTACTCAGCATTTGGTGAATACAGCCATTAAGGGTGACACATGCCTATCAGATTTGTCATGATTTTTGTAAAAATCACGCCAAACCTCCTCAGACTTAATATCCTAATCCCTGCAATTCTTGCAGGGCTAAACATAACGTAATTCCTCTGGGATTATAACTTCTTTATTCTGAATGTCCCCTATCCAAGTACTGTTAACTCATAATTGGTAATTAGTAATGAAAAGATCACACCTCATTTCCCAATAAATTATTTTCCATAGCAATCCTGACTAAACCTGCCGTATTACGTGCATTGAGCTTCGCTAATAGATTACTCCTGTGAGATTCTACAGTCTTAAGAGAAATAAATAATTTATTAGCTATTTCCTGAGTCGTATGTTCTTTTATAATAAGATCTAAGACTTCCTTTTCTCTTCTCGATACTTTTGGTAATACTTTTCTGGATTCTTGAGATGATCCTTTTCGATGTTTCATGAGACCTTTCATGATAGTCTCAGTTACATCTTTGCTGAAGTATGATGTCCCAGAGAGTATCGTATTGATGGCTTTGAGTAATTCCTCTCTTCCCGTATTTTTAAGAATATAACCCATGGCGCCGTTATTAAGTATTTCGGTGACGAAACTCTCTTCGTTAAACATTGATATGGCTAAGACCTTAGTTGCATTATATTTCGTGACGACTTCTTTACAGACTTCTATGCCACTCATTCCAGGAAGGTTAACATCCAGAAGAAGAATATCTGCCTCCTTTCCTTTCTTTAAGAATTCTATGACAGACGGACCATCGAGACATCTTCCGACGACTTGGATATCATTCTCAGCCTCTAAAATAGAAGCTATGCCATCGGCAAACATTGCATGATCATCTGCGATAAGTATTCTTGTCATTTTACTATATAATTAATGGATAACTGAAGGTATAACGGAGTTGTCCTCCTTGTTCGTTCAAATTTACCTATATATCTATGATAAAATTAGGGGTATCCCCTTAAAAACAAAATGGGTGTTATCAATGATAGACAACAGCCAGATTATCTTCAAATTTGCATTATAGTTATAGCGAAAGAGCTATCATCATTATAGAATAAAAGTTAAGTTGGTTTTTCTTTAAAATTCTAGGTTAGTTAGTTACAAAAGAAATCGGGCAAATACGAAGGACCCCTCCTATATAAAATAGTATTTGCCTGACTTCTTTTTATTTACAAGAAAAGCACAACCCAAAAAACATATACCGATAAGAATAACTCATTGGGATTGACTATTGCAAAATTGAATAAAAACTCTCATAAAGATGAGAGTTTTTCTTTTTTAGGTATATCACCAATTAGAAAAACAATCTGGTATATCTTACATCCAATTAATTGCTATAATGGATAGATTGATTTTTGTATCAATATTAATTACCACTCTTTCTCTGACTGATATCTCAGCTCAGATAGATAGCATCGTTTCCACAACAGATCAGTATAAGAAGTCATTAGAACTTGCACGTAAGAAAAACGATTACCAAGTTCTCGCAGATGTATATTATAAATATGGCGTCTACGAACTCAACCAGAATCAAGAACAGGGTAAGTCATTTGACTATCTTACTAACAGCCTTGAGTATTACGAATTTCTGAATGATACATCAGGGGTATACAAAGCCAAATTTCAGTTAGCAAGACATTTCTTAGAAAATGAAATGTATAGCGATGCACTTTCAGAATTTCTCAGCATCAGACAATACTATGGTAATGATATCAGAAATGTCCAGAAGTCTGCTGAGACAGAACTGAAATTATTTGAGGTATACATCGAAAAATTAAATATAGATGCTGCTAAAGAATCATTAGATAATGCGAGAATCTTTTTGGATGGAATAGAAAATGATAGTCTAGAACGGCAGTATCTAATAGAAAAAATTCAGTACCATAAGTTAGTCAGAGAATTAGATATAGCACTGACACTTGCTAATCAATGTGTAGAAAATAGTAAGATCTTAGAATCAGAAGAAGGTCTATCGATTTGCTTAGCTAATAGAGGAGATGTAAGGTTAGCACAAGAGAAACATATTCCAGCGATCTATGATTACAAGAGAAGCCTACCTTATGTCAATTCTAAGCCTTACAGCAGAAGGAGGCTGAGAGTCTACAAGAATCTGGCGGAATGCTACAGAGCGATTAACAAGAATAGCGAGGCATTCCTATACATGCAGAAATTTGCACAATTACAAGATAGTATATACAGCGAGAAGCGAACGAATGCACTAAATAATCTAACGTATAAGCATCAGAGTGAGAAGAAATCAAGAGAAATACGCTTACTCGAATTAGAAAAGGATTTTGCATTCGAGAATAATCAGCAGCAAAGAAGAGCACTTTCTGTATTAGGTATAGGTGTAGGATTGCTATTATTATTTATTTATTACATCAATAGATTCTATAAGGAGAAGATTAAAAATGCCAATATTATAAAAGTCCAAAACGATAAGATCAACCAGCAAAAAATAAATGAGCTGCAAGATAAAATCCAAATCAACTCCATGCAATCTATGCTCACAGGCCAAGAATTAGAAAGAGAGCGGATATCTAAGGACTTGCATGATAGCCTCGGAGGACTCTTATCTACAATTAAGTTACAGGTAGATCATCTGAGCAGTAAAGAGTCTAAGGTAGAACTCATCCCAGAATATAAGAAAGCAACACAATTATTAGACACCGCAGTAGGGGAGGTCCGATCTATATCGCAGAACCTACAACCAGTAGCACTTAATAAGTTAGGTCTGATACCTGCGCTTAATGATCTCATTAATAGGTATAACACAAGCAGTGGACCAGAGATACACTTCCAGCATTTCGGTATTCCTAAGAAGATGGATCAGATGGTTTCTTTAGGTGTATTCAGAATCATACAAGAGATTCTTAATAATGCCATCAAGCATGCTCAAGCTTCAGAAGTCTTAGTCCAGCTTAATAAAGAGGATGACAACATCATTATACATGTGGAAGATGATGGTGTAGGCTTTGACTCAGAAGCAAAGTATAAAAGTATGGGATTAGAAAACATTAAGTCAAGAGTAAATTACCTTAAAGGCACCATAGAAATAGACTCCAGACCTAATAACGGTACCTCTTTTCTTATTAATGTATCTAATACTATCGCTTAATCGTTAAGATTCTTCCCTTTTTTGTATAAATAATGAAGCCATTCCCAGACCTGAGCGTCATCTACCTGACAAAAATCTGAGTATATATATGTCCTGTAGTGCCTTAGTGAAGAATGTAGACATAGTTGTAAAGTGTAGAGCCTTTACTTATGGGTAGTTTGCCTTTATGTTTGTGTCAGAATATTTAAAGAAACTAAAAGTTACAGTCATGAAAACATTTACAACTACACTTCTTATCATCTTAGCAGCGGCAACAATTTCTTACAGCAGCAACGTGATACCTGAATCAGAGTTATCTATTATAACAACTACATCAGTAGAGTTATCAGTAGTAAATGCACAGCAGAAAGACTTCTTCCAAGTAGCTCAGTATAACATGGAGTTGGATGTATTAGAGTTTGTAACTGCGGAATCTATTAACTACTTACAGATATTCGATGAGTCAGGAAAATTAAAGTATCAGTTACCAGTCATGAGTAACAAGCTTAAGATATCTAAGAAAATGTTTAAGCAAGGAACATACAAGATAGGCTTCATCACTAAAGAAAACACAACGATACAATTTACCAATCTCAAGGTAAATTAATTCTCAATAGTCTTGATTCCCGATCTAAGTATCGGAATCGAAGATTCTCGATCGAAGCATCGGAGTCAGAGATTCCCGATCGAAGCATCGGAGTCGAAGATTCTCGATCGAAGCATCGGAATCGGAAAAGTTTCAAAATATAAAAAGACTGTGATTCATTTCACGGTCTTTTTTTAGTGTTTGGGATATCCTGCTTTAGGGCCAGCTCAGATTTGCCAGGTTTCCGAAACCTGTTAAGGGATGTTCAGAAGTAAGCGAATGGCGCCGTAGATGCCACACCTTTATAGCCCAGAACGTAAGTTCTGGGTAAAAGAAATAGTAGGGAAGCAATTTGGCGAAATTTTTGACCAAAAATTATGACAAATTGGGTAGATGTGTTACCCCGTTATATTGCAAATTCAGTCAGTTATAAAGTATAGTAAACAATAAATATTAGAATAAGTCATTGAATTATATGGAGTTATAGTATATCTGAACATCCCTGTTAAATCTTGCTTGACAGATCTCACATCATGTCCTTGTTGGGTATGCAGCTTCCTTTTGCTTCATCACTTAAGAAAAAAATACAACGATACAATTTACCAATCTCAAGGTAAATTAGTTTTCAATAGTCGGAGATTCCCGATCGAAGCTTTGGAGTCGGAGATTCTCGAACGAAGCATCGGAGTCGAAGATTCTCGAACGAAGCATCGGAGTCGAAGATTCCCGAAAGAAGCTTTGGAGTCGGAGATTCCCGATCGAAGCATCGGAATCGAAAAAGTTTTAAAATCTAAAAAAGATTGTGATACATTTCACGGTCATTTTTTGTGTTTGGGGTATCCTGATGTAGGCCCTGCTCAGATTTGCCAGGTTTCTGAAACCTGTTAAATCTTGCTTGACAGATCTCGTATCACCTCCTCGTTCGGTGTGCAGTTCTCACCTGTCTTGTCTTATTCTTTTCAGCCACTTTATATAATGTGTAAGTAAAAGTCGATTATTATTGGACGCAATTATTTATTGGCGTATTCAGATTTTAGTTAGAAATAGAAGTTTATTTCAGACATCTTACAAATAATTGTCTTCTACTTTACATAAATTCTTAACGATCATAGAGTTGTAGAGTCATTGTGAAGAATGTGGATACAGCTGTAGAGTGTAGAGCCTTTACTGCGGAAGCAGTTGCCTGTATATTTGGAGAAGAATATTTAAAGAAACTAAAAGTTACAGTCATGAAAACATTTACAACTACACTTCTTATCATCTTAGCAGCGGCAACAATTTCTTACAGCAGCAATGTGATACCTGAATCAGAGTTATCTATTATAGCTACTGCATCAGTAGAGTTATCAGTAGTGAATGCACAGCAAAAAGAGTTCTTCCAAGTAGCTCAATATAACATGGAGATGGATGTATTAGAATTTGTAACGGCGGAATCTATTAACTACTTACAGATATTCGATGAGTCAGGAAAATTAAAGTATCAGTTACCAGTCATGAGTAACAAGCTTAAGATATCTAAGAAAATGTTTAAGCAAGGAACATACAAGATAGGCTTCATCACGAAAGAAAACACAACAATACAATTTACCAATCTCAAGGTAAATTAATTCTCAATAGTCATGATTCTCGATCTAAGTATCGGAATCGAAAAAGGTTCAAAATCTAAAAAAGACTGTGATTCATTTCACGGTCTTTTTTCGTGTTTTGGGTATCCTGCTTTGGGCCCAGCTCAGATTTGCCAGGTTTCTGAAACCTGTTTAATCTTGCTTGACTTATAATAATATGATTATGAAGTTACTTTATTGATAGAACTTCAAAGATTAAGAAGTCGAGTTAGACCTCACTAAAAATTATTACTTTCGACAACACTTAATTTATAGTTACTCTGCTTACTGGATTCCATACACCGACACTTAATCTACCCAGCCCTATCCATAAGGTAGATCAGCTATCTGATAAGCACCACATATATATCAAGAGAGAAGACCTCATACACATAGACTTCGGAGGTAACAAGTGGAGAAAACTTAAGTACAATATAGAACAGGCAAGTAATGATCAGTGTAGAACAATCATCACTTTTGGTGGGCCATTCTCTAATCATATTGCAGCGACTGCAGCGGTGTGTAAGACATATAATATTCCCTGTGTGGGAATCATACGAGGAGAGTACGTAGATGCAGATAACCCTACGCTTAGTCTTGCTCAGAATAATGGAATGATCTTGCACCATGTCAGCAAGTTGGATTATAAGAAAGGACTCTCATCAGAAAATATTAGTAAAATAATTATTAGCTATGATAGACCATATATCATTCCTGAGGGTGGGGCTAATGACTTAGGAATGTATGGTATGAGAGACTTAATAAGTGAGATAGAGAGTTATTCGATAGAGTTCGATTATATATGTGTTGCGGCTGGGACTGGAACGACCGCTGCAGGAATTATAGAATACTTAGATGGCAGGTCCCAGGTAATCGTAGTTAATGCTTTGCGGAATGCCTCACTTGTACAGATGATATCTGAGCGATTATCATCGGTCCAAAATAATTGGGAGGTGTTATCTGATTATCACTTTGGCGGATTTGCTAGGACGACTGATGAGCTGCAGTTATTTACTCAGTCATTTTACGATCGATATGGAATTATGTTGGACCCTGTCTATAACGCTAAGCTTGCATTTGGGATAGTCGATCATCTTGTTGTATCAGATATACCTGCTGAGTCTAAGGTGTTGATCATACATACAGGTGGTATGCAGGGCATAGATGCCTATAACTACAGACACGACAAACAATGGTTATATTTCGATGGGTAAAGCAACAATATTGTGACAGAATGTATTATATATGCGATAGTGGAATGATATCGAGAGAATTCGAGCATCTTTTTAGAAGATATCATACTTTTAAGATTAGATTATCACATAATTGCCTATAGTTACATGAAGTATTACCATTTTATTCTTCTTATCTTACTAAATGTTTTCGCCTTGGGATCTTGTTCTACTGAAGATAATGTAGAGACTGACGCAGAGCTATTACCTTTCTTTCAGATATTCGCTGATGAGGCTGCTGAGAGAGGATTTGAAGTAGACTACGAATCTGAAAGAATAGAAGGCCTCTTGCAAAATATACCCAATGCAGAAATCAAAGGCCAATGTTACCGAAATGTAGATAAACCTCGTAAGGTCATTATAGATATAGAATGTTGGAATAATTCCAATGACTCAGAGAAGGAATTTATAATATTCCATGAGTTAGGCCATTGTTTTCTCGATCGTGGTCACTTAGATACTACGAGACCTGATGGAAATTGCACAAGCATCATGCACAGTCGTGTGGGTATTTGCCCATTTGCATTGACGAGTAGTAATCGAGAAGGCTACTTTGACGAATTATTCCAAAAGTAATTTTCTTCCCTTAAACCCTTAAACCCTTAAACCCTTAAACCCTAATCCGTTACACCCTTAATCCCTTGAACCCTTAATCCATAATTACTTCTGAGGCGGTTTAGTCGGTCTGACTTCTATCTTACTTGGTAATGTCCTTGGAGGCATCTTTAGCAAGTCTACGACCATCTGACCGATATCTTCTGGTTGTATTTTCCATGCGTCTTCGTCATTTGGTTCGTTACCATTAAAGTGAGTAGAGACAGAACCTGGCATGATCGTCGTACACTTAATGTCATCTTGACGCAGATCCATCATCATCGCTTGAGTCATACCGACTAAGCCAAACTTACTTGCATTATATGCCGCTCCACGTGAGAAAAAATTAGTCCCAGCGAGACTGGCGATAGAGATTATATAACCTTTACTGGACTTTAGACTGGGCAATGCAGCTTTTACAGAATTGAATACACCAGTAAGATTGACATCTATGGTCTCATTCCATTGGTCTGAGGTCATGTCTTGTATCTTAGCGAAGTGACCTATACCTGCGTTAGCGACCAGCACATCCAGCGTAGGCCACTTATCCGTCATAGCTGTGGTAATAGCTTCCATATCAGGTAGTTTGCTTACATCACCTGCTTTTCCTATAATACGATCAGGGTATTTATCATTTAATTCTGAGACGACTTTATCTATCGATTCTTGATCTCTTCCAGTGATCATGACTGACATGCCTTGTTCTAACATGGCTATTGCTGTTGCATACCCTATTCCCTTAGTTCCACCCGTTATAAGTGCTGTTTTTCCTGCGACATTCATGGTATTTCTTTATGTGATTATATTTGTAGAAAAAATATCTTTGTTCTTTAATAATCAACTAACTGTACGACTATGAGATTGTTCTATTTTATAATTGCTTTATCTATATGCTTGGTATCTTGTGGAGATGAGGAATTATCACAAGAGGTTATAGATTCTAATAATGATATTGAAATTACAAATTACTTAACTGCTAATAATCTAACGGCGACTAAGACTGCATCTGGTATGTATGTAAGAGTTGTAGAAGAAGGTTCTGCAGAGAAACCTACCGTCAATGATGAAGTTACCGTCAATTACTCAGGATACTTGATAGATGACTCTATTTTTGATAGTAGCACGTCACCTAGAAAATTTCCATTATCAGGAGTGATAAGTGGATGGCAAGAAGGAATTCCTTATTTCGGTAGAGGAGGTAGTGGTTCATTATATATTCCATCTCGATTAGCATATGGTAATCGTTCACCGAGTTCTTCCATTCCAGCTAATTCAGTATTGATATTTGATATTGAGCTTGTAGATTTTTAATAGGAGACACAGAGATTACTACAAAAAAAAATCGAAGCGCAGTGCATACTGGCTTCGATTTTTTTTATTGAATAATCCTAATTACTTTACCTCGAAAGATATTTTAAGATTGACTCTATACTCTTTGATCTTATTTTTGTTAACGGTAACGCTTTGACTTTGTACGAAAGCTGACCGGATACCTTTAATAGATTCACCTGCTTTAGTGATACCTAACTGAGTTGCATCTTCCCAACTCTTCGTAGAATTAGATAATACTTCGATAACTTTTACTACTGACATATTATGATTATTTACAATGTGAAAATGCTGCAAGTTTATAACATTTAGAGATATCAGTCAAGGGTATTGGTAGTTAAGAGATAAGTCAGACGATAATGTTGGGCTTATGATTCTCATTGATGTAGATACAATGATGACTTATCCTATGGCATCCAGTGCCTCTAAGAGTTTGTCGAGATTTTTTTCTATTGTAAATATATTAGGACTGATCCGTAAGAAACTTTCGCCTTTGTAGCCTGATTGTTTGACATTTATATTGTAACTACTGAGTAGTTCTTTCTTTATTATAGCTGCATTTTTTCGAGTTTTGACCGAAGCGATGGCACAGGATCTACTGATATCTGTGATCACTTCATACCTATTATCATTCTCTAACTTATCAGTCCAGTAAGCTGTAAGTTCACTTAATCTTGCTTGTTTGTTTTCTATTCCTATCGTATCTAAGTAGTCGAGAGCATCTCCTATTGCCATTGCATTTTGATAAGCTCTTGTTCCTAAGTGTTGTAATTTGACAGACTCGTCACGATAATCCTGAGGATAAGAAATTGGAGGTGCTAACTTTGGTAATCGCTCATCAGCAACATATAAGAATCCACTTCCGAGAGGAGCATTGAGCCACTTATGTAGACTGCTGATGTAATAATCACAATCCATATCTGCTATACTATGACGAACTTGTCCGATGGCGTGGGCTGCATCGACTAAGACTTCTACATTGTATTTTCGAGCCATCGTGCATATCGATTGCACAGGCATTATCTGTCCCTCTCTGTGAGTGATGTGTGTTACGACTATAAGTTTGGTTTTCTTGGTAATCTGATCTTCATAGCATTTGACGATCTCTGCATCAGTTAGGTTTTTGAGTCGTCCAAAATTAATTTTTTTGAGTTTAAGATTTTTCTTCTCTTGCAAATGCAGAAGCGAATTCTCCATTAAGTTATAGTCGCAGGATGCATAGATTATCTCACATTTATGCTTATACGGTATGCCCCACAAGATAGCATTCATAGCTTCCGTACAATTGCGCATAAGGTATACCATACCATTATCTGCACCTACATGCTCTGATAGGCGTTGCAGATTCTTTTCTATTTGGTCATTCCATGATTGTAGTATTTGGTATGGAGCAGTGCTATTTATTTCTGTTGTGTATTCGATATACTTTTTCAAGACAGGAATTGGCATGTTGCCAGCACTGCCACTATTGAGATTCATTATCGATTTCTTACTTGTATGGAAATCATCTGCAATCGAAACCCAATCTATTTCATCATAGGACACATACTTGCGAAGCTGCTTAGTGCCTACATAGGAAGCAATCGGAACACAAATCATTTGAGCTAAAAAGTGTCTTCTATGAAGATTTGACGTCATAATATTAGAGTCTTCTTTTTGAGATTAGTTTTATTCTTTATTATCCTCTATAGCAGACATTTTATAGTAAATATAGCGAAGGCTAAGGTAAGTTATCCTGAAGCTTTTAGTGATATAACTCTATTATTTTTGTGACTTCTAAGAATTGTCTTATTTTAGGCTCTACTGATTACATTCCATTCTAAAAAGAATACTTCCTCTTTATTATATTTAGTTTTTTCACTAATTCGTAACGCATTCAATATGAGTAGGTTATTATGGATTATTATCCTCGCTATTTGGATTATATTTTTATCATGGATATGGTGGTTTTTCACCTGCGGTCCTAATGCTGCTGGTGCCAGTAATGAAAATTGTGGCAAAGTCACCTTAAATGATGGAAATCTATTAAGTTATGAGGATCACGGTAATATTAAATTCCTAAGATCTAGCCCTACACTAATAATTAGTGATAATTACACAGATAATGCTCTTGCTACAGTTAATAATCATCTAATCGAACACGATGATAGATCAGTAACCATCACTGGTTATTATGAATCAAATGAGGCATACAATAGTAGTACATACTCTAATTTAGGGGAGGCGAGAGCTGATCAGATAAGACAATTATTCCTAGGAAATGGCATCAAGAAAAATCAATTGTCGATACGAGGTAATCAGTACGATGCTGAATGTATAGATGGTGATACGATGCTTAATGCAGCCACTTTTACTTTTGGAGCTATACAATAATCGTAAGCTTCACTTCTATCTAAACTTAAGAAACAGAATTAATCAACTTAATCTAAACAATAGTTATTATGATAACTCACTCAGTAATTTCACTTATAGCATGGGGCCTGGCTCCTTGGTGTTGGATTCTTGCACTTATCGGACTTTTACTGACTGCATTTCTTGCCTGGTGGGCTGGTACTCGATCTATGAAATCTACTCTTGCCAAAGCACATGCAGATCTCAAAGATGAAAAATCAAGATATAAAAATCTAAAAACGGACTATGATGCATATGCTACTAATTATGCCTCAGCGATGTCTGACTACGAAAAGGAAAAAAGTGGATGGGCATCAAGATTCACATCATGGGACTCTGAGAGATCAGGTCTGATGAGTAAGTTAGATAGCAAAGCCGTTGAGATAGAGATAGAGAAAGAAATCGAAGTAATCAAGGAGATCGAAGTGGAAAAAGAAATAGAAGTGATTAAAGAGGTCGAAGTGATTAAAGAAGTGGAAGTAATTAAAGAAGTAGAAGTCATCAAGGAGGTCGAGAAGATCGTAGAAAAACCAGTAGAAGTAATTAAAGAGGTAGAAAAGATTGTAGAGAAGCCTGTAGAAGTGATTAAAGAGGTCGAGAAGATCGTAGAAAAACCAGTAGAAGTAATTAAGGAGATAGAAGTGATCAAAGAGATCGAGAAAATAGTAGAGAAGCCTGTCGAAGTAATAAAGGAGATAGAAGTTGTCAAGGTAGTAGAAAAGCCTATCGAAGTAATCAAAGAAATCGAGATTGTTAATGAGGTGATTAAGGAAGTAGAAGTGATCAAAGAGGTCGAGAAGATTGTCGAGAAAATTGTAGAAAAACCTGTAGAAGTAATTAAGGAAATAGAAGTAGTCAAGGAAGTTGTTAAAGAGGTAGAGAAGATAGTAGAGAAGCCTGTAGAAGTGATTAAAGAAGTACCTGTCGAAGTCATCAAAGAAATCGAGATCGTTAATGAAGTGATTAAAGAAGTAGAGGTCGAGAAGATCGTAGAAAAAATAGTCGAGAAGCCTGTAGAAGTGATTAAGGAAGTAGAGAAGATAGTAGAGAAGCCAGTCGAGGTCATTAAAGAAGTGCCTGTCGAAGTTGTGAAGGAAATCGAAATTGTCAATGAGGTGATCAAAGAAGTAGAGGTCGAGAAGATCGTAGAAAAAATAGTGGAGAAGCCAGTCGAGGTCATTAAAGAAGTCGAAGTAGTGAAGGAGGTCGTGAATGACAAAGAACTAAATGCACTCAAGAAAAAATATGCCTCACTCGAAAGTGATTATGGGAAGAAAAAAGCATCATGGACAGAAGAGAATAATAAACTTAAGGCCGATCTAAAAGTTAAACCAAAAGAAGTAATTAAAGAAGTAGAGGTGATCAAAGAAGTAGAGGTCATAAGAGAAGTCCCCGTAGAGATCATTAAGGAAGTAGAAGTAACTAAGAGTATAGATATGGAATCCCTCATGGCGATGATGTCTAATGTAGAAACAGTAGAAGTAAGCAGAAAGACTACAGGAGAGACTACCACAAGAGGCAAAGCTAAGACTGTAGAGACTAGATCCAAGACTACGCCTAAGACTAAAGCAAAAGCTACTGAATCAAAGAGCAAGACAACATCAAAGAGTAAAGCAAAATCTGAAACGAAAAGCAGCGCAAAAAAAGTAACAAAGAAAGCCAGCGGAACTAAGAATACTTCTAAGTCTAAGAAAGACGATCTGACTAAGATAGAAGGCATCGGACCTAAAATAGCAGGGCTTCTTAATAATGCAGGTATCCATACATGGGCCAAGCTTGCAGATACTAAAGTCACATTTATCCAAGGTGTACTCGACAAGGCTGGGCCGAGGTATCAGATGCATAAACCTAAAACTTGGCCAAAGCAATCTAAGCTTGCGGCTGCAGGTAAGTGGGATGCCCTCAAGAAATTACAGGATGAATTAGACGGTGGTAAGTAAGAACACAATTCAATATTAATAAACAACAAAAAATAATAATCTAAACTATGGAATATCATAAGAAAAGAGTGATTAAGAAAGCAATTCCAGATAATGACACAAACGGATTACTCGATATTATTAACGTAACACGAGACCTAACTGTAAAAGGTGTAGAAGTATCAGTTAATGTAGATCACCCTTACACAGGAGATGTCAGTATAGAATTACATGCACCTAACGGAAAGAAGAAAATGTTACATTCTCCAACAAGAATTCCTGGTAAGAATATTACCAAGACATTCAAAGGCGATATGATGGAAGTATTTAATGGTCAGAAGTCGAGAGGAGAATGGAAGATAAAAGTTGTAGATTCTGGTGCTAAGGATAGCGGTAGTTTAGAAGATTGGTCTTTACATCTTCATGTTGCTAATTCTAAGAAGACAGAAATATTTGTCGATGATAAAGAAAAACTGAGCAGTACACAAGTATGTCATCAGGGTGGTAAAATCACCTCTATGACAGCTAAGGTCAATGTAGAACATTCTCACATCGGAGACCTGCACTGTACACTAACTGGCCCTGGAGGTAAGAGTGTTGTGTTACACAACAAAACAGGTGGTGCATCTAAGAATCTTAATAAGACCTACAGCACAGATGATCTTAAAGAATTCAAAGGTGGAGCAGCTAAAGGAAAGTGGGTATTACATATTACAGACTCACTGAAAGGAGATGCTGGAAGATTGGTTAGTTGGGGAATAGATATTAAAACATCTACTGGAGCTGCACCAAAGAAAGTGTCTACTAAAAAAGATAATCTTACTAAGATAGAAGGAATAGGTCCTAAGATAAACGGTCTTCTTAATGGAGGAGGGATTAATTCTTTTGAGCAATTAGCAGCTGCAGATCCTGCAGATCTTAAGAAAATATTAGAAGCTGCTGGGCCAAGGTATCAGATGCACAATCCTGGTAGCTGGCCACGTCAATCTAAGCTTGCTGCAGATGGTAAGTGGGATGAACTTAAGAAATTACAAAATGAGCTAGACGGAGGAAAGTAATCACTTTTCTTTTAAGATGATAAATATAATTTAAGGTACAGATGATGATTTCATTTGTACCTTTTTTTATGCTCTATATTAGGGATATTCAGAAGTAAGAAGTTTTAATCCCAGAGGGATTACATTATGTTTAGCCCTGCAAGAATTGCAGGGATTAGGATATAAAGTCTGAGGGGATTTGGCGGGATTTTTTACAAAAATCATGACAAATCTGATAGGCACGTACCCCCTTATAGGCCGTATTTATCCAATTACTGAGTAATGATATAATTTATAACATTGTAATAAACTGAGTGTAAGCTGATTGGATTACTTCTGAACATCCCTATATTATGTCGTTTAATAATGGAAGTGCTGCTTTAGATTGTAAATAGATTAAACTAATAAGTAGTCAATACTATTCGATATCTGTTCTTTTGGCAATGTCAGCATCATAAGGGACCATTACATTAAGCCAAGCAGATCTCGATATCCTCAATATCTTAAGAAAACCTACAGCTCCGATCATAATTATAAGCAACATAGCTTGATTAGCAGTCCAGCTAAACATAAATACTGCAAGCAATGCAATCGGCAAAAGTATAAATGCAGAAATAGTATAGGAGATAAACATGGCACCAAAGTAAAAACCAGGCTCTGGTTCATATTTGAGATTGCATATAGGACACCTCTTAGGCATATCCAGAGGATTCTTAATATCAAGAGGCTTAACAAATAGATCTCCAATCCTGCATCTTGGACACTTATACTTATATATGCTTGATAATCGATTAATGACTAATATGATTTATAAATCCAAATGTAAACTTATGCTTAAAGAATGTGTAGAAAGTATTAGGAAACAATTTATATACTACTAACAGGAAGGCTAATAGACATATCATTCTATAAAATGCTCAATCCACAACCAGAGGCAATAAATTGAGCATTTTAAAGTATTTAATACAATCCAACAGAGTAGATTATGATAGACGAACTACTAAGTAGATGTTATTTCCTATTGAGGGTAGCAGAATTACCAAAAATATCTATTCTTATCTCATCACAATCATAACCCGTTACTGATAAGTCAGCGGTAAGAAAATTACTACCAGACTCGATTCTTAAGGTAATAAGAGAATCTCCAGTTACTGTGTAAGATTTTTCGTCAAGAACGACACCATTTATTTCGCCAGAGAAAAGCACATCATCTTCGTCCACAAGCGTTCCATCTGATCTAAATTCTGCAGAACCCATATTGGAGCCGTTAGCATTTAAGTCCCATTCTCCTACAATAGCTGTTGATAAGCTGGTTGCATCACAATCATCGTCTTTGCCACACGAGCTGAAGATGACCGTAAATGCTACTAAAAGGTAAAATCCAAATTTTATTTTCATAATTTTTTAAATTGATGGTTAGTAAATAAGTCACTTTTCTAAAACTAAATTTTTCTATTCAGAGTAGAATTGTAAAGTGATATACAAAGATTAGCAAAAATTATAGACATGTAGTCATTTTGTAGATGAAATAGATGTGACTTTGTAGATAATCTATAGTGGTAAGTGTCAATTATTCTGTCCTATAAGTGAACAAGTTAAAGTTAAAACCTATGAAACAAAATTTACTTCTATTAATCGCATTATTCAATTTCTCATTTATCTATGCTTCTGGCGATCCTGCAAGTCCTCTTGTAGTATATAAATCAAGCTCTCTTGAAGTACTGGTAACAGATTTATCACAAACTGATTTCTTCTTACATTCTAGTTTTAATTTCGAAAACAGTAGTCTTGAATTCGAGACAAAGAAGGAAATTACATTTGTTCAAATCTTTGACAAAGACGGAAAATTGAGCTATCAACTACCAGTTATGTCAAACAAGTTGACAATCGGCAAAAGCATTTTTGGAGCTGGAGATTACAAGCTCGGATTTATCATTAAAGGCATGGACAATGTCCAGTTTGCTAATGTAAAAATTAAGTCATGATACCAATCCTAACAAAACCAATTTACTAAGAACAGATCCGTATTCGATACGGCGATAGAATAATTAAGGGTGTATTTAAAAAAGTCAATGGTATGAAAATGTCATTGACTTTTTTCTGTTTGTGACTAACAGAAGAAGTAAGCTTGGATTGCTTGTAATTTAGATAATCTATGTTTAATTTTTTCTTGAGCTCCTCTCTGAGCGATTGCTACTATTACCTGACAATCTAAATTGTCAGATAGGATGTCAGTAGCCATTATCTTTTCAGTATAAATGGTAACACCGACTTTTTTTTCATTATCTGATATCCAGATGAAATTTTGATTTTGCTCTGATAATTTTTTGGCAAGAAATTTACCTTTTTTTCCTGCACCCCAGAGTATTAGTTTCCTCTTTATATCTCGATCCTTAGAGAGGAAGTGATGTAACTTCAGATTTAGGAAGTTATTATTTTTATAATGGGGATCATTACGGGATGCCCTATCATCATGATCTCTCCATAGATGTATTATTTTATTTACAGCGCTTACTTTTATATTATTATTTCTCATCCTAAAGCATAGATCGTAATCCTCAGGATAGACGTCTGGATCGAATGCTCCGCAATCGATGAGGTCTTCTCTATGTAACATCCAGCAAGGTGAGGGTATGACACATTCCTTATAGATTTCTGAGAAGTTGTTTTCTTTTAGTGTTAAGTCATTGAGCCAATCAGCATATTTCTTATATCCTTCTCCCAGAGATGTCTCTGATATATATTGCACAAGCCCCACCGACAATTGCTTACGCTTAGTTATTGATTCTCTCATGAGAGCAAGCTTTTCTTCTACCATAATGTCATCAGAATCCATCCTTGTAATATATGTACCATTAGAGAATCGAAATGCTAAACGTAGCGCAGATATGATTCCAGTTCCATCATTTTTGTATGCTTTTATACTTTCGTATCTCTTAGCATATTCTGATAATATACTATAACTATTATCTGTACTATGGTCATCTATAGCTATTAATTCCCAAGACTTATATGATTGAGACAGGATAGAATCTATGCACTCATGTAGAAAATGAGCCGTATTCCTTACGGGCATAAGGACGCTTATCATTTATAAATAAATTCAGTAGTTATTATAGCTTGCATTCTCACTTATCAATCGTAAATATAACTATAAGAGAATATTTGTTGGATTTTAATATCTTGATAAGGAATTATACCATTCAAATTTTAAGATTTCGGTTAAGATTATAGAATAGAATTTGTTAAGATTAAGGCTTGAACGAATGATTTCGTTGTAGACGAATCGAGTATGACAATACTCGAAAAGAGTGAACCACGAAAGTGGGTGGGCTGATTCATAGCGCTTGCTACCGCCGTGGGCGGCACAGGTAATGATGAGCCTGTCTGCCTACAAAAGAGGTAGGTATTTTAAACTCAAAGATTGGCTAATTCTATCATAATATTTCCGACATTCTAATGTTTAAATGGTATTAGTATCAATCTACCCTAAATAATCAATCATGACAAAAACATATAAAAGTTTTGAAACCGATAGGTTATTATTAATTCCGACTGCTGTAGAAGATGCCGCATTCCAATTGCAGTTAATGAATTCTCCATTATGGATACAGAATATCGGTGATAGAGGTGTGAAGACCTTAGAGGCTTGTGAGGAATATATACTTAACAGAATGATACCTCAGAAGGAACGTCTTGGTTTTTCTAATTACACGGTATTTCTAAAGCCAGAAAAAATACCAATAGGATCATGTGGATTATATGATAGAGAAGGAATGGAAGGAATTGACATAGGCTTTGCTTTTATGCCAGAATATTTTGGTCAAGGCTATGCTTATGAAGCGGCCTCGACCATCATGCAAGCCGGCATAGAATTATATGGCTTATCAAAAATTATTGCCATAACCATAAAAGAAAATATGGCATCTCAGAAGCTATTAGATAAGCTCGGACTGAAGTATATTAAGGACATTCGATTACCTAATGATGATGCAGACTTACTCTATTATGAATACAATGTGAGGAAATGAAAATTAGCCTTACAAGCTAAAGCCTTCCACTATACTTATTTAAAAGATGAGATCTTGTCAGTCTATCAGAGAAATAGTTGGAAGTCCCAATAGATAGCACGGATCACAAGCACTTTACACAGGATATAATATATTGTTACATTTGTAACTCCTATATGATACGTCGATACATCGCATCCAAAATTTATACAATTATAACTATTACTTGATTTATGCGTTAGTATAATTATTATTGGCACATTATAGAACAGGTAAATCGACCTATTTCTTTCAATATTATAAAGATAAAAAGATATTGCATGCAAAATGCCTTAGATATATTTAGAAAAATCACCGACACATTATTGCAAGAAGAAGTTTCTAATCCAGTTGTAGAACACATTCCTACGACGGATCTTTTTTCTACTTTGGACCTATCGCTCGAAGCTAAGGGCATCTCTGATGAGGCATTACATACTGCCCTCAAGCAAGTTGTACTTGCCACACCAAGGACTGCAACGACCGCTTTTTTTAATCAATTATTTGGCGGTAGAAATGACAAGGCAGTATTAGGAGATTTGTTATCAGTTGTTCTTAATAATAGCATGTACACTTATAAGGCCGCTGGTCCGCAGATAGCTATCGAGAAGGTGATAATCAGAGAAATATGTAATATAATAGGCTGGGACGATGAGGCTGATGGTACAATGGCTCCGGGTGGTTCTATGACTAATTTTATGGCGATGGTTATGGCACGCGACGCATATGACGAGAGCACAAGATCTGAAGGCGTATCTGGTAAGTTAATTGCGTACACATCCAGAGAGTCACATTATAGTGTACCTAAAAATGCTGCTTTCTGTGGCATCGGGCGTAAGCAAGTCCGCTATATAACTACTGACGAGAACGGTTGCATGGATGTCAGTGATCTTACTGTACAAATAGAAGAGGATATAAAAAAAGGAAACAAACCCATGATGGTTAACTGTACAGCAGGGACAACTGTCCTTGGAGCATTTGACCCTATTAGATCTGTGAGAAAATTATGTGATAAGCATGGAATGTGGTTGCATATGGATGGCGCATATTGCGGTTCCGTAATAATGAGTAATAAGTATAAGCATCTTGTAGATGGGGTAGAGCTATTGGATTCCTTTAGTCTCAATGCGCATAAGATGCTGAGTACCCCATTGTCATGTTCCATAATCGTTGTGAAAAATAAAAAGTTCTTGTATGATTCTTTTTCTAATGATGCAAGTTACTTGTATCAGACAGATCAGGATGATTACAATCCAGGAAAGACATCATTACAATGTGGAAGACGGAATGATGCACTGAAGCTATGGACCCTATGGAAGAGTGTCGGGACTGAAGGCCTAGAAGAAATTGTAGACCATCAGTTTGCACTAGCAGATGTCGCAAGAAATTATATCCGCAGTAATTCAGATTATCAGTTGTATAGCTTCGATGATTCCGTTTCTATTTGTTTTAACTATAAGAATATTCCTGCGAGAGACATTTGTACCGCTTTGTATGAAGAGTCAGAATTGTTAGTAGGTTATGGTTCGTATAGAAATATAGAATTCATAAGACTTGTCACAGTCAATGCTCAGAATAAAAAGTCTGATATCTTAAACTTCTTCGAAGTCATGGAAAAATTCGTAGAAAAGAACCCGAGTATGTTCTTAAAGTATGATTTGGTAGAGGTCGATTAAGAATATCTCAAACGTTTAATTTTCTTCTGATGCATACCGACGTATATTCAGAAGGTTGACTGTACAACTGTAATGATCACCAATTGAGAATGCTAATCGCTGACTAACTTTCTGACCGTTAGAATATTCTGCAGGTTTCCATCTGGGCATCTCACAGATTTTATCCACAAGAAATTCTTCTAATGATACTTCCTTAGAACTATCATATAGAGACGTATCGAATAATGTCACATCTACGACTTGTCCATCTGGGTTAATTGTAAAATTTACAGCTCTTAGTTTATGTTGTTGGAATTTGCTTTTATCGATTTTACTCATGATGTTTTTTTCAAAATACTTTCTCATTTCTACTTCCCCACCGATATAACTGGCTTCAGTTTCTGGATCTACAACAAAACTAAAATCGTACGCTTTTATTTCTTTTTGTGAGAGAGAATTTTCAGGAAGATATCGAATCTCGACCGTGATATTTCTTCCGATATCTGCCTTTTCCATAATGTCCTTTTGATCTGGAGTTAGGATATTGTTATTGCTTTTAGCTTGTAGAATATTACCATCTGAGAACGTAATAATGTTGACCGAGATATATTCTTTGACCCAAGATGACTTGTAGTAATTATTAAGATCACTAACGGTAGAAGCCTCGGCTAATTCTCCTTCAGTAATAGATATGTCAGGTAGCACTCTATTCACCTCATAACTTAAGTCAAATAAGTTGTCCTGTCCATAGGAGTTATAACTAATTGTAATTCCAAAAACGCAGACCAGCAATGAACGATAGAATGTAGTTTTCATATTGAGAGTTATATTTAAATATACTTTTTCAAGTTCAGGTATTATAGTTAGAAAAAACCACTCTTACAGAAAGAATGTCGATTTGTGGAAACTTTGTAATATTGCTTGGACTTGAGAAATAATTAATTTTACTAATCATATCTGTAGAATTACCACGACCACCCTGAATAATGTTTTTTTCCAACTAATGAATATTACTTAGGTAAAGGTATTATGAATTTATATAATGTGCATAGGTGTTCCATAGCATTGGATGAGTATTTGTAACTAATTATTCACTAATTGCTTCTTAGATAGATGTTAGCGTAAGTTGCAGTTAGGATGAAATCTACTCCTCCATTATTGACGGTGCCGATGACTTTAGATCCTGTCCATCCTTTTTTGCCACTTTTTTGTTTATCGACGTCGATATCTAAGTCACTGTAGATGTTGCCATATGTTGTGTTAAGATTGACATTGCTTTTAGTGGTTGTCGGTACGGTTACATCTACGTGTTCGTATACAGAATAGAGGGACACAGATCCTGTCTGCGAGACTTCTTGGAAGTCAGCTGTGATTCCCCCATAGACAGTCTTGATTGCCATCGGCCCTGTTACTTCTTCGAGAACAATTTCATTATAATTGGTAGATACCTCTATAGTTCCTGATATATTTTTGATATGTAAGATCTCTCCTTCCCATGTCGAATGCTCATACTTGATATTCATATTTTTTGGTATCTTGATATTGTAATGTTGGTCATCATTTACGCCACATTCATTATTGACTACCTGCTTAATGCTTACAGCATCTGATTTCTCATTGATAGTCAGTCCGATTTTCGTAGCATTATCGAATTCGTCATTGTTCCATAATTTAAGTCCGACAGATTTTTCTTCTACTTTCTCGTGATCTTCATAATCGGATTCGATAATTATTTCCTTGCCATCATATCCTTCTATGGAGACAGAATTGACACTTTTAAGATGTACCCAGTTGGTGGTGGGCGTGATTGTATGATTTTGACTATGACTTGTATGTAGGATGGTTAAGCATAAAATAATTGTAGAAATACTTTTCATAATAACCGTTTTTATGATAATAAAAATTTTCTTTCTTAATAAGTTCTAATAAGTCTCTATAAGTTTCAATTTTCCAGAGTGTGCTTCATTCTTTACAAAATCTACCGCATTTCTATTTTGTATTATTTTGTCAAATGATTCCATGGCATCTTTTTCTTTTATAGAAGCTAGTAAATTAATAAGAGCTATCTGTACAGTCTCATCTGTTTCTTTTTCTAAAGCATTAATGAGTGTATTTCGGACACCTTTCTCAGTTGTAAATTTTGCTAATGCTTCTACGCTTGCCAGTCTGACGTGATCACTCTTATCAGATAACAAAGTCTTGCTCAGTGCTTGTATGATTGCATCATCAGGAAGTTCAGTATAGGTAGACATGTTGACTGCTCTAAGTCTATTGCTTACCGAAGCTTCATTAAGTAAGTCGAGCATACCATCTTCTTGCTGGGCATACTGATGATTCTCAAGTTGCATAGGAGCATCCGTTTCTAAGTTAAGCCCAATGATTAGTCCGATGAGCAGTAGACCTCCTAACAGAAATATCTGCTTTAGATGATTATTTCCGCTTGCTCCCTTTTTCTGATTGCTGTCAGTTATCGCTTGATCTAAGTATTGCTGGAAGTCATTACTCATGCCTGATGATGGAGCTACAGGAGCACAATTGTCTATCGTTCCATATAGCTCTCGGTATTCTGCGACTAACTTCTGCGCAGAGTTATGATCTGCGATATACTTCTCTACCTCTTGGTGATAGGATGGTTCCAGTTCTCCATTCAGGTAATCGATTATTATATGTTCTTGTATATCTCTATGCATATCTTTCAAAAATTTTATAACTCAAAAATTATCAGGCATTAGAAAAAAAAATTAAAAGAATGTATTAGTTATCCACCAAATTGACGGGTTACATTTCTTCTAATTGCATGTATTCTACTCTTAATCTCTTAATCGCTCTATGTACTTTTACTTTAATTGCTGATTCTGTAGTTTGCATCACTTTAGCAACGTCTGCATATTTCATTTTTTCAAATCTTGTCAGCCATATTACTTGCCTTTGATCCATAGGCAATTTTTCTATTGCACTGTGTAATTGTTGCTCACATTCTGATTTAGCCATTTTATCGAGTGGATTATATGTGTCATCTTGTCGTGAGCTGTATTTCTCATTTCTATTTTTTAAAGATTTCTCTTTTCTATAATGATCATTTCTGACATTGGTTGCCACTCTGTACAGCCATGATTTGAATGAGTTTTCATTTTTATATGTAGATCGATACTTAATAATTTTGATAAATACTTGCTGCGTCAGATCTTGACTTAACGACTGATCATAAGTAGTACGCAAGAAATAATTGTACATCAAGACATTGTAGCGCTCATATAGTAAGCCGCTTTGACGGATATCACCATCTGCTACATTATACATGATTTGTTCGTCTGATAGCATATAATTGTAAATCGCTTGCTTACATATAGATTACTGAACGGAGATCATAATAGTTACATGATCACACAATATATTTACATATTCTACATTATTGCATGCTCATTTTGGGAATTGTCTACTGACTTAGGGAAGATTTGTCTAATAGTCTAATAGTCTTTTAGTTTTAATGGCTTATCCTCTATTCGTATGTCAGGTACTTTGCAGAAATGGGATGTGTGCAACCATTTTGTATAGGATCGTATATCATTTGTCTATTGATGACTATTGTATGCATATACTATACGGTTGATATTTGTGTCGATATAAAGAATTAAGGGTGTTATATTGATCGAAAAAAAGCTGCCAAAAAGTTGGTAGCTTTTTTCATTTTAACAAGGACTTTTTTGAGAAAGCTTACTTCCTCACAAATGAATTACCTATCTTGATATCATAATCAATATTTGAAATAATTATGGAAATTTGTTGGACTTGTATTGCAATGGTGGTTGGATCAGGACTGATTGTGCACTTATTAGATAGATTCTTTCTTAATTCTTCCAAGAAAGAGATTCAGATAATCAAAGAAGAGTCAGAAATGGCCAAATCGAAACTGTCAAAAGTCACCGATGAATATAATCAGTATAAAGCGAAGGCAACAAATCGAATTGAAGATGGTGAAAAAGAAATAGATAAATTATCAAAGCTCAATATTGCTTTATCTAGAGAACAAAAACCTAGCAAAACTCAGAACCGAGGGCTTACTCAAGCGCAACTCGATCATAAGTATACAAAGTGGAAGAAAAGGTCGGAAGATCTGTCAAATGAGTTAGAGTACCTCAAGGCAAAAATCAACTCCAATAAAAAACAGAAACTCAGTACAGAAATCAATGATGACGCTCTCTCTGATCTGAAGTCTCAATTGTCAAAAGCTGTAAGGAAAATAAAAGAACAAGACCTTTTACTGATGCAAGCCAAAAAAGAATCGTTTCCAACATCTAAATCGTCATCAAAAAAATCTGGGAAAAAGAAGAAAAAGATTGCAGAACTTACTGCTCAAGTCAAAAAACTAAAGCAAAAATTAAAAAAGAAGAAGACAAAAAATTAGAACTTATTAATTAGTTTAATTTTTTCTCATTATCCTTTCTTATATTTTAATAATGATTCCTATCCTGTATTCTGTGCCCTTCATGCATTTGACAATTTTATCATTTTTATCTTTCGCTTAATTATCCAATAATTAGAACAATCCGATCCTTCCATTATTAACGTATATATATTTCTAATTTCTATCAAAAGCTGTCTCGTTTTGTATTGATAGATTAGTTATAGAATTTGTTCTATTTTTATTGATAATAACACTGAGAGAGAGGATGAAATACTTTATTGTTTTGCTTTTTTTATTTGTTAACTGTTGCATCACTGCCCAAGTCGTCTCGGGTATCATAAGAGATTCTGACTATCTTCCAATAATGGATGCTAATGTTATCAATCTCAGAAACAAGCTTCATGTACACACAGATCATGATGGTCGATTCGATATATCAGATGTTGCTATTAGAGATACTATATCCATATCGCATGTAGGATACAAGGCAAGAACAATTATAATATCCAGCTTAGAAAAAAAACTCGATCTAATTTTAGAAGATAAGACTATTTCGCTCAGTGAGGTGGTCATCAGTCCAGAACTCAATGCGCTTAATATTATAACGAAGTTAGATTTACAAACTAATCCAGTTACATCTTCCCAGGAGGTACTTACCCAAGTGCCAGGATTATTCATCGGGCAGCATGCTGGAGGGGGTAAGGCAGAACAGATATTTCTCAGAGGTTTTGATATAGATCACGGGACTGATATAGCGATTACTGTAGATGGCCTACCTGTCAATATGGTGTCACATGCACATGGACAAGGTTATGCGGATCTTCATTTCCTTATTCCTGAGACAATAGATAATATAGACTTTGGAAAAGGACCTTATCGAGCAAGAGTCGGTAATCTCAATACTGCGGGTTACATCGATTTCAGAACAAAAGAAAATCTAAACAACAGTACTCTAAAAATGGAGTATGGACAATTTGGAATGAGAAGATTATTGGGTATGATAGATCTTAATAATTCTGACAATGAAAAGATCAGTCCTTATGTAGCAACAGAATATATTAGTATGGATGGGCCATTCGATAGTCCACAAAATTTTAATAGAATAAATGTTTTCTCAAAGCTAAAAAATAAGATAAGCGAAACTGAAAATGTAACGCTTACGCTTTCACATTTTACAAGCAAGTGGGATGCCTCTGGTCAGATTCCTGAGCGAGCTGTAGATACAATATCGAGATTCGGTGCTATAGATGACACTGAGGGAGGAACCACAAGTCGGACTAATGCACTGGTCAGACACCAGAAGTTCCTCAACAACGATTCATACATTACAAGTAAGTTATTCTACACCAGATACAATTTCGAACTGTATTCTAATTTTACATTCTTCCTCGAAGATCCCATAAATGGAGATCAGATCAGACAACAAGAGTCAAGAGATATATTCGGATTACAGAGTGAATATCATCATGGATTCGATTATAAAGGCTGGGATGGAGAGATTACTGGAGGTGTCCAGTGGAGATCAGATATCATATATAATAATGAATTATCACGTACAGCTAATAGGCAGACTACTCTGGAATCGATCCAGTTAGGAGATATAACAGAAAACAATACAGCAGCATATGTAAGTAGCCAGGTAAGTTCTGGCCCATGGACTATACACACAGGGGTGAGATTTGATCATTTCGAATTCCAATATGTCGATGCATTATTGCCTACTTATTCTACCCAGTCGAATACTAAGTCTACGATAAGTCCTAAGCTCAGTCTCTTATATAATTATACTAACAACTTACAACTGTATGTCAAATCAGGTAAAGGATTCCATTCTAATGATACAAGAGTCATCGTCGCTGAGAATGGAGAGAAAATATTACCAGCCGCTTATGGTTCCGATTTTGGTTTGATTTGGAAGCCGAGGCGTAATATCATTATTAATGCTGCCTATTGGTATCTGTTTTCTGAGCAAGAATTCGTCTACGTCGGTGATGCAGGCATTGTCGAGCCCAGTGGAGAAGCGACTCGCAACGGTATAGATCTTAGTATTAGGTATCAGCCATTGTCATGGCTATTATGGAACATGGATGCTAACCTTACTGATGCTCGAGCCTCAGGGGAAGAAGCTGGCAACGATTATATACCACTGGCACCGAGAGCTACACTTGTCTCTGGCCTGCAGCTTAATAGCAGTAGCGGTTTATACGGAGGACTACATGCGAGATATATTGGAAATAGACCAGCTAATGAAGATAATTCTATCATTGCTAAAGGGTATACCATCTTCAGCCTTAATGCAGGATTCCAGAAGAGTCAATTCGATATAGGCATCCAGATAGAAAATCTTCTAAACTCTGAATGGAATGAAACTCAATTTGCCACAGAAACAAGACTGGCAAATGAGAACTCGCCAGTAGAAGAAATCCACTTTACACCAGGAACACCATTTTTTCTTAAGTGCTCAGTAGCCTACAAGTTTTAGAAACTCTATAATACCTATTAGTTTAAGTGTTCTTATTAAGCATCTTAATTACTCATATAATATTATAAAATCTCTTAATATCATGCCCAAGTTTGGGATTACCTTCACAGTAAATAAATGTTCTTAATAATTAATTTTTTTGTTATAGGGCGGAACTAATTATTAATTATTTATCTTTAGTATATGGAAGCTATTATTAAAAAGCAGTTTTTAGCATAGTAACCACAATTTTTTTATTTACAAACATTACATTTATTATGAACATTTTTGTCGCAAAGTTAAACTTTGACACACGCGAGTCCTCTTTACAAGATGCATTCTCCGAGTATGGAGAAGTAGAATCTGTAAAAATTATCATGGACAAATTTACAGGAAGATCAAAAGGCTTTGGCTTTGTTGAGATGCCTAATGAAGAAGAAGGTAACAGCGCAATTAGCGCTCTTAACGATTCAGACTTAGACGGTAGAACTATCGTTGTTAAGAAATCAGAACCAAGAGAAAGAAGAGACAACAACCGTGGCGGTGGCGGCGGTGGTGGCGGTTTTAACCGAAGATATTAGAATTATCATTTTAGTATTGATAGAATCCCGATTTACGTCGGGATTTTTTTTTGCCCCTTATTCTTCTTCTGTGGATTCCCTCTGATTTGGGAATATGGCTCTAAATTTTTGAGGTAAGATAGATGATACATTCACGTCCACTTTAGTTATAGGATGTGGAAAGTTGACATTGCTAGCATGTAGATATAGACCTTTGCCTCTCGACACAAGACCTTCTTTATAATATAGAGGATCACCTAGAATCGGTGATCCTATGCCATGCATGTGTATACGTAGCTGATGACGTCTTCCAGTTGTCGGTTGCAACTTTACGAGATTTAGACATTCATATTTTTCGGAATCTATGGACTCTATAATCTCGTATAAGCTGATAGCTTGCTTTCCGCTAATGACATCATCTATGACTGCTTTTGGTTCAGGAGGTGTCCCTATGGTAATTGCATGATAGGTCTTGTTGATTGTACGATGCTCAAATGCTAAATTAAGAGCCGTGACTGCTTGGCTGGTTTTTCCAATTATGAGTATTCCACTGGTAGGAAAATCTAATCGATGTGCTGGTAATGGTCTGATGAGTGCATCTGGCTCATTACTTTTTTGTAATAGTGTAGGCAAGGCATTTTCGATAGTCCTTTTTTTATTACCACTGACAACGATGCCTGCGGGTTTGTCTATGATAGCAATGTATTCATCTTCATACAAAACATTCAGGTCTAATGAGATCGTAGGTTTGCGTAGATCAGCTTTAGATTCTATGAGTTCTATCATCTCGCCTCCATTGAGATACTTAGATGTTCTTGCATATGTTCCATTCACACGGACGCGTTTATTTTCGATAGCTTTTTTGATCCCCTTCTTAGAACTGACAGCTTTGAATATGCCAGGTAAGTAATCAGAGACCCTTACTGGCTTATCTAACTTAGGAACAGTATGTGATTCCAGTTTTTTCATGTATTAGAGTTTGTAAAAGCGTGATTTCCAACAAGTAAAGTGTAAGAATATTCAATGAGTTATTATAACCTGCTTTAATTATAGTTTTCTATAATATAGATCACAAAGATAGAAGCTATTAGTCATCATTGTATTTATATTTTTTTGAAACTCTATTAGCTAACACTCTGTTAGTATCATTATGCGAGGACTTATTATATAATTAAGTATCTTGCGTCTACTTGTCTTTAGAGGTAATAATATTCTTTATTTGTTACTTTTTTTGATCAAGTAGAACCATTATCACTACTTTTTATAACTAAATTTATTAAATGGGCCGATCACAAGAAACGTATAACAAAAAAGAAAGAGAAAAGAAAAAGCGTAAAAAAAAGAAAGATAAAGCAGAAAGAAGAGAGCAACGTAAGCTCGATGCTGTAGAAGGTCTCAACAAACAACCTCAGTTTATGTACCTCGATGAGGACGGAAACTTAAGTGAGACTCCACCAGATCCTACCAAAAAGAAGAAAGAAGTTAGTCTTGAAGATATTGAGATTAGCATACCTAAGCAAGATAAGTCTATAGAAATAGACCACACGAGATTAGGTAAGGTTAAGTTCTTTAATACAGAAAAAGGTTATGGATTTATCAATGACTTAAGCACTCAGGAAAGTGTATTTGTACACATGGAAGGACTCTTAGAAGAAATTAGAGAGAATGACAAAGTTACATTCGAAGTAAGAAAAGGGCCTAAAGGGTTGATTGCAGAGAAGGTAAAAATCTATGTCAAACCACCGCCACCTAAGCCTAAGCCTCCAGTGACTGAGACGCCAGCTGCAGAAGGGACTCCAGAAGGGACTCCAGAAAATAATGTAGAAGATAAGACTGACGATAAGCCTGCAGAATAATCCAAAATGATTAGGTATTAATTTAGTAACAACAACTCATAATTGTACGAAGAGGTATACAATATATTATACTTATGAAGTTCGTTAGGATTTGTAATATAAGCCGTGCATCTGAGACTTAAAGTCGTGGTATAAACTCTCTATAAATGAAATATATAACATCAATTATAATTACAGTTCTATTAGTCACATTGGGTGGCGATCTTCTGGCTCAGCAGCAAAGAGTAGAGGGCCATATTACGGATGGTAAAAACAATCGAAAACTCGATAAAGTGGTAATATCCGTGTACGATATGACAACTGAAGGTCTGGTATTGTCGTCTAAGACAGATGGCTTCGGCAAGTTTGTCTTCGACTTACCTAAGGATGGCAGCTATGTTATCAGACTGCGAAGACAAGCTTACTACGACAAGGAAGTTTTCTTAGATATCACTGGGGATGACGAATATCTCAAGATGACTATGACTCGCTTACCTGGTTATGAATTAGAAGCCACAGTCAGAGAAAGATTATCTTATTCTAATCAGGTACTGGGCAAAGAACTAAAGAATATTAAGGTAGAGGTCTACAATAATACCACTAGCAAAGAAATCGTGGTCATAGATGATGATCCTGAGAATACCTTTAATGTAAACTTTGAGAGAGGTAATCATTATACTGTGTTATTGAGAAAGAAAGGTTACTTCGCCAAGCGTATAGAGGTCTATGTAGATATAGAAGGATGCATCTTATGCTTTGAAGGACTGGGAAGCCATTTTGCGCCTGAAATAGAAGCAGCAACTACTGAGAATAATCAAAGAGGAAGTCTAATTGCTGATATTCCTATGAAGAAAATCATCCAGGACGAAGCCATTGCTCTGGATAATATATTCTATGATTATGATAAGTCTTATATCCGAAAAGATGCCCGTCCAGCATTGGAAAACTTAGTTAAGATATTAAAAAGAAATCCTATTGTCATAGAGCTTAGCTCTCACACTGATAGCCGAGGTAAGTCTGAATATAACCAGACTTTGTCTCAGAAGCGTGCAGATGCCGCTGTGGATTATATCATATCGCGAGGTATCAAAACCAATCGAATTACAGCTAAGGGATATGGAGAATCAAAATTGACTAATAAATGTGGTGATGGGGTCACTTGCACAGAAGCAGAGCACCAGATAAATCGTAGAACAGAATTCTCGGTAACTAAATTCCTAGAGGATTCCAGCTTTGATAACAGATCATTAAAAGAGATCATAGAGCAAGAAAAATTTAATGGACTAAGATCTAAAGAGTCCATCTTAATTATGGAAAATTAATTTATCAGAAAGAACTACATTTAGTTTATTATGAAATCGATAATACTACTTTTTACCACATTCCTAAGCCTGCAAGCTATTGGCCAAGAAGTCCACTATAGGTACAAGGAAATTGCTGATCAGACAGCTCTAGACTTATCGGCTAAGCTTGACTTAAATAAAGGTGAGCAATCAGCTCTATCTAAGGTATACTATGAATCTATGATAGCATTGTCTAAGAATATCAATCGTATAGATAAGTTAGAGACAGCAATCATAGAGACAACACAAAAGAGAAATGCAGAGATAAAAAACTTAATAGGAGAACCGAGGTATAAGTTGTTTCTGATCCTGCAAGAGACAGAGATGACAAGACTATATGACTCCTACGTGTCTGAATTTCAGAATCTTAGAGTGAATGATGATTTTCTTAATGAAATAATTGAATATAGATTTAAGAGAGTCTTACCAGTCTTGTCACAATTTCATATTGAATTTACTAATCAGATGACGCTATCAGATTATTATAATTATAAAAACCTAAGAGCCAAATATTACATGTACTCTGAATCACTTTCTAAAGGATCTATAGGAGAGGATATGCATTACAGAAGCCAACTCAGCGGTGCTGAAGCTGAGAGTCTCGATCACCTAATAGGCAGGTATGTATCAGAGATTGACGATATTGTGTTGCGAATGAGTAAATTTCGTAGCATATGGCAGAAAGAGCAAAAGATAATAGGCGAGAAGTATGAAACTGAGAATGCCCAGAGGTCTACAGAACAAAGGAGTAAAGTACAGGCTGTATACAAGATGGAGAATGCATTATTTAAGCTGCACTTTTTGATGCTGATGCCTAATGATAGAGATAAGTACATGAGCAATCTTAATATGATCTATAACGAAGAGGCTCATTTTCTAAAAACCTTATCTCAGCTGCAGTAAGCCATAATAAACGATTGGTATTGGCTACAATAAGCGATCTACCTACATGATAGAAGATGTGATTCGTGTAGCAGGCATCAGACAAGGCCATATTTCTGTTTTGTACACACTATAGTCAACAAGCTTAATGTAGAACCAAAAAACCATTTACATAAAAAACAACAGAAGAGCAAAACTTAACGTAGCAGAAAAAAAACGCTGCAGCGATCAGAGCAAAAAGAATGCTTTGCGTTAAGCGAAAGACTAATCGAGTATGATAGTGCTCGAATAGAGTGAACTAAAATAGTGGATGGGCTTGATTATATCCGCAGTTATCACGAGTCTGCCTGACTACAACAGTCAGATATTTTTTAACGCTGAGATTAGCTAATTTCAGTAAAATATATGCGACTTTCTAAAGTATAAAAAGTATTATAGAACCATTCAAACAAAATATGTAATAACGAACAAAGGATTTAGTCTCTCAGTACGTATACAAAATGAAGTTCCTAAATAAAATAAACATTTAATTATATGAAGCATATCCAAGTATTAATCTTATTCTTCAGCATCATCGTGATAGCTGGATCATGTTCAAGCAAGAAAAGAATCCAAGATCTCACCTATGAGATAGAAACGACAACTAATGCATTATCTGCAACACAATATGACTTAGAAGAGTGCAAAAGGCAGAAAAGCGACCTCTCATCACAAATAAGTTCTGAAAAGTCTAAATATGAAACACTAAAGAATTCAAAAGAAGAAATCGAAAGAAATCTCAGAGCACAATTAGAAGACCTAAAGAAACAAAGAGAGCAACAGTATACGCAAGTCGGTGATCTTACTGTATTGTCTAAGTCTGCTAACGAGAACATGAATCAGACAATTAGGCAATTAGAAGGTAAGGATAAATATATCAGATACCTAATGGACGCTAAGTCTAAATCAGACTCTCTTAATCTAGCCTTAGCGGTTAATCTTAAGAGTGTCCTTAAGGATGGTATAAATGATCAGGATATCGAAGTTAAGGTGGACAAAACAGTTGTATTTATTAATCTATCTGATAAGATGTTATTCCAGTCTGGCAGTCACCAACTTACACCAAGGTCTGGTGAAGTACTCGGCAAGATAGCTCAGATTATAAAGTCTAAGCCAGAGCTTGAGCTTATGGTAGAGGGCTACACGGATAACGTACCGATTAAGAACAATTGTATCGAAGATAACTGGGACCTAAGTGTGAAGAGATCATCTCAGGTAGTCAAGACACTACAAAAGAATTATGGTGTCAATCCTGATAGACTTATAGCTGCAGGTCGTGGTGAATACAACACATTAGCTGATAACAATACTACTGATGGTAAGGCAATGAATAGAAGAACCAGAATTATATTAATGCCTAAGCTTAACCAATTCTACGATCTTCTTAAGCCATCATATGTCAATGGAGAAAATCTTAAGTAATTAAAGATTACATTACATACTTTTAAGGATACAGAATTAAGTAATAACTGAGGAGAAATCCTTACGTGTAAGATTTATATTTGACGACTTCGGCATTATTTCCAACCTACGATTAGGTTCGGAGATAATAATGGAGTCGTTTTTTGTTTGATCTCATCTTTGTATTTGTGATCGAGCCTGTCTCACATTATTTTACCTCACTTATTATACCTTGGCACATACTGATAATGAGCTGATAAAATATATATTTGGCTTCGTAAAATGCCAAAAAAGCCAATAAGAATCAAATAATTGATACATCCTCGTTAATTTATTAGCATAGTTCTATAAGTATGACACCGATAAGCATTTTTGATATATTTAAAATAGGAGTGGGCCCATCAAGCTCACACACATTAGGTCCATGGAATGCTGCACGACAGTTTGCAAGTAATATAGACATCGGAAAGGTGACACGGATAGAGGTAACTTTATACGGCTCACTGTCAAAAACAGGCAGAGGCCACGCCACAGATATCGCAATTATGCTCGGACTGATGGGATATGATCCAGTAGTAGTGGATACCACAAAGATCAATGACTACATAGATGATGTTCTGACAAATAAAGACATAAGGGTCAATAATAAGGACATTCCATTCGATAGCGTTACCGATATTATCTTCAGTAAGCAGACTAAGCGAACTCATCCTAACACTCTTGAACTTAAGGCATTCAGTAATAAGAAAGTAATACATAAAGAGACTTATTTTTCTATAGGAGGTGGCTTCATAGAGAAGCAAGGCGAAATCGTCAATCTGACCGATATCGTTAGTTTTCCACATATCATGCATAATGGTAAGCAAGTCATATCTGCGAGTGAGACCACTGGCAAGCCTATATATGAATTAGTATTCGATAATGAGAAATCACTGGCTGATAGAGAAGTAATCTTAGACAAGATCAGTCATATATATATGACCATGCAGTTATGTGCTTATAGAGGATGCAAGACTGAAGGCATACTGCCTGGTGGCTTAAATGTTAAGCGTAGAGCATACAGTTTATCTAATGGATTATTAGACGGCAGATCTTGTGGTAATTTCGATGAGTGGAAATTGCGTATTAGTTCTAAGCCCAGAGCTTTTGATTATATTAATAAGTGGATAAGTTGCTTTGCCTTGGCGATTAATGAAGAAAATGCGGCGATGGGTAGAGTGGTTACATCTCCGACTAACGGTGCTGCGGGAGTTGTTCCGGCGGTATTAATGTATTACGATTATTTCTGTAGGACATCCGAAGAAGATGATACTTACAAATTTATTTTAACTGCAGGTCTTGTTGGTAGCTTATTTAAGCAAGGAGCGACAATATCTGCTGCAGTAGGTGGATGTCAAGCCGAGATTGGTGTCAGTTCTGCAATGGCAGCTGCTGGTCTGACTGAGGTGATGGGTGGCACTCCTAAGCAAGTACTTATGGCTGCAGAGATTGCTATGGAACATCACTTAGGTCTAACCTGTGATCCCATAGGAGGCTTAGTACAGATTCCATGTATCGAAAGAAATACCATGGGAGCGATGAAAGCAATCACAGCTAGCAACCTGGCTCTGGTAAGTAATCCGGATAATGCTAAGGTAGATTTTGATACAGTAGTCAAAACTATGAAAGATACTGCCGAAGCCATGAATCATAAGTATAAAGAAACCTCCGAAGGTGGGTTAGCGTTTAATCTGCCCGTAATTATTCCTGAGTGTTAGATGCTTATAATAGGTCAAGATTTTTGGTTCGTCTATAGCCTGAATGTTTTACAGAAAATATTTATGAAAGTTGATGGTTTTTTAGGATTATCAATATGATGCAGTATTCAATATTTTTTCCTCATACCTTTGTCTTCTTAATTATTACATAAGATCAAATGGTGGATACTGATACATGTCTCATAGTAGAAGGAGGAGGATTTAAGACTGGATTTACATCTGGAATCTTAGATGCATTTATGGCAGCTAACTATAATCCATTTAATAGATTTTTAGGTGTTTCAGGTGGAGCAGTTGCGATCTCATATTATTTAAGCAATCAGTTCAGAATGTGCTTAAAGTCAATCTTACTGCTATCTAAGGATAAGAACTTCACAAAATTCAGTAGGACCTTAGGTACTCAAGGTTACATGGATATAGATTTTATTGCATTGGTTGCTAAGTCTAAGGTGCCGTTTGACATCGGCGTTGCATTACAACGATCAGAACATATGCCAGTGCACTTCGTGGTGACTAATCGAGGAGCAGGTAGTGCAGATTACATTTCTCCAGACGATAAGATGTGGATGGATGCAGTTGTAGCTTCTTGCACGTTACCATTCGTCACTAAAGGAAAGCATTTAATAGACGGTGTAGAGTATCTGGATGGTGGATGGAGTGATCCATTGCCAGTTAAGTGGGCATATAATCAAGGTGCACGTAAGATATTAGTGCTAAGGACAAGGCCAGAAAGAGATCGATGTACTCAGAGTTGGGCGGATTACTTTGGTAGCATTTACTTTAGATCTACACCAAGCCTTAAGAGAGTATTTGAGAGAGCATATGTTAACTATAATGAAGGGGTAGACTTCATAGAGAACCCACCTGATGATCTAGTTGTAGAACAAATAACACCGGCTAAGATTCTTAAGAGTACAACTTATACCTATACTAAAAAGACAATTATGAGTGATTATAGATATGGATTAGATAAAGGTCTAAGATACTTAAGAAAAGACAGTCTGACAAAGGCTCTAAAATAGAAAATCTATTGAAGTTTGGCTATAAAATTATGAATCCTGTCTTCTATCTCTTCACTGATTTCCCCATCATTTATCAATCCATGCAAGTGACCTAAGTATTGCATTCCGAGATAATTTGCCGACTCTTGGAATGGCATATAGAATGCATCTTTGACTTCTGATTGATTAGTACTACTAATAACTGCCAGAGATTTTTCTCTTAGTTGACGACCAGTGTCTTTGTGGTGATATAACAGATCAGATATCCGATCCAGAAACATCTTCATGTAACTACTCATTGTATACCAGTACACAGGTGTAGCTAATATTATGTTGTCATAATTAGCGATCACCTTTTCTATAAGAGCTAGGAAATCATCACCTTCATTCTTATAGTCATAGTCAAAATGACTAATGTTCAGAGGCTTGATATCGATGATGTCAATAGTAGCTTTCGTAGCAACGATGTCGACGAACTGTCGTGTGTCTCCAGCAGAGTTAGAACTTCCGAGAATGATTACCGATTTTTTACTGCACATGTAATAACTGAAATTTGAGGTAGGATTATTTAACCTTTATCTAAATGTTGACTTTCTATTATTTTGCGAAGTTAATTGTAAATTATATTGACACAAATTTTGGTTATAGTTCAGTTGGTTTTTGGATTTCTAATATTTAGAATCTTACATTATTTAATGACTTAATAATTCTATTTTATATTTGTCGATTGACTTTCATTTATCCAATATTTTTGGCGACGTTTTTGTTAAATATAAATGAGAAAAATTGTGTTAAAATTTGCGATAGCAAAATTTTATATATTATTAAAAATTTTAATGTAATTTTGTACTTATTTTTTAATTTGAAGTAAATTTTTTATTTAAATAATTACTAATGGCAAAAACGACAAAAAAGTCAACAGAGAAAAAAAAGCCTGCCGCTAAAAAAACTGTAGCAAAGAAAAAAGCTACTGCAAAAAAAGCAGCACCAAAGAAAAAAGCAACTACTAAAAAAGTAACTGCAAAGAAGGCAACTTCGAAAAAGACAACTGCAAAAAAAGCAGCACCAAAGAAAAGAACTGCAGCAAAGAAGGCAACTTCGAAAAAGACAACTGCAAAAAAAGCAGCACCAAAGAAAAGAACTGCAGCTAAGAAGACAACTGCGAAAAAGACAACTGCAAAGAAAGCAGCACCAAAGAAAAGAACTGCAGCTAAGAAGACGACTGCAAGAAAGACAACTGCAAAGAAAGCAGCACCAAAGAAAAGAACTGCAGCTAAGAAGGCAACTGCGAAAAAGACAACTGCAAAGAAAGCAGCACCAAAGAAAAGAACTGCAGCTAAGAAGACGACTGCAAGAAAGACAACTGCAAAAAAAGCAGCACCAAAGAAAAGAACTGCAGCTAAGAAGACGACTGCAAGAAAGACAACTGCAAAAAAAGCAGCACCGAAGAAAAGAACTGCAGCTAAGAAGACGACTGCAAGAAAGACAACCGCTAAAAAAGCTGCTCCAAAGAAAAGAACTGCGGCTAAGAAGACAACTGCAAGAAAGACAACTGCAAAGAAAGCAGCACCAAAGAAAAGAACTGCAGCTAAGAAGACGACTGCAAGAAAGACAACTGCAAAGAAAGCAGCACCAAAGAAAAGAACTGCAGCTAAAAAGACAACTGCAAGAAAGACAACTGCAAAGAAAGCAGCACCGAAGAAAAGAACTGCAGCTAAAAAGACGACTGCAAGAAAGACAACCGCTAAAAAAGCTGCTCCAAAGAAGAGAGCAACCGCTAAGAAGACGACAGCAAGAAAGTCAACAAAAAGAGCGAGCGTAAAAAAAAAATAGATATAGTTAATGAAATCGTAAGCCAGAAGAGCTTAGTGGGAAAAATCAGTAAAAAAGCTGGTATATCTACCGCAAAAGCTCGATTGGCTTACGATTGTCTTATCAAAGATAGAGCTGTATATAGATTAGAAAGTGTCAAGCCTATACAACTCAAGCAACAAGTCCCGCAGACAATAATCAAAGAAGTGATCAGACCTGTCAAGGTCATTAAGGAAGTTCCAGTTCCAGTATACAAAGAGATCACTGTTCTACAGGAAGTTATCAAGGAAGTAGAAGTCATTAAAACAGTTACTAAGAAAGTACCTGACGAAAAGGCTATTGCAGATTTAAACACTAAAATCTCTAAGCTTCAGAAGGATCTATCAGATGCGAATGCAAAGCTTAAAATGAAACCTAAGACCATCACTAAAGAAGTGATAAAGGAAGTCGTCAAAGAAGTGCCGGTAGAGATCATTAAAGAGGTAGAAGTTGTCAAATCATTAGATATGGCATCTCTACAGAAAATGATGGCTAAGCTCGGTACAGTCCAAGTATCTAAAAAGGTAGTCGGAGAATCGAGAACCAGAGGTGAAGGTAGGATTGTCTCAAGGAAAGAAATCAAACCTGGTACGAGTAAATCTAAAGTAGTTGCAAAGCCTACTTCGATCACATCAAAAGTAGAAACTAAGAAAACTACAAATTCTTCTGCGTCAACCACCACCACATCATCTGGTAAAAAGAAAGGTGATGACTTGACTAAGATAGAAGGGATAGGTCCAGCGATAGAAAAGTTATTGAATGGAGATAAGATTTATACTTTTAAAGAATTAGCTGAGAGTAAGATATCCGCATTACAATCTATACTAACTAAGGGAGGTCCTAAGTTTCAGATGCATACTCCTGGGTCATGGCCTAAGCAAGCAAGTATGGCTAGAGATGGCAGATGGGATGATCTGAAGAAATTGCAAGATGTACTATCTGGAGGCAGATAGGTTAAGAAATTAGAAATTTTGAATAATAAATTACTCATATGGGATTGCAATATTGTTGTAGTCCCATTTTTCATATTCTATTGCTGACTTGGCGTTATATGATCTTAAGAAATTCATAAAGAGAAAGAATTATCTGATCGCGGTAAACAAATACTAAAGTTTTAGAATTATAGAATTAATTATTCATCTCAGTTACTTTGTAATTGAAGAAATAGCTCTTTCTTTTTTTTTAGTCTTGTATAAAACAAATTTATGTTACAATATGCATTCTTGCTTTTTGCTACAGTCCTATTTTCTAGTCAATGTAGTCCTACTAAATCTCCTTCTATCGACATAGATAACAGTCCTGATTCTTCTCTTAAAGTATATGCTAAAGATACTTATCCAGTGTCTACTTACACGAAATTAAACGATCTAGACATATGGGAAACCGCAGTTTTTGCAGGCGGATGTTTTTGGTGTACAGAAGCAGCATTCGAACGAATCGATGGAGTCATAGATGTCATTAGTGGTTACTCAGGAGGAATGGAAGAGTATCCAGATTATAACAGTGTAGGAAGGGGAAAGACTGGTCACGCAGAAGCGATATACATATACTATGATCCATCTGTAATTACATATGAGACTTTATTAGAAGTCTTGTTTGTAGCACATGATCCTACGACACTTAATCGTCAAGGTCCTGATTCAGGTGAGGAATATAGATCAGCAATATATTATCAGTCACCTCAAGAAAAAGAAATGATAGACAATGCTTTCCAGAAGGTCAATGATAGTGGATATTATAAGAGCAAAATAGTGACCGAAGTCGCAGCTTACAATGAATTCTGGGTAGCAGAAGAATATCACCAAAATTATTATGAGCTAAACCCCAATCAAGGTTATGTTGTCAATGTTAGTAGACCAAAAGTTAAAAAAGTACTGAAAGCTTTTCCAGATTTGATAAAAGCAAAGTACAAATCATAATCTAAGAATAGATCTTCTTACTGTTCTTCCTGCATGGTATTCTAATTAATAGCATCAGTCTAATGCTGTAATTCAAAATATAGCTTTCTTAGACCGGACCATTTAGTAAGAGTAATCGTGTAATGACTGCCTTTCTGATCCATCTTAAATCAGTCCGTTATTTAATAATCTTACATCAAATAATTTCATAATATAGAATACTATATTTGTGAGCAAGAAACTTATTTTAATACTTCATATAATTGACTATCAAGCGATTCTTTATTCATATACTTCTGATGATGGCTCTTGTAGCGATAATCTTAATTATCGTATTTCAGTGGCTTAAGTCTTACACGAATCATGGTCAGAAAATAGCATTGCCTAACTACATAGGTCAGATGTATGATAATGCGATAGATGACGCTAAGAATAATAGCTTTGAGATTATTATTAATGATTCATTACATGTCGTAGGTAAGAGAGGAGGGGAGATATTAACTCAGAAGCCTAAGTCTGGATCGCTTGTTAAAGAAAATCGTAAGATTTATGTAGATATCAGTAAGTACAATGCAGATGAGTATTCCTTAGAAAAAGATTTTCCGACGATGTATGGTCAGGAATACAATCGGACTAAAGAAAAATTAAAGAATCTACAGATAGATTCGGAAATTAGGTCTAAAAAAGCAGATAAAGGGGAGCCCAATCATATTCTTGAGGTTTGGTACAATGGAGAAATGGTCTATGGACCTAATGGACCTAAGCCTGGAATTAAGATAAGCAAGGGTGCTAAAATGCAATTTGTCGTTAGCAAATCCATTGGAGCGGCTATTTCTATCCCTGACTTGCGTTGTAAGACACTTGCAAGGGTTCAGATAATATTACGATTCAATAAATTAAAATTAGGTGAGATCGAGACTCAAGGCCTCGTTACTAATAGAGATTCAGCTTATGTGGTACAGCAGTTTCCGTCACCCGACCCGATGAGTAATATAGAGACAGGACAATCTATAGATTTTATTATCCAACAGAATAAACCATCAGATTGCGATGAATAATTAATTATTTTTTATTTATTTTAACGTTTAGAATACATTTTTCGTTACTTCTGTCTTAATATCAAGTCTCAAGACAGTAATTAAGATAATTTACTTAATCAACAATTAACTAATCAAAATATAATTTACAATGGATCAGGTTACAGATTTAGGGACTACTTTAATGAATGCACTAAGCTCTACTATTCACAAAATAGGAGCATTTTTACCAAACTTAGTTTCTGCTTTGATCATATGGATCATCGGGTCATTCGTCGCAAGAGCGGTTAGATGGGCAGCGGAAAAGCTTCTTAAGACAATCAAGTTTGATGACATAGGAGATAAGATAGGCCTAAATCAAAAATTAAAAGCAAGTGGTACGAAAATGACTGCTTCATCATTAATGGCTAAATTGGTTTACTGGATCATCATGCTTACAGTATATATGTTAGCATTCGATGCATTAGGATTACAAGTTGTTACTGATTTATTGACAAGTGTAGTACAGTTTATCCCTAAGATCATTGTAGCATGTATCCTTCTTATGGTAGGTATGTTTGCAGCTGATTTCATTAGAGAACTTGTTAAAGGTATGCTTAAGGCTGGTAGCTTTGACAATCCTAATCTTGTAGGTAACATTGCTTATGGAGCTGTTATGTTCCTTGTAGTTTCTATGGCTATCAGCACAGTAGGTATTGGAGGAGATATCGTTAATACTGTGGTAACAGCTGTATTCGGAAGCTTAAGTTTAGGACTTGCAATCGCATTTGGCTTAGGAGGTAGAGATGCAGCAGCAAGAACAATTAATAAAGTAACTAAGATGGATTAATGCTAATATCTCCTTGAGAGAATTAGTTTAATATATATAAAAGGGCTGTCATATGACAGCCCTTTTGTTTTTTAGTCATATTTCATTGGATTATTGTAAGAAAATCTCCTACTTTTGCAATCCAATAAAAAAAGATCTTTCAAATGCAGGCGCTTAGGCAATTTTCTATCCCTCTTAAGGGCTTAGATATTAAAGTGCATCATTTCACATATCAGATTGACAATAATTTCTTTGCTCAGTTTGACCATTCGCCATATAAGAATGGAATGTTGGAATCTACCTTAGAATTAGAAAAGAAGTATGATAACCTTCTTCTTAGGTTCTATATGAATGGAACGATTAAGACACAATGTGATAGATGTACAGCGGATATTGACTTTCCACTAACTTCTGATTTTGACCTTATCATAAAGTATGATGAGAATGAGAGGGAAGAAGAGGACATTATATATATACATCCTGAGACTCAAGTGGTCAATGTAGCGAAGTATATATACGAACATATCATTTTGTCCATGCCGATTATTAAAGTCTTTGATTGTGATGATATACAGCCAAGACCATGTGATCAGGAAGTTCTTAAGCACTTGGAAGAAAGTAATATTGAATCTTCAGCGAATAATCCATTGGGTGATGCTCTGAAGTCATTAAACATTAAATTAAAGTAAGAAACTATGGCACATCCGAAGAGTAGAATATCCAAACAAAGAAAAAGGAAAAGAAGAACGCATAAGAAGGCGACTATTCCACCTATTACGGTATGCGCAAAGACAGGAGAAGCACATATCTATCACCGAGCATATTGGCACGAGGGAGATATGTATTATAAAGGAAAGCTTCTCATAGAGGGTTCATTCGAGGAAGATTGATCTCTTTGAGATCTGTAAGATATACATGCCCTTTATAATTGATTTTATAAAGGGCTTCTTTGTTTATACCAACACCTAAAATTTATAATGAAAAAAATAATAAATACTAACAATGCGCCTGCACCCGTAGGCCCTTATAATCAATCTGTAGCAATAGGTAATATGCTCTTCGTATCTGGCCAGATAGCGATTGTACCTGAGACAGGTGAGTTGCTGACAGAAGATATTGAGTCTGAGACAGAACAAGTCATGAAAAACTTAGGTGCCATACTTAAGGAAGCTGACATGACTTATGATCATATTGTTAAAACATCTGTATTTGTCTCTGACATGCATAACTATAGTAAGATTAATGCTGTCTATGCTAAGTACTTTGATGAGGCTACAGCTCCGGCAAGAGAACTTGTAGAAGTAGCCAATCTACCTAAATTTGTCAATGTGGAAATATCCGCGATTGCATCTAAATAAATTAAGAAACATGTCATCTAAGAAAAGAGTCTTGTCTTGTATTCAACCCACTGGAGAAATGCATTTTGGTAATTACTTCGGTGCAGTACAGAATTGGGTCCGATTACAGGATAAGTATGAGTGTGTCTATGGTGTGGTAGATTATCATGCTATGACGATGCCTTATAAGCCTAAGAGACTCGTACAAGATACTTGGGAGATTATCTATAATCTTGTTGCTGTTGGGATAAAGGAAGAAAATTTATTTATACAATCATTAGTGCCCGAGCACACAGAACTTTGCTGGATATTTAACAATTTCGCTGGATACGGAAGAGTAGAGAATATGACTCAGTTTAAGGATAAGAGTATCCAAAGCAGTGCTGGTAAGAGTGGCTTTATTTCTGTAGGCTTATTTGATTATCCTGTCTTACAAGCAGCGGATATACTGATCTATAGAGCAGATTATGTACCTGTAGGTGATGATCAGAAGCAACATTTAGAACTGACAAGAGAGATCGCTCAGAGATTTAATCATCAGGTGGGGAAGGAGTACTTTGTTCTACCAGAGACCCTTTATTCTGATACACCTAAGATTAAGTCTACAGCTGATCCTTCTAAGAAGATGAGTAAAAGTGCAGGAGAGAAACATAATATTAGTGTATTTGCTGACGAAGCTCGCCTCATGAAGCAAATCAGATCTGCCGTTACTGATGCCGGAGATGTAGAATCGCCAGAGATGAGTGAGGGTGTAAAGAATCTATTCGAATTACTAAAAGCTTCTGGTAATAAGGAAGCTCATGATGAAATGTGGAATAGATATGCTAGCAAGGATCTTAAGTACTCAGAACTAAAGGACGTAGTCGGAGAAGCGTTGGTATCGCTTTCTAAACAATTCAAAGAAAAAAAGGAAGAGATCACACAAGATAAGCGAGCCCTTAAGAATAGAATAAAAGAATATAGCTCTGAGATTAGGAAGATAGCGCAGGAGACGTTACGAGAGGTCAAAGATCTGGCGGGATTGCTCAATGTTAAATTCTAAGCGATGAAGGTTATTTGCATAGGAAGGAATTATGCTAATCATGCTAAGGAGATGGGGAGTAAGGTGCCATCAGTACCTATGATATTTATGAAGCCAAGTAATGCAATTAATACATCAGGGAAGATGGTATATCCAAGCTTTACAAAAGATTTGCATTATGAGCTGGAAGTTGTACTTCAGATTAATCAAAGGGTAAGTAATATATCAGAAGCTAAAGCAGGGGAATGTTATGATAAGATAGGCTTGGGAATAGACTTCACAGCAAGAGACATACAAGCTCAGTGCAAGGAGAAAGGACATCCTTGGGAAAAAGCTAAAGCATTTGATCATTCTGCACCATTAGGAATATGGAGACCTAAGAATAGCTTTAATCTTAACAATATAGCATTTCAATTAATGCTTAATGACACTATTGTGCAAGATGGTAATACGAAAGACCTCATTTTTAACTTTAATCACCTTATTTCTTATACTTCTCAGTTTTTTACACTCGAACAAGGAGACTTGATATACACAGGCACTCCAGAGGGTGTAGGACCTGTTAGTAAGGGGGATATTTTAAAAGGCTATTTAGAAGGTGAATTATTACTAGAAGTATCAATAATTTAAGACATTTGCAGCCAATTGCATTTACATTAAGAAAAAAATAGACTATGGCATACTTATTTACGTCCGAATCTGTATCAGAAGGACATCCAGATAAAGTTTCAGATCAGATATCAGATGCTTTAGTAGATCACTTCATTGCTTTCGATAAGTCGTCTAAGGTAGCTTGCGAGACTCTTGTGACTACAGGGCAAGTTGTATTAGCGGGAGAGGTAAATACAAAGACTTACCTTGACGTCCAGTCTATAGCTAGGGAAGTTATTAGAAAGATAGGTTACACTAAGTCAGAGTATATGTTCGATGCAGACTCGTGTGGTATATTATCTGCGATACATGAGCAGTCTCCCGATATCAATCAGGGCGTCGACAGAAAGAATAAAATAGACCAAGGTGCTGGTGACCAAGGTATGATGTTTGGGTATGCAACTTCTGAGACAGATAACTATATGCCACTTGCATTAGATATGTCTCATAAGATCCTCATAGAGTTAGCGGCGATTAGAAAAGAAGGAAAAAAGATGAAGTACCTAAGACCTGACTCTAAGTCTCAGGTTACGATTAAGTACTCTGATGATCATAAGCCCATAGCAATCGATTCCATAGTTGTAAGTACGCAACATGATGATTTTGCGACTGAGAAAAAAATGTTAGCTCAGATTAAAAAAGATGTAGAGGCTATAGTGATTCCAAGAGTCAAGAAGAAAATGAAAGCTTCAGTCAAGAAGTTATTCAACTCTAAAATCCAATACCATGTCAATCCTACTGGAAAGTTTGTTATCGGAGGACCACATGGTGATACTGGATTAACGGGAAGAAAGATAATTGTAGATACCTATGGTGGAAAGGGTGCTCATGGTGGTGGCGCATTCTCTGGAAAAGATCCTTCTAAGGTGGATAGATCTGCAGCATATGCTACAAGACATATTGCAAAAAATCTCGTAGCAGCGGGATTATGTGATGAGGTGCTTGTACAAGTGTCTTATGCGATAGGTGTAGCTAAGCCGACCAATATTTATATTAATACATATAATACTTGTAAGATCGAGATGTCAGATCCTGATATTGCGGATGTAGTGTATGATATATTCGATATGAGACCGTATGCTATCGAGACTAGACTGAAGCTAAGAACTCCGATCTATTCTGAGACTGCTGCTTATGGACATATGGGTCGAAAATCAGAAAAGAAAACTGTTTCTTTCACTGATGGCTCGGGCAAAACCAAAAAGGTTAAAGTAGAGACTTTCACATGGGAGAAGCTCGATTATGTTAAGAAAGTTAAGAAAGCTTTTGGTATCAGATAAGACACTCAGAGTGTTGTAGATTTAGTCGAGAAAAGCTTACTTTGAACATATAAAGTTTTTCTACATTTATATTGTTTTAAAATGTAAAGTGTAGTCACATAATTATAAAGCTCAATCACATTCTCGCGTATGAAATCTCAGCAATTCCAGCACAGGCATATAGGTCCTAATGATACAGAGACTTCCCAAATGCTTTCAGCTATAGGAAGTAGTAGCATGGAAGACTTAATCTCTAACACCATTCCTAAATCTATCAGATTATCTGAGGAATTAGATCTTCCAGAAGCCCTTAGCGAGCATGAATATCTGAGAGAACTCAAGATTATAGCTGAGAAGAATAAAGTCTTCAGATCTTACATTGGGCAAGGTTACTATGGGACACTTACGCCCTCAGTGATCTTAAGGAATGTATTTGAAAATCCAGGGTGGTACACCCAATATACACCTTACCAAGCTGAAATTTCGCAAGGCAGATTAGAAGCACTCCTTAACTTCCAGACCATGGTCTGTGACCTAACCGGAATGCCGCTCGCTAATGGATCATTATTAGATGAAGGAACCTCTGCAGCTGAGGCCATGATTATGTCTTATAATATTAAGAATAAGAGATCTAAAGTAGATAGCAATAAGATATTCGTAGATATAAATGTATTTGACCAGACCTTAGACGTTGTCACTGGTCGAGCGATTCCTCTCAATATCGAGGTTGTAGTTGGAGATTGGAAAGATATAGATCTAGATGAATCATACTTTGCCTGCCTGATACAATATCCAGACGCAATAGGTCAGGTGCATGATTACAAAAACTTAGTGGAAAAGCTCCATGATAATGATCAGATGCTCATTGTAGCGGCTGATATATTAAGTCTTACGATGATTGCATCTCCAGGATCTTGGGGAGCTGATATCGTAGTCGGTACGACACAGAGATTAGGAATTCCATTAGGTTATGGTGGGCCTCATGCTGCTTACTTTGCTACATCAGAAAAATATAAGAGACAGATCCCCGGCAGAATCATAGGGGTATCCAAAGATAGAAGAGGAGACATGTCATTGCGTATGGCTCTACAGACAAGGGAGCAGCATATCAAGCGAGAAAAAGCGACTTCTAACATCTGTACAGCGCAGGCATTGTTAGCGATTATGGCATCGATGTATGCATGCTACCATGGACCGGATGGGATGAGAGATATAGGAAATACGATATACTCCAGAACTAAGAGTCTATATCACTTCCTTAAGGAAAGAGGATATGTTATTGTAAATGATACATTTTTTGATACGATAACAATTGCCTTACAGAATGATGAGAAAGAAAAAATCACCAAACGAGCAGCAGAAAAACAAATCAATTATTTTATACATGGTGATCACCTAAGCATAAGCTTAGATGAGACAATTACGGAAAAAGATATAGAAGATATACAATATACTTTTGACGGAAATCAAAATCAAGGGTATAGCAATGGAGTCCATTATGGAATACCAGTGTCATTACAAAGAGAAGAAGATTACCTCACTCACCCTATATTCAACACACATCACACGGAGACTTCGATGATGAGATACCTTAAGGCATTAGAGAATAAAGATCTCTCTCTGATGCACTCCATGATACCTCTTGGCAGTTGTACGATGAAGCTGAATGCTGCAACCGAATTGATGCCAGTGTCGTGGGCAGAATTTTCATCTATTCATCCATTTGTTCCAGCAGATCAGACACAAGGATACCAGCAGATTTTCGATGAGCTATCAGAGTATTTGTCTACGATAACTGGATTCGCAGGATGTACGCTACAGCCTAATTCGGGTGCTCAAGGTGAGTACGCTGGACTCATGATGATCAGAGCCTATCATGCAGCTCATAATGGCGGCAGTAGAAATATAGTTCTTATACCATCATCAGCTCATGGGACTAATCCTGCCAGTGCAGTCATGGCTGGAATGCAAGTCGTGATAACGAGCTGTGACGAGGACGGAAACATTTCTTTAGAAGATCTAAAAGGAAAAATAGAATTATATAAAGATAAGCTTGCGGGTATCATGATCACATACCCTTCTACACATGGTGTTTTCGAGGAAGATGTCATAGAGATATGCGATATAATACACGATGCAGGTGGGCTAGTATACATGGATGGTGCTAATATGAATGCTCAGGTAGGACTTACAAGTCCAGGAGCCATACATGCTGATTGTTGTCACCTTAATCTACATAAGACCTTCAGTATTCCACATGGAGGAGGAGGACCAGGAATGGGTCCAGTCTGCGTCAATGAAAAATTACTGCCTTTCCTACCAGGTCATAGCAAGGCTGACAACTCTGATAGTGCCTTACACGCCATATCAGCAGCAGAGTGGGGTAGCGCAAGTATATTATTAATATCCTACGCCTACATAAGATTGTTAGGCCGGGTGGGAGTTAGGAAATCCACGGAGTTAGCCATCCTTAGTGCTAATTATATTAAGACCTGCTTAGCAGATGACTACCAAGTCCTATATACTAATAACAAAGGCTACTGTGCACATGAATTAATCATCGATCTCAGAATGTATAAGGAAGGTGGCGTATCTGCAGAGGATGTCGCTAAGAGACTTATAGACTATGGTTTCCATGCACCGACATTGAGCTTCCCTGTGCCAGGTACGATTATGATCGAGCCTACAGAGAGTGAGAATAAGGCAGAGCTGGATCGTTTTATACAAGCCATGCAAAGTATCAAGCAGGAGATTAACGAAGTGATAGAAGGTAAGGTGTCTGCAGATGACAATGTGCTGCGTAATGCGCCACATCCATTACAAGAGATTACAGCTGATAATTGGGATCATGCTTACAGTAGAAGTAAGGCTGCTTATCCGATAGATTCTTTACATCATAGCTTTAAATTTTGGCCTACTGTAGCAAGAGTGGATAATGCATATGGTGATCGGAATTTGGTCTGTACTTGTCCGCCTATTGAGTCATATGAGATGATGGCTGAGGAGGTGTAGGTATAAGTGAACAGATTGACAAATCAATTACGCTAAACTTATATAGGAGCTATAGGTTTTCGATAAAATCTTTGATTTCCTTCAGCGGAGAATTAGGGAGAGACTCTATTGATTTAAAAAGTTTTCTAAATTCAGTATTTCTTCTTAATCTCGTTCCTTTTTGTTTAGTAATTGCTTTCATTTTTTAAGGTGTATCAATGGTACTACCTTTTGAGAATAACTTATTCTCCTTACCAATTTTGCAGAGCCATCCTTCAAGATCAGGTTCTTGAATTATTAAATATGAATTCTGTGAATTATGTTTGAAGTATTTGATTCCAGATTTAGAAGCTTTATCAGAATCAATCTGAGAGTTGGGATTTACAGGGTCAATTCTTGAGTATTTATCAAACTCACTTGGTAGGGATGTTCAGAAGTAATCCAATCAGCTTACACTCAGTTTATTACAATGTTATAAATTATATCATTACTCAGTAATTGGATAAATACGGACTATAAGGGGGTACGTGCCTATCAGATTTGTCATGATTTTTGTAAAAAATCCCGCCAAATCCCCTCAGACTTTACATCCAAATCCCTGCAATTCTTGCAGGGCTAAACATAATGTAATCCCTCTGGGATTAAAACTCCTTACTTCTGAATATCCCTTGGTAGGCTATTGTCATTATCAATAATTCCTATTAATTTTTTATCTGGTTTATCTTTGATTTGATTAAGTACCCAACCGACTCCACCTGGAGTATTATGGATTACTTTGGTTCTTTCTGGATTTATTATCTTATGCAGATAGGTTTCTCCATGACATTCTGGATATAAAATTTTAGACATTTAGGTTATTATAATAATCAAGATTATAGAAAATGTCACCTCTTAGGTCAATTATTTCTTTGACAGAATCACTTGCAAGTTGATTGACTTTAGTTTCATGATTTTCATATTCTAAGTGATAAATAGCAATATCAGATTGATCACATCTATTGAACAATGTTTCTAATATGTAAGGACTGTGAGTGGTAATAAAAAACTGATTATCGCTTGCAGCAATATTTTCAGCAAGTTCAACTATACAATGGTTCGGTAAAGAATTAAGCTGCGATTTTACCAAAGTTAAGCAGATCACGATATCTATTGTTTATTTTGATCAACTTTCGGTCAATTCGATACATTGAAAATATTCTACTTATCATATTTC
>Ga0209187_1000384_pt1 | contig 81881 bp, 78 predicted proteins | sample BantaG_FD_187430 | JGI IMG/M metagenome (GOLD analysis project Ga0209187, IMG submission 187430) | Marine algal microbial communities from Bantry Bay, Ireland - BantryBay_4 metaG (SPAdes) (version 2) | ecosystem: Host-associated > Algae > Red algae > Unclassified | place: Bantry Bay, Ireland...
AGGATAAAAGGTACTCCGGGGATAACAGGCTGATCTCCCCCAAGAGCTCATATCGACGGGGAGGTTTGGCACCTCGATGTCGGCTCGTCACATCCTGGGGCTGGAGAAGGTCCCAAGGGTTGGGCTGTTCGCCCATTAAAGTGGCACGCGAGCTGGGTTCAGAACGTCGCAAGACAGTTCGGTCTCTATCTATTGTGGGCGTAGGAATATTGAGAAGATCTGACACTAGTACGAGAGGACCGTGTTGGACGAACCTCTAGTGTACCAGTTGTGCCGCCAGGTGCATTGCTGGGTAGCTATGTTCGGCATGGATAAGCGCTGAAAGCATCTAAGCGCGAAGCCAACTTCAAGATGAGTATTCCCTAAGGGTCGTTCAAGATGAGGACGTTGATAGGTCATAGGTGGAAGTGCAGTGATGTATGGAGCCAAGTGATACTAATTACCCATGTGCTTCCTTTTTTCTTTTTATTTCTCTAAAGATATTATCTCCCTCTTGTTTTTGATTACAAGAAATACTCCGCAATAGCGGAACATATCGCAGGTATGTGTGATATGAAGGTACATCTATCAAATGATGGATAAAGACTAGGTGGTTATAGCGAGGAGGTCCCACCTCTTACCATACCGAACAGAGAAGTTAAGCTCCTCAGCGCCGATGGTACTACGAAAGTGGAAGAGTAGGTCGCCGCCTTTTTATGAAAGCTCTATTGTGAAAACAATAGGGCTTTCTCCTTTTATACCAGGTGGTGTTAATATATTTATTTTACAGAATTGCTCATTTGGAATACACTATCTTTTCTAATCTGAAGGTGCTAATGGTTGATCATCAAGTTCTTAGGTATTTGCCTCACGCGACGAGTTTTCCCCAGCTAAAACTGATGTTTCTGTTCTGTCACTTCTAAGGTCCGTTTGAGACCTAAGACCCAGCCTTTGGCTGCACGTCCATTCGTTCATGTCTTAAAACATGAAGAGCGGTTGCCGATAGGTAATGAAAACAAGTAAACCTGACTTTCTAGAGAGTGAACCTCGACAACAAACGAGGCATAGATAAATACAAGGCTGTTTTCATTTATAAACGACTTAAATAACTGAAATTGCTAAACAGGCTTAAACTCGCCATTGGCTCAGACACAATCCTGTTCCTAAGGAATTCAAGCCTATAAAGCCTAAAATGAAAAGGCCGCATACTGAGAAACTGTGTTCGCTTATCCCAGATCCGAACTGCTAGAATCGGCGGTTTTACTTGGTGCTACTAAAATGGCACTAGTCGTTTATTTTATTATTAAGTTGTTATAAATGATTTTAAAAAGTTTTGTAGTCTTATTTAATCTAGTACCTTTCGATATTATTAATTGAAACAATAAAATTATATGAAAAACTTAATTAAAATTTTCTCATTGTTAGCTTTAATCTTTTTTACTTACACTATGGATGCTCAGAGAAGTAGTAGGGGTGGTGAAGGAGATGTATTGGGTTATGATAAAGCAATTAAAATAGGACCTTTAGGATTTCTTTTTGGATCTTATAATGCAACCTTTGAAAAGAAATTAAAGGATAATGCTTCATTTGTAGTTGGAGGTAGATTTTCAAATTTAAGTCTATTGGATACTGATTTCACTAACATTGCGCTCAATGCACAGTATAGACTATATTTTAAAGAAGCAATTGCAGGACCATATCTTGCTCCTAATCTAGGTGCCGGATTTAACTCAGGCTCTTTATCTAATGGAGATTCAGATAATTTTACAAATCTAAGACTGGGTGTTAATGTTGGGTGGCAGTGGATCACCGGAGGTGGCTTTGTTGTGGACTTGGGAATAGGTGCAGCATATAGGGCAGGATTTGGAGATTCTATTAATAGTGATGATTTCAGCGGTGTAGCTCCTGCTTTTCAGGTGCAAATAGGTTATGCATTCTGATTTAATAAAAAAAACAAGAAAGAGAGACTGTTTAATTTTAATTAAGTAGTCTCTTTTTTGTTAGTGCCATAATATTTGTTGTTGTACACTGTCAAATAATCTATATTTGCTCATCAGAATAAATTGAATTTTAAGGCGTGGTAGCTCAGCTGGTTAGAGCGCAGGATTCATAATCCTGAGGTCGGGAGTTCAAGTCTCCCTCACGCTACAGCACTTAAGGGTCCTTGGCATCATCTGGATGCTAAGGACTATCTTGACATCATCAATACTTACAAATTTTCTATAGTTCTGGTAGTTTGTATGAAATCGATGTTTCAGACTATATGAGGTAAATCTATCTCTAACGCTACAATAAAATCCCTTGACAGTTTTGAATGTATAATTGATTTAAATAATTGTTTGGTGGTGATGCTGTCAAATTATAGATGCCTAGAATAAAATCTATAGCTTGATCTCGAGTTTATTATGAGAGATTTTTTATTCAAGAAATTCTGTTGACACCTATTTGGTAGCAGTTGCTAGGTATTTGATTGCCGAAGATCGTTAAAGCTTCACTCCTCTTCAGACTTTGCAAGATCGGATGACTCTTTATTTTTGAGAAGATTTTTCTCTTCAAGGAATATGAACCACCTTAAGAGTTTTTTCATATCAGAGAACGAAACTTTGTCTTCGTCGTAATCAGGAATAATGAACTCGACATATTCCTCTATGACATGTTTTTCAGATTTAGGAGACACTGGTGGTTTGTTGCCTTTCTTATCGTACATCGTTTGGAATACTTCACCGAGTGGTGTTGTTCCTTCCAGAGTGTAAATGGCTACTGTTCCCAGAGGCGTAAATTGGTGTTTTCGGACTGAATAGAACTTCACCTTACCATCTCCAAGGCTTTTCAGCACTAAGCCATTTCCTCTGGAATTTACTAATTCGAATAGGCCTGATTGGCCGGAAACGGCGATATAGGGTTCAAGATTCATTATAGTTTTTTAGGAATGCAATATAGAATATTTCAAATCTGAAGTTATACCTGCCAGGCTGTATCTTGCCTTTTCTCAACAGTGACTAAAGATCAACTGAATAATTGTTCCACAAGGTCTTCAATTTTAGTCATTGGCTTCAACTCTATCTCATACTTTTTGCCAGATAGGCTCTTCATATTGTACTTAGACAGATACAAGGTCTCAAAACCTAATCTGGCAGCTTCTTCAATTCTAAGCTCTATTCTATTGACAGCTCTTATTTCTCCGGTCAAGCCTATCTCGCCTGTGAAGCTAATTTTGGGACTGATGGGAGAGTCGTGCAATGAGGAAATCAAAGCAGATATGATTGCCAGATCCGTTGCTGTATCCTGCACTTTGATGCCACCCGCAATATTCATAAATACATCATTCTGACCAAAGAATAATCCTGCTCTCTTCTCTAACACAGCAAGAAGCATACTCAATCGTCTCAAGTCAAACCCAGTCGCAGATCGCTGTGGATTGCCATAGATGGCTTGACTCACCAAGGCCTGTGTCTCGATCAGCATAGGTCTTATACCTTCCACTGTACTTGCTACAGCACTCCCGCTCAATGCCTGATCGCTTTGAGACAGTAAGAGCTCAGAGGGGTTTTCAACTTGACGAAGGCCCTGAACTTGCATGGCATAAATACCCATCTCGTCAGTAGATCCAAATCTATTCTTCTTAGTCCTCAATATCCTATATATGTGATTTCTATCCCCTTCAAACTGTAGGACAGTATCTACAATATGCTCTAGGATCTTTGGCCCTGCTATGGATCCTTCTTTATTGATGTGGCCAATTAGAATAACTGGAATCTGGGTTTCTTTGGCAAAGGCTTGTAATCCGCTGGTGCACTCTCTCACTTGGGTTATACTGCCTGCTATTGAATCCACAGAAGGAGAAGTCAAAGTCTGAATGGAATCTATGACGATCAATTGTGGTTGTAATGTGTTGGCTTGTTTCAGTATCCTATTGAGATCCGTTTCAGAAAGAATACGGCACTCGTGATTCCTAATGCCTATACGTTCAGCTCTCATCTTGATCTGTTGTGGACTTTCTTCGCCAGAGACGTAGAGTACATTGAGATTGGACCCCAGTGCTAGTTGTAGTAAGAGGGTCGACTTGCCTATGCCTGGCTCGCCACCCAGAAGCGTTATGGAGCCTGCAACCAAGCCACCACCCAAAGTTCTATTGAATTCCCTATCTGGAAGCTGCAGTCTACGTGTCTCATTATGCTGCACGTCTTGTATGAGTATCGGCTTATTGGCTGTTTTGCTCTTACCATTCCATATCTCCTTTTTCTTTTCGGTTTTGGAAACTGGTGTAACGTCTTCTTCATGATAGGTATTCCACTCATTACAAGTAGGGCATTTCCCTTCCCATTTGGCAGCATTATGACCGCAATTAGAACAGACAAAGAGTTTTTTTATCTTCATAATATACTGATGATCAATATGTTATACTATAGACTGAATATTTTGTGACTTTTATTGACTAAGGCGTCTAAATATTGACTTAGCAGAAGCGTTAAGTCTTAGCATATGGTATATGTATCAATGCGTTTAATCTTAGGTTATAGATCTGAACTGACAATATCGGGTCAGATTCAAGATAGATTGTTTTCAATTGGTTTTTTGGGGTTATACAGGGTACTACGAGCTTTCGTTAGTGCCCTGTTCTTATATGGATATAAAATTAATGACCACTCAGATAGATATCAATGATACAAGTCAGATTTTAAGACCCCATGTTTATTAAGCCGGTGCACTACAGATACACGAAGCACGCCAAGGCCATATTTTATACTACGTGAGAGATTAATCGAGGAGGCTGCATCAAAATACTTCGTGGGGCAAGTTACCTCAGCTATATCAAACCCAGAATAGATGATCTGGGATAACATCTCGTTATCGAATACAAAGTCATCGGAATTATCATTGAACTTTATGGTCCTTAAAACTTCAGAGTCAAATGCCCTATAGCCCGTATGATATTCTGAAAGCTTGTAGGAGACCAGCAGATTCTGTGTGAAGGTCAGGAATCTATTGGCAATATATTTATAGAAAGGCATACCACCCTTTAGAGCACCTTTGCCCAATATTCTACTACCTAATACAACTGGATAAAGGCCTTCCCCTATTATATTGACCATACTGGGTATGAGCTTGGGTGTATACTGATAATCCGGGTGTACCATTATGACGATGTCAGCTTTGATTTCCAAGGCTTTATTATACAAGGACTTTTGATTACCTCCATACCCTTTGTTGGTCCTATGACTGATGATATGATTTATGCCGATCTTATTCGCTAAGGCTACAGTGTCATCCTTACTGGCATCGTCACAGAGAATAAGTTCATCCACCAGATCAAGCGGAATTTCTCGGTAAGTTTGTTCCAGGGTTGCTGCTGCATTGTAAGCTGGCATGACGACGGCTACTCTCTTTCCTTTATACATTGTTATCTTAGGTAACTCAAATATAGATTATCAATGTTATATATATCTATAATAAATTAATATGAAATTTTTGAAGATCATACTTTTACTATTGGTAGTACTGGTGGTACTCGGATTCATTACAATAAAAGTAATGAGCAAAGAAAGGCCCAAAGGCCAAACTGGTCCTGAAGCAGATACACTGGCGACTCAAGTATTGGCTGGGCTCAACAAGTCAGCCTTTGACGCTATTCCTTATTTAAGATGGGAATTTTTCAGACCTGGCCAAAAGTATTTTTGGGACAAGAAAGCCAATAAGGCCATCATAGAATGGGATAACAACAAAGTCATCATGCAACTCGATAGCCAAGAAGCCCAATCATATTCTGAGGGTATAAAGCAAGAAGGAGCCGCTCATGATGAACTCAAGAAGAAAGCCTGGTCCAACTGGTGTAATGATTCGTTCTGGATGATAGCACCCTTTAAATTATTTGACTCAGGCACCCAAAGGGAGATCATGGATCTCGAAAATGGCAATAAGGGTATCAAAGTCACTTATGTATCCGGTGGTGTCACACCTGGTGATGCTTATCTATGGGAGCTGGACAAAAATCATAGACCTGTCGCCTGGAAAATGTGGACCAAGATCATACCTGTCAAAGGTATGGGTGCCACCTGGGCGGGCTGGGAGAAACATGGCGGTGCTTGGTTTTCTACAGAACATACCCTGGCCAGTAAGAAAATGAAAATGAAAAATGTCAAAGCTGGTAATAGCTGGGCTGATTTCGGGTATGAGTCTGACCCTTTTGCAATGTAATAACCAATTCAATTCAGCCTAACAAGAAAAATGAAGTTAATTTCTTATAACGTCAATGGTATACGTGCTGCCTTAAAAAAAGATCTGATCAAGTGGATCATAAAAGAAAAACCTGACGTCCTCTGTGTACAAGAAACCAAGTCTCAAATGGATCAGGTTCCTGCCGAGCTGTTTTCGGAAATGGGTTATGAAGCCTATTGGCACTCTGCAGAGAAGAAAGGTTATTCAGGTGTACTGACACTGTCCAAGATAAAAGCTGACAAAGTTGTGAAGGGTATGGGACTGGCTAAGTATGATAATGAAGGACGCGTATTGAGAACTGATTTTGGGGAATGGACATTAGTCAATCTGTATTTACCTTCTAGCTCCAGTGGAGAGGAGCGCCATAATTTCAAGATGGAATTTCTTGTGGATTTCGGTAAGTGGGTAAAAAAACTCTTAAAGACAAGAAAGAAATTAATCATAGTCGGTGATTATAACATAGTAAGACTAGACATAGATATTCATAATCCTCAGCGAAAAGATAAGCCACCTGGTTTCAGGCCAGAAGAAAGGGAGTGGTTACAGAAATTTTTTAAGAAAGACTTTGCTGATGCGTTCAGAGAAGTAAATCCTGAAGTGGAGAATGATTTTTCCTGGTGGAGTTATCGTATGGGCGCCAGAAAGAATAATAAGGGCTGGAGGATCGATTATGTGGCTGTCAGTACAGAGCTAAATGATTCGATCAAACAGGCGCGGCATGCACACGAGGCGGTGCATTCTGATCATGCTGCAGTGGTAGTCGAGTTGGACTTGTGATGTAGCAGGTTGGGTATGTTTTAGCTAAGTCATTACGCTAAGGCTTATTTCAAAAGTAGTAATGCCAGTTTTTTATTGTATGTTAGATTGGACTAAAAATATAATAGTATGACTTCTAAATTTCTATTCTCTATTCTCTATTCTAGTGCTTTTTTCGTGTGGAAAACCTGAATTATCGAGAAATATTAATAACCGTTCGGTGGTTGATTACCAATGTTGGCCAGATGATTGTAATGAGGGTTCGTTTGGTATTGATTTAGCAGTTAAAAATTTTGTGTTTGATTTATCAGATTGTATTAGTCCACCTCCTCTGATTGGTTGTACAATATCATCTCCAGAATCGAATTTTGTAGGAATTTCTACTTTTGGTTGCTTATATGATAATACGCTTGAAATCATTCTTACTGGTCCTAATGCATTTGAAATTCTTCCTGATTGTCTTCCTCCTAGATATGATATCGATTTAGATTGTGTTTCTGACCAAATAATTGAGCAGTATACACCATATATTCTATGGTTGTACCTAGAAGATTTTGAATTTGAAGCAGATATAACTATAGTCACACAATACTACAAGCAATTATGTGTAAGTTATTGTACAGTATCGTCGCCTTGGCTACGTATCGAAATGGTAGAATGTGGGGACAGTTACGCTTGCTGTGTAACTGAGACTAAATGGGTTAAAAATGAAAATGATTACTATCCTGTAGAGACAACTACTTCGATAACTGGTGAATGTTCAGGTGGACCCGATACTTCATGTCCCAATGGAGGAAAGAAAGGCGATATAATCAGCCTGCCATTCAATCCGCAATCACTTTCTACTCCTTGTGCACCACGATATTGTTATTTACCATAATTATGGGAAAAGCTTGTACCATATTTATCATTTTCTTATCTACATTTCAGTTGAAAGGTCAGTTAGCGGGCTTTAATTTTGTTCCGATAGAGTTTGATGAAATAAAACCAATATGGGGTCATGTCACTTCTGATAGTACGATTATAGGGTATGTAAGTGATGAAAATCCGATCATACAATTTGATGGGTACAGCCATATACATGGTTCAGTGACTTTGATTACAGAAGATGCCCTTTATAAGGCTTCACGTTCACGGCAAAATAATGATATTGCCGGCTCTATAATCGAAAAACTTAACATCGAAACTGGTGAACTGATTTGGAAGCAAGTTATCGACCTGAGGACGGAAGACAGGATAGAGTATGTAATGGATCTTAGGCTAAAGGAAGATAGTCTGATAGTGTACAGCATTTATCTGGATGAAGGTTTTAGTTTGATCAGCACTATGCTTGGCAATGCCACAGGACACCTAAGCTTGAGAGTTCACAGTATAGAGACCGGAGAATTACTGAGCAGGACAGTGCCCGACACAACTCTATCCGATCTGGTAGTTTTGAGAACGCCATTCTTTTCAGATAGTGAGTTTCACTTTTTGGATGATGAGAGTATTCAGGTAATGAGGTTGGGGTCTGATTCAGCAGGATATTTTCTAGTAATAGATACAATGACTATGGATGGTGTCAAAGTAAACCCGACGAACACCTTGTCTCAAGAACTGGAGTTAAATTGGTCAGATACTGGGTTGCAGAGAGCTAACAAATTCAAGAAAGACCCCTACTTTGGAGATATTTATTTTCTAAATTACTATAGGCCTAATAGTCAAGGTTCTGAACATAGATCTGCTCAGTTGCTAAGGTATGATAAACAAGGCAGGGAAGAATTGTCAATTAGCTTTGATGACTTTGATAATTTAAAGGCCTTTAACTTAGTAAAAATAACAAGAGATCATCTGATGGTGATGGCGTTTATGGAAGACAATACCGTCAAATTATTAATGGTAAATAAAGACACTGGGTTGATAGAAAAAACTGTCAAGAATCCGGATATAAACCCCACTAATCTGATAAGTCAAGATTTTTATTTGGATGACAATGGTGAGATACTTCTGGTATCCTATGATAGGATTGGGGATGACTATCATCTAAATTTCTACTTAAGTGAAGATGAGAGCTTTGTATTGCAGAAAAGATTGACAATGAGTGCAGCAGGTTATCAAGCCTTGGTGTCGGGTATTTACGCCTTGGATGAAAGTGATTTTTTGATTGAGTTCATTTACAGGGAGGTAGCTGGTTTACCTATACCCAAAGGCAGATTTAAGGCTATGATACGTCTCACGTCTGAAGACTTGGGCCTTTCTACTTCTGTAGAAGACTTGGCTCAAAACTTTAATTCGGCGTATTCGTTTTATCCAAATCCTACTATGGGAGCACTAACTTTAAACTCAGAAATTAGCGGTACATTTAGAATAGTTATCTATGATTTTTTAGGAAGAGAGGTTCTTACAAAAAAAGATTTGGGGAATTATACTAGCCTTGATTTATCTGGTTTTACTCCAGGAAATTATTTGATCCAGTTTGTCACTGAAAAAGGAGTTTTCAATGAGCATTTGATTATGAAGTAAATAAGGCTTTATGAGTTTGTTTATAACTAAAAAATTACAGGTAGCTCTTCAGCTTTTTAATTCTTTTCTTATCTGGTAGGAAAAGCTCTTTCCAGTTCTTTGTTGACTAGAATGTTGATGGTATTGTTCACGAACGCTTTTCCTAGAAGATTTCGAAGGCTTCACGATTAGCTATGACAAATTCAAATACTTCATACCGCGCATCATAGAGAAAATCATGTATGAATTGTATGTTTTCCGTCGAAGTCCAATTTGTCTGAGTATCTAGATATTTTTTAATGTGTAGCGTGATGACTACCATCCATAAGCTCCATTTTTAAATAAGCTTCTTGTCTCAGGATTTCTATTGGCAGATCGCCACCTTGGCCCATTACTTATAGTATTTTTCCTTCCCCCGACTCAGTAGGGATGTCCTCTGCCTTGTTTGCTGGGGCAGGAGGTTGTATCTTTTTTTTTTTTTTGAGGTAGCCTTTTGCAGCAATAGGCGGCGCTGGATTATTTGGTGGTGCACTTATAGAGGCTTTGGCGCCATTGATATGTTCAGCTAGTTTTAATAAATCAAGTGTTGGCACTGGATGATCGTGGATTGATGAATAGGAGTGTGGGCAGGAACACTATGTGGAATTCATACTTGAACGCTTCTGCGTGACGGCCTTCCATATCAACCCTCACATTAAGAAAGTTCTTATTGAAATAACTCGATAATTCCTTATTTCTAAATTATACTTCCATCTGCTTGCAAGTTTTGCAGTAGCTCGCATAAGTATCTACGAAGATGGTTTTGTTCTGTTGTTTGGCCATATTGATAGCTGTCTCCAGGCTGGTTTTCGAGTTCTTCAAGAAAGACTTTGCTGATGCTTTCAGAGAAATAAATCCTAAGGTGGAAAATGATTTCTCTTGGTGGAGTTATAGGACGGGTGCTAGAAAGAATAATAAAGGCTGGAGGATCGATTACGTTGCAGTCAGCGCTGAGCTTAAGGATTCTATAAAGAAAGCGCGGCATGCACATGAGGCATTGCATTCTGATCATGCCGCAGCTGTGGTTGAAATGGATATTTAACAGAGTTCTTAAAATGGAATCTAGATATGTGATGGAGGTAATTAAAAAGATCTGTCGAGGACAATTATTCAGTATGCCCGCTCATACTCAGGAAATCTATAGCCTATGCAAAGGCTGAGATAGCTTTTTGCCAGAGGCTCATTGTTTGAGTAATGATCTTATTCTATGTCCAGATATGGATGTTTTTCTTTCAATTCGGCCTCATCTTGCCTAAGTCTAAACAAAAATTCCTGATGCTCTGCTGTGTCCGGAAACAGAGGTCGGTGCTTTCTCCTTTTCTGAATGGAATCTACTTGCGATCTGAGGGTTGCATCATCAGGATCCAATAGACTTTCAGAAAATCGTTGATATATATAATCGATGGCAAGTGGGGTAGGGTGGAGGAGGTCAGATTCATAAAATCTATAATCCCTCAGTTCGTCAGTCTGGATCTCATAAGCAGGGAAATAATGGCAGTTCGCTTTTTGGGCTAAAAGTTCGTGGATAGCGAGCAGAGCGATGGCTTTGCTTTTGCGATCTGCAATAAGGCCGTTCCTAGTATGGCGTATGGGACTGAGAGTGAACAGGAATTCCACCTGCTGAATTTCGCTCATTTCCTCTATCAGTTCGATGATTTGGATCAGGTGAGCAGTCGTGTCCGAGACAGTCAGTACTTCTTTCTGGAATTGGTCTGCGGGTCTTTTATGGCAATTATTGACAATTAATCCTGTTTCCAGACACCTGAATACTGCACTGGTGCCTAGTGTGATCATGACTTTAGAGGCATTATTTAGAAATTTTTGGGCGTGACTAAGATTATTTCTCAGATTCATTTCTAGCTTATTTTTGTCCGGATGGTTAAATGAGCCGTGAAAATCAGGGTGACTATAGAGTCCTTGTTGGTATTTAATGGGTGATTGGTGCAGCGAATCTGGATTATTAACCATCTTAAGGGTACGTACCATAGAGGCAGCATTATAGGTGATGCCGCTAGGGTTTTGAAGAGTATTGTAAGCTAATTGGGCCAATTTTTGAGTTATATGGACTGAAAAACAAGAACCGATGGAGATAATCTTGTCATCATACCGTATTCTGAAAGGGAAATTTGGGACTTTTACTGGTGTCAGGAGCTTCATTTTACTTTGAAATTTAGGAAAATCAAGAAATCTGCGTTATTGGTTATTTTGGCATATAGATTGCACTTAACGTATGGTTGTAAACCTTAAACTGAAATATACCTTTGAGTATAGGCAGACAAGGTCTCTCGATTCTTCGTTTTTTCACTATTCTTTCTACTTTTATATATTAACTTAGGTGGCTATCTAAGGTTATTCAATTTACAGCGAAGAAAAAATACATTTGATGAGATATTTAAAAAGCATAATGATTCTGGCGGCAGTCTTCATAGGAACGTCTGTTATGGCCCAGGACATTCATTTCTCTCAGTTCTACATGTCTCCACTCAATCTTAACCCCGCACTCACAGGAGTTATGAATTGTAACACGAGAGTCGTAGGAAATTATAGAAACCAATGGTCTCAAGTCCTGCAAGGGGATGCCTATAACACTTATTCTGTCTCATATGATCAGAAAATCGCAGTGGGAAGGTCTGACTATTTCGGTATAGGGGGAAGTTTCTGGGGAGATAGAGCAGGAGAGTTGAGCTATGGAACGACACAAGGAAGAATTTCATTTTCGTATAGTAAGAAAATGGGTGGCTATAGAAAAAAAGCCCATTATCTGGTATTCGGTGCTGATGCTGGTATGTCTCAGCGAAGAGTAGACCTTACAGGTGCTCGATGGCCTTCTCAGCATGATGGTAATGGTGGATGGACAGGTCTAGAGGTTACGCCTCCAGCTGGTTTCAGATCAGATTTCTTACATCCAGACCTTTCTGCTGGCCTAGTGTGGTTCAGTGTATTGGATGCTAAGAATAGTTATTATGTGGGGTTAGCCATGCATCACCTTAATCAGCCGAATGTTACCTTCTATGGTGGCGATGTGACAGAATCATTGACAAGTAGAATAACTCTACATATGGGTGGAGAGTTCGAGATGAACAAGGATATAAGTTTTGTTCCTGGATTCATCTATATGAAGCAAGGGGAGCACATGCAGTTCAATTTCGGTACTAGTTTGAGATTTAATCTCGGGCCTAGATCAGAAAGACAATCATGGCAATTGGGTGGCTGGTATAGAATCGGTAATAAAGTAGAAGGGGGTATTCACTCTGATGCTCTCATCGTGATGACAAGATTTGATTATGGTAACTATGGTATCGGTTTCAGTTATGATGTGACTGTATCTAAACTTAGAGAAGCAGGTTCATTTAATGGGGCATTCGAGTTCTCATTGAATTACTTAATCTGTGGCCCAGAAAAGAGATCAGTCTATTGTCCTAGATTCTAGGAACAAACAGATTACAAATAATAAAGAAATCCCTTGTACAGTTCTTGTGCAAGGGATTTTTTATTACGTGGATAACTTTCTTATTTTCACGGCGCAAATTCCTTCCCACTACACGTTATCAGTGTATATTCATTTTTACTTAGCACATTAAAAATTCAAGCCAATGTTTGGGAATAAGAAAACCACATCAGAAACACCTGGTCTCAGTACGACCAGCTCCTCAGCTATAAACACTCTAGTGGAGGGAACACATGCAGATGGCACCATCACTACAGAAGCTGATTTCAGAGTAGATGGTACAGTGACTGGCACAGTTAATTGCGGAGGAAAACTCATCATAGGCATCACTGGAAACGTGGAAGGCCAAGTCTCTGCGCAGAATGCAGTCATAGAAGGCAGATTTGATGGAAACATGGAAGTCTATGACATACTCGATGTTAGAGAGACAGCTACCGTCACAGGTGAAATCAAAACTGGTAAATTGCTGGTACAGAACGGTGCGAGCTTTACTGGGAATTGTGACATGGGTCACAGGCTCAAGAATATACAGGCTGAGGCCATATAAAACAGTATGTCTGACGTGGAAAATAATAAAGTGCCCGCTACAAAGCAGAAACGCAGGACTAAAAGAATCAGAAAAGTCCATACTTACACCAAATATTCAGGATTGGCTTATCAGATCTTCGGCTTGCTGGGAGTTACTATTTTTTTAGGGCTCAAAGCTGATGCCTATTTTGGAAATGAGTCTCAATATATTACAGCATTCAGTTCCATCATCGTGCTGGTCGCGTTTTTCTATAAACTCAGTATTACCGTCAATAAAAAAGCTTAATGCAATTTTCAGATTTCTTCAAGTTTCTGTTGGTTGCGGCATTGGTTTCAGTAGGAACTTTCTTTTTACTGAATATATTTTTACCTCTCTTACCTTATGTGGATTTGTTAGGCGGCTCAGTGATTTTTTTTTCAGCGATGGCGTTACTTGCATACTTGCTGGGGAATAAATCCATAAAGTCAGGTGGTGCAGGGTACATAGGTCTGGTAATGGCGAATGTTTTTCTGAAGCTCATTGCTTCATTTATTCTTGTAGCGATGTATGCTAAGTACAAGCAACCAGATGACCGTTTCTTTCTTATCCCTTTCTTGATTACTTATCTCGTCTTTACCATTTATGAAATATATTTTATGAGTGCACAAGCCAGAGAGACGAGGTAAGCCTTCTTATGCATCTACCAGATTCGATGAATCAAGAAATCAATATCGAATCCTCCAGAAGGGATTCTTGTTGCCTTCTATGCTCTCTGCAATGAATTTTTCCAATATTTTATTGAGCTCAGGTTGAGTTGTTTTCTTGCCTTTCATCTTACGCGGGTAAGGAAGTTTCTCTAAGGGGGTCTCTAAGTCTACATCAGTTGCAGTGATTACCGCATCGCCATCATTGATGTCCAGTTCCAGTATCAAACCTGGCAATCCCCCATAACCTTCAGGCCCTCCAGGACTGGGAATAGCATCTGCAAACCAAGCATGAATTGTCTGGCTTTTGATGGAATCCGTAGTCTCAGCTTTCATACAGAGGTAGCCAGCAATTTCTTTGATCTCGTTAAGGATTTTCCATTTTCTTTTTGGGATTTCGCCCTCTACTAGAAAACCTGTACCTATCTCTTCTTTGATATCCTTGTAAGTCCCTTTGGAGTAATCTCTTGTGAGCAATATTTGAGATCTTTTCCATGAGTAGTTTCTGTTGCTCTCTTGTTCTTCAGAATAGGTGTAAAGTGATTTATTGTTCTTTAGGTATAAGGCATAATTAGTGCCTTTATTTTTGTTTTTACCCCAGGTAAGTTTCATTCTGTCTATTTCTTCAGTGCTCAGGTAGGAGAGCTTTGACATGATGGATATCCAGTCGGTCTGCCTGTTATAAGTTATGATGCCTTCAGGGCTCTGCGCAGATAAGCTAGCAAAGCAAAAACTGAAAGCTAATAGTAGGATTTTCATTTTCATTTATTCAAGTATAATGTTGGTCGTCTCTATAGGTCTTAACGTTTGAACCAAGGTGAAGGTATCATTACCACCAGCCTTTTTTTCTGACATCAGTTTTAATACCTCTTATATTGTAAGTTGCGCTTAGCATACCGTAGCGAGCGAGGGTTTGTGTCTGTGATTGCTGGACACTGATACCGAATGCAGATTGGTTCAAACCAAGATTTCTATTGAGTCCATCATATAATGAGAATCTTAATTCTAACTGATTGTCAGGCATAAAAAACCTGTATATGGAACTATCCCAAATGGGAATGGATTGAGACAGCCCAAAACGATCGTTACTATATCGGTCGTAGCTCATTTGCGTACTGATGAAAATACCCGCCACTAACTTGGAATTAAATTCAAAGCTACCCGAAAGTCTTTCAGTTTTTTGGTTCTGGCTAGGTCTGAGATCATAAGCAGTATTAGAGAGGTTGTAGCTGCCAGAAATGTAGATGCTCATGTGATCAGAAGGTGTTATGTCCAGTTTTACTTGCGGTGAGTGCGACGTCACCTTGGTTCTGTTGATTTCCCGATTGATCAATGAATTCCTCTTGTTCAGACGGAGGCTATAGTTAGCTCTGACTTTTATCTTGTTTTTGATTATAGGAAAATTCAAGAAGGTCCATAGGCTTGCAGTAGAACCGCCTTCTACATTGAAGGGTCTGTATGTGGTAACCAGATTATTGTCGACAGACTCGTCTGTGGAGAATTGATTGTCATATTTCTGGTAACGTAACCTGAAATTGATTCTCGTGTCGTGCATAGGAAAATTCTTTCTGAAACTGGCACTATAACTATCAGATATTTCCGGAACCAATGATGGGTTGCCTTCTCTGATGTACAACGGATTGAGATTATCTACGATGGGTTGCAAATCAGCGATGGCAGGCTCTGTGACTTGTTTATTATAACTGAGATTAAAGGAAGTGTTCCTATTGATGCTGACGCGAGCTGAGGCATGTGGAATAATTTGGTCGAATTGTCTGTCCACTTCTCCTAATAGCTCTGTGGATTGATACTTGGAAAAGTCACCTAATAGATTGATGCGCTGGTAGGCCGCTCCTAAGGCGATATTGATCCCATTGTGGGAATACCGTAAGGCTGTTCCACCACGATTATACTTGAGGGTGTTCTCATAGCTTCTGCTCAGGTCATCATTGAGTGTAATGGCATTATCGACTCTATCGCCGATAAAGCGGCTGCCACTTTCCAGAGTATTTCTAAAGTTGTAAAAGCTCTGAAGAAAAAATTTCTTGATCAGAGGTTCCACATAGAGTAAGTTGGCTTTGAATAATTGCTTATCCGCATTGTCATTATTGTCTTGATCTCTGATTTCTCTCGATTCTAACATCCCATCCTCTTCAAATAAGTCAAAGGTCGAGAATTGAGTCCAGTTTTCGTCGAGTTGCGTTATCAAGTAAGAAGCATTGACCCCAGCTCGTCTTCCCTTCTTCTTGAATTCTTTTCTAAATATGGCTTGGCTATTAAGCAGGTAACCAGAAGTATTGGTTCTGTTATCGTAGGTGGTTTGGCTCCTGGCAATTTCATCTCTAGAGAGAAAAGCACTGCCTTGGTCGTTATTGTTTTCGTCTATGTAAGCACCATTGAAATCCAGTTGTATACTGTGTAAGCTGTCTATTTCTTTCTCGAAACTTAATTCTAAACGATGCCCTGCGGACTTGTTGGAGATACTGTTGTTTCTGATTTCTTTCTGTGTGAAAGCTTGGTAGAATTTGTCTTGATCCATATTGGTTTCAGCTCTGATATTGGATTGATTATAATAGTAGACAGAGCTTAGCTTGTTCGTATTGTGATCATAATTGAAATTGATTCCACCATTGTAATTCTCTGGAAACCCTTTTTGTCCATCACTGAAGAATAGATTCTGGACCGATTGTTCTATGGAGCTGGAACTGTTGCCACCCAATACGAATCTATTATTTCTACCGCCGAAGCCATAATCGGTTCCACTACCAAAATTCCAAGATTGCGAGCCCATGAAGTCCTGGTAGTCATCCCAGGATAGTCCATTTCTTCCAGTATTATTACCTACACCTATCAGGCTGAACTGAATCTTGTCATTGAATTTATTATAATTTCCTTTAAGTTCTTTACGGCTTTTATCACCTACACCAGCAACTACTTTTCCGAAGCCACCACTCTTGAATTCTTCTTTCAATTCCAGATTCATGGTTTTGTTTTCAGCTTCTCCAGTTGAACCTGTAATTTTTTCTTCCTCAGTTTTGGTGTCGAATACTTGAACTTTTGAGATACCTTCTGCAGGTAGGTTTTTGGTGGCGGCCTTAGGGTCAGATCCGAAAAAGGACTTACCATCTACGGTTACTTCATTTACATCTTTACCGTCTGCGAGGATGGAGCCGTCAGATTCTACTTCTATGCCCGGTAGTCTTCTGAGCAAATCTTCCACTGTAGAGCCTTCTGGCACCTTGAAGGTGGAGGCATCATATTCTATTGTGTCTCCTTTCATGCGCATGGGTGCCTTGGCTGCCTTGATAACGACTTCCATGAGCTCGCTGGCGATTTCTGACATTTTCAATGTGCCGAGTTGCACTTTCTTCTGACCATTTACTTTTATTGGAATAGTGAGAGGTAGATAACCTACGTAAGTGGTCTTTACCAGGTGGTCACCAGCAGTTACATCCTTAAATCTGAAAGAGCCATCCATTTCTGTTCTGGTAAAATCCAGTAGGGTGGAGTCAGCTTCTTCCAATAATAGGACAGTAGCATACATCAGTGGATTGCCTAACGTATCCTCTACGATGCCATCTATCTGATAATTTGGTGCCTGTGCCTTGACCGAATTTAGAAGTAGAAGTATGGCGGCTAAGAAAACAAGTGTACGGATTACTGGCATGCGAAAATTTATCTCAATTATACGAATTGATTCGTAATTAATGACTAATTAGTGAAACTATAACAAAATGTTATTAGTCGAATATTTAATAGACCAATAATGTGTTATTGTAGATTTAACCAGAGAGAGAGTATAGAGAGTAGATCTCTGGATTGTAAGTCCAGCGTATCACAATCATGCTTTAATCGATTGAGGAAAGTAGTCCTGTAAGGAATTGAACATACAACCCTTGATCGTAGATCCGATGCTCTAACCGATTAAGCTACAAGATGAAAAATTGTTTTGTATAGCTTTTGCAACATTGTATTGTAACGGTAGAAATCGAACCGCAGAATTTAGTTTTTCAGATCGACGCTTCAGACTGAGATGCGTTGCCGTGTAGCGACCATAACGAGAATTTAACCAGTAATGAAAAGGTAGATTTCCATTACGCAATGTTTTTACGCAGATGCAATTATATTTGACTTGAATCAAACAGGTACCTTATGGCTAAGGTGAAAATAGAGGGATTTGTAATTGAAATGGAAAAGGAATTGAGAAAAGCGCTAACCTCCACACTTAGAAAACACTTTGAGCACGATCAATATTCAGCCAAGGAAGTGTACAAAACCTTTGAGAAACAGCTGGTGGATAAGTGTAATAGCTGGGAAGCCATACCCAATAAGTTCATCAAGAATGGATAGCTGGATTTAGTTTTTTAGCGTAGAATGCCAAGAACGCATCCTCATTTCTTAGATTTTCATAAAATATTGCTGGAATCACAAAATGGCACGTCATATGGATTTAGATCCGAATATTGCAGTATAAAACCTAAAACTTATTTGCAGGTGCCTAATAAAAGTAACATTTTTCTATATTGTAATCAGCTGATTTCTGGTTTTCTGAGTTCTGCAGGCATCTACTGTAATATCAAGCTTTTTTCACTCTGAAATTGTTCTCAGTCAGCTATTCTTAAATGGATCATCGTTATAAACACTAAGTTTCTACTATCTTAGTTAACTACTTGACGTTTGGATACATAACCTTAAAATGCCACTTTTTTTGTAGTAGTATTGTGAGCATTTAGTTGAAGGTTTAAATACTTTCAAGTATCCACTTTTTCGCTATCTCTTCTTTGCATTGGCTTGTTTAGAGTCCAGTGGTTAAGTATTTACACCCTTTATTTAATATAAGCACCCTTACTTATATGTTAAGATTATTTAAAAGTAAAAAACCCATTGCGGTAGCTTTACTTATAGTTTCGAGTTTTGTTTTAGGAAGTTTTACAAGTATTCTGATAGGTCCAGGCTTGACTCAAGCTGTACCCATCAATGCTTACTTGAATAATAATTTACCCTCCACAACTACAGGAACTCCGCCGCAATTGTTGTCTCAGACAGGTGCATTTTCAGATCTTATAAATTTAACACCAACGCCTGGGGTCATACCTTATGATATGATTCAGCCATTCTGGTCCGACGGAGCTGATAAGTCTCGGTGGATGGCCATCCCTAATAATGGCAGCCATAATACCCCTGCAGAAAGGATACAATTCTCTAATGATGGCAACTGGGTATTTCCTATTGGGGCTGTATTGATCAAGCACTTTGAATTAGGGGGAAGGAGACTGGAAACGAGATTTGAAGTCCGTGCTTCCAGTGGTGATTATTATTACCTTTCCTACAAATGGAATAATTCTGGCACTGATGCCCAGCTTCTTACAACAGGCTTGGATGAGACGATCATAGTCAATGGCCAATCTCAAGTGTGGCATTATCCTAGCATAGCTGAATGTCAGGACTGTCACAAAGCTTCTGTCAATAGGGTACTTGGGCCTAAGACTAGACAATTAAATAGAGATATAAGATACCCTGAAACAGGTATAGTGGCTAACCAACTGGTCACTCTAAGCCACCTGGGTATCATAAGTGAGAACATCACAGATTCCAATGTCAATAATTACATGGCGCTAGCTGCGCAAGATGATCAGAGCTACTCATTGGAGTACAGGGCTAGATCCTACCTGGATGTCAATTGTTCTTATTGTCATCAGCCTGCCACAAATATGAGAGGTAATTTTGATGCAAGAATAACCACTCCACTGGAACAACAGAATCTCATAGATGGAGGTGTATTTGTAGACTTGGGAGTGACTAATCCTCGTGTAATAACGCCTCAGAATACGTCCAAGTCCATTGCCCATATCAGAATGAATTCTACTCAGGCTGGCGTATCCATGCCACCCTTGGGCAAGAACGTCATAGATGATCAAGGTGTGCAATTGATTGCAGACTGGATCAACAATCTGCAAGTGAGTAATAATAACGTGCAAGCTGACATTGCTGCTTCCGTTGTGCAAGGGCCAGCACCCTTGTCCATAAATTTCGATGCTTCTGCTTCGATTGGTAATAACCTTAACTACAATTGGGATTTTGGAGATGGATCTACTGGGTCTGGAAGAATAACCAGCCACGTATATACACAAGCTGGAGTCTATGCCGTTAATCTCACAGTGAATGACGGGTCATCTTCTGATATTCAAGATTTGTTCGTCAACGTAACTGCAGTTTCCACTTCCATAACCTTTGCCGATAAAACATCTTTCTTAAGTGGTGCTAATTATAGTGGTGTAGCTATGTCGGTTGTGGATATGAATGGAGATGGAAGAGATGATATAGTGAGATATAATCAAGCAAGAAATCTGAACATACAGTATCAGCGCGGAAGCAATCAGAGTTTTTCTTCTTCCATAGTAGGTAATGTCAGTAATTCAGGACAATGGAGTAATGCCATAGCCGATGTGGACCAAAACGGCTTTAATGATATTATCACCGCTGGCTATTATGATGATATAAAACTCCTTACTAATTCGGGCCAAGGTTTTACAACTACTTTAATACCTGATTCCAGAATCTTTATACAAGGAAGTAATTTTGCAGATATTAATAATGATGGATGGGTTGACATCTTTGCTTGTCATGATGATGCTGATAGCCGTGAGTTTCTGAATAATGGAAATGGCACTTTTACTTATGCACCGAGTGCGATCGATACCAGAACTAATCCAGTCAGCGACAACTCAGGAAATTATGCGAGTATATGGACGGACTATGATAATGATGGAGATTTAGATCTTTATATTTCCAAGTGCCGTGGAGGCGTGACCAGTTCTTCAGATCCTAGAAGAATAAATACGCTATACCAGAATGACGGAAATAATAATTATACAGAAGTCGCAGCAGCGGCGAACCTGAAGATAGGAGCGCAAAGTTGGTTGGCAGATTTTGCTGATATAGATAATGATGGCGATATGGATGTCATCGTACTTAATCATGGAAGTGCCGCCAACTTGATGCTCAATAATGGAAATGGCACTTTTGTCGATATTACCGCGAGCAGCGGATTACTGCCTTACTTGAATGGATCGGATAGAGCTCTTCAGGGCTTTTTCAGGGATTTTGATAATGATGGCTTTGTTGATCTACTGGTAACAGGAGAAGATCATTTTCTTTTTCATAATGAAGGCAATAGAACTTTCTCCATTGAAGAGAACCCTTTTACCTCTGATAAGATGGCTACGATGGCCATAGGTGATCTGAATCATGATGGATTTCTGGATGTGTATGGAGGTTATAACCGTCTCTATAATAATCCGAGTAATATACAAGACAGATTATTCATTAATAATGGTAATCCGAATAATCATTTCATCACCATCCAACTTGAAGGAACTATCAGTAATATCAACGGCATAGGTGCAAGAGTAGAATTGTACGGTGCATGGGGAAAGCAAATAAGAGAGGTCCGCTCAGGAGAAGGTTATGGTGTCGTGAATTCATTCGATCAGCACTTCGGTCTAGGAACGAACACGACCATTGCCAAAGTAATCGTTAATTGGCCTTCAGGCATAATTCAAGAAATTCAAAATCCGACAGCCGATCAGTTTCTGTCCATAGTCGAGACCAACAATAACAATAATTGTGCACCTGGCACAACTTGTAATGACAGCGATCCATGTACTGTAAATGATCGTTACGATTCCAACTGTAACTGTATAGGAACTTTCCAGGACAGCGATTCAGATGGGATATGTGATGCCAATGATAACACCAATGGTAATTGCAGCGTAGGCCAAGCTTGTAATGACAATGATCCCTGTACAGTGAGCGACAGTTATGACTCCAATTGTAATTGTGTAGGAACTTTCCAGGACAGCGATTCAGATGGGATATGTGATGCCAATGATAACACCAATGGTAATTGCAGCGTAGGCCAAGCTTGTAACGACAATGATCCATGTACAGTGAGCGACAGTTATGACTCCAATTGTAATTGTGTAGGAACTTTCCAGGACAGCGATTCAGATGGGATATGTGATGCTAATGATAACACCAATGGTAATTGCATTGTAGGCCAAACTTGTAACGATAATGACCCATGCACGGTAAATGATCGCTATGATTCCAATTGTAATTGTATCGGAACAGTTCAGGATTCTGATAATGATGGTGTCTGTAATTTCTATGATGTCTGTAATGGATTCAATGATAATTTTGACACCGATAATGATGGAATTCCAAATGGCTGCGATGATTGCAACAATGCATTGATAGGCACCAGCTGCGATGACGGTTCCATATGCACCATTGGTGAATCATATGATCAGAACTGTAATTGCACTGGAGGTACTCAATTGAATGATGGAGATGGTGATGGCTACTGTTCTGCAGAGGATCCCAATGATTCTGATCCTTGTGTTCCGGTACCAGGTCCGCAATGCGAGCCTTCAAATCAAAACTGTAGCGTTTTCAGTAATACTGGATTCGAGAATGGGGCTATGGACATATGGATAGATGGCGGGGCAGCTGCGAGAGTTTTGAATAACAACGGATTTGCGAGAACAGGAAACTACTCTTTCTATATACAAGATGGCAATGGAATAGGATCTTCTTTCTATACTTCCCAATTGGATCTGGTTACAGCAGAATCAGTTTCCCTGAGCTATTACCATTTAGGTTATGCCTTAGAAAACCAAGATAGCTATGTGTTGGAATACTCAACAAATGGGACAAGTTTCACACAAATTGCTATCAATACATCTGGAGTAGAGATATCAAATTCCTCATACTCCAAGCGAGAATATAATTTGTCTGGACCATTTTCAAGTACGACAATTTTCAGATTCCGAGCCATATCGAATGATGCTTCGGATTACTTCTTGTTTGACGACATCCAGATAGAGTTATGTCAAGGCAACAATAATCCAGGTTGTAATACAGGCCAAGCTTGTAATGATAATGATGTCTGTACAATCAATGATGTCTTGGATGCCAACTGTAATTGTGTGGGTACTTATCAAGACACTGATTCAGATGGCATCTGCAATGCTAATGATAATACTAATGGTAATTGTTATCTGGGTCAGCCTTGTAATGACAATGACAGATGTACAATAAATGATGTCTATGATTCTAATTGCAATTGCTCAGGTACCTTCCAAGACAGTGATTCGGATGGCGTCTGTGATGCCAACGATAATAGTAATGGGAACTGCCAGGTAGGCCAATCGTGCAATGATAATGATGTCTGTACAATCAATGATGTCTATGATTCTAATTGCAATTGCTCAGGCACTTATGTGGATTCAGATAACGATGGTATATGTGATGCCTTGGATACACCATCAGGAGATTGTCAATCAGTAACTGATGATGATTTTGAATCTACGATGGGTCAATGGATAGATGGTGGTGCAGATGTGCTGAGAAATGCATCGAGTACCTATTCGAATTCTGGGCTGTATTGCATCAGACTAAGAGATAATTCAGGGGCAGCTTCTTCCTTAAGTATGGATAACATTGCTTTGTCACAGTCAGGCTCCACCTTTATTAATTTCAGCTTCTATCCAGAGAGTATGGAGCCAGGTGAGGATTTCTTATTGGAAATCGGAGTGGGCAATAATTACAGTACAATCAAGCAGTGGGTCAGTGGGCAGGATTTTCAAAATAATGTCAGACAACAAGTCAGAGTGAACCTGAGTGCGGCAACAACACAATCAGTGATCAATCTGCGTATCAGATGTGATGCCAGTTCTAATTATGATATCATCTATCTGGATGACATCGTTATAGAAAATTGTGGTCAACAGTCAAACTGTGTAGCAGGTCAAACTTGCCAAGATGGTAATCCTTGTACAACGGGCGAGGTCTATGATTCATCATGCAATTGTGTCGGCGGCGTAGTAATAGATAATGATAATGATGGCTATTGTGCTACGGAAGATCAGAATGATAATGATCCTTGTATTCCTGATGATTCTGATTGTAATACTGGTAGCGGCTCTGATCCTTGTGTCCTCTATGACTCTGAATCATTCGAGACAGGTCTGGGATTATGGAATGATGGAGGAAGTGATGCTTTTATAGGGTTGTATGCTGAAAGTACTTCTGGTATACGTTCAGTCAGATTGAGGGATAATTCTGGAATCAATTCATCTATTTATACTAATTCCTTAAATCTTGCAACAGCAGGATCATTGCTTGTCAAATTTAATTTCTTTCCTAGCTCGATGGAGAATGGAGAAGATCTGATTCTAGAGGTTTCTAATGACAGTGGTTCGAATTTTATTCAAGTAAGAAACTGGGTAAGCGGAACAGATTTTCAGAATGATGTGCCACAAGTCGTGAGTGAAGAGATACATGCCAATTTGCTGAGTGCTGCGACCATAGTCAGAATAAGATGTGATGCCAGTTCTAATTATGATAGGATCTACCTAGATGACTTGCAGCTGGAGATATGCACTCAAAGTAATATAGTGAATGATGGTAGCTCTGATATGATGATGGTTCATACTGGACAAGCTCAAGCGGAATTGCCAGCTTATGATCTGGTTGTGCCACAGGAAGATATTTCAGATTTGCATTACAGGTTATATCCTAATCCTGCCTATGAAAGCTTGATTTTGGAAACCAATGATCCTTCAGCCAAGGCTGTACTAATCGATAGTAATGGACAAAGAATCTCTGAGTATAAGGTCAATGAGATTCAGGATATTTCAGAATTGGAATCAGGTCTCTACTTCATTATCATAAAAAACGACACTGAAATGAAGACGATGAAATTCATTAAGATATAGAGAGTTATTGAGGGCTAGATTTTTTCTCTGCTTTTCTCTATATTTAAATACAATGCAGAAAGACGCAGATACACAGAAAGCAAAAGAACCTTCCGTTTCTTATGATAAGAAGCTGACTTATGAGGATTATCTCAATTTTGATTTTAGTATATGGTGGAGCTCATCAAGGGTCAATTGTTTAAGATGGAAGCTGCGCCCAGTTCTGGTCATTAGGATATAAGCTTTAATATGACTAGGTTGTTCAGTAATTATTTTGTAGGAAAGTCTTGTAAATTATACCATGCTCCCTTTGACGTCATCCTCCCCATAGCTAATGAGAGGAGGAGTACTTCTACTACAGTCGTACAGCCAGATCTCTGTGTCATTTGTAATTTGGAAAAGATAGATTAAGCTGGTTGTTGTGGTCCACCAGATCTGATTGTGGAAATTCTTTCTCCTTCAACCCAGAAAAATATCTTACACATAAGTATGCAATCTATGAGGAAACTGGTGTCAAGGAATTCTGGGTCACCTACCCTTTTGATCAGATGCTGCATCTTTACAAATTGGAAGAGAGGAAATATTTACGAGCAGAGATTTATGATCACAATGACACAGTAAGTACAGGCTTGTTTCCTGAATTGGCAATAGATTTATCTGAAGTGTTTGGAGCTTAGAATTGTTGTAGATGCCGAAATAATGACCTCACAACTCCTCCCCCTTCCGATGCGCTTTATACCGCCCCTTCCCAAACTTGGTCCCATTGAATTCTGTGGTTACCTTCAGTCTATCCCGCTCCTCTACAGATAGTAGATTGAATGCTTTGCATTTTTCTGAGCAAGTCGTCTCGTATTTCTCTTGGCACTCAGGGCATTGTATGAAGAGGATGTGGCAAGCATCGTTAGCACAGTTAGTATGATTGTCACAGGGGCTACCGCACTGGTGACATTGTGAGATAGTCTCAGGACTTATCTTTTCTCCCAGCCGCTCATCGAAGACGAAGTTCTTTCCCCTGAATTTATTCTCAAGGCCTTGCTCCTTGGCTTGACGTGCATATTCTATGATGCCACCCTCCAGCTGAAACACATTTTCGAAACCTTTGTGTTTGAAGTAGGCACTGGCCTTCTCGCAGCGGATGCCTCCGGTGCAATACATGATGATATTCTTGTCCTTATGCTCTTGCAGCATCTCCTCCACGATAGGTAGGGACTCCCTGAAAGTTTCCACATCTGGCGTGATTGCATTTTCAAAATGGCCTATCTCGCTCTCGTAATGATTGCGCATGTCTATGACCACACTTTGTTCTTGTTCATCTGTCAGTTCATTGAAGCGGGCGGCGTTGAGATGCACCCCTTTATTTGTTACGTCGAAGGTCTCGTCGTTGAGCCCGTCTGCGACGATCTTGTTTCTAATCTTGATCTTGAGTTTGTAGAAGGACTTGCCATCATCTTGGATGGCTTTGTTGAGCCTGACTCCTTTAAGGAATGCTATGCTATCCAGCGCTGCTGCCATTTTATCCCAATTGGTTTCCAGCACAGAGAGTTGGGCATTTATCCCTTCAGTGGAGACATATATCCTGCCTAGTATCTCCAGTTCATCCAGTAGGATGTAGAGGTGATCTCTGAAGAGGGTGGGATTGGGTATATGGGCATAGGCGTAGAAGGAGAGGGTGGTGCGGGGTCTGCTATCCTCTTGGATCTTTTGCTTGAGTACTTCTTTATTGACCTTGTTATGTAACTGCATGGCGATATGAATAGGTGACATGCATAAGAAGGGAAGGATACCTGAGTTGTATTAAAACCACTACTTAGAATAGCGGTAATTGCCGCCCATCTAACCCGCTTTTGCATGAAACGTGTTAACGCCATAAAATTATGACATAAGAGGTAGTATTTCCAATCTAAGTGTCAAGACAAAAGTCCAACGGATTAAGTCACTGGTACTCAATGACTTAGTATATATGGTCATATGGTTACTTATATTAATATTGCTATGTGAAAGCCTCTCATTATGATTATATTACACATAGGAAACTTTTTAATAAGTTTTTCGTTAATATGATTGTGATGTAGAAAGTTCTCTCTATTATTGCAGTATCAAAGGCCTGTAAAGGCAGCTGATAGAACCCGAATACAAGAGAAATGATAGCTCTGAGGCAACTTAGAGTCACTATTATAAAGACGTAGTTTTCTTATTTTGAGACCTTAGTCGAAAGAACCTGAGTAACAGTACTTGGGTTCTTCGCATTTACAGGGGTCTGTGATTGTTGTATCTGGTGTCTGTAGTTTCTTGCCTACTCTTTGAAATCAAACCTTCTAGCATAGATGATATTTGTAATCAGTATATCAGTGATGGTTTATTCAGGCATATCGTATGATAGCCCTTTGTAGCTAGTTATTTAGCTCAATTTAAATCGGCTGACTTCCATAATATCTCCTGCTTCCATCTCACCAAGTCTAATCTCACCAATACGGATTCGGACTAATCTGAGGGTGGGATAGCCGACGACCGCCGTCATTTTTCTGACCTGTCTGAATTTTCCTTCAGTCAATGTTATGGAGGCCCAGCTAGTAGGGCCGTGCACAGCAGCTCTTATTTTTCTGGTACGTGGTTTGAATGCTGGTTCGTTTTTAAGAAGAGAGGCTTTACAGGGCAGGGTTTTGTATTCTTTGCCATGTATGCTGATAGTCAATCCACGTTTTAATTTTTCGATGGCGGCTTCAGTCATAAGGCCATCTACTTGAACATAATATTCTTTTTCTACTTTTCTACTTCTAACACGTTGGCTTTCGAGTCCATCTGTCGTAAGGAGTAGGAGTCCTTCTGAGTCTTCGTCCAGCCGACCGATGGACATGATGCCTTCAGGGAAGTCATGCAGTTCGCCCAAGAGATTCTTATTCTTTCTTCGAGTCTGATTGTTTATGAACTGTGAAAGGTACTTGTATGGTTTGTGGAGGAGAAAGTGCTGGTGTATAGGCATAGGGGGTGATGGGGTAAAGCTATGGTAATTTTTCTACTAGTCTCTTAAGTGTAGTGTTCGAGGTAAATAGAATTTCTATGCTTGCTAAGATCATATTTATTTTGGTAGACAGGTTGATTCGAATAACTTTAATGAAACATACGTTAAGAATGAAAGACACCAGCCACCACGACGAACGCATCGCCAATATGTCCTTTGCTTCTGTCTACCCGCATTATGTCAATAAAGTAGAGAAAAAGGGCAGAACTCAAGAAGAATTAAGAGCGGTTATAGAGTGGCTCACTGGATTTAGCGAGAATAAATTGCAAAAACTTATAGATGACAGAGTCACCTTCAAAGAATTTTTTGCGAAAGCTAAACTCAACCCCAATGCTTCCCTCATCAAAGGTGTCATTTGTGGATATCGCGTAGAAGAAATAGAAAACACTTTGACACAGCAAGTTCGATACTTGGATAAGCTAGTTGATGAGCTTGCTAGGGGCAAAAGGATGGATAAGATATTGCGGAAGGGTTGATTAATTTTTTACTAAGTATTCAAAAATTAGTAGGTCTCAGCCCTGTTTGATAATAACTCATCCTCTTCTTCTTTCCAGTAGAATCATCATCATGAGACCCAATAAAATTCGGTCATCATCATCTTCATTCATAGTTCCCTCCTTGGTAATTTCAAAGTTCCTTCCCCAGAAGGAAGCTTTCTTTTTTAATCTCACTACGGGAACATTATCAGTATTCGTAACTATGTATGAGGGATTAAAAAGGTAGCCAGTTAAAACACCTAGAATTGGGATTTGACCTAAAATTGAATCCCCTACTTTAACCCAGGCGTTTTCTTCACCTATATGATATTGTATGTTTTGATTTTCATCGAGTATGGTATATTTCGCTTTCCATATTGATCGCCAACCCTTTCTTGTAATTTTGCCAAATTCCTTTCCCTCTTTATCGTAGAAGGCATACGCAGCTGAAAAATCCAACCACTTATCCGCCTTTATTCTGTACAACTGTTCTGATTCAGATTCATCACTGTATATGATGATGTCTTCCTTTAATTTGAACATTTTTTGCTTAACATACGCTATCACTTTACCACCAAAGTCTGTGGCAGTAAAATCATTGGAAAAAGTAGAGATTTTAAATTGAAGTGAAATAGGAAAGTTGATGTTCTGCATGAAATGATTTCATCTAAAGTAGATAAATAATCACAACTTCATGAAATTGCTTTTTATGGGAACTTATACTAACAATAGAGTTTACCGCCCAGTCCACCAGATCATGCCTGCAGCCATGATGCATACTATCGCTGAGCCTCCCCATAAGACACCATAACCTGCCCACTCCACCAGATAGAGTCCAGCCAAGGGTGCTACGACGTGTGCACTGGAAAAGGTCATCGTATACAAGCCCATGTACTTGCCTCGATTATGATCATTGGTAAAATTCAATGCATGACTATTGCTGAAAGGAAAACTGAGCATCTCTCCAAAGGTGACGAACAACGTGTAGATCACAGCTGCGACCATGGGAACAGAAATCAAGGTAAAAACACCGAACCCCAATCCTATCAGAACACTGCCTATGACCACTAGAAGCACAGGCTTGTAGCTGTTTTCAATCTTATACAGCAAAGGCATTTCAAAAATTACAATGATGATGCCATTCAAAGCCATGATGGAACCAATCATTTTCTCACTGAAACCGTAAACTGTCTTGAAGAATAAAGGAGCGGTATATAGTAATTGTAAGAACACAAAGATCGTCAAGGTGAAGAAGAAAAGATAAATCAAGTACTTCTTGTCTTTCCAGGGCATTTGAAGTGCTTTTCTTTCCATAGCGGAAATTTCCTTTTCTGTGGCTCTCTGTTTTTTATTTTTGAATAGTATAAAAAAAGTAATGCCACCGATGAGTAATGCCAAACCATTAAATAGAAACAGATAATCAAAGCCCAAGCTCGCTGCAATCATACCACCCGCAAAAGGCCCAATCGCATAGCCTAAATTCACAGCCAGCCTGACCAGCCCCAGTGATCGCGTTTTGTTCTCCTTCTTGGAGAAAGTTTCTATAGCTGTAAGATTCGCAGGACGAAAAACCTCATAGATGCATGCCAGAATGAATATCCCCATGCATAAGGGTAGGAAGGTTGTCACGTTCATCATACTCATGAAACAAATAGACGATAGAAGCAGACTACTGTACATGACCTTGAAAAAACCAATTCTATCTGTCAATACACCTCCCGTGAATGAACCCACCACGGAACCCAGACCAAAACTAACCATGATGAAAGCACATTTGTTCAGAGCGAGATTCAGTTCGGTATTCAAGTAGATGGTCAAGAACGGAATGACCATGGCACCACTCCTGTTGATCAACATCACCAGAGAGAGTAACCATATTTCTTTGGATAAGCCCTTGAAGGATCTAGCATAAATGGAGTTGACCAATAATCGTTTCAATTGGGTTTTTCTATTTTAGTTTCGGGTAAGAAAATTTGAAAAATCTTCAGACTGAGGTACATACTTGGAAAAATTCCCGTCGATGTCTAAACTAAATTGTTTCCCAGCGCTCTTGCTTTTAATTTTTGCAAGAAGGGACTGGCAAATATGAAATCTTGCAAGATTTCATTTTCACTTTCGAGTACATCATCCTTGCTTCCTTGCCATGCCAATTTTCCTAGATGCAGCAAACAGATATTCTCACCGATTTCCATTACGGAATTCATATCATGGGTATTGATGATGGTGGTGATATTGTTATCATTGGTAATGTCCGTCAGTAGAGCATCTATTGTGATGGCCGTCTTGGGATCGAGGCCAGAGTTAGGCTCATCAGCAAAGAGGTATTTGGGATTGAGTACTATAGCTCGGGCGATGCCGACCCGCTTTTGCATGCCGCCAGAAATTTCTGAAGGATATTTGCCATTGATACCTTCCATACTGACTCTTTCCAGACAATAGTCGACACGGTTTCTCTTTTCTGTTGCAGTCATCTTGGTAAACATGTCCATCGGAAATCGGATGTTTTCCTCTACTGTCATAGAGTCGAATAGCGCATTGCCTTGGAAGAGCATACCGACCTCCATTCTGATCTTGAGCAATTCATTTTTAGGCAACTTGCAGAAGTCTCTGTCATCATACCAGATACTCCCTGAGGTCGGGGCAAATAGTCCCACCAAGATCTTGAGTAGTACGGTTTTTCCAGCGCCACTCTTTCCGATGATGAGATTGGTCTTGGACGCTTCGAAGGTGAAGTCAATGCCTTTCAGTACTTCGTTCTCACCGAAGGATTTGAATATGCGTTCTGCCCTGATCATAGTATGTTCATTTTATCCTGTCAGTAATACGGCGATGATATAATCAGCTATCAGTATGCAGATGATTCCATAGACGACGGCTCTGGTACTGGCTTGACCGAGTTCTATACTTCCACCATTGACAAAGTAACCCTGGTAACAAGCGATTGATGTGAGGATATAGGCAAACACAAATGATTTGATGTACATGATCATCACGTTCCAAGGAATAAAGAATGAACGCAAGCCTTCCACGAATTCCTCATGGGAATAATTGCCAGAGTAAGTGGATGCAAAATAGCCACCAACGATACTGACGACTGCAGCTATCGACACGAGCAAGGGAATCATGAGTAGGGCTGCAAGAAGCTTGGGCAGTACTAAGAATGAAGCCGTGTTCACACCCATTATTTCCATCGCATCTATATGTTCTTTCTGCCGCATACCACCTATCTCAGAGGCAATATTGGACCCGACTTTACCTGTCAGGATGATGCATGAAAACGTTACTGCAAGTTCTATGATCATCATGTCCCTGACGATGTAGCCTATATAATAACTGGGTATGGCTGTTCCTTGCAACTGGTAAGTGAATTGCACAGCGGTCACGGCACCTATGAATACGGAAACGACCACGATGATCATCAGAGATCCCACGCCGATGTCATACATCTGCCGGATTGTCTCTTTATAGTACATTCTGAGGTTCTCAGGGAGTTTGAATATTTCCCTGTGCCATATGATGAACTTGCCTAAGTGAGATAGTAAATTAATGCCCATTGCTGTTGCGAAAGTACGTGTATGTCGACACAATAGCCTAGTGGGAATCACTTTTTTGGTTAATAGCTTATCTTGCTCTGAAATCTTAAGTATGAATGCGATAATAACAGGAGGAACCAAAGGAATAGGTAGAGCCATAGCGGATAAGTTGGCGAAGGAGGGCTATGATCTTATGATCTGCTCTAGAAATGCAGAAGATCTGGCTGCGGCCAAAATTGCCTTGTCGGCTCTTAATAGCCGTATCACAGTAACAACGGCATGCGTGGATATGAGTAAAAAACAAGAGGTTTTGGATTTCGGGGATACCTGTCTCAATACCTTTGATAAGATAGATGTCCTGATCAATAATGCAGGTGTTTTCTTACCAGGCGCCATATATGAGGAGGAAGATGGTGCTCTCGAGACTATGATAGAAACCAATCTGTATTCGGCTTATCATCTCACCAGGAAATTAGTGCCTTCCATGATGAAGCATAAGTCTGGATTCATAATTAATATGGCTTCAATAGCGAGCTTCATGGCATACCCCAACGGTGGTTCTTATAGTATTTCAAAATTTGCTTTGCGTGGATTCTCTAAAGTGCTACGTGAAGAACTCAAAGACAAAGGCATCAAGGTTACGACGATCATGCCAGGTGCAACCTGGTCCCACTCGTGGGCGGGCATGAAAGACCAATTGCCTGCGAGTAGATTGATGCAAGCTCGGGACATTGCAGATACAGTATGGAGCTTACTTAATTTGAGTGCTTCGGCAGTGGTAGAGGAAGTTGTGCTGAGGCCGCAGTTGGGAGATCTCTAGGGTAAGATTTTAAGGTTTGGAGGTGTGCTGGATTGGAGTAGCGACGAATCAATGGTTTGACGGTACAGCCAGCGGTGCAACTGCGTTACGGATGAAGAGATGGAATTAGGGGACTTGATTAAAAATTTTTAGGAATGAAACAATATCAGTCAATAATAAGAATTCGTACAGAGGGGAAGACACTTCATATGATAACGGGCCAGGTGGTGAGAGCAGTGGGTGATTCTGGTGTCGAGACGGGTCTGTGTACTTTGTTTGTTCGGCATACTTCTGCTTCTTTATTGATTCAAGAGAATGCTGATCCTGATGTGTTGTTGGATTTTGAAAACTTTTTTGCTCGGTTGGTTCCAGAAGGTGGTAACAGGTATATGCATAGTTCTGAGGGTCCGGATGATATGCCGGCACATATACGATCTGCACTGACGCATACTTCAGAGCAGATTCCTATTTCTGGTGGGAAATTAGGCTTAGGTACTTGGCAGGGGATTTATTTATGGGAGCATCGGCAGCGGAGCCATACACGGGAGATAATCGTTCATATTTCTGGAGAATAGCAAGAACAGGGAATGAACAGGTTTGTTAGGATACTCTTCATTGTTGTTTTAATATTGATGGTTCCTCTTTTGGCGATGCAATTTTCGGAGGAGGTGCAGTGGGGAGTCGGCGATTTTTTTGTGGCCGGCTGGTTGTTGTTTTTGGCTGGGGTAAGTATTGATTTTGTTCTCAATATGGTGGAAAGTAAGCGGCGGTGGTTATACATTTTAATTGTAGTATTCGTTTGGTTGTTGGTGTGGGTGGAGTTGGCGGTTGGGATTTTAGATTAAGATTTCTGAATCACGCATTTAGAATACGCTATTTTTTTTCTAATTTGGATGCTATAATTTGTTGATCATCAACTCTTTAGGCATTTGCCTCGCCGGCAGGCTTTCATTTTTGTCTTGAAACAAAACCGAAACAAAAAATTCAAGGCTGATTTCATTTCTTAACGACTTTAAAAACTGAAATTTCTAAACAGGCTTAAACTCGCCTTTGGCTCAGACACAACCCTGTTCTTAACGGAATTTAAGCCTTTAAAGCCTAAAATAAAAAAGGCCGACTTCTGAGAAACCTATACAGTCGATGATCCTACTTGGTTCTGCTTAAATTCGCTATTGGATAAGTTTTTTAAAATAAAATTATGATTGTGTTTACTTTATTATCAATGATGCTTACGGCAACTACTCAATATGGAAATTCAATTCACTTGAAATTTGCAACTGTGGAGCAGGCTCAGAAATTGCTGGTGACTGAAGATTCATTTACTGCGGCTTGGAGTCAATTTGATATTGATTCTCGAATGGGTAAGGCAGGCAGTTCGCGAGAAGAATTATTGTCTTTTATTCCTGAGCAAGTGCTCGAATGGACAGAGGAGGAAAAGAAAAAAATTGTGGCTTCGTTGAAGAGGGTGGAGCAGAGCATAAAGGATAATGGATTAGCAATAGTGATGGACAAAGCCGTATTTCTGGTCAAGACCACTGCTGAGGAAGAGGGTGGGGCAGCAGCTTATACCAGGGGCAATTATATTGTATGTTCTGAGGCGTTTGCTCAGATGCCGCCAGAAGGAATGGATAAGGTGCTGGTCCATGAATTATTCCATGTCATTTCCAGATCTCAGCCCGAATTGCGAGAAGAATTATATGGCCTTATTGGTTTTGAGATGATGCCAGAGATAGCTTATCCCAAGGCTCTAAAAGCTTATAGAATAACCAATCCAGACGCTACTCAGACAGACAGTTACATCACTGTGACCGTAGGAGGGAAGGCTGTTCCTTGTATGATGATACTCTATGCCAAAGGTGATTATACAGGCGGTAGTTTTTTCAATTACTTAAGTATTGGATTCTTGGAACTGCAAGGCGACGAAACCAAGTCTGCAGTTATCGGCAGAGAAGGGCCGGTCATACATGGTATGGACGAGGTGGAAAATTTCTTTGAACAGGTGGGCAGGAATACGCAATACATCATTCATCCTGAGGAAATCATGGCTGATAATTTTGCCTTTGCAGTGCTGGGCGAAGAGGGCTTGCCGGATCAAGAGCTTGTGCAGAGGATTCAGGCGGTATTGAAGAAATAATGATAGCTTTATAATCATTAATCAAGGACGCTAAGTTATGAGATACTTGTTGTCAGTATTTTTCATGTGCTTGTTGTGGGCGGTTGCAGATGTAAACGCTTGCAGTTGCGAGCCAACCGATACGCTCGAAGCGTACCGCACCACTCCTGTCATAGTAAAAGGAACTGTAGTAAGTAAATCATTTGTTTCCTTAAGTTCCACTATGAATGATACTGCTTTACGAAAATTTAAAAGTGCAGGACTTTCAGAAATACAAGAGGATTATCTCCAACTTCAGGTATTAAGAATTGAGTTATCTGTTTCAGAAATTTACAAGGGTGGACTGCAATATTGTGGTAAGGTTATGTTATACACAACAGCAAACGGTGGCAGTTGTGGTTATCTTGGGTTTAGAGAAAGTGAGGAATTTATAGTTTATGCTTCACCTAGCAGTTTTACATATAGTTTTTTTATTTCTGATTTAGGTGTAACTGATAAGCTGGAAGAACATGGTAGTTTATGGACTAACCTGTGCACACTGACAGCACCTTATAGTAGCGATAATGAAAAAATAATCACTCAGCTCCAAAACTTATATCCATCGAACAAACAAGCTCCCTTCCATGAAATAATTAATGATTATGACTATGGGCTGAATAGAGCCAGGGAATCGAATAAGCCTATATTTTTAATGTTCACGGGGACTAAGTGTAAAAATGTTGCTGATGTCAATGCTGTGATAATGGAAAGTGAAGTTATCGTGACATTACTGAATAAACATTTTGTTTCTGTCATATTACATGTGGATGATAATTCGAAGCTGCCAGAAGTTGAGCTGGTCTGGAGAAAAGGGCGGCAACATAAGATCAAAACGTTAGGTAATAAATGGGCACATCTAGAGATGACTCAGTATGACGCTAATTATCAGCCCTTTATCACTATAATAGGTTTTAGGGAAGACCGTATTCTCGATATGAAAATAATGATGCCTGATGAAGAGGAGGTCTTGGAGTATTTGCAATTAGGATTGGAGGCATTTAATTTATCTAGATAGCTGAGTAGTTTTGCGAAGTTACAATCACAGAAAATTCATATCCAGAATGCTATTGGCCGCCACGATTACCAGATAAGGATTCTTGAAAGCTAGGTCGATTATTCTGCGATAATCAATAGCACATTAAATCCAAATACCATAAGATGGCTTGATTTTGGGGGAATAAGGGGTTTACTTGGCTTTGTGCATTGATTGGGCGGGTTAAATTTGAAAAAATGCGCATTTTTAGCGTTAACTTGTTACCTATGGTTAAAGTTAAAGCTCTTAATATCTACCCTATAAAAAGCCTAGGAGGCATTTCAGTAACGGAGGCAATTGCCATGGCCGAAGGTTTCCAATACGATCGCAGGTGGATGCTGGTGGATGAGAAAGGGCAGTTTTTGACTCAGAGGTCCAATAGTGCTTTGGCTAAATTCAGATGCCAATTATCAGATAATGAATTAGTTGTAAAATTTGAGGATTCTGATCTGCTTATTCCAATAGACCAAGATGGTGTAAAGACGAAAAAAGTCCAGGTCTGGTCCAGTAAATTAAAAGCTAATGAAGTGGATCCCCTTTTTTCTGAATGGTTTTCTGAGCATTTGCAGCAACCGTGCACTCTGGTGAAGATGACAAAGGTATCTAAAAGATCCAAGCGCTTGTCTGTTGCGCCGTTCAAGACGGCTTTGAGTTTTGCTGATGGCTATCCCTATCTCATACTCGGAACAGCCAGTATGGATAAACTCAACAGCCTGTCTCCAGAAATCATACCCATAAATCGTTTCCGTTCCAATATCGAATTAGAAACCACAGGTGCTCATGAGGAGGATCAATATGGTGAGTTCATGCTAGGTGCTGCAAAGATGAAAGTCATCAAGCCTTGTGCTCGCTGCGAAGTCATCACCATCAATCAGAAGACAGGAGAAAAAGGAAAAGAGCCTCTCAAGATTCTAGCCAAGTATAGAAGGAAAATGAATAAAATCTACTTCGGTGCCAATGTCATCTTGCAAGAAGAAGGGCTGGTGAGAGTGGGGGATGAGCTGGTCGTCAAAGGGTCGTGATATTTTTGTTATTTCTATCGGGATGGTAATGGAGAAGTGGAATTTTCTTTCATTATGGCGATAGAAGGCAAAGCAGTTAATAGGTTTTTTAATTTAAAAACCCCATTTTATCATGAGCGAACCATAGCGAAGTCGAAAGATCTCCGTTCTAGTTATTACCATAAAATCATTTGAGAAAAATGAAGATTAAACTTACCCTAACCTTAACCCTAGCCCTAACCCTGCTCTGTAAAATTCTAGTATCTCAAGATTTGATAGATTCCACAATCATGGTTGCCCACTTCCACCTAGACTATGCCGTTAACGACTATGTACTGACTGAGAATCAAGAATCACAACTGGATAGTTTTTGTAAAAACATCAATCTTGCAGTAGGACAATTCGAATTGAATGGCTATGCAGATAATCAAGGTTCAGATCAATACAACTTCGAATTATCGCAGAAAAGAAATGCAGAGGTAAGGAATTTCCTGGCAAACCAGAATATCATTCCTGAGAGAATCATCACAAAACAGTCACGGCGAAAAAAACATAGCTCATAATGAATCCTCAGAAGAAGTAAGGAAACAAAATAGAAGAGTCACGATAAATATTACTCAGCCGCAACAGTTCAAAGTGTTCCGAGGGTATCTTACCTCAGAAGACTCGTTGACAAGAACCAAGGGAGAAGTATCACTTTATGTGGGCATTTAAAAGAAACCTTAATTATAGTGACCTTATTATATCCCTTTAATAGTCTGTTCACCCCTTTTTAGCATTGCCAATAAAGCACAGACCTACTAATCTAGACTACCACATTTGAAAGCACCTCGAATTAATATTTCCGCCTCAGCCGGATGGAGCAAACAGCTCCAAATAAGTGGATCGCGCATACACGAGGGTAGGCTTGCTTGCAGACCGTTTGTTCATCACTCAAAATCATATAGGGTGATATCAAATCCTATATCCGTATTCCCTGGAATGGATCCTGCACCTTGAGATCCATAAGCCAATCTAGAAGGTATGAACAAGGTAATACTACCACCTTTGCCTATCAACCGTATGCCTTCTTGCCACCCTTGGATTAGATTCCCCAGTGGGAAAGTAACATCATTTCCTTGATCAAAATTATCGCCATCTAAAAAGTAGCCAGTATAATCAATGTTAATGTCAGAACTCAGTACTGGTTTTTCACTGCCGCCAGGTTCAAGTATGATGTAATGAAGTCCTGAATCAGTGACTTCTGTTTCTATGTTATTGGCAGCTATATATTCTGCTATGGTTAAATGCGGGTTATCATCACCGCAAGCACATAAGAATATTACTATAAGTAGCGAAAAGTATTTCATGGTTGTACTAAATTAGACCACTAATTTACAGCTATTAACGATAATTTGAATACGGTCTTTTGCTGATTAATTTTTCAGAATCCATATGGCGATGTCAATACTAGTTCTTAAGCCAGCCAGCTATGCTCATTGTGTTTCTGGTCGTGAAGGGCTACACTTCGTGCTCCAGCTAAGAGCTTCTGAAAAATACGATTCTGCCATCCTGTGGTGAAATGCCTTATTGGCTTAGTGAGCTGCACTAATTTTTCGCGTAAGTCGACTATCGTGCTCCGTGTAAATAAGTCACTACTAATTCCATACTGATTAACTATAAATCCCTGTATGAGTAATTCGAACTGGTCTTTCTTTTGTTTCTTTTGTTGTTTTGCATTTATGCATTCGGCTTGGTAACCTCTATTGAAACTTTTGTTAATCCTACTTCGAGTCACCTATGTACTCTTCATAGTCCAGGATGCTTTGTTTTATTATTTCCTTTGCTGTAGCTGCATTCTGGAATTCTTCAATGACGACTTTCTTCTTTTCTAGTTTTTTATAGTCTTCAAAGAAATTTTTAAGTTCTCTAAAAAAATGTTTTGGTAATTCTGAGATGTCATTTATGTGACTTACACTCATGTCATGTTCAGCAACAGCAATAATTTTGTCATCAAGTTCATCATTGTCAATCATTCTCATGACCCCAATGACTTTAGCAGAAACTATGCACATGGGTACAATACTGATCTGAGAAAGAATCACAATGTCTAATGGATCGTTGTCATCACAATAAGTTCTGGGAATGAAGCCATAATTGGCAGGATAGTACATTGAGGAATAAATGACTCTATCCATGACTAAAAGCCCTGATTCCTTGTCTAGTTCATACTTGGCCCTGGTGTTTTTAGGAATTTCAATGATTCCATTGACAATGTCAGGTGCTTTTTCACCAATATTTACTTTATGCCAAGGGTTGTTCTTATCTAATCTCATTTTATCTTCTATTGTAGCTAAATAGCTGCAAATGTACCCTAGTTTTTCAATTACCATACTGCCTCACCAGCCCGCAGCCTGCCCATCTTTTCTACTCTCTGAAGCCCCACGGTAGACGCCATTCTCATCATCCCACATAATAGCCTGATACCCACCATAACCGCCTCTTGCAAACCCTACCTTGTGCCTTCTATCCATCAGACCTCTGATGGTCTCATAGGATATGCCAGACTCACACCTGATCTGTCCAGTGCCTGTCTCATATTGACCAGTAGGCGAAGAGCCTCCTGAGTGATCGAAGCGCGGTGCATCCCCCGCCTCTTGCAGATTCATACCGAAGTCGACTAGATTCATCACAATCTGTGCATGCCCTTGCGGCTGAAAGTCGCCACCCATCACACCGAAACTGACATAGGGTTTTCCACCCTTCGTGATGAAGGCAGGAATGATGGTATGGAAGGGGCGCTTGCCTGGTTCATAAGTATTGGCTTGGCCTTTCTCCAGACTGAATAGTTCTCCTCTATCTTGCAACATGAAACCCAAGCCTGGCGGCACCATCGCAGAACCCATCCCGCGGTAATTACTTTGGATGAGGGAGATCATATTGCCGTCCTTGTCTGCAACTGTCATGTAGATGGTTTCTCCGGCGCTTATTTCTCCTGCAGTATAAGTACCTGCTCTTTCATTGATTAATTTTTGTCTTTCTGCTGCGTAGCTATCCGATATTAATTTTTCCACTGGTACCTTGGCAAAAGTCATATCCGCATAATACTTAGCGCGATCTTCGAAGACAAGTTTTTTAGCTTCGGTAAATAAATGCAGATGCTCTGCACTCCCAAATTCTATTTGAGAAAAATCATAAAGTTCCAAAATCTGTAATAATTGTAGAGCGGCTATGCCTTGCCCGTTAGGTGGTAATTCCCAGACGTCATATCCTCGGTAATTGACAGAGACTGGATCTACCCATTCAGAGCGATGAGCTGAAAGATCAGCTTGAGATAAGAATCCACCCTGCGCTTTTATGAAGCGAGCAATTGTTTCTGCAATCTCACCTTTGTAGAATACATCTCGACCACCTTTGACTAATTTTTTATAGGTCTCGGCCAGAAATGGATTTTTATATATTTCGCCCTCCCCCTTTATTTTACCATCATTCTGATCGATATAAGTTTCTTTGATATTGGGGTAACCCAGTTTCTGATAATATGGAATCGATCTGGACATGTACCACGCGATGAGCTGCGTCAGTGGGAAGCCGACTTCTGCGTAACTGATTGCCGGTGCTAAAATCTTTTCCATGGGCAAGCTTCCGAATTTTCCATGTAACTCATACCAGCCATCCACAGTGCCAGGGACACTGACGGGAAGGGGACCGAGTGCAGGAATTTTCTCCATACCTTCTTTTTTGAAATAATCCAGTGTAAGAGACTGTGGAGATCTGCCACTGGCATTGAGTCCATGTAACTTCTTGGATTTTGCATCCCAGATAATTGCAAATAGATCGCCGCCTATCCCACAACCGGTTGGTTCCATGAGGCCCAAGGCTGCATTGACGGCAATGGCTGCATCTATGGCATTGCCTCCTTGTTTCAATATGTCAAGGCCTATCTGCGTTGCCAGGGGATGACTGGTGGCCACCATGCCATTCTGGGCGATGACTTCAGATCTGGTTGCAAAGGGTGCACCAGTGACTCTGTCTTGCGCTAAGAGATTCGTGGTAATTAGGCTCAGTCCCAATAACAGACCAGTGAGGAGATTAAATTGTAGCTTATTCATATTTTATATTGTCTCATTATTATTTAATCCATAGGCTATCCGAGCACTATGGATCTGTTCTTCTTCTGTGGTATCTGGGAACAGTACATATCTCGGTGCCAGTATGGGCTTGGCATGTGTAACAGTAATTGTAGTAATGGAGCTAAAGGGATACTTGCCTCCTGTCATTTTGAGAAGTTTCTTTTCCATTTGAGAAAATACTGAGTCTTTTTTGTTGATGGTTTTCGTCTTACCTTTTAGTTGAAAACCTTTTTGAATGAGTATTTCAATAAAACCCAGGCAAACTAGTTCGTTGGATTTAATATTTCTGACGGTTTGAGGGGAAGCAATATTGTCAATAATGACCGTATCACTCTGGTAGTGTTTGAAAATTTCTTTGGGAGAGACATTGGGTTGATCATCACAGGTGGTTGCTAACCAGCGAAGGACGCTTCTGTCAAGATATGTCAGGATGTCATCAGTTAGAATCATAATAGATTTTATAGAATTATGCAATCAGCTTTTCTCGGCGAAAGCCTTGAATTGGTCCATCCACTTCTGAGTTTGCTTCTTGAAAATACTGGGCATAAGGAAGGCCATCGTTTTCATGATAAAGCCATTCATCTCGAGATATTCCAGCTCTGACCGCCATCTGGTACTTTCTGGACCTAGAACATCAAAGTAATTGTGCATCGTGTTCTTACCGAAATCCCCTTCATAAGTACCGTGAAATTCTTCGGGTGGATTTCTTTTGGTCACAGTCTCCAGCATATCCATTTTTTTACCTCTTATATCGTACCTGATGGTGCTCTGAGCACCTGCTTTTCCTGGTGTGCCTGAGCTATGCTTGAGCGATATGAATCCATCTTGCCAATGTTGCAGATTATCTGGATTATCAAATAAATGGACGACGTCATCACGATTCTTGGCGATGACTACGGAGCAAGTAAATTTCATAATGCTGTGTTTTTGGGTCTAAATTTGCTTTATAGCCCTCTTATACGGTACTTTACTGCGATTTTCACGTCACAATGACTATACACTAATCTAAAATATTCAATAAGAATGGCAACTAACTTATTAGAGTCCCTAAAATCAACGGTAGGGATGGATCTGGCTGAGCATTCAGCGACTTTTTTCAATGAAGAACCGTCTAATACTCGATCTGCCGTAAATGGCACTTTCGGAGCATTATTGGCAGGTATGATACAACGTGTCTCTTATGACAAAGGGGCCAAAGACCTCCATAAGATATTAATGAAGGAAGATGTGAGAGAGTATGACATAGAAGACATATTCACAAGAAGCCCACAGACGGTTAATGGTATGGTCAATAGAGGTACACATTTTCTACCGAGTATCTATCCTGGTAGACAGAGAGAGGCTACTAATGTCATAGCTGAGGATTCTAAGATCAAAAAATTGACTTCTTCCAAAATGATGAAAGTCTGTTCTCCACTCATGTTGAATAGCTTGGCCAAGCACGTACAAGAGAATAAGCTGGATGTCAATGGGTTGAAAAGTTACCTCAATGGGATGAAAGGTGATGTCAAATCATCGGTACCTTCCAAGTTCTTTGATGAGGCAGAGTTGTCCGCTTTTGGATGGACCAGAAAAGCCATCGTCAAGGAAGAGCCAAAGCCAAAGAAGGTAAAGGCGCCCAAGGTCAAGAAGGTCAAAGAGGTCGTCGTAGAGCCAGTAGTGGAGCAGCCTGTCGAGGATGTCGGGAGGGCAGCAACAGGAGGAATGAGCTTATTGAAATGGCTATTGCCTTTATTGCTGATAATAGGACTGTTGTGGTTTCTAGTGGGAAGAGGATGTAGTGGTGTGGCAACCAAGCCTACAGCGGCTTACGTACCTCCTGCAAAGGTGGAGGCGATAGAGAATGTAACTCAATCAGTCGCTGCACCAGTCAAGAATTTATTCGGTTCTGTAAATGAAGCGGCTAAGTCGGCATTGAGTAGCATCAGTTTTGCTGCTGGATCTGCTGGAGATCAGATGATTAAATTCATCGATGGGGGAGCTACTGGAGATGCGAGATTCAGATTCAAGAATTTGAACTTTGCCTCGGGCTCGGCCAATATTGATGGTTCCACTGGTGTGGAGGTGGATAATATGGCTGCTGTATTAAAAGCTTATGATGATGTGAAAGTCACGATAGAGGGCTTTACGGATAGTAAAGGAAATCCTCAATCCAATCAGACGCTGTCCCAACAGAGAGCAGATGCAGTCAAGAACAGACTGGTAGCTGCAGGTATTTCTGGTGACAGATTAATGACCAAGGGATTCGGTGCAGCTGACCCCATAGCGGATAACGAAACGGCTGAGGGTAGAGCTCAGAACAGAAGAATAGAGGTTGTTGTAGCCAAGTAAGGCCGATAACTTTCAGACTAATCATAAAAGCAAAAGCAGATCATCTTTTAGATGGTCTGCTTTTTTTATATATTTAAACAGTTGAATTCTACAGACTATCGATATTATTTGATCATATAACAACTTTTTAGTCATGGCAAAAAAGAAGAAAACTGAAAAAGTCTTAGTCAAAGTTCTTAAGAATGAGGCCTGGAAAAAAGTAAAAACTAATGGTAATACCAAGAAGATGAATTACCACGTCTCCTCCTCAGGTAGAATCAAAAGTGTAGACAAAAACACTAAAAATGAACATCTCATCAAAGGCACTTACACCAAAGGCGGCTATCATCAATTCAATATCAAACTGGAAGATGAAGCACGACAAACCTTCTATGTTCACAGAGAAGTCGCCAAGTTGTTTCTGGGTAAAAAGAAAAAGGGACAAGAATTTGTCTGTCATAAAGACGGCAAGAAGAATAACAATAAACTAAAAAATCTGATGTGGGCCACTAGAGAAGAGTGGTCTGCACTACACAAGAAACTCGGCACCTATGCTAATAGGGAATACTCAGGCACCTACAATTCCAAGCTCACTGAAGCCAAAGTCCGAGCCATCAAGAAGAGCCTGAAGGCCGGTAGAAAAACCAAGACTGCCATCGCTAATAAGTATGACATATCCATTACTCAAGTGAATAGGATAGCCTCAGGAGAGAACTGGGGGCGGGTGAAGATATAGGGGTGTTCTTTAATTAGCCTTAACGATTTCTCTACCTATTTGTTATGAAATTATATCACATTCTACTCTTTTTGTTAATGTCTTTATTGGTTTCTGCACAAAAAGAGGACCACCAATGGATATTCAATGAAACATACCTTGATGATGTGACTGACTTTCCAGATTTGGGTGCTAGCATCTTGGACTTTAATATTTTGCCACCACGTGCATATAGAGAGACTGCTATTACCTTAGATATGGATGGAACTCAAGCAATCTATTGTGGACCTGATGGAATCTTGGAGATGTACACAAATGGGCAAAGTATTCATGGGAGACATCATGAACCCTTAGTCAATGGTGACAGTATTAATTATACCCCACAATGGGACTGGCTAACTTGGGAGAACGAACACGGAGAAATCAAACCCTCAGGATTCAGAATAGCCCGAGGCGCCAGCATTATACCTATTCCTGAGACTCAAGACGATTACCTTCTGTTATATGAAAATTACGAGAGACGCGATAGTAATGATAGACGTGATGAACTTTGGTCTGGAAGAGTAACTAGAAATGATGACGGAGTATTGGAAGTCATGTATAAGGACAGCACTGTCATGGATCGTATGTTTGCTAGAGGTAAACTGACAGCTTGCAAGCATGGGAATGGTCGAGATTGGTGGTTTCACGTATTCGATGCAGATACGGTCTATACTTACATAGTAGATCCTTCAGGTTTACATCTTTCTCATACACAAGTATTGCCAGTGACTCTTGATCAGTCTTTAGGCCAGGCAAAATACAGTCCAGATGGATCTAAATTTGCTCTTTACAGCGTTTTTGTAAGAAATAATAGAAATTGGTCAGAGTTGTTCATGGCAGATTTTGATCGATGTAGTGGATACTTCACTAACATTCAATATGAAGCTTCTGATGCTGAAGCCGACGAACTCGGCCGACTCGGTAATGGAATGGAATTCTCATCAAATGGTGAATTTCTATACACAAATACAAGTTCTACAATTTTTCAATACAATGTAAAAGACGACAATTTATTTCAATCTAGAGTAATCATTGCTGAACGGGGCCAGGAACAATGTGAACTATTCAGCAACAGAACTATTTTCTTTGGACAAATGCAGCTTGGTCCTGATAAAAAAATATACGTAGGCCAAGGAGTTCAGTGCTCACATATTCATGTCATTAATAGCCCGAACACCAGAGGTCCAGAATGTGATTTTCAATTGAATGGTGTTCCTATACCGACTTATCATTGGACTACAATTCCTAATGTCAACACTTATAGGCTTGGTCCATTGGATGGAAGCTCGTGTGATACTTTAGGGCTGGAGAACAACCCCGTTTCACGATTTTGGTATGAGCAAGATAGCTTAGACTTTCTCAGTGTACAATTCTGGGATGTGTCGTATTTCAGGCCAGAGGAATGGCTTTGGGATTTTGGGGATGGTAATGTTTCCTCTGAGCAACAGCCGACCCATAGTTATGCTGAGAATGGGGTGTATGAGGTATGCCTGACTGTCAGCAACGAGAATAGTAGTGATACTTCTTGTAAAACTTTATTTTTAGGCACTTCGAGTACGGAAGAATTTTCGCAGCCAGATTTTTCACTTTATCCTAATCCCACAGATGGGCTTACCCGCCTTATGCTCCAAGGTTATCTGCCACGAGAAGGTGTACTCCGACTCTATGATTTACAAGGAAAACTGGTCTTGTCGCAAGCAGTGCGGACTGGCGCTAGTGTATTAGATCTTTCTAGTTTGGATATAGGAACTTATGTATATGAATTGCAAGATGGCAAGAATTTACTGAAGAGTGGGAAGGTGGTAAGGATATGACTGACTGGTCTGACTTAAGTCAGATCTAATTGCTTATCCCAAGCCTGTAGTGGATAAGCTCACTCTAGAATTGCCAGATGGTGAGAAAGGGCGGTTGTATGTATTCGATTCAGCAGGACAATTGTTGTGGCAGAGTAAAGAGACTTATATAGGATCAGAAGTGCAACTGGATATGTCTGGGTATGCGACAGGGACTTATAGTGTGGAATTTGTGCCAGAGGAGAATAAAGAGCGACGAGTGTGGACGTCGTGGGTGGTGAAGGTGGATTAGAGATTTTTGGAGATTAATATGAAACTAAGATTCAAGACGGAATCTTGAATTTAAAAAAGCGACGTAGGCGGCAACTCGCAATTGCTAAGCTACAGCCTACGCCAAACAGGTCGACAACTGGATCAAAGAGCACGAGGACAGAGCAGGTAATTGTCTGTAGTCCCTAATCCAAGTCATGGTCAGGTCACAGTGAACATACCTGATTATATACTTGCATCCAGTCTCATTATTACTGACCTTGTAGGAACTAGTTACTATGAAGCAAGTGATTTATCCTCATCCATTCAAATAGAACTGGATGGGTCTGGAATCTATCTTGTTCAAGTAAAATATAAAGATGGGACATATGCAATTGAAAAATTTATTGTCATTGAGTAAAATATTTGCAGCACTAATCTTGTTGAGCATCGGCAATTGTGCCGATGCTCAATCTAGTAAAGCAGACTATGTCTGGTTGAGTGGATATAATTCGGTAGGTCTTGAAGACGGCAATGATAATTTCTATTTCGATTTTAAAAAAGGATCAACTCCTAAAGGTCTGAAAGGAATTATACCGTTATCATTCGCTGGCAGCAATGCTTCTATCTGTGATGATAATGGAAATTTGTTGTTATACACCAATGGCTGTCATATCGCAGATTCCACACATACGATAATAGAAAATGGAAGTGGAATCAATGAAGGTATCTGGATAGAAATGATAAAGGATACTTGTGATGATTATCCTGGTAGTCAAGATATTTTAATCCTAGAATACCCGACAGACACGTATAATATAATACACAAAAAAATTGAAATAGAAGATGAATTTTTTCTAAGGAAGTTATTTATATACCAAAGTAGAGGAGATTGGCACAGAAGAAAAAATGATAGTTACTCAGAAGAATTTTAATATTAGTGATTCTCTGAATTTTCTGGCTAGTTATTTAACTGCTATTACGAAAGAAAATGGACAGGGATGGTGGATCATACAGCCATTAAGTTTGAAATCGGAAATTGCAATATTCTCTCTAGGTGATAGTGGTCTGGAACTATCATCCATACATAGAATACCATTGACTTTCTCAATTAATTCTGAAGCATCTGGTTCAGCTAAATTTTCTCCAAATGGAAATCACTTGGCAATATTTAATCCTTATGATGAATTGTTGTTGATGGATTTCGATAGGAACACAGGTCTCTTATCGAACCCACAACAGCTCAGTTTAACAAATACACCAAGCAGTATGATTAGCGGAGGTTCTACTGAATGGTCATCACATTCGAGATTTTTATATGTCTGTGCATTTGAAGATTTGTGGCAAGTGGACACCTGGGAAAATGATCTAGCAGATGGAGTAATACATATAGACTCATACAACGGTACTCAAAATCCTTTTACTACAAGATTCTTCAGAATGGCACTTGCACCGGATTGTCGTATCTATATGAATAGTTTTAATGGCTCTTACAGCTATCACGTCATCAATAAGCCGAATGAAAAAGGTAAAGACTGTGACTTCGTCCAGCAAGGTGTTCAGTTGCCATACGCTTCCAGTAATGGCACGTTGCCTAACTTCCCGCGCTACCGTGTAGATGAGGAGGACAAGTGTGATCCTACTATTACCTCCATCTTTGGAGAAGACATCTTCTGGCGTAGAGATCTGGTTGCTTATCCTAATCCAGTGGTAGACCAGCTTAATGTAGAATTGCCAGATGGTGAGAAAGGGCGGTTATATGTATTCGATTCAGCAGGACAATTGTTGTGGCAGAGTAAAGAGACTTATCTAGGATCAGAAGTGCAACTGGATATGTCTGGGTATGCGACAGGGACTTATAGTGTGGAGTTTGTGCCAGAGGAGAATAAAGAGCGGCGGTTGTGGACGTCGTGGGTGGTGAAGGTGGATTAGGATTTAAGGATTTGGAGATTAATATGATTCTCACTCGGAAGTAAATTAAGAATGAGAATTTAATCTTAATAATCCTTTAATCTTGTAATCCTGATTCTGCATTTTCTGGAAGGAACCGAAACAACAGTTTCGGCTTAGATAGGTTTTTTTTCTTCGAATCCGCCGTATATCATAAATATGATGGCTAGATTCATTACTCTAGACACGTGTTGCATTAACAAAATTAAACACGTATTTTTGAAAGAAAGGACTTATTATGAACACAAAGTTGACCTTGACGATAGAAAAAGAAGTAATTAAAGAGGCTAAAGAATATGCAAAAGAGAAAGGTCAAAGTCTTTCGGACTTAGTCGAGAATTACTTTAAGCTTTTAACAAAAGATGAACGTAAAATAGCTGCTAAGCAATTGTCTCCCAGAATTAAAAGGCTGAGGGGAATATTAAAGGCGGACAAAAATTATGATTATAAAGAGACCTTAGAAAAAGAACTAAGCAAGAAGTATGAAGCGTAAAGTTTTTGTAGATTCTGATGTAGTGATAGACTTCTTTACTGATCGTGAGCCTTTTGCAAATCCAGCTAGTAGAGTCTTTGAGCTAAATGAATTGGGCCATATTCAAATCTATATTTCAGCGGTTAGCTTGAATAATATTTACTACATAGTCCGTAAACAATTAGGTCATAAAAAGACAATTCCAATTATTGAAGAACTAGTTGAAATAGCGGAAATAGTTGGTACAAATAAAAAGGAAATAGTTCAAGCTCTTAAGAACGACTTTAAGGACTTTGAGGACTCCATACAATATTCATCTGCTCTTACGATTAAAGGACTGGAAGCAATAATTGCTAGAAACACCAAACACTTTGTAAATTCATCTATTGCAGTATTTACCTCAGAGAACTATTTAAAAACGATGAGTGACAGGAGTTAGGGCAGCAGTCCATATTTCAATCTATGCATAGACTTTAGCGACGGACTATTTTGATTTTTAGTAAATACTTCATAAGGATTAACTACTCCACCTCCAGCACCTCCTTCCCATCCCCTGCTTCCACAGCCATCATAGGATAATTCTCAGTTGCAAACTGGCACCACTTACATTTCTGATCTGTACAGGTAGTGTCAAACTTGTAAGACTTTATGGCTTCAAAAGTTTCTACTATTTGAGTGCCTACCGTCTGTATATCTTCTGACGTGATGAGCACTTCCTTGGTAACAAATTTCTTGGAATATTGATCTGGTTCCAGGTATTGAACTTTTCCGGCGACCATGTTCCAGTTGTGCTTCTTGTCGCTGTCCAGCAATAATTTATAGAATACCAGTTGTCTCCAGTAGTCACCACCGATGTCTTCTGGCTTGTCGCTTTTTCTTTTGATTTTTTCAGGTTTCTGCTTGCCGGTCTTGTAATCCACCACATTGACATGGTCCTTGTGGATTTCTACTTTATCCAGCACCCCTTTCAGAGGGATGCCTTTGTACTGAGCATTATTGATCGGTGTTTCTATGCCGTAATTAGGCACTTGTAGCCAAGCTTCCAGTTGTTCCTTGTGGAGATCCTTCAGGATGATCTTGCCATAATCCAGATAGTTCTCGAATTCTTCATCTGTGAAGTGAGAGCGATAGCCTTTTAGTTTTTCTTCATAAAGAAACTCAAGCTTTGAAGCGGATTGATGTTCGGGGTCTCTTATCTTATTGAAGAAAGCTTGCAAGGTGTCGTGTATGGCACTACCGAATCCTGAGGAGGCATTTCTAGCGCCAGGTACACGGAGTATGGCCTCAAAGTAAAAGGTGATGGGGCACCTCAGGTATTTGTTGAGATGGGTGACAGATAGTTTGTAGCCCTTCATCCAGGCATCTATCAGATCTTTATCTATGAGTGGCAACTTCTGCTGCTTACGATGAAGCAGCTGATAATAGAACTGAGCGATGGTGTCTTCCTCTACGGCTACGCTGTCTTTGACATCTTCATCGTCTTGTCTTATTTCGGTAACGAACTTTGAGACGCTTAGGTCTTTGTCAGTTTCGTTTTTGTCGGAGTAGGTGATGAAGAGTTCTTTTTCTGCCCGCGTCATGGCCACATAGAAGAGCCTGCGCTCATCTTCATCATTGGTCTCGGTGTCTCCATTCAAAGTATCTGGAAAGGAGTACTGCCCCCAATTACCTTTTTTATTATCCCATATATTCTTAGTACAGCCTAACATATAGACTGTATGGAATTCCAAGCCTTTGGCAGAGTGTGCCGTTATGAGATTAACGCCATCTTCTGAGGAAATTATTTTGTTGATGGGAAGAGGGATTCTGTTTTCTTCCATCTTGACGATCATCGCCAGTAAGTTTTTAAGATCCAACTTTGGATTCTTAGCTGTCTCATTTTTAATGAGGTCAAAGAAAGTACTGATGACTTGCAAATTCCAGGCTCTGTTGGCCCCTGACATGATATGGTCCAGCACACCACCTTCATTGATCACTTGCTCAAAAGTATTCTGTAAAGTTTGCACAGAAGATTCTGTAATCCAAGTGTCCAGCATCGCAGAAACTATGAGGACAGCTTCAGGATTTTTTAAGTTGAGACTGCTTAGAATATCTTTATCAGCAATGACCTCTCGCCATTTGGTTGCTTCATTTTCTATTGCTCTTTTCTTGCAGTGCAGCGCGATCTTACCCAGGTCCAGAGAGTCTATTCCAAAGTACTGATAATGCAGTATCTCGAAAAGACGATGCTGGCCAGAGCCATACCTGTTATATTCTTCACTGAGATAACTTAGTATTTGTATCAGATTCTTTATGAGAGGTAGATCCAGAATATTCACCTTACGACGGATATTGATCGGGATGTTTTTCTTTTCTAGTACCGTGACCAGATCTGAGACTTGACTGTGATTCCGATAGATGACAGCAACCTTATTGAGAAGGGAAGGATTATTCAGATGGATGTCTTCCATTTGCTTGGCGATGTAAGCATATTCAGCAGAAATTTTATCAAAGCTTAGAATCTTAGGTCGGGTCTGATCTTTACTGTACTTACCTTTGGCGATCAGTTCTTTGGAGAGGTTTTCTATTTTGCTGATTAGTCTTTCTGTATTATTTTCTATCAGCGTCTTACTCTTGTCGAGTATGAGTTGATTGGATCTGTAGTTGTCTTTGAGGACGATGACGTGGGGATTGTGTTTGTCTTTGAAGTCAACGATGTTATCAAGGTTGGCACCTTGAAATTTATAGATGGCCTGATCATCGTCACCCACCACAAAAATATTGGCTTGATCTTCCCAGAACGATATCAACGCTTCGAGTAAGTCATATTGTGCTCCATTGGTATCTTGGAATTCATCTACGAGAAAGTACTGATAGCGCTCTTGGTAAGAAGATAAGAGATGATCATTTTTTTGAAATTCTTGAAGCACCCATAAGATCATGTCATTAAAATCGTAGCGTTCCTTGACGTCCATCATTTGTTTGAATTTATCAAACTCATTGGCTGCTAATTTCAGCTTGCCATACTTCTCTACATCGATGTCATAGAGGTCATCTCTGAAGTCACCCTTGGAAAACACTTCTTTGGTAACCTTATGCTTGGCTCTGTTGCTCTTGGCTAGGTATTCTCCTTTTTCTTTTTTTTCTTCCAGGAAAGTATCGACTCTATCATGAATATCTTGAGCGGTAAGATTGTCTTTCTTCATCAACTCAAAAAGATGCTTGAGCTTAGGTGCATCTGAGTATCGGCCGTATTTGTAACGCTTTAATTTATGGCCACTGGGAAAGCTGTCTATCAGTTCTCTGAATACATCTATGGATTCCAATTCTGTGATCGGCTCCAGTTTCCTGTAATCACCGAAGATGTCCATATTCTCTTGAATCACCTGATTGCAGAAACCATGGAAGGTCTGGATATGCACCTTATGCGCATCTGGCCCTATGAACTGCACGAGTCTGTTACGCATCGCAATGACGGCAGCATCGGTAAAGGTCAGGCAAAGGATATTGTGGGGGGCCACATCTTGCTCCATGAGGATCTTCCCTATTCTGATGGCGAGAATCTGTGTCTTGCCGGTACCGGGGCCAGCATTGACCAGTACGGGGCCTTCTATGCGGTCTACGGCTTCTCGCTGCTCAGCATTGAGGGCAGAGTAGGCTTTCCGGAAGCGTTGCTGGTAGCTGAGCTTGGGGCTTTTGATTACTTGGGATTTTGCAGGCGTGGGGCTGGCACTATCTTGCTGCGAAGGTGTTGAGGTAGTAGTTGTGGAGAAAAGGTCAGGTTGGTCTGGCATATCGATATAATTATTAAGCTCTTAGTATGTTAGACCCTAAAAGTAAAAAGCTCAATGCAGTCTGGCTGCATCCTAGTCATATGGATTCTCAGGCTTTTATCCACAAATAAGACTATCTGTTTTCATATTGTTAGATGAATCGAGAATACCACTGAAACAAGTTAGTTGATGAAATTGTCTCATTTAGCTTTCCTTAAGATTTTTTCTTCGCAAATAGGAAAAGCGAATCTTATTAACATTCTCTTTTTAAGATATTAGTTGTCGTTAATTCTGAGTTAACTGATTGATAATCAGTTAACTAATCTCTTTAATTGTTCGTCCTTGCAGAAATAGTCAGTCCACATCGGACTACTGGCCGCAGGGTCAGCTCACACTTTAAAACTGGAATTTATGAGAACCAGAAACTACTTTACCCTCTGCGCAATATTGCTGCTGTTCGGAACAGCCAGTGAAGCCCAACGGAGAGGATTGTCGCAGAACCAATACACTAGTACCTACTACAGTAATGATGTACGGTACAGCTCCTACAGTTACAATGATGACAGGTACGGTACTTATGAGGATTATGCTTATGTCTACGACCGCTATTATAACCGTATGAGTCGCGTCGATCGGAGATGTTTTAATGCGCTTATGGAAAGACTTGACAAGCGTAAGCGAAGAGCTTGGAGAGATGGACGCTTGAGTCGTTATGACAGAGACAGGATCAGAAGTGTGGAAATCGACATAGAAGATCTCATCGCCAAGTATGCTTATGACCGACGCAGACGTTCAAGAACTTATAGATCAGTTTGTAGATAGATAACTACTTTTTACAAATGGTTTTTGAGCGAGGGAGGCCTCGCTCTTTTTTACTGTTTAGAATATTTTTCCATTATTTGTCCCTTTAGAGCTTTCATTAATTTTCCTTGGAATCAGATGGAATCATAAAATTGTGCTTGATAAATGATCTGCACTTTTGCAATGCCCAAAAGTGACCAAAACTCTAGTTATTTGAAGGCTTACTTAAGTTCCAAAAAAACTATATGAGACGATGATAAATTCAGAATTATAAAGCCTACGATTTTCTTGCATATTCCGTCTCACTGATTTTCCGTAGTCAACGTTTTGGTACACTATTCTAATAAACTTATGGGTCGGCTCACAAACAACACTTGCCATCCGCAAATGCTCCCCCCGCTGTGAAAAATTTGTATCTCGTCATTAGGACAATGCTAAAAATAGTAGACACTGTTAACCGTAAAAGAACTGTTGTTATTTAAAGAACGACTCCCTATTGATTCCAAAGATACTGGACTACACTCGATATGAAAAAATGTCCAATTGATTCCTTCGTTAACTATCCACATTCACCACTGAACTAACCTTAACAAAAAGCAAAAATCAAAAATCAAAAATCTCAAAACCACTTCCATACCTCAAAATTCTTAATAATTACCAGTAACACTATAACTATCAAACCCCGATAGGCCCACTTATTAGCACCTTTCCACTTGGACATATTTCTAGAGGCCAGGTATCCACCTATGGCTTGCCCTACAGCTAGCGCTGCTCCGGCTTTCCACATGATCATACCATTGAGATGGAATATGACGACTATCACAACTGAGTAGATGGCAACAATGGCAATTTTCAAACCATTACCATAGATTAGATCATACTTGCTCATCATTACAACGATCAATAAAAATACGACCCCAAAACCAGCTTGTATGAAACCAGCATAGATCCCTATCAGAAAATAGAGAGGTACTGTCAGCCAAGGTGAAGTGATGGCTTTGTCCATATCTGGACTGATGAATTTTTTAGGGTTAAGTATGAGTACTATGAAAATGGGTATCAGCAGATATTTGAAGGCCTGTTTGAAGCCGTCAGCATCGAGCTGCGTAGCTAGGAATACGCCGACCATTGCCCCTAGGAATACTGTGAGTATGATCCACTTACCCTTTGCCAAATCTATCTTGCCATTCTTATAGAAAGTCAGAGCGCTCACAGAACTACTGGCAAGCACATTTACTCTATTGGTGGCATTGGCCAAGTGTCCAGGAATACCGAGCACATCCATATATATCGCCAAGGTTATAATAGAGCCAAATCCTGCCATGGCATTCAATATGCCAGCAAAGAATCCTCCTATAAGGGAGATTATGATTTCTGTTGTTCCCATGTGGTCGTCAGATAGCAAATAGATGCTAGGACGAAGAAAAGATAAAAACCTATACTGAAGGTTCTTTCCATTGGGTTTTCTGCCATACCTGCTAGCAGGATGATGAGAATCAAACTTGCCAGATAAGCATCCATTCTTCGCCGAAAATGAAGAACTGGTCCCAATATCGCAACCATATAAGCTATAAGACCCATTATTCCTGTCGCCGCTAAGCAGAATAGATATTGATTGTGTGGGAAGTGATCGAGGTCCTTATTATGGAATTGTTGGTAAAATTGTTTGCAAGCTGCTTTTAGATCGCCTATTCCTATGCCGAGTAAGGGTTGCTCCTTGAATATTTCCCAACCCGCTTTGAGAGAATAGATCCTTTCGGAGTCAGAGTAGGTGAGCCCTTTGTCTTGACGGTATTGCTTAAAATCCCATTGCACATAGTCCATCTTTTTTTTAAGACTTGGTATGAAATTAATACTCAGTAAAGGGATGATGAAGAAAGCGGCTAAGAGTCCAGCGATGATACCATACTTTTTCTTTCTCAGAAAATGCATCCCCAGTAATAAGATGGCACTCAGGTAGAATACCACCAGGCCACTCCTTACGGTCAATATGTGTAAGAAGATGATGAGGAAAATGGCGAGTAATAAAAAAGTGCTTTGGGTGCCGAGGGCGATAACTTTTTTGGGTTCTAGATAGATGAACAGACTCACGAGGGCAGCATAGGCAACATAGAGACTGAATTCAGTGTGATCTACTGGTGTGGCTATGGCACTGCCACGGCCGATGGCAGCATTCACACTCTCAAAATTCATCAAATAATTAGCCAGTACCCCTAGAGAAACTAAGCTCACAATGATGGTAAATCCAGCCAAATAGGTCCGATATCGCTTACTGAAATGTATTCTCAAGGTGTAGAACACCATTGGTAAAACCAGAAAAGGCAACTTCTTGGATACGAAGGCACCCCACTCTGTGAGGTCAGTGCTATTGAGTCCTGATAACAGTGTTACAAGAAAAATCAACACAGGAAAGAGGAAAGAATTAAGGCTAGCGCTCTTTATGTGGGTCTCTTTATTTTTTATGACGTGAACAATGGCTGTCACTGTGAGTACCCCCATACCGATGGCCAGGATGGCTTTGGATGCTACCAGACCTATGAAGTAGATGACCACGGCAAAGTCCGTCAACCCAGTCAGGCTGATGGCTGTAGAGCGATTTTGAGTCAGTTCCAGGTCTTGCATCACGAGCGAAAATAGTCAATTGAGTAAAAACTAAAACGTAACTTTACAGCCTTAGAATATGTAGAAAAGCAGAACGTGGAAGCATTTAACAAAATATCCGAGTTGCTGGAGGAGATCAAAACGGCTCAGCCCACTGATGCTGCCTCCCTGGAAGCCTTCAGAATCCGTTTCCTAGGTACCAAGAATATCATCAAGCCCCTCTTCGGAGAGATGAAATCCGTCCCCAACGAAAAGAAAAAAGAATTCGGTCAAGCGATGAATGCGCTTAAGGTCGCTGCAGAGGAAAAATTCTCAGTGCTCAAAGACCTGCAAGAAGAATCAGCCAGTAAGCTAGCCCAGGCTGATATGGATCTGAGTCTGCCGCCCGCTCCGACACCACAAGGTTCCAGGCACCCCGTCAGCATCGTGATGAATAGGATGATAGATATCTTTGAGAAGATCGGCTTTGTTGTGGCGGAAGAAAGAGAAATAGAAGATGACTGGCATAATTTCACTGCAATGAATACGCCGGAGGATCACCCGGCCCGTGATATGCAGGACACTTTTTATCTCAAGGATTCTACAGAATATCTTCTTAGGACACATACCTCTTCTGTTCAGGCTAGAGTGATGACCACGCAGGAGCCACCCATCAGGATCATAGCACCGGGTAGAGTCTATAGAAATGAAACCATCTCTGCGAGATCCCATTGCCAATTTCATCAGATAGAAGGTCTATACATAGATGAGCAAGTATCGTTTGCAGACATGAAACAAACGTTACTTTATTTTGCAAGAGAGATGTATGGTCCAGATACTGATATCAGATTACGACCGAGTTATTTTCCATTCACAGAGCCTAGCGCAGAAATGGATGTATGGCTAGGCACTGATACGCCGACCACCAAGAAACTGACCAAAGGAACAGGCTGGCTAGAAGTTCTCGGCTGCGGGATGGTCGACCCTAATGTGCTCAAGAATTGTGGCATCGATACGGAAAAATATTCTGGCTACGCCTTCGGTATAGGCATAGAGAGAACAGCGATGCAGAACTACGGCATCAGCGACATCAGACTATTGTTTGAAAATGATGTCCGCTTTCTCAAGCAATTCAGTTCTGTCATCTGATAACATCATAAGTCATGAAGCCCTCCATACCTAAAGGCACTCGCGATTTTCTGCCAGCACAAGTCGCTAAGCGGAATTATATTTTTTCTGTAATCAAAAAAGCTTTTCAGACTTATGGCTATTTGCCCATAGAGACACCTGTCATGGAAAAGCTCTCTACCCTTACGGGCAAATATGGAGAAGAAGGTGACAAGTTACTTTTCAAAATATTAAACAACGGCGACTATCTCAAGAAAGCGGATCAGTCGGCCCTATCAGCAGGTGACTCATCCAAGTTGGTTGCTTCCATAGCGGATAGAGGACTTCGTTATGATCTAACCGTACCTTTTGCTCGGTTCGTGACGATGCATCAGAATGATATTACTTTTCCATTCAAACGGTATCAGATACAGCAAGTATGGAGAGCCGATCGGCCGCAGAAAGGGCGGTACAGAGAATTCTATCAATGTGATGCGGATGTGGTTGGCTCAGGCAGCCTTATGTACGAAGCGGAACTGATGCAACTTTTTGATACGGTGTATGATGAGCTGGGTATGGAGGTGACTATCAAGATCAATAACAGAAAAGTATTGTACGGACTTGCAGAAAGTCAAGGCATTGCAGACAAGTTCATGGAGATGACCATCTCCCTGGATAAACTGGATAAGATAGGCGCAGAAAAAGTTGTGGAAGAAATGGTGAAGCGTGGCATTGCTGAACCCAAAGCCAAAAAAATCTTGGAGCTGATGGAGGTGAAAGGCTTGTCAGAATTAGAGGGATACTTTCAGAATAGCGAGACAGGAATGAAAGGTATTGAGGAGCTTAGGACTTTTCATTCCTACATAGACAAGGCACCGACTCAGAACAAACTGGAATTTGACATATCACTGGCGAGAGGCTTGCATTATTATACGGGGTGCATTTTTGAGGTCGTGACAGATGAGGTGCAGATAGGCAGTATCGGTGGTGGTGGTCGTTATGATGATCTCACTGGCGTCTTCGGACTGAAAGGGGTTTCAGGTGTGGGTATTTCATTCGGGTTTGCAAGAATCTATGACGTGATGGAAGAGCTGAAGCTTTTTCCTGACGCTGTCACACAGACACTTGACGTGCTCATCCTTGCGATGGATGCAGAGGTGCATGAATCTGCTTTTGAGATTTTATCCAGCCTGCGCAGCAAAGGCATTAAGGCTGATCTCTATCCGAATGCCGCCAAGTTTAAAAAGCAAATGAAATATGCCAATGACCTCGGTGTGCCTCGAGTATTGATCATCGGATCTGAAGAGCAAGTCTCTGGTCTTTATTCGCTTAAGGATATGAATAGTGGAGAACAGCAAAAGTTGACTCTCGATAATCTCATAGAGCAATTGGCTACAGATCAGCAAGCAAATAAGCTCACATGAACAAGCTTAACTTGACTGACATACAAGAACGTCTGTGGGCGGGTACGATTACTGTATTGGAATTGTGTCAGGCATACTTGGCTAGAGCCAAAGAGATTTCAGATCATAATGCTTATGTCGAACTTTTTGAAACAGAGTTACTGGCTGCGGCCATACAGCTGGATAAGAAAATAAAAGAAGAACCAGAAAAACTCGGGCCACTTTTCGGTGCGGTAATATCCATCAAGGATAATCTCTGTTACAAGGATCATATAATTTCAGCAGGTTCTAGAATGCTGGTTAACTATGTTTCCCCCTACAGTGCCACAGCCGTAGAGCGCTTGCTGGCTGCTGATGCTTTGATCATCGGTCGGACAAATTGTGACGAATTTTCCATGGGATCCACTAGTGAGAGTTCTCATTATGGTCCTGTAAAAAATGCACTTGATCCGGACAAGGTGCCAGGCGGTTCTTCTGGAGGTGGTGCGGTTGCAGTCGCTTTGCACAGTTGCTTGCTTTCCGTAGGCAGTGATACAGGCGGATCTGTGCGGCAGCCGGGCGCCTTTAATGGTGTACTGGCCTACAAGCCTTCTTATGGGGCTATCTCAAGATGGGGCTTGCTTGCCTATGGATCCTCACTGGATACCATAGGACTGATGGGTCATTCCATTACGGATATGCAATCGGTGATGAAAGTTATCGGTGGTCCAGATGCTTATGACAGCACGGCTATTACGGAGGTCCTTAGTTATTCTGTTACACAGCCAAAAGTTACTCCAGATCAGACCAAAATCGCTTATAGCTCTAGTTTGTTGAACCACGAGCTTGTCTCTGATTCTGTACGCCAGTCAGTGCAATCTCATTTAACAGAATTGGTTACTCGTGGATATGAGGTGGTGGATGTAGATTTGGATTTTGCTGATTATCTGGTGCCGTGTTACTACATACTTGCCACAGCAGAAGCTTCCTCTAATCTCAGTCGTTATGATGGTATACGATATGGTCATCGATCCGAAGCGGCGGTTACTGATTATAAAACGCTGATGAAAAAAAGTCGGAGTGAGGGTTTTGGGCTAGAAGTGCAGAAGCGGATTATGATGGGCACTTATGTGCTCAGTGAGGGATACTATGATGCTTACTATGGTAAGGCACTGGAAGTGAGGGCCATGATCATTGATGAGATGGAAAAACTATTTGCAAAAGCTAATTTTCTGATGCTACCGACGACGACGGTGGAGCCTTGGAATTTGGGAGAGAATACGGAGGATCCGTTGGCGCATTATTTTTCAGATTTATTTACGGTTTTGGCGAATATCTGTGGGATGCCAGCAATTTCTTATCCGATAGAGAATGCTAGAGCGGGAGGCTTGCCTATCGGGATTCAATTAATGTCTGCTCGCAAGCGGGATGGAAACTTGCTGTCTGTGGTGAGGCATTTGGTTGAGTTGACTGACAATAATATCTAGTACACAGTATTAACCCAGTACAGGTCATCTAGCTAAACAAAAAAAACAGAAATTCTTTCTGCAGATCTCAGCTTTTTATTGTGCTTAGATAAGATCATATTTATTGAATCAACAACTTTTTAACAAATTTTTTTCCATCCATTATGATATAATCAGGTAGATTCCAGCTGGATAATTTTCAACATCTATTTCAGAAATCTGATTTTGCATTGATAATCGTTCAAACATTTTTTTCCATACATAGTCTTTATTGCAATGGTGTAATCATTAGTTATACCTTTATTAATAACAAAAAGATCAACCCATAGTTGGGTATGGATATACTAATAAATCATCTACTGTAATTATTCCATCGTTCGAGGACAAGGACTCAGTGCTGGATACATCCTGAGTAAAAATTAATTAACATCGATATCATTCATTCATTATTTCATTTGTGCGATCTGTGGTTTGAATGATGCTGATTTCTGTAACATTATCAGTACCAGGGTTATGGAAATGAATAAAATTAAGAGGCACATTTGAAGGTCGAGGCCTTTAAGATTTCTAAGCAAACTGCTCCTTTGATTTTGACTACTATATGTCTTTTTGGCATTTAGTCTGTCCTTTGGTCACCAAGACTGAAAATTAGTGCTTGCTCCGTATGGCGTTGAATTTAACTTCAGTTTCTTCGTAACAATTCAATGATAGGGTACGTTTCAGGTCTACCAAATTAGACTTAAGAGTTTTTTCGACGACTTCCATCAAGAAATCCCCATTAAGTTGAGCAGGTGTATTCAGATTCTATTGGTAAAGTGCACGACTTATCAAAGAGGCTGAATTGGCATGGTAATTGAAATTCAGTGTAATACGTATTGCAAATAGATGTAATGTGTGAAGATTGATATTTTCAATTATCGTAAGTACATTTGCGAACCCAAATTTATACATATAAAAAAATCCATATGTATAAAACAATAATATTGTGGGTTTTAGAAGTAAAACCGCAGAAAATATCGTTGAAGAAACTGATTAGTGCACTTTATGCAAATTATTATCCCTATGAACAAATTATTAGTTGTCATCTCCCCAATGGCAGCGCTTATCTTACTACTAGGTCTTGCCTTACCCAAACAGGGTCTGGGGCATACCACCTCAGCTGCAGAAGCAGTATATGAGACCCCGATACCAAAGTATACCACAGAGGATATCAAGCACCGTCTGGGTAATATGTCCAGCGTCTTGGATATGCGTTATACACCAGAAGTCGGTAAACGTATCAAGGAGTACACCACGACCTACAGGGTTGCAGGTGAAAGAATTCTAGGCAAAGTAGATTTGTATTTTCCTCTTTTCGAATCAGAAATCCGCTACAGGAACCTGCCTGAAGAATTGAAGTATGTGGCTGTTGTGGAATCTCATCTGAACCCATTTGCCATGTCAAAGTCTGGCGCTGCTGGATTATGGCAATTCATTCCCAGCACGGCGAGAAATCACGGTCTGGTTATCAATGATCACGTAGATGAAAGAAAGAATCCCATCAAGTCAACAAAAGCGGCCTTGGAATTCTTGTCTGAACTTTATGAAACCTTTGGAGATTGGACCTTGGCCATAGCTGCCTATAATTGTGGGCCAGGTGGTGTGAGAAAGGCTATGAGGCGCAGTGGAAAGAATGACTATTGGGGTCTAAGGCATCACTTGCCCAAGGAGACTCAAAAGTACGTTCCTAGAATAATTGCTGCGATATACCTGATGCAATACTATGATGAGCATAAGCTGGTGCCTACACCAGTGGATGACCACATCAAGTATACGATGACCATCAATGATGGCAAAGGACATAAGTTCAGCATCTTGGCGCAGAGATTGGGAATCAGCTATAATGATCTGAAGACCTTGAACAGTCAGTTCACGACGAATCACTTTCCGAAGAACGAAGGCCAAGTAGCGTTGGTCATTCCGATGGATAAGTATGAGATATATCTGGAGCAATATGATCCAGAAGCTTTCCGAGAGATACTTGCAGAAAGACGTGCAGACTCACTGGAGGAGGTCCTAAAAGCTCAGCGAGCTGTGGAGTTGCAAGAATTGGAACCCATAGCCAGAATAAGATACCAACGTATCCGCCATAAGCGGGTCAAGAAGATATACTATACCAAGTTTAGTTAAGTATAGTTTAGTTTTGAACAGAACACATTTGAGAAGGTCATGCTTATGGCCTTCTTTTTTTATGTCCTCAAATGAATATGCTGAGCTTCGAATTTTTTCCAGCTTTGGAAGGCGATGATGTGTTCATGTGTTCAGATATTTAAATCATTGGATCTCTGCCATTAATACTGTCATGGAAATTGTTAAAACTGATACAGTCGCTAAATGTTGGAATCCGTCAAAGTAGTTGCCTAGTGCAACTTTGCCAGTTCTAATTAACTTCAAAGCAAAACTTGCTAGACCAATTGCAATCGAACCTGAACTCAATAAAGGGCTGATGATTTCTAATTTCCCTGCTACACTGAATATCATCCCCATCACAAAGATTGCCAGGGCGGCCAGTTACCCATTCATCTGCATACTGAGATCAGACCTTTGACTGTTGAGTAAACTAGGTGGTTATGGAGCGACTTTGATAAGGATGATGTAAAGTCTTTTATTTCTAAAGCATCCACATCCTTTGAATTCACTTATTTGGAATACCAAAACGGCCATAATGTCACTTACTTTTAAATTTAGATGCCAACATGGCACATAAATTTAAGTTAGATGGATATTTTGGCATAATAAAGCGATTGGTCCAGCTATTGATTAGGTATGATTGTAAATCTGATTCAATAACTTAAAATATACAATCATGAATTTTATAAGATTTAACAGACCAGTACCCGCTAATCCTTTGACTTCAGCCTTGGATGAATTTTTCCACAAGGGCTTGTCAGAATTGTCAGGGAGTAACTTTTCATTCAATAAGCCTTCTGTCAATATAATAGAAGAAGACGATACCTTTCAGGTGCAACTCGCAGCACCCGGACTGAAGAAGGAGGATTTTGAGATCAAGATCGATAAAGATCAACTGATTGTCAAAGTCAGTCAGAAACAGGAGGTGGAAAAATCAGAGGGGGAAAAGGATGATGGACCTAAGTACAGAAGAAGAGAGTTCAATTATAATGCTTTCTCCAGATCTTTTCATCTGCCAGAAACAATCAACTCTGATGAAATAGCAGCAGCTTATGAGGATGGCGTCCTGAAGATCACCTTGCACAAGAAAGAGGAGGCCAAAGAGAAAGAGCCAAGGATGATTGCGATTAGCTAATTGTGAATTTGAATGAGTATAAAAAAAGGCAGTCGATCATCGACTGCCTTTTTACGTTGTGGTTGAGTTTTTATCTTCTAACCCATACTGAAGTGGAAGTCAGTTCTGTCGAACTGGTAAATCCATCTCCAGATTGATCTATGGTCTGATCTTGGGAGAAGGTCAATTGTCCATCGCTGTCGATTGCATAATTTGCTTCTGAAGGACCTGAAAAATCAGACATCATCACACCGTCTAGTTCCAACTCGAAAAAGCTTCCGCTGACCATAATCACACTGCCATCTACTGTGTAGTCGCCAGAACCAGAAACATTACTATAATTAGTAGAAGTTTCAGGAATTGAACCAACACTATTCTCACCTGTGGTGGTAATCGTGTAATTACCAGAGGTTGTGAAATTACCGCCATTCAAGTCAAGGTCATAATTCATATTGCTGCCATCCACTCTGAATGTGGTTGTAAAAGGTTCGGACCCTGCAACAGTGGTTGTTCCTATTATTGTTGCATTAAATGAAATAGCAGTCCACTCACCATCTATGTCTGCTGGTGTCGCTGAGTTGTTGTCGTCATCTCCGCAAGAAGCCAGAATAAAGATGGCGAAGCTGAAGAATAGAATTGACTTTAATTTTTTCACGATTGCTTTGTTTTTGATGAGGTTGCAATATATGAAAGAAATATATAATATGTATTCCTGCACTCACCTTGCAAAGACGTGTATATTGCAAGCGAAGTTTATGAAGAATTATTATTCACTTTTAGGTATTGACACCAGCGCTACTAAAGACGACGTTAAGAAAAATTATCGGCTCTTAGCCACTAAGTTTCATCCTGACAAGAATAGCGATCCAGCAGCCGCAACTAAGTTCATAGCCATTACCGAAGCCTATGATGTACTCAGCAATCGCAAAAGCAGAGCGCAATATGATCTGGCGCGATGGCAAGGTTTGAAACAAGCCAAAGAAGCTAGAGAAACTTTTGAGACTGTCGTGCCGCCTCGTGTGAGTCTGAGAACAAGGAGGAATGAGGAACAACGCATAAGAGGGATGGCCTATCAGAAGCTTAAAGGAGTTACTCAGAAAAAAATTCAATTGGTGGTAGAAAGTTCACGGATTGTCAGTCGTTATATCTTTCATATACTTGGACTTGCTTTATTCTTGGTCATTGGTTATTCAGTATTGGGAAATGTTCCTACTGCTTTGAATAACGGCCTGTCTGACAAAATAGGCATCTGCATTTACCTTATGATTATTGGAGGCTTGCTTTTTTTGATAATTAAAAGTGCCATCTTGAATTTTAAAAAAGACATAGAGGCTTTTTCGGTTTTTTACAAGTTGACTCAACTCAAAGCGACAAGCTATACTTTATTCATTTTGATTCTGAGTATAGTTGCTTTATGGATCCTGTCTCGTTGAAAGTGTAGCGAGCTGATTTTTTGAGGAGATAATTTGGCAGAGATTGTTGGCTTATTCCACAAGCTGCTTTATCTGTAAACGCAAGAGTAGGCTATCTTTTTTAAGATCAGAACTCACTACTTGTATGGAAGGTGACGTCTGGGTGATTATCTTCTGCCATCTTAAGCGTCCAGGCTGATTCTGCCAGGTATACCAACTTCTCATCTTTGTCTATGGCTAGATTTTTTCTTCTTCTTGCCTTTAATTCTTTGAGCACTTCTTTGTCATCGGTACTGACCCAGCAGGCTTTGTGCATGGATACAGGCTCATAAGTGCATTTGGCACCGTACTCGTGTTCCAGTCTATATTGAATGACATCGAATTGCAGCGCTCCTACTGTGCCGATGATTTTTCTGTTGGAATCCAACTTGGTGAAGACTTGTGCGACGCCTTCGTCCATAAGCTGATCAATACCTTTGTTGAGTTGTTTGCTCTTCATGGGGTCGGCATTATTGATGTATCGGAATTGCTCAGGTGAGAAAGATGGTATGCCTTTGAAAGTCAATATTTCTCCAGTCGTCAAGGCGTCACCTATTTTGAAATTACCAGAATCATATAATCCCACGATGTCACCAGGGTAGGCTGCATCTACAATATTTTTTTTGGCAGCCATGAACATGGTGGGGTTGGAGAATTTCATTTTTTTATCGTTACGGACATGATAGTAATTTGTATTCCGCTCAAAGGTGCCTGAGCAAATACGCATGAATGCTATCCTGTCTCGGTGCTTGGGATCCATATTAGCATGGATTTTAAAGACAAAACCGGTAAAGTTTTCTTCGTCAGGTTGGATGATTCTTTCTTCTGTTTCTCTAGCCAAAGGTTGGGGCGCAATGTCAACAAAACAATCCAGCATTTCCTTGACACCGAAGTTATTAATGGCACTACCGAAAAACACAGGATTCAATTTTCCTTGCTCATAGGCTTCTTGGTTCAGTGGTGGGTACACTTCTCTTATCGTGTTGATTTCTTCTCTCAGCTCCTTGGCTGCGGCCTCTCCTATCATGCTATCCAAGCTAGGATCATTGACATCAGAAAACTCAATTGTGTCTTCTTCAGTTTGCTTACCGTGAGCAGAAAATAATCTGATGTTGCCTTTGTAAATATTATAGACGCCTTGAAATCGCTGACCCATCCCGATAGGCCAGGTCAGTGGGCAGGCCTTCATACCCAGCTTGGTCTCGATGTCATCCAGCAGATCAAATCCATCCAAGCCCTCTCTGTCCATCTTATTGATAAAGACGATCATGGGTGTACTACGAGTTCTACAGACGCCTACGAGTTTTTCTGTCTGTGCCTCCACGCCTTTTGCGACATCTATGACAACAATGGCACTATCCACGGCAGTCAGCGTTCTGTAAGTGTCTTCTGCAAAGTCCTTGTGACCTGGTGTATCAAGAATATTGATTTTTTTATCCCTGTACTCAAAGGCCATTACAGAGGTCGCAACGGAGATCCCTCTCTGTCGTTCTATGTCCATGAAATCTGAGGTGGCGCTTTTCTTGATCTTATTGGATTTTACTGCTCCAGCTACTTGTATGGCACCACCGAATAACAGGAGTTTCTCAGTCAGGGTGGTCTTACCGGCATCTGGGTGGGATATGATCCCAAAGGTCTTTCTCTTTTCTATCTCTGCTTTTAAGCTCATCTCAGCTATGATTTTGGTCTGTAAAAGTATTAATACCTTGTGGATAACTGGTATTCAATTATTCACATATGAAGCAAGTACTGCTTTTACTTTTATTGCTGGTTCTGAGTGTGGTGCTCTACAGGTGGGGGAGAAGCCTGTATATGCCCGTAGTAAACAAGCTCAAGCCCAAATTGACAGTAAAGCAGGTGCACGATAACCTATCTGAAGTTGTCTGGAAGAGGTTGAGTCCTTCCTTGCAAAAAGCGGGTATGCGGAACTGGCCGAGAGAGCTTTGTTATGTTGCTTTCAAAGAGGAAAGGGTATTGGAAGTCTATGGTAGACTAAAAGAGACTGACCTATGGACATTCGTGAAGAGCTATTCTTTTACGGCCAGCAGCGGCGCGATAGGGCCCAAGCTCAAAGAAGGAGATCGGCAGATTCCTGAAGGCATATATGAAGTGGAGTACTTGAATCCTAATAGTAGTTTTTATCTATCTATGAAAATCAATTACCCTAATGCTTTTGATCGTGCTAAGGGTGAAGCCGATGGAAGGACCGATCTAGGTTCTGATATTTTTATTCACGGCAAAGCGGTCACAGTGGGTTGCATACCAGTAGGGGATAAGGCTATAGAAGAGTTATTCTTGCTGACAGCTCAGTTACCGAGTAAATCTCATAGGGTTATTATTGCACCGCACGATTTCAGACAGAAGCCCGAATATCCTGAAGTTCCTGATGTTGCTTGGTCCGATGAGGTCTATGATAAGTTGACCGAAGAACTAAAGTTGTACGCAAAATGATAAAATCGTTGATAGGATTTATTTTGATGACCTCTTCTGATGTTCTTAATAGACCCATAAGTTCAGTGCCAATATTTCCTCAGTGTATTGAAGACCGAATTTTGTCAAGTTATACTCTACGCGAGGCGGCACTTCAGGGTAGGCTTTGCGCTTGACGATCATTGCAGTATTAGTTTTTTGAGCGTGGAGGATAGCATTCAAGCCCCTTTAATAACGGCTTTGCAATCAATAAGCTATTATTGAGATTTAAATTTGGACTAGTATTCGCAAGAGTGGATGGAATTGAAAATGGGGATAGGGTTTTTTCAGAAAAGCAATAGCGAAATACGTATCACCACATCCTCTTATGGGCAAGACTCATTTCGCAAGATGGTATATTGAAAAGTCTGGCATACAGAGCATCACCTTAACCTAATGAATCAGTATAACGGTGTCTAAGTGGCGCCTTAGGTAATGATCTGAATTGGATTAAGAGAGGACCCATATCGTGCTTTTGCATAATAGAACTGCCTTATGGAAGTTGTGATTGTCGTAACTTTGTGTAGATGGATTGGAAATCTGCCCTTCTTGGATTTAAGTCGTATTTGATATTGGAAAGAGCCTTGTCTCCTAACAGTATAGAGTCTTATACCAGTGATGTAAGCCGATTAGTCCAATATCTGAATCTTGAAGGTATCACTGCTGGCCCGCTGGACTTGTCTAGAGTCGAGATAGAACAATTCATCAGGTACATATCAGAGCTTGGTCTTGGCGCCAGGACACAAGCCCGTATGCTCTCTGGCATAAAGGCTTTCTATAAATTTCTACTCGTAGAAGATATGCTTTATGATGATCCTACCGCTCTACTCGAGGGCCCTAAGCTCAGTAGGAAAATACCTGAAGTGCTTTCCATAGCAGAAGTGAATATGATCCTCGATGCCATAGATCTCAGTAATCCCCAAGGGCATAGAAATAGAGCTATGCTAGAGACTTTGTATGCCTGTGGTCTCAGGGTATCTGAATTGATCACCTTGAAAATTTCAGAATTTTATCCTGAAGAGGGTTACATCAAAGTAACAGGCAAAGGCAATAAAGAAAGAATAGTTCCGATGGGGGAGACGGCTATCAAACAGAACTTGATTTACCTGGAGAATTATCGAAGTCATCAGACAATTAAGCCCGATAGCGAAGATCATTTTTATCTGAATAGACGCGGACGTTACTTGACACGAGTGATGATTTTCACTTTGATCAAGAAGTTAGCAGCGGTGGCTGGAATCTCAAAAAATGTAAGTCCGCATACTTTCAGGCACTCTTTTGCCACGCATCTGGTCAATGGTGGAGCAGACCTCAGAGCCGTGCAGCAAATGTTAGGCCATGAATCAATTACAACCACAGAGATTTATACTCATATAGATGTAGGTTACCTCAGAGATACGATATTGCGTTTTCATCCAAGAAATAGAGTCGCAAGTAATGGTTGATCAGATTAGGTGTTGGTTTGTTTGGTTTTTTATTTCTAGCCTATTGATGCTTTCTTGTGCACAAATAGGTACGCCGCAAGGTGGGCCAAAAGATGAAGCGGCACCAGTTATGGACCTAGCAAATTCTACCCCGGGCGAACAAGTTTTTTTTGAAGAAAGAAAAATCAAATTGACCTTCGACGAGTGGATACAATTAAGTAATCCGTCCAAAGAAGTTTTTGTGTCTCCGCCTCTCGATTATCCACCCAAGATTTCTTCCAGAGGTAAGACTCTTACTTTTGAGTTTTCTGATGAGGAAGTCTTGAAAGAAAACACAACTTACCAGATAAATTTTGGTAAAGCTGTCAAAGATCTACGAGCTGGTAATGAAGTTGAGAATCTTGTTTTTTTATTTTCCACAGGAGAGACCATCGATCAGTTACAACTCGCTGGCTCGGTGCAAGATGGTATGTCGGGCAAGCCTGTAAGTGATGTGGTCGTGATGTTGTATGACAATCTAAGCGATAGCTGCTTCACGACTATCAAGCCACTTTATCTGACACGGACGGATAAAGAGGGCTTGTTTGAGTTGAAGAACCTAAGAGCAGATACTTTTCAGATTTTTGCATTGAAAGATGAGAACGTCAGCTATACTTATGACGTGCCCACAGAGCTGGTTGGGTTTCATGATAGTCTCATAGTTCTTACAGATTCCATTTACGAGAAAATAGTTTTTGATCTATTTGATGAAGCCGATGCGCCGAGATTTATTCAAGCTAAGCAAACTTATCAAGGATTGATCGATATCATGTATCAGCCCCCACCTGAGGATTATACAATGGAATTCATTGGACCTGCACCAGATCGATACTTTACAGAAGTTAGTGGAGATACCATTAAATTATGGCATAACAGTCAGGCAGATTCACTTAGACTAGTCATTAATTCTTCAGAAGTGAATGACACTGTACAGATCAAGAAGAGTAAAAAGAATATGGCGGATAACAAACTGGTTCTGGTCAGTAAATCCTTGAAAGCCTTGTCCGATGACACCTTTAGGACAGAATGGAATTTGCCGCTGGATAGTTTGGATTTGGATCTGATCAAGTTGAGTGATACAATGCAAAATTTTCCCTTTACGGATTATGGAGTAGAAGACAGAGAGTTTTGGTTTAGGGCTATGCTCGCCCCGGCAGCACAATATACTTTGAGTATGGACAGCTTGGCTTTGAGGGCCTGGTCAGGGCAGAGGAATGTGGATAGCTTGGGATTTGCCGTAACAACTTTGGACCCTGAGAGATTTGGAAATATCATGCTGACCATTTCAGAGCAGGATACCTTCAGTTACTTGATGGACGTGAAATCTGGAGAAAGGATAGTAAATAGTTATGTCCTGGACGGGGTGCAGATGATAACAATGCCAGAGCTGGAGGCCGGCAAGTATGTTTTGAAGCTTACACAAGATAGGAATGGGGATGGCAGGTGGACAGCAGGGAGTATAAAGGAAAAAAGAAAGCCTGAAACAATCAAAGAACTTACCTTAGAGGAATTGAAAGCGGGATGGGATTTAGAAGCAACAGTGGACATACAAGAAATATTCAATGCAGCTAAAAGCAACTAATCTAGTAAAGAAATATGGTCTAAGGACTGTGGTGAACTCTGTAAGCATCAATGTGAACCAGGGAGAGATAGTCGGTCTGTTAGGCCCTAATGGCGCAGGCAAGACCACAACGTTTTATATGGTAGTTGGATTTGTAAAGCCTGATGGTGGGACAGTTTTATTGGATGACGATCCGCTCACATCCTTGCCCATGTATAAGCGGGCTAGAAAGGGGATAGGGTATTTGCCTCAGGAGCCATCTGTTTTCAGAAAGTTATCAGTGGAAGATAATATAAAGGCGATACTGGAAATGACCAAGCTCAGTAAGAGTGAACAGAGTGAGCGATTGGAGTCATTGATAGATGAGTTCGGACTACATAAGGTAAGAAAGAACATCGGTGATTCTCTCAGTGGTGGAGAGCGAAGGCGGACTGAAATAGCTAGAGCCTTGGCTTCATCACCCAGTTTCATCTTGCTGGATGAGCCCTTTGCTGGGATAGATCCTATTGCGGTGGAGGACATCCAAGTTATCGTCGCTAAATTGAAACAAAAGAACATAGGAATATTGATCACTGATCATAATGTTCAAGAAACGCTATCTATTACGGATAGGGCATATCTGATGTTTGAAGGCAAGATTTTGATGTCGGGAACGGCAGAGGAGCTCGCGGCTGACGAAACGGTGAAGCGAGTTTATCTAGGTAAGAATTTCGAATTGAAAAGAAAACATGTATTGCCAGATGAATAGCAAGAAGATTTTCTTTTGGTTGGCTTTCAGTTTAGCTCTGAGCTCTTGTGGGGAGTACGCAGTGCTGGAAGTTCAAAAAGATTGCAAGCGGGTGGCTGATTCTCTTTTTCGAGCTCATAAAGATTCCTTGTTAATAAAGTTCAATAAGGAATGCGCTACTCAAGGCCCAGTCTATTATCAAGAGGCATTAGACTCTCTGACTGAAGCTAGAATCAGAGATATAAAAAACCTGATAGAGAAATGAAGACTTTAATTCCTGTATTCTTTGTAGCTGTTTTTCTCTCAGTCCTGTCTTGCACACCTGATCTGCCAGATAAGAAAGAATTAATAGAAGAAATTTACAGCGCCAGAGTCGACCAGGCCAGGATTCAGAAGGATGCCGATTGTCGTCAGAAGCAACTCGAGAAAGCGGAGGCAAAAGTGGATAGTATACTCCATTCTCTGCTGAATGCAGATCTGCATGATACATTAAATTTTCCTTCCCGCCCGCTCAAGCCCCACAAGCCGGATCATATTATCGGTACGGTGGAGAAGTTCGAGGTGGAACAGTGAGATATATTAATTAGACGATGCTATCAGGTCTATAACTAGTGCTGTTATAAGGTATTTAGCCAGTAAGCAAGCCACAGATCAATCCTGCTTTCGCTTGTTTTATTTTTTTTTAAATTCTGCTTTATTGTACTAAGTTCTGTCCAATATTATTAGGCATTCGACATCGGCAATCAAGGCTATCACTCTTAAAGCAATGAAAACGATCCATCCTAAATTGAAATGTGGCAAGTAGGGCTATTCCAAGAATTAAGCTTACTAAAGGAGATTATTCCCAGCCACATTCCGGTCAGAACTTTTTCACACTTCCTAAATGTGCTTTGCCATTCTTTTCACAATTTTTATTCAAATAATTATAAGCCTTCTATAGCCTTCGCCAAATCGCTTTTCTCAGAAGAGCTTTTCTCTTGTTCATAAGAATCATCTTCGTCAGTTATACACGTACTCATATTGTGTAATTCTATTAACTTCACCTTACCTTATAGAATTTAAAACACATACTATGAATAGGCTTATCATCTTGATTCTCTGTTTTTTTTCAATATCCATTGCTGGTTTCAGCCAATCCAAGGTTATGACTCCAGAACAACTCATTGAGCTAAACAGGGTTTCTGCCTTGGGTCTGACTCAGGACGGAAAGCAGATAATTTATAAGACCTCTACTTTCGACCTGGAATCCAATGAAAGAACAAGTAAAACATTTTCCGTAGCAGTGAATGGAGGAAGACCGACACCAATAGCTGAGGTCGGAGATCTAGTCAGAGATGAAAACATTTCGCCAGATGGGAAATGGAAACTAGTCACTAAAGAGGTGAAGCTTCAGAAGGTAAGTGGTCAGGATCATTATGATGACGTACCTGTTTCAGAGGTTTATATTTATGACGAACTCAACTACAGACACTGGGACACCTGGGAAGATGGTGCATACAGCCATTTATTTGTGCAAGCCATAAATGATGCTGAAGAAAATGATGCTGAAGAGAGCGGAATAGACCTGCTGGAAGGCAGGCCCTATGATTGTCCTCAAAAACCATTTGGAGGAGATGAAGATTATATCTGGAGTCCCGATTCTAAAAAGATTTTATATGTAACGAAAAAATTATCGGGTACTGAATATGCAGTCAGTACCAATTCTGACATTTATGAATATAATCTTGAAACAAAAGTAACGACCAATCTTACTGAAGACAATAAGGGCTATGATACTAATCCAATATTTTCTCCCTCAGGCACTCTTGCTTGGCTGCAAATGAAAAGAGATGGTTATGAATCTGATAAAAATGACATTATTGTAAGACTTCCTGGAGGGGATGTGAATCTTACTAAGGATTGGGATGGGACAGTCTATGGCTTTATCTGGAGTAAGGATGAATCTAAAATATATTTTAATGCGCCTGTGGGTGGCACCGTTCACGCCTTTGAAATTGATGTTCCTAAAGGCAATAAGTCGACATCAAAACCTAGACAAATTTCTTCTGGACAATTTGATGTCAATGGCATTATAGCTCAGAGTGGTCAGAATCTAATTGTTTATAGAAGAGATATGAATCATGCAACAGAGATTTATAACTTGAATATTAGTTCTGGTAAGATGAAACAGTTGTCTGATGGGAATAACAAAACTTATGCGGACATTAAAATGTCCAAGATTGAGAAGAGAATAGTCAGAACAACTGATGGAAAGGATATGCCTACTTGGGTTATTTATCCGCCAGATTTTGATCCTGCTAAAAAATATCCGACTCTGCTCTATTGTCAAGGAGGTCCACAAGGCGCACTCTCACAATTCTATTCTTACAGATGGAATTTCCAACTGATGGCTGCAAATGGCTATATTATTGTAGCACCCAATAGAAGGGGTATGCCCGGCTATGGCGTGGAATGGAACGAGCAGATCTCTAAGGATTATGGTGGGCAAAACATGAATGACTACCTCTCTGCAATCGATGATGTTGCTAAAGAGCCTTATGTGGACAGAGACCGAATGGGCTGCATAGGTGCTAGTTATGGTGGTTACTCAGTTTTCTATTTGGCCTCTAGACATGAAGGCAGATTCAAGTCTTTTATTTCCCATGATGGTATTTTCAATTGGAGATCCATGTATGGTACGACGGAGGAAATGTTTTTTGTTAATTGGGATTTAGGTGGAGCTTATTGGGATAAAGGAAATGCGGCTGCCCAAAAATCTTACGATGAATTCAATCCTGTAAATTTCGTGGACAAGTGGGATACACCCATTATGATCATACAAGGAGGAAAGGATTATAGAGTGCCCATCGGACAAGGTCTAGAAGCTTTTCAGGCGGCACAATTGCAAGGCATAAAATCAAGGTTACTGTTTTTCCCAGAAGAAAACCACTGGGTGCTTTCTGCTCAGAATAGTCTAGTGTGGCAAAGGGAGTTTTATAAGTGGCTGGATGAGACTGTGAAGATTTAAAAAATTTCAATGGGTATAATCATCGCTCTTTCAAAGGGGTGTATGTCTACAAGTCAGGCGAATTTGAAGTATATGAAGTGTTTGTGTATGGAAATAAATCAGGTGAATTTCCAAAGGTAATCAGAAAGTTCAACGACTATGAAAGAAGTAATAACAACATACAGTACGATGAAAAATTGTGTAGGACATTTGTAATTCACTGGAGTAATTTCGACAGGCATTTTGAGTATATCTATGAGATCAGAGAAGGGCAGCATTTGCTTCAAGAAGGAAAGATGATTAAGATGTAACATATCAGTTTGCAACTGAGCTGTTAAGGTTTTAAAGTAATGATGGTTTTAACTTCGTTGGTTTTAAGACGTATGAGGACGACTGAAATGAGCGGAGACTTATTTTTTATAAGCAAGGGCAGTAGTAAAATTGATGCTATTCAGTGGAAGCCTTTTTAAACTTAGCGATCCGCTTTATCTCTTCTATCTTTCCCCTTGGGTTTCTGATCGAGATAAGCCGCCCGCATGATTTTATCAGTCCCAAAGCGCCTCCTGATATGATCCTTACGTTCCATCAGCGCGATCGCCTTCGAAGTGTCGTCGAAGATACTGATCTGATAATTTCCACTGACCAGCCCGCTGTACTTAATGCCGATGAGTCTGATGAGTTGCCTACGCTCATTGAGACTTTCAAAAAGTTCCAATATGTGTCTGGTGAGCACGGTTTCATTGGCGGTGTAGGGTATGCGGCGTTGCTTGGTGTAGGTATTGAAGTCGGCGTGGCGGAGTTTTACGGTGACACAAGAAGTCAGTCTGTCTTTGCTCCTCAGCTCGAAGGCCAGTTGGTCGACCATTTTGAGCAACATGTTTTTCATATACTGCTGATTCAGGGTATCCTCTGTGAAGGTCCTTTCCTTGGACATGGATTTCTGTTCGCTGTAGGGGACGACGAGGCTGCGGTCTATGCCGTTGGCTTTTTCCCACAACTTGCGACCGGAATCTCCAAACTCTCTCTGGAGTAGGCGGACGGGCACTTCGCTGAGTACTTTTATTTTTCGTACTCCCATAAATGAGAGCTTCTTGTAAGTTTGCTTGCCTATGCCTGGAATTTTTCTGACTGAGAGGGGAGCGAGGAAGGCTTTTTCTGTGCCGTTGGGTATTTCTTGTGTACCATTGGGTTTGGATTCGCCGGTGCCGACTTTTGAGACCATCTTATTGGCAGATAAGCCAAAGGAGATGGGTAGGCCGGTTTCCATGATGATACGCTGTCGCAGCTCCTTGGACCAGCTGAAACAACCGAAGTAGCGATCCATCCCTGAGAGATCCAGATAGAACTCGTCTATCGAGGCTTTCTCATAAGCTGGAGCATCTTCTGCAATGACTTCTGTGACGAGCTTGGAGTAGTGGGAATAGCTATCCATGTCGCCCCGTAGAATGATGGCATCGGGACAGAGGTTGAGTGCCATCTTGATGGGCATCGCACTGTGTACGCCGAATTTTCTGGCTTCGTAGCTGCAAGAGGCTACGACGCCACGCCTGCTGGTCCCCCCTATGATAAGCGGTTTGCCCAGGAACTTGCTGTTTTTGAGACATTCGACTGATACAAAAAAGGAGTCGAGATCCATATGGAGTATTGCACGTTCAAACAATGGGCTAGAGGTTTAAGTGATCAGTATGTCGAATAATACGACAGTTTAACAACGGATTAATCGTCAAATATACAGTTGTGAGTGCCCTTAGGCAAGTGGAAGAAACTAACAATGCAGAATTGCTGCACACAGCGTGGGCTTTAAGCGGTCATATCTGTGTGCCCACACAAAGTGCTCAGCTGTGTCAGTCCTCCTTTCATGTCTAATATGATCGATGAAGTAGTCGAGTGCCCAGTTAAAGTCTAACATCTGAAGTCTCAGATCTAGAGTCTAGCATCTAAAAAATCCAAAAGTCTAAAAGCTAGAATTGGAATCTGAAACCACCTTGATCGAGTCTGGCTCCCCTAGTAGGCTTGTACTCGATAACCTGATTTTTAATGAGAAAGGATCTTATTTCGGTCTGCCAGTAGGAATGCCGATTCAATTGTTTTCTGACTTTCAGCTTGGGTTTTTTCTTTACGAGCTGCTTGGTGTAGGTCAGATATTCGGTTTTGAGATTATATTTTTCATGGAGAACCAGCAGTTTCTCGAAGTCTGATCTGCTCATTTTCTTGATCTTTCTGTAGAGGCCCCATCGATCTGCTGATTTGAAGAATTTTTTGAGATAGATCATATCAGCTCTTTCAGTTTCTGTAACCTGCTGAGGGATAGCCACTGCGTCGATGGTCGGTGTAATCGCGGCTAAGGTCGGGGTAAGCGGTATGAGATTGCCTAGCACAAGCAGGGCCAGGGTAAGTGAGAACTTGGACATAGTTAAATTCCTTGAGTGATTAACTGGATACGGAAGTCAGTATAGGAATAATTAGCCTTTGCAACGTAGGTATATTTTTGCATTAATGCTGCAAAACCTCTTTATATGCTGCTATCTGAGGGGTTTTCACTATTCTCAGAGATGTGTTTCAGGTGCGGCCCTTGGCCTTCTTAGCATCGATGAAGCTCTTGATAAAAGCAATAATTGCAATAGCACTGGTTGTGATCATGGCGATAACCCTATACATACTTGCGCCACCACCTCTTTCGATCGTTCCAGGGAGCACCTTGCCCGCAAGCATGCCTAAAATGATCAAAGTCAAGATAACCGCAATATGAGCGACAGTTTTATTATTATTTCGAATACTATTAGTAAAGTATATGAGAATAGCACCAAAACCCAAGGGTATCAGAGCAGTAGGAGACCCACCTGATTTGTAGCCCCAGATACTCATGGCAATTAACATTACAGCATTAAGAAGATTGGCATTTCCAGCGTTCATCTGATCTACTTTATTAGGTTAGGACGCAAAGCTAAACATATATTGAAAATCATTATGTAAGCTTAGAAAAGCGAAGTACTTTGAGTAGGAAATTTTGTCGATTCATTAGGATTCCACATCTGTCCTAGTCTAAATAGCAGCCTAATGATATTAAACATTCAGTAAAGGCAGTTCTTGCAGAATAATATACGATTTTCTGTTTAGAATTTTTTGTTGAAAACTTTTGCACATCCTTTGTCAAAATCTTACTCAAAAGATATTGAATCCTCGTAATAGTCGTATATTATCCTTGGTTTCGGGGAGGTAGGCACTATCTTATAACTTTGTCGTTACCCGCTGTTAATACCCTAAAAATTGAGCAATCAACACCTCCCTATTTATGGTGAGATTGCTTCTGTTTACAGCTATTTATAATAACCCATACATTCATAATAATGGAAGTTCAAGAAGTTGGAACTAGTACCAAAGAATTAAAGAGCGAACTCAAAAAATATTTTGGTTTTGATGATTTCAAACTCAATCAAGAGCACATCATCAGAAGCATACTAAATGGCAAAGACACCTTTGTCATAATGCCGACAGGAGGCGGCAAATCCCTCTGCTACCAGTTGCCTGGACTCATGTTGCCAGGAACAGCGATTATCATATCTCCGCTTATTGCCTTGATGAAGAATCAAGTGGATTCCATCCGAGGATTTCTCAATGATAGATCTTCAGCACATTTTCTTAACTCTTCTCTGAACAAGACTCAGATGAAAGAGGTCAAGTCAGACATCGTCGCTGGAAAAACCAAGATGGTTTTCATAGCACCTGAGACCTTGACCAAAGAGGAGAACATCATTTTCTTCAAGGAAGCTAATGTTTCTTTCATTGCAGTGGACGAAGCCCATTGCATCTCAGAATGGGGTCACGATTTCAGGCCGGATTATCGAAACATCAAGACGATGGTCAAGAACATTTCCACCGAGATTCCAGTCGTTGCGCTGACAGCAACAGCCACCCCCAAGGTCAAATCTGACATCATCAAGAACCTGGAAATGAAGAATACTGAAATCTTTGTTTCTTCATTCAACAGAGACAATCTCTACTATGAGATCAGGCCAAAGAAAAGTAAAGAGCAAGCTCAGAAGGAAATCGTCCAGTTTATAAAAGCACAGAACGGAGCGAGTGGTATCATCTATGTACAATCCAGAAAATCCACGGAAGAAATAGCTCAGGTATTGACACTGAATGGTATCAATGCCATGCCGTATCACGCGGGCTTGGATTCAAAGACGCGTAATAAGTCACAGGATGACTTCTTGATGGAAGACCTTGATGTCATAGTGGCTACGATTGCCTTTGGTATGGGTATAGACAAACCCGATGTGAGATTTGTCATACACTATGATATTCCTAAAAGCATCGAGAACTATTACCAAGAAACCGGTAGAGGTGGAAGAGATGGTCTGCCTGGACATTGTCTGGCTTTCTATTCTTATAAGGACATCATGAAGCTGGAGAAGTTTCTAAGGGATAAAGGCGTTGCAGAAAAAGAACTGGCAGGTCAGCTAATGGAAGAGATCATCGCTTATGCAGAGACAAGTTCCTGCAGAAGAAAATTCTTACTTCATTATTTTGGTGAGTTTTTTGCAGAAGAAGAGTGCAATAAAAATTGTGATAATTGTAAGCACCCTAGAGCCACTCAGGTCGTTACAGATGAGATGCATCAGGCTTTGTCTGTTGTCAAAGAGCTCAAAGAAAATTATGGTGTAAAGCTCATAGTGGATTTCATGATAGGTCGGAATTCCAAAGAAATCAAAACGGTCAAGTTCAACGAGAAAAAGAATTTTGGAGCAGGTAAGGAAAAAGGAGAATTGTTCTGGCATTCCATACTTAGACAAGCCATACTCAAGAATTACCTCTATAAGGAGATAGAACAGTATGGTCTGCTCAAAATGACTAAGGAAGGGAAGAGTTATCTGGATAATCCTGTAGAAATTGAGATTCCTCTCAATAGGGATTTCACTGTCGAAGATGCCAGTATCATGACAGGCAGCGCTGCTGGAGCGGCCCTGGATAAGGAACTATTGAGTATTCTGAAAGATCTCAGAAAGGCAGAGGGGAAGAGACTGAAATTACAACCATGGATAATTTTCTCTGAAGTTTCACTTCAGGATATGGCAACTTATTATCCGATCTCTCAGGAAGACATACTTAAGATTTCTGGTGTTAGCACTGGTAAGGCCAGAAAATTCGGCAAGCCATTTCTGGAAATCATCGCAGAGTATGTAGAAGAAAAAGATATCATAAGACCAGAAGATTTTGTAGTGAAGCAAGTCGCCAATAAGTCAAAGGCCAAAGTGACCATCATACAAGGGATCGACAGAAAATTGAGACTGGAGGATATGGCAGGTAGTCTAGGAATAGAAATGTCTGAGTTACTCACGGAGATGAATCACATAGTGAATTCAGGAACCAAGTTGGACATAACATATTATCTGGAAGAAAATCTGGATGAAGGGGTACTGGAAGATATTTTTGATTACTTCTCTGATGCAGAATCTGATTCCATAGAGCTTGCCGCCAAAGAGCTGGAAGAAGATGATATAAATCTCGAAGAGATACAGATGGTCAGAATAAAATTCATGTCAGAAATGGCTAACTAGGAGCCACAACTATTGTGGAAATATTGATTCTTAACGGTCCTAATCTTAATCTGCTCGGCACTCGAGAACCAGAAATCTATGGGTCACAGACTATGGAAGATGTTGTTGCACAGTTAAGGAGGCAGTATGCTACTCTTGACATCGCCTATTTCCAGACTAATCATGAAGGGGACATTATAGACAAGCTCCATGAAGTAGGATTCAGCTATACAGGTATCATTCTCAATGCAGGCGGCTATACTCATACTTCCATTTCTATACGCGATGCTATTTCCGCCATAACTACGCCTGTCATAGAAGTACATATTTCAGATCTCAGGAAGAGAGAAAAATTTAGACATCATTCTTATATGAAGGAGGTCTGTGTGCATCAGATAGTAGGTAGGGGTGTTGCAGGATATGGAGAGGCGGTGAATTTTTTGTTGCGTTGAAAGTCAACATTGTATTTTTAAATCCCAGACAATCAAAGAAAAGCCCAGACATTCAACGAAAATTTCAATGCGATTTTTAAGAGAAGATACTTGATGATTCATGAAATCACCATCTTTTTGAAAAAGGCTGTTTAGTTAATTCTTATTGCAGAGTAATTGTTTTTCTTGATTTGCAAGCTCTTCGTTTTTGATTAGATTTTAGTCACTTCTAAATACAATGTATCACTACTTACCCCTGTAAATATTCCTAGTCCGTTTATAATAATAGACGGTGGTTTTTCTAGTGAAAGCGTTGAATTGCTAGAGCTTTCATAAAGTGCAGCATATTCTGGATTAACTCGAAAGACAATGATTTGGTAAGTGCCAAATTGCCTTAATTCTCGCTGAGTGCGGATAGCATAAAAATCAAAAACTTGAGGTTCTGTAATAAATTGTAACTGTCTTTCAAATTGGGCAATATTATCGTTGACATACTCAGGGTCAGTTTCTATATTTTTGATAAGTACATAATAATAATCTCCATTTTCATTATTCCAACTCACTTCAACTGGATCAGGGATGGTAATGCCACCTGAAGGCAAAACTCCAGCTTCTATTTTTTTCAATCCTACTTGGGTTTTGGAAATACTTGTAGCATTATATTCAGGAACATAAGTCTCCGCCGAAATAGTTTCACCATCCCTTTCAAATTCCAAGTGGTAATTTTTACCGGCGTCAATTATGACATTTGTATTTTGATAGTAACCATTTCCAATCGGCTTTAATTCAAATTGATTATTGTCGTCAGCTATCGTAATGTTCAAATCATCAAGGGGGATAATCTCCTCCTCCAGTTGCCCATAAGAGAAACTTTGGGTTACTCTCAAACTGTCTACAAGATTTCCCGCAGATAAGTAACCCTCTACAATAGTTGTTTTTGTTTCCGTTTGCTCTATACTTTCTTGATTACAGCTAACAATCAGAAAAAGGCTTACTGTAAGAAAATATATTTTGAAAAAATTCATTTTAGATTTGTTTTAAGTACTTTGTAAATTAAGTTAGTTGAGATGTTAGGCTCTAGAATTTTTTTTCTAATCAAGGCACGCCCGGAGCCTAATCCCTAGAAGGGATTAAGGTGAGGACGGAACGCAGAGTAGAAGAAAAAGCCGAGTATAAAATCATAAGAAATTTATTTTACAAAGTATTATGATTATCGAAGAGTCCAATTGAAAAATAGACTTGGCGTGAAGCCTAATAATGAAACATTAGTTTCGAGCAGCTCTCCTTCTATGACTTCATACTCATTGTACCAGGTGTTTTTTCTGTTATAAATATTGGTCAGAGAGAGTCCTGCACTAGCTTTGGCAGTTCCTAAATTAAAGTCATATGTTCCTGAAAAGTCTAGCCTATGATAGTCATCATATCGTATAGAGTTTTTATCACTTACTTCAAAGTATGCGAGAATATGTGGCTTACTATATGCCTAGTGGTCGCATTCTCTCTCTAGGCTCATTGAAGAAACTAGAAATAGATTTGCCTCAAGACCAATTTCTTAGAATTCATAAATCGTATATCATTGCGAAATCCAAGGTTTCAACCTTAGAAGGAAATATGATACATATAGGTAAGGAGAAGATACCTATTGGGGCGAGTTATCGGGAGGCGGTTTTGAAGTTATTATTTTAACATACAGTTTCAGCCACAGCCAGCTTAGTACTGATGTCAGACCCTATTTCTTGCCTTTACTGGATCAGGCCAGCGGATATCATAGATGCGCAGTCGCGTATGCTTGCCTATTGTATATTTTTTTCTTCTACCTGTTTTGGTAATTAACCAACCGACTGTAGCAATCAAGCCACCTATCAACGCTGGTGCTCCACTGATTTTCTTTTCACCTCCATCGGACAAATTCCCTAACGTGCCATAGACGATAATCCCTGCGCCAAAAGGTATGATGGCTCCCCCGATGATTTTTCCCCATTTACCTTTGGATTGTCTGACTCTGATGATATCATCGACTTTGATATAGCCACCTTCTTTCAGAATAATAATACTGTCTTGAGGCATGATACTCTGGATTTTAGCCTTTCTCCAGTCGTCTGGAAACTCTTTGGTTTTGAACTGGATCTTATCTCCAGGATAATATCTATAATATTTACTGGTGAGGTCATCTTCCAGTTGTATGAAGATTTCACCTTGGCCTGTACAGACTATTGTGTGAGAGAGTAGAAGGCATAAAGTGATGTAGTTAAATGATTTTAGAAAGTTCATCCTCTAGTTTTTTCAAGAGTTTATTTACGCCTTTACTAATAACTGCAAAATCTTTGGGTTCTTG
>Ga0209187_1000385_pt1 | contig 81813 bp, 77 predicted proteins | sample BantaG_FD_187430 | JGI IMG/M metagenome (GOLD analysis project Ga0209187, IMG submission 187430) | Marine algal microbial communities from Bantry Bay, Ireland - BantryBay_4 metaG (SPAdes) (version 2) | ecosystem: Host-associated > Algae > Red algae > Unclassified | place: Bantry Bay, Ireland...
ATACTCCAGAAACTGTACAATAGATCTTTCCATTGGTACTTGCATTGTGGCGATAAGGTAGGAAGATCTGTTTCCAATATTTTATCTATGCCTAATTCATCCAGCGTTTCAAATACAAAATTAATACCACCAAAGGGGTTAATGGTCTGCTTACTTTTTACTATTTTCATACCTAATGATTGTAACATCACCAAAATAGGTGAAATCATTTATTCCGCAAAGTCTTTAACTATAAAGCTTTGCGGTTTTTTTCAACATAGACATGCGGATATAAGATATCAATTGATTAACCTGTATGAATTGTCTGCTGATGAATTGTTGCAAGATCAAATACCCGAAGTAGTTGTGTTAGCTTTGCTTGCTAATTACAAAGCAGCACAAATTGAATCGGTTTTACGATTAATCGTTCAGCAACTAAAACGCATTGTAACTACCGAAAAAGATTTAACCCGATACATTAATCAGTTGTTAATCTTATCTAGATTGCGTAACTTTGAAACGGAGACAGAAATAATTTTAGATAATATGCCGGTAACATACAATATAGAAAAAGATGGTTTATACCTTAAAGGAGAACAAAAAGGTATTGAAAAAGGATTAATCAAAACCATATTGTTTTGCGATAAAATTGGAATGTCACCTAATGAAATTGCCAACGAATTTGAAATTGATATCGCCAAAGTTTTACAAGTACTTAATGAACATAAAACCGTAGATTGAAAGAGTTTTAACTGATTTCTTTCAGGAAATTACAGCTTAGTTTGGAGTGCACAATTTGTGAATTTATCAAATGTTTTTATATGATTACCAGATAATTATTTGTTATTTTTGTTGGAAGTGCCAAACAAAAAGCAAGATAAGCCACCAGGTAATATTTACGATCGTATTTTTAGAGAAAATGCCGAACAACTCTTTATTCCATTAATAAAAAAGTTACTTAACCTCAACATCAAATCATACAAAGCGCTACCAATTAAATTTCCGAAAACATCAGAAAATGAAGTAGATTTTTTATACGAAATAGAAGAACCGGATAATTCCAAATGGATATTGCATATTGAGTTTCAATCAAAAAACGACCCGCAAATGCTGGAACGGATGCAAGAATATCACAGCAAAATCTACAAAAAATTTAAACTGCCGGTAAAGCCATTGGTCATTAATTTAGGGCAACAAAAATTTACGGCGAGAACCCAACTAAAACCAGAAGAAATTTTTACAGGTTATCAATTGATTAATGTGTATGAATTGTCTGCTGATGAACTGTTGCAAGATCAAATACCAGAAGTGGTTGTGTTAGCTTTGTTGGCTAATTACAAAGCGGAACAAATTGAATCGGTTTTACGGTTGATCGTTCAGCAGCTAAAACGCATTGTAACTACCGAAAAAGATTTAACCCGATACATCAATCAGTTGTTAATCTTATCAAGATTGCGTAACTTTGAAACGGAGACAGAAATAATTTTAGATAATATGCCAGTAACTTATGATATAGAAAAAGATGGTTTGTTCCTAAAAGGAGTTAAAAGAGGTGAAAAACAAGGTATTGAAAAAGGTATCGAAAAAGGATTAATCAAAACCATATTGTTTTGCGATAAAATTGGAATGTCACCTAATGAAATTGCCAAAGAATTTGAAATTGATATCGCTAAAGTTTTACAAGCACTTGAAGAACATAAACATTTAGATTGAAAGATGTTTTAACTGATTTCTTTGAGGAAGTTACAGCTTAGTTTGGAGTGCACAATTTGTGAATTTATCAAATGTTTTTATATGATTACCAGATAATTATTTGTTATTTTTGTTGGAAGTGCCAAACAAAAAGCAAGATAAGCCACCAGGTAATATTTACGATCGTATTTTTAGAGAAAATGCCGAACAACTCTTTATTCCATTAATAAAAAAGTTACTTAACCTCAACATCAAATCATACAAAGCGCTACCAATTAAATTTCCGAAAACATCAGAAAATGAAGTAGATTTTTTATACGAAATAGAAGAACCCGATAATTCTAAATGGGTATTGCATATTGAGTTTCAATCAAAAAACGACCCGCAAATGCTGGAACGGATGCAAGAATATCACAGCAAAATCTACAAAAAATTTAAACTGCCGGTAAAGCCTTTGGTCATTAATTTAGGCCAACAAAACTTCACGGCAAGAACCCAACTACAACCAGAAGAAATTTTTACAGGTTATCAATTGATTAACCTGTATGAATTGTCTGCTGATGAATTGTTGCAAGATCAAATACCCGAAGTAGTTGTGTTAGCTTTATTGGCTAATTACAAAGCAGCACAAATTGAATCGGTTTTACGGTTGATCGTTCAGCAACTAAAACGCGTTGTAACTACCGAAAAAGATTTAACCCGATACATCAATCAGTTGTTAATCTTATCAAGATTGCGTAACTTTGAAACAGAGACAGAAATAATTTTAGATAATATGCCGGTAACATACAATATAGAAAAAGATGGTTTGTTCCTAAAAGGAGTTAAAAGAGGTGAACAACAAGGTATCGAAAAAGGTATTGAAAAAGGATTAATCAAAACCATATTGTTTTGCGATAAAATTGGAATGTCACCTAATGAAATTGCCAACGAATTTGAAATTGATATCGCCAAAGTTTTACAAGTACTTAATGAACATAAAACCGTAGATTGAAAGATGTTTTAACTGATTTCTTTGAGGAAATTACAGTTTAGTTTGGAGTGTACAATTTGTGAATTTATCAAATGTTTTTATATGATTACCGGACAATTATTTGTTATTTTTGTTGGTAGTGCCAAACAAAAAGCAAGATAAGCCGCCAGGCAATATTTACGATCGTATTTTTAGAGAAAATGCCGAACAACTCTTTATTCCATTAATAAAAAAGTTACTTAACCTCAACATCAAATCATACAAAGCTTTACCAATTAAATTTCCAAAAACATCAGAAAATGAAGTAGATTTTTTGTACGAAATAGAAGAACCCGATAATTCTAAATGGGTATTGCATATTGAGTTTCAATCAAAAAACGACCCGCAAATGCTGGAACGGATGCAAGAATATCACAGCAAAATCTACAAAAAATTTAAACTGCCGGTAAAGCCTTTGGTCATTAATTTAGGCCAACAAAACTTCACGGCAAGAACCCAACTACAACCAGAAGAAATTTTTACAGGTTATCAATTGATTAACCTGTATGAATTGTCTGCTGATGAATTGTTGCAAGATCAAATACCCGAAGTAGTTGTGTTAGCTTTATTGGCTAATTACAAAGCAGCACAAATTGAATCGGTTTTACGATTAATCGTTCAGCAACTAAAACGCATTGTAACTACCGAAAAAGATTTAACCCGATACATCAATCAGTTGTTAATCTTATCAAGATTGCGTAACTTTGAAACGGAGACAGAAATAATTTTAGATAATATGCCGGTAACATACAATATAGAAAAAGATGGTTTATACCTTAAAGGAGAACAAAAAGGTATCGAAAAGGGTATCGAAAAAGGATTAATCAAAACCATATTATTTTGCGATAAAATTGGAATGTCGACTCAAGAAATTGCCAACGAATTTGAAATTGATATCGCTAAAGTTTTACAAGTACTTAAAGCGCATAAAAGCGTAGATTGAAAGCTGTTTTACCTATATCTTTTCAGAAAGTTACAGCTTAGTTAGAGTGCTCAGTTAGTGAATTTATCAAATGTTTTTATATGATTACCAGACAATTATTTGTTATTTTTGTTGGAAGTGCCAAACAAAAAGCAAGATAAGCCGCCAGGCAATATTTACGATCGTATTTTTAGAGAAAATGCCGAACAACTCTTTATTCCATTAATAAAAAAGTTACTTAACCTCAACATCAAATCATACAAAGCGCTACCAATTAAATTTCCAAAAACATCAGAAAATGAAGTAGATTTTTTATATGAAATAGAAGAACCAGATAGTTCTAAATGGATATTGCATATTGAGTTTCAATCAAAAAATGACCCGCAAATGCTGGAACGGATGCAAGAATATCACAGCAAAATCTACAAAAAATTTAAACTGCCGGTAAAGCCTTTGGTCATTAATTTAGGCCAACAAAAATTTACGGCAAGAACCCAACTACAACCAGAAGAAATTTTTACAGGTTATCAATTGATTAACCTGTATGAATTGTCTGCTGATGAACTATTGCAAGACCAAATACCCGAAGTGGTTATATTAGCTTTGCTGGCTAATTACAAAGCAGCACAAATTGAATCGGTTTTACGGTTGATCGTTCAGCAACTAAAACGCATTGTAACTACCGAAAAAGATTTAACCCGATACATCAATCAGTTGTTAATCTTATCTAGATTGCGTAACTTTGAAACTGAGACAGAAACAATTTTAGATAATATGCCAGTAACTTATGATATAGAAAAAGATGGTTTATACCTTAAAGGAGAACAAAAAGGTATTGAAAAAGGATTAATCAAAACCATATTGTTTTGCGATAAAATTGGAATGTCACCTAATGAAATTGCCAACGAATTTGAAATTGATGTAGCTAAAGTTTTACAAGCACTTGAAGAACATAAACATTGAAAGGTGTTTTACTTATATCTTTTCAGAAAGTTACAGCTTAGTTTGGAGTGAAAAGTCAGTAAAGCAATGAAATGTTTTATTATACAAAACAACAATAGCTTAATTAACTATAATATTAGTGATGTACCAACAAGCATCTGCATTATAAAAGTAATTGACGAAACAAATAACCCAAGGAAAAAATCGGAATTACTTATATTTCGATAATTATTTTTCAACTAAAACAACTTTTCCTTTTCTAAATTCTTGTAGGCCATTTGTTTTTACCAGGCCATCTTCTACCATTAATTTTACCTGACTGCCGCTTTGTGCAATTTGAATAATTTTAAAAGTTTTACCAACAATCACTATTTGCTCTAAGATTAAAAATTTCTTTTTTCATAGTTAAATATAACGATAAATTTACTTGTAATTTTTAATATTAAAGTCGTTTTAAAGTACTTTACTAATATATTAACATGGTACAAGTATTGTTCGTTTATTGGTTCAACCAACTTTTAAAATTACCCACTCTGTCCCGTGCAACAATTACATCTTCTTTTGGTGTAGGTTTTATTTGTAAAATGAGTCTGCTATTGAAGTAAGAGGAAATTTTTTTAATGCCATCTAAATGAATAATAAACTTTCTATTGATTCTAAAAAAATCATTTGGGTTAAGCAGCGTTTCCAATTCTTCCAACTTGTCATCAATAATATAGCTTTTATTTTGCCAGGTAACTAAGTACGTAAAACCGGCATCCGACATAAAATAGGCTGCATCATCAATATTGCAGTAGGTATAATTATCGCCTAACTTTATTAAAAACCGTTTTTTAAATTTTATCGTATTCTTTTGGTTGATGACTTTTAGCAAATCGCTAATGGCTAAACCATTATTGCTGTTTAAAGTTTTAAACTTTTGCCATGCAGTTATTAAACTGGTTTGCTCTATTGGTTTTAAAAGATAGTCGATGCTGTTTACTTTAAAAGCTTTAATCGCATATTCATCATAAGCAGTAGTAAAAATTACCGGAACTTCAATTTTAATTTTTTCAAATATGGAAAAACTCAAACCATCTGCCAACTGAATATCCATAAATATCAGGTTGGGATGTGCGTAAGTTTTAAACCAGGTAACTGCATCTTCTACACTATCAATCACATCTATCACTTCTATTGTGTCCGTTAATTTAGCAACCATAGCTTTCAATCTTCTGGCAGCCGGTTTTTCATCTTCTATAATTAAAACCTTGTAATTCATAAAACCGCAATTAAAGGTATGCTTACTGAAAATTGCTGGTCTGTTACCATTACGTCAATTTCTTTTTGACTAATCATTTGGTATCGTTGGTTAATGTTATCCAAACCAATACCGGTAGATGGCATCATCTGTTTTTTCTTCTGCAAATTATTGCTCACAATGAGGTTGCCGTTTTTGCCTTTTTCAATATTAATAAACAATGGTTTTTTGTTTGATATGATGTTATGCTTCATCGCATTTTCAATTAGCAATTGTATTGAAAGCGGTACAATGTGATGTTTGTTTTCAAAACCAGCTTCATTAATATTTACTTTTAAATTATCACCAAAACGAATTTGTAGCATGAACAAATAGGCCGCTATGCAATCTAACTCTTCATATAAAGAAATCAGTTTTTTATCTTTTATTTCCAATATATACCGGTACACCTTAGCTAAAGATTCCACATATTTTACCGATTGGTTAGCATCTTCCGGAATAAGTGTAGCTAATGTATTTAAACTATTAAATAGAAAATGTGGTTTAATTTGATTTTTCAAAATTTCTAACTGCGATTGAACATTCGCTTTTTCGAGTTGCTCTTTTTCGGCAATTGATTTTTTTAAAAGATTGAACAAATGTATAGCATTGTAAATAGCACATACAAAGGCAGAAATAACTAAAGATATATTGAAATTTTTTTGATAGAGTTCTGCAAGCGTTCTGCCAAATAAATAGACATCTAAAAAACACACCACAAAAACAACAATAGAAACAGCAAGTGTTAATCCAATTACCTGGGCAACTACATTTTGAATTACTTTTTCCGGAATGGGATAATAGTTCCAAATTTTTTTGATTAAAGCAGGGCATATTAACCAAAGCAAACTACTATAAATAAAAGTCATTCCAAATGATTGAAAGAATAACAGAGGTGTTACAAAAGGGTTTTTATTATGAACCATCATAGGAACAAAAATGCCAATTGCAATTGAACCCAATATGGCAACAGTCAACTCCTTTTTTAAAAAATCTTTCATCTATTCCCTTTACTAATTATCTACGCCTACAAATAAAACACGTTTTTTTTTTGAAGGGAAACACCCGTTGTGTTTAAAAATGGGATTCCTGCCATTGCCTTCGCTTCAAATCTCCGCTGCAAAATGCCACTACCATTGCAATTCTATCTAAGTATTCTCCACATGAAATTCAATTATTTACACATTTATTTAAAATCAAAATTCAACATTCGTTAATCGATATTCTTTATTCATTAAAAACATCTACAACAAATATCGAATATCGAACACCGATTTTTGAATTATGAAGTTTTCGTACGACTAAACATCACTTAGCAACCAAACAACCCAATGCGCTTTAGCATCGTTGGCTTAGAAATCGGGGCTAAACTTCCAGCTGCTTATGGTTTTAATAACATTATGTTCAGCCAACAGGTTTTTCATTAAAAGGCTTCATTGCAATTGGCTACCCATGCTCGCAGTAATCTACTAAAATAATATCTGATAAAGAACATTCGGGAAAAAACCTCTTTGATAAGTTGTGGCAATACTATTGGTACTTGCTTTAAAATCTTGTACAAATATATTTTGAGACCCTATAAAATTTTGCATATCAACATAAAAGGTTTGACTGATTTTTTTAGCATTTTGCCGAAATCCAATTTTTAAATCAGGTCGAAAATAATCTTTATAATGTTCTTCAAAAACCTTGTTATCATCTCTTACCGTTTCTTTTGCCGTAATTGATTCTTCTAATAAAATGGGCGTGTATCTTCTGCCACCTGCGTAAGTAACTTTGGCATCAACAGTAATGGAAAACTTGTCGCTTAGTTTAAACTCTTTGCCTGCCAACAGGTTGGTTACGTAATTGGTATTAAACAAAGTATTTCTTCTCACCTCATCACTTCCGGTATAATTGCTTTCAAAAACAGAACCTGTTATTAAAAAGTAATAGTTGTTACTAAAGAATTTTTCAATGGTTAATTCCAAACCATAGTTTTCGCCAGTTCCCTCATTTACTAAATTTGAGCGAGTTGGAAATCCGAAATCTGCGCCAGTATTTAACATAGAAAAATGGGACGGTTCTTCATCAACCGGAACACTATACAAATATTGATAATAGGCTTCTATCTTTATACGCATATTTTCATTCAACTGCCTATCCCAACCTGTGGCGAGATGAATGCTTTTGGTAAAGTCCAGATTGTCGTTTGTGGTTTCTCCGGTTTCTTCATCTTCTATAAAATAAATTACAATAGGTTGTAACTGACTGTACATACCCGCACCCAACGAAAAAGTATTTAAGTCATTCGCTTCCCATTGCAAGCCAAGGCGAGGTTCAAAGGCAAAGGTATTACTTAGGTTAAAATATTGCCCGTGCAAGCCCAGGTTTAATTTCAGTTTATCGTTAATTCTATTTTGATATTGAACAAAAACCTGACTTAAAGCAGCAGTACCACCAAAGTCCAAAAGGGTTTTCCACTTATCATCTAAAAAAACACTATCCTGCACATTAATGTCAAATAGCTCTTGTTGTAAACCAAATGTCAACCTGTTTTTGGCGTTAAACTTTTTATTAAACTTCCAGTTAAAGTTATATTTAACCTGACTATTATCTTGAGCATTGAATGGTGTAATACTTCCATCTTCATTTATCATTTCAATGTCGCCAATTACTTGAGCAGCCGATACCGCAATGTTCAATTTTGAATAAGTGTTGTTGTTAAAGAAATACAAATGCGATAAACCGATTGTCCCGGTATTAGATTCGAACCTAGAGTTTTCATTGTCTTCATTAAACAAATTATCGCCACCATTGTCTTCCGCCAAAAATTCAATATAACTTAAACCACCAAGGCCCCACAACGAAAACCTGCCTGCTTTTTCTGTTGGAATATTAAATTTAAAAGTCAAATCTTGGTATTCCGGCACGGCAGCACCCGTGCCAAAATTAATACCCAAAGTTTGAAAAACGCCTAATGTAGAATAGCGATAGTTAGCCATAAAAGAAGCGTTTTTACCAATGCCCAAGGGACCTTCAGTTCCTAACTCGAAACCATTAAATCCTATTTGTCCTAAAAATTCAAATTGTTCGGTATTGCCAGTTCTCAGCTTCAAATCGAAAACAGAAGACAAAGCATTACCATATTCTGCCGGAAAGGCGCTGCTTAAAAAATCGCTGTTTTTCAAGTTATTGGCATTCAACATTCCCACCGGACCACCAGTAGTACCCAAAGCAGAAAAATGATTAGGCGATGGAATATCCACGCCTTCTAAACGCCACAAAACCCCTGTTGGAGAATTGCCTCTTACAATAATATCGTTTCTATCGTCAGAAGCCCCGGCAACACCTGCATAGTTTTGTGCCATACGAGCCGGGTCTTGAATAGAGCCAGAAAAGCGACTCATTTCTTCAATAGAAATAGTACGCGCGCTCACACTTGCCATTTCATTAATAGCTTTGTCTTTCGCTTTTTCCGCAGTCACCACCACTTCGCCCAACTCGCTCACTTTCTCTTCCATTTCTATGTTTAACACCGCTTCTTTTGCCGAGTTAACCAAAATGTTTGCCAACACCACGTCTTCATAACCAATGTAGCTGCACTTTAATGCCTGCCGCCCTACCGGTACTTTTTCTAATTTAAAGTTGCCATCAATATCAGTTGTAGTAGCCATAAGTGTACCCTCATTTAGCAACACCACATTTACACCAATTAACGGATATTGCGCTGATTTATCAATTACCGTACCTTTAAGTGTTTGAGTAAATTGCTGTGCGCTTATACTTAAAACAGACCCAAAAAAACTTAGCATTAATAGTACTTTTTTCATTTGTTAGAAATTTCCTTTCAAATTTCTTGTATCGATATTTAATATTGAAAGTAAAGATAGTGAATTGTATAATTAGGTGGGTGAGTTGTATGTGGCGTGATTATCTAATACCAATTTAAGTATAAAAGCATACGCAAAATTTGATAATTTGAAATTTAAATAAATGGATTTATTTAGAAGCGAAACGATAAATCTATTTAGAAACAGGCTCCCCGCTTTCTGCTCAAATACTATTTTGCCAACGCTTCAAAGGCCACGCAAAAATAGTATAACCGCGCCAATCGGGGCTATTTTGGAAACCTCGCTGGCTCGTTGTTACGGCAGCCACTCAAACTTCGATTACAAAGATGACATCTTTAAAGCAAAAAAACTCGTGCCACGATTTGTTAGCTGAACTTTCAGTCGTGGCACGAGTATTCTAAATCAAATTCAGTTTTTATTTTTATTTTTTGCGGGCATACCAAAATTAATCAGCAATTTAAAAAAGTGACTAAATGAATTTAACAATTCCTTTCAATTTAGTATTTATTGAAACAATAAATTTTCAATCTTTCAATAATATAACCGATATTTGTTAAAGCACAACCTGAGATGGATGCAAACAATTAAAATATTAGAAGAAATATCAAAACTACCTAAAGCGCCACGGCTTTATGTTGTTGAAAAAACAATGAACTCAATTAGGTTAGAAGAAGAAAAAAATCAACTTACAAAAGCAGCTGCATTATTACTTTCTGAATATGAGGAAAATGAAGAACTTACCATTTTTACTCAACTTGACTTAGAGGGGTTTTATGAAACAAGGTAAGGTTTGGACAATAAATTTGAATCCCAACAAAAAAATAAAAGTAGGACAAAAGAAAACATTAACGATAGAATAGATATAAAATAAAACCTTTAAATGAATAACAATTTTGATTTAAAAGATAAAGTGGCCATTATAACCGGCTCGTCAAAAGGTATTGGCTCAGCCATTGCCGAAGCGTATGCAGCAAGCGGTGCAAAAGTTGTTGTAAGCAGTCGCAAGCAAGCCGCTGTTGACGAAGTAGCAAAAAAAATTAATGCGGCTGGCGGCAATGCTATTGGTGTAGAATGTCATGTTGGCAAACAAGAGCAATTAGAAAATTTAGTAAACAAAACCATTGAACATTTCGGCAAGGTAGATGTATTGGTAAACAATGCAGCAACCAACCCTGTTTTTGATATGTTGCAAAATGCAAGCCTAGAAGCTTTTGATAAAATTATGAACGTAAATGTAAAAGCTTGTATGCAGTTGGCCAACTTGTGCTATAAAAGTATGAAGGAAAATGGCGGCGGTTCAATAATTAACATTGCATCGGTAGAGGGTTTAAAGCCAACTACTGGTTTGGCAATGTATAGCATAAGCAAAGCAGCATTAATTATGTTAACCAAATCGCAAGCTAAAGAATGGGCAGGCAGCAACATTAGAAGCAATACAATTTGCCCTGGCTTAATAAAAACTAAATTTAGCGAAGCTCTTTGGAATAACGAAACCATATTAAACCAATTTGAAACACATATACCTATGAAAAGAATGGGTAAAAGCGAGGAGCTAAGCGGCCTTGCATGTTACCTGGCATCTAATAATGCAAGCTATACAACTGGTGGCGTTTTTATGGTTGATGGAGGATATATGCTTGCATAATAATTTTGAAGGGAGAATTATTAGTTATGAAGTCTGTTACAAAGTCAAAGTTCAATTTTTCATAATTTATTCTTACAAAATTATAATTAAAAACTAAATAGGAAAAATGAATTTCGATTATACAGAAAAATCTTTACAGCTACAAAAAGCAGTAAGCGATTTTATGGAGCAGCATTTGTTTCCATTAGAACAAGAATACGAAGAATTTACGGCTAATAATTTATGGCAAAATTTTCCGAAACTAAAAGATTTAAAAGAGCTTGCTAAAGAACATAACTTGTGGAATTTGTTTTTACCAAAAGCTTATGGCGAACTAAGCCCTGGTTTAACTAATTTAGAATATGCGCCTTTAGCAGAAATAATGGGCCGCTTGGTTTGGAGCTCGGAAGTGTTTAACTGTTCTGCACCCGATACTGGCAACATGGAAGTATTGGCGAAGTATGGCAACGTTGCCCAAAAAAAACAATGGTTAAACCCTTTAATGGATGGAAAAATAAGATCAGCTTTTTTAATGACAGAACCTGAGGTGGCTTCTTCTGATGCGACCAACATACAAACGTCTATTTTAAAAGATGGCGATCATTACGTAATTAATGGTAAAAAATGGTGGAGCAGCGGCGCAATGAATCCGCACACTAAAATTTTTATTTTAATGGGCAAAACCAATGCCGAAGCTCCAAGGTTAATACAACAAAGTATGATTTTGATTCCGAAAGAAACCAGAGGCGTAAACATTGTTAGGCCATTAAGGGTTTTTGGTTCTATGGATTCGCCCGAAGGACACGCAGAAATTGAATTAAAAAATGTTCGTGTACCGCTTGAAAATTTAATTCAAAATGAAGGCGATGGTTTTAAAATTGCACAAGGCAGGTTGGGGCCTGGCAGAATACATCATTGTATGCGTTTAATTGGTGCAGCACAACGCAGCTTAGAATTGATGTGCAAACGCGTGGCGCAACGCACTACTTTTGGCAAACAGGTTTCTAGCTACAGCTCTATCCGGCAACATATTGCTTTGTCAAAATGCGAAATACAGCAGGCACGCTTACTTACCTTACAAGCTGCCGATAAAATTGATAAGTACGGCATTAGCGAAGCCAAAGATTTAATTTCTATGATAAAAATTGTAGTACCACAAATGACTCAAACTGTGGTAGACAGAGCCATACAAGCTTTTGGTGGTATGGGCGTTTGTCAAGATACGCCTTTGGCTCGTTTTTGGATTTATGCAAGATGTTTACGCTTAGCCGATGGGCCAGATGAGGTGCATCAATACCAATTAGGTAGAAATACTGTTAAGGAGTATTTGTAGGGAGGAAGGGTTATTATTGAAGATTGTAATAATTAAAAGTCGAATAATTTGATTGGTTAACTCAATTCAAACCATCCCCTCCAACCGCTCTAACTTCTCGGCTAAAAAACCATCCATCATTTGCTGTTCAATTTTTTCAAAATCTTGTGGGTTGATGCTTTGGTTCAGCTGTCCGTTTTTTAATAAAAGTAATTCATCGCATAAGGGTTGTAAAGCTGCTAATATGTGAGAAGCGATTAAAATAATATTACCTTGTGCTTTCAACCGCTTTATAATAGCTTGTATTAAAATGTTGCTCTGTAAATCAACACCATTAAAAGGTTCATCTAAAATAAATACCGAATTTTGTTGTAATAAAATGCCTGTTAAAGCCAGTTTCTTTTTCATTCCGGTAGAGTAGGTTTCTGCATACTTGTTTAAGGGTAAGTCAAAAACATTTTTACTTTCAAAATCTGATTCAATAATTTTACGGGCGTTGCACAACAATTGCAAATATTCTTTACCCGTTATTTTTGTTAGAAAGTAAGGGTTGGTTGGTAAAAAGCCACACACGTTTTTTAATATTCCATTGTTGTAATTTATACTACCAGTAAAGGTTTCTAAACCCGCAATACATTTAAACAAAGTAGTTTTGCCTGCTCCGTTTTCGCCAACTATTCCGTATACTTTACCTCTTTCAAAATTAAGATTTATATTTTGCAAAACAGTTTGTTTACCATAATTTTTATGTAAAGCTTCAATAACTATCATAAAACAGAAATTAATAAATTTTGCTTTGCCTTTATGTAAAAATAAGGTAAGCTAATTAATAAAAAAGGTGGGAAAAGGAGACTAAAAACTACAGCTAATAATTGAATTAAATTTACAGGCGTAGGATAGTAAGCATATTTACCCAATAAATTTAAGCACATATACAAAATGGCTAACAATACAAATGCAACCACAATATACCAATAACCAATATAAAAAAACAGTAACAACAAACTGATTGGTGCCGATATAATTATGCTGTAAAAAAAAGCGGTCAACATTTTGTGCTGTAAAAATTTGGCTGGTTTATAAGCGTGTATCCAAACGTAAAATTTTGGTTCGGGTTTTGCGTAAAAATTTAAACAAATTAAAAGTGTTACTAACAGAGCAAAAGCTCCTAAGTTAAAATTATCAACCGAAACAGCAATAATAGCTAAAGTATAACAGCCTAAAAAAATGAGCAAGCTTTTTCTAAAACCACTAATAAACTCAAAAGGTTTTTTATAAAATGGAGTAGGCAAAACAAATGTGTTTAACCCGCTTTGCTTAAAAAATGAAATAGCCAATGCAACAACTAAAACAACAACAGCAATAATAAAACATTGCTGATACAATAGAAAAACAATAAAAGGTAAACTCATAATTAAGTTTTCTATCAATCTAATTTTTTGAAAAACTGTAGTAGAAAAAAGCTGATGTAAATACTCATTGCGTTTTACATCGCCTAAAGCATAAGCTGGTAAAATGGCCAACAAAGCATAATAATAAACCGCGTTTTTTAGTTTTTCGAATAACAAAAAAGAACCTACTACAAACACGAGGGTCAATAATGCATAACCAAAAGCTACATTAAATCCAAAATCAATAAGATGCCGATTTAACCTTTTATACTGTAATTTGAAGTAATACCACACCCGACAAAGCTAAGTTGTTTACCTTGTTAATAAACTTTTATTTTTTAAAATAAACTTTAAGTCATTTATTGTGGTTAATTAGTAAAATAGTTAATCAAAAAAGTATGGATCCGAAAAAAGTTATACCATTTGCAATTGCTGCATTTATTGTATTTATGTTGTTCATTGCTTTAACCAACACCACATTTTTAACCATTGAGTCGGGCGAAAAAGGTGTTTTGTTTGAACGCTTTGGAGAAGGTATTGACAAAGAACAAGTTTATGATGATGGTTTTCATATAATTGCTCCCTGGAATAAAATGATAATTTACGATGTTCGCCTCAAAGAAAATTTAGAGCAAATGGAAGGCATCTCTAAAAATGGTTTAACTATTAAAACTGAACTATCATATTTTTACAAACCGATTGACCAAAAAATTGGATATTTACACGAAGAGATTGGCCAAGGCTATCACGATCAAATTATAAAACCAGCCATCCGTTCTGCAACCCGTGAAGTAATTGGAAAATATTTACCAGAGGAATTATACTCAACAAAACGCCAGGCCATACAAGAAGAAATTTTTACCTATGCAAAAGATGCCATAGCCGCCAAACATTTAGTTTTAGATGCTGTGTTGATAAGAGAGGTAGAGTTGCCAACCACCTTAAAAGAAGCCATTGAACTAAAATTAGAACAAGAACAAGAAAGTTTAGCCTATGAGTTTAGATTAGAAAAAGCAAGGCAAGAAGCCGAACGACAGCGCATTGAAGCCGAAGGTAAAGCTGCCGCAAACCTCATTATTAACGCCAGTTTAACCGAAAAAATTTTACAAGAAAAAGGCATAGAAGCTACTACAAAATTGGCCGAATCACCAAATGCTAAAACCGTAATTATTGGCTCTGCTAAAAATGGCTTGCCAATTATATTAGGTCAATAAACTTTAAATAAATACTTATTTTTACCCGCTTATGTTAAAAATTAATTTAGGTAGTACGCTTTGCATTGCGTTGTTATTATATTTTGCAAGTAATGCTGCTGCACAAATATCTGGCATATCGGGCAATAAAATTTCAAGTTTTTCTTATGATCCTATTCCAATAAAAAAGGTAGAATTTGAACCTACAATAAGCACAAGTTTTTCAAAATCATATTGGGATAACAATGCAGAAAAGAAAGATTTTGACAACAACCAACTAAAGGTAAACAGCAATATTTATTGGCGAATAAGTTATGGGTTAAACAAACGTACTGAGTTTGGGCTTTCTGCAACAAACGATTTAAGCACCATAAACTTAGCCACAAAAGTGTGGTTAAACAACGGTGAAAAATTTAATGTTGCCGCAATGTTAGGCTATTATATTCCATTGGGTAACCAAACTTATAATGTTGCTCCACCTTACAAACATTTATTATTAAGCACATTAGGCTATGGCGTAATTGGCAGTTATAAATTTGATGATAAAAATCAGTTAGATATTAACCTGCAAATGCAGCATGGTTTTGATGATACCAACCCAACCCAAATTTTTGTTAATGCCGATTTTGGCAGTTATTTTTTAAGAGATGATTTATTTTTAATTATTGGCGCAGGCTATCAACAAAGTTTAGGTACTGATATTAATTTTAATAAACTAACCATATACCCAGGTTTTGCACTTGAAACAGGTAAGCAATTTTTGTTTGTAATAAACAGCCAACACGATTTATTGGGTAAAAACAATTTTAAAACCTGGGGCTTAAACTTGGCTTTAACTACAAGTATATTTTAAAACCTTTTTATATTACATCTTATATAATTCCTACCTTTTACATTTAAATAAAATTCATACAATTTAATTACACTACTTTTTTACGAATTAAGCAAAGCATTATTTATCTTACCAAAAAAATTAGGTATTATGCTAAACTTATCAGTATTAATTGAAGATAGTGCTAAACGATATGCACAAAAACCAGCCTTTACATTTATGGAAACCAGCCTCAACTACGCGCAAATAAATGGTGCGGCTAATCAAGTGGCAAATGGTTTGGTTGCTAAAGGAATTAAACCCGGTGATAAAGTAGCTTTGAGCTGCTTTAACTTACCGTATTTTCCAATAATATATTTTGGCATATTAAAGGCTGGCGCAGTTGTAGTGCCTTTAAGTGTTTTGTTAAAAAAAGATGAAATAGCCTATCATTTAACAGATAGTGATGCCAAAGCTTATTTTTGTTTTGCAGGTACAGAAGAGCTACCAATGGGCCAAATGGGTAATGCAGGTTTTAAAGAAGCAAGCAACTGCGAACATTTTTTTATGATTATGCCTAAACCCGAAATGCCATCAACTATTGAGGATACCGCAACAATGGGAAGCTTAATGGCAGGCCAATCGCCAAAGTTTGAAACACACCCTACAGGAGCAGATGATACAGCAGTAATTATTTATACTTCGGGCACAACTGGCAAACCTAAAGGGGCAGAGCTAAGCCATTCTAACTTAATGTTAAATGCCGTACTTTCTGCCGATTTGGTGAAATTTAATACCAACGATACTGCACTAATTGTATTACCCTTGTTTCATATTTTTGCAATGACTGTATTAATGAATGCAGGAATTTACCGAGGTACAAGTAACATTTTGTTACCTCGTTTTGAAGCTGAGGCGGTGTTGGGTTTAATGCAAAAACATAATGTAACCGTTTTTGCTGGCGTGCCTACCATGTATTGGGGTTTAAATAGTTATAAAAATGAAAAGTTTGATTTAGAAGCGATTAAATCGAATTTAAGAATTTGTGCATCAGGTGGCGCATCTTTACCAATAAAGGTATTAGAAGATTTTGAACAGAAGTTTGAAGTTGACATTATTGAAGGTTACGGCATGTCAGAAGGATCGCCAGTTGTAACATTTAACCATATAGATGTTGGCAGAAAACCAGGCAGCATTGGTACACCAGTTTGGGGCGTTGAAGTAAAAATTGTAGATGATGCTGGCAAAGAAGTTGCCCCTGGCGATAAAGGTGAATTGTTATACAAAGGTCACAACGTTATGAAAGGTTATTACAAACGACCAGAAGTAAATAAGAAAGTTTTAATAGATGGTTGGATGCACTCTGGCGATGTAGCTACTAAAGATGAAGATGGTTTTTATTACATTGTTGATCGTACTAAAGATATGATTATTAGAGGCGGCCTCAATGTATATCCGCGAGAAGTGGAAGAGGTGATTTTAAAACACCCAGCGGTTTCTTTATGTGCTGTTGTTGGTGTGCCTCACGAAGAAATGGGCGAAGAAGTTAAAGCCTTTGTTGTACTAAAAGATGGAGAAAGTATAACAGAAACAACATTAATGGCGTGGACAAAAGAAAGAATTGCTGCCTATAAATACCCAAGAATTATTGAAATAATAGCTGCTTTACCAATGAGTGCAACAGGTAAAATTTTAAAGAAAGAGCTTAGAAATAATTAATATTAGCCTTGGCATATCTACTTAAAAAATTAAAATTAGGATAAAAGAATTGAAGCAAGCGACTCCCTATTAAAATTTACCATTCCCAAAGTTTAATTTACGTACTTTTATTGTTAAAACAAAAAATTATGCAAAGCAGCGTACAAACACATTACCGCACTTGCAACATTTGCGAAGCCATGTGCGGCATCGAAATTGAATATAAAGGCAAAGAAATTTTATCCATTAAAGGCGATAAAAAAGACCCACTAAGCCAAGGACATATTTGCCCAAAAGGAGTTGCTTTACAAGATTTTTATAAAGACCCAGATCGCTTGCGTAAACCACTTCGTAAAACAGCCAATGGCGGTTGGGAAACTATTTCGTGGGAAGTGGCAATTGATACAGTAGCCAACCGCATTAAAGCAATACAGGCAAAGCATGGTAAAAACGCAGTAGCTACTTTTTTAGGAAACCCCAACGCACACAATATGGGCAATACTTTTTTTCTACCTTTTTTACTAAAAGCCATTGGAAGTAAAAACCGTTTTAGTGCATCTTCGGTAGATCAGTTGCCACATCACGTAGCCTCAAATTATATGTTTGGCCACGGTTTATTAAGTCCAATACCTGATATTGACCGCACCAATTTTATGATGATGATTGGTAGCAACCCAATGGTTTCAAATGGCAGTATGATGACGGTGCCCAATTTCCCCAAACGCCTAAAAGCTTTACAGGCTAGAGGTGGAAAATTAGTGGTGATAGATCCGCGGCATACCGAAACTGCTGAAAAGGCAGATCAACATTTTTTTATAAAACCAGAAACAGATGCTTTGTTTTTGGCTGCGCTTATACATACTGTTTTTAAAAAGGATAGTGTGCGCCTCAAACATCTTCAAACACACATAAAAGGTTTGGAAAAATTGAAGGCAGCGCTACAAAATTTTTCACCAGAAAGAGTTGCGCCAATTACAGGCATTACGGCAACAAATATTAAAGCTATTGCTACGCAAATGTTGGCAGCCGAAGGTGCGGTTTGCCATAGCAGAATGGGCGCATCAACACAATTGTTTGGTGGTTTATGCCAATGGTTAACAAATGCATTAAATATTGTTACCGGCAATTTCGACTGTGAAGGTGGTATGATGTTTACACAACCTGCTGCCGATCATATTATGGCATCACCCAAAAAAGGAAGGCCAAGAAGTTATGGCCGTTACCAATCGCGGGTTAGTGGCAAGCCATATTATAATGGTGAATTTCCAGTTAGTGTTTTGGCAGAAGAAATTGAAACGGAAGGCGAAGATCAAATAAAAGCCTTGTTGGTAATTGCTGGCAATCCAATACTGTCAACCCCGAATGGTTTGCGCTTAGAAAAAGCCATACAACAATTAGAGTTTGTAGTTTCTATAGATATTTATTTAAATGAAACCAATTGCCATGCCGATATTATTTTACCTGTAGCTACTGGTTTAGAAGCTTCTAATTACGATGTTATTTTTCACGCCATGGCAGTACGCAATACCGCCAAATATTCACCAGCACTTTTTAACAAAGCCAAAGATCAACGGTATGATTGGGAAGTTATAAAAGCCATTACCCAAAAACTATTTAATATGCCCGACAATGGTTTTACACCAGAAATGATATTAGATAACATGCTGCAAAGCGGTTATTATGGTAAAGATGGTTTAAGTTTAGAAAAGCTAAAAGCAAACCCACACGGAATAGATTTAGGAGCTTTACGGCCTTGCCTTTTACAACGGCTACAAACAGATGATGAACAAATAGATTTGGCACCCGACTTATTTGTGACCGACTTAACTCGTTTAGAAAATACTTACTTTAGTGTTAATGGTGAAAATACAGAATTTTCTTTTGCTTTAATTGGCCGCCGCAACTTACGCCATCATAACACCTGGACCCATAACTCGGAACGCTTAAAACGTGGCCGCAATGCCTGTACTTTATTAATGCACCCAAAAGATGCAACTGCTATTGGTATTGAAAATGGTGAAACGGTAAAAATAACTTCTTGTATAAGTAGCATTAATATTGAAGTGGAACTAAGTAATGAAATGATGCAAGGCGTAGTTAGCATGCCGCAAGGCTGGGGCAATCGTAAAAAAACAGGAATGAAAATAGCAGCAGCTTATGGTGGTGTTTCTATAAATTGCCTTACCGATGAAACTCGTATAGATGAGTTAACCGGTAATGCTGCACTTAACGGGACAAGAGTAAAGGTAGAAAAGCTGGAATGAAGTGATAATAAAAACAGCTATATAATGTTTATAGTTGATCAACTAAATCATTACAAATTAATTCTTCATCATTTTACATGTTCATCTGCCAAACTAATCGCCTTCGATAAAATTTCTAAACCTTCTTCTATTTCACTTTCTTCAATTGTTAAAGGTGGGGCAACAAAAATATAATTCCACTTTACAAAGGTGAACATACCCAATTCTGAAATTTTCTTTTTCACATCTAACATAACACCCATTTGTTTTGCGTTGGCATTAAATGGTGCCATTGGTTCTTTTGTTGCTCTATTTTTTACCAACTCAATTGCGCCTAACATTCCTGTATTTCGCCAATCACCAATTGATTGATGTTTTGCTTTTAAGTCTTCCATTCGGCTATCAATATATGCGCCCATTTTTACGGCTCTTTCTGCTAAGTTTTCTTTTTCATAAATATCTATTACTGCTAAAGCCGATGCGCAAGCTACTGTATGTGCCGAATAAGTTAAACCAAGCGGCAAATATTGATCGTCTAACGCTTTTGCAATTTCATCCGAAACCATCATACCACCTAAAGGAATATAACCTGATGTTAAACCTTTTGCAAAGCACATAATGTCTGGTGCTACTTCGTGGTTGTCAATACCAAACCATTTACCTGTTCTGCAAAAGCCGCTCATTACTTCATCGCAAATAGTTAAAATATTGTATTTGTCGGCAAGGGCTTTAATTTTTTTCCAATAGAAAGGCGGGTACTTAATGCAACCCGAAGTGCCCGATTCTCCTTCCATCATAATGGCTGCAATATTTTCTGGCCCTTCAAACAAAATAATGTCTTCCATATTTTGAGCCGCCCGGTCGCCACATTCTTCTGCAGAGTTGCTGTACCAAGGGCATCGGTAACTGTATGGGTTTTGCACATGCACTATGTTAGGCATTTGGTTTCTATCAACCTTTAATTTACGCGGATCGCCACCAGCAGAAATAGCCGCCATAGTTGCACCATGGTAAGAGCGGTAGTTGGTAATAATTTTATCTTTACCCGAATAATAACGAGCCAGCTTAATAGCGTTTTCAATAGCTTCTGCACCACCCAAAGTGAAAAAGGTTTTGCTTAAACTGCCCGGTGTAATTTCTTTAAGTTTTTCGCCCAATTGCCCTCTTGCTTCGGTAGCAAAGCCCGGCGCAACAAAGCTAAATTTTTCCATTTGTTTTATAACCGCTTCAGCAACTTCGGGCCTACCGTGGCCAATGTTTACATTCATTAATTGCGAAGAAAAATCTATATATCGCCTATCATCTTTACTATATAAATAAACGCCTTTTGCACGTTCCATTACAATTGGGTTTACTTGGCTTTGCACCGCCCACGAAAAAAAAGTATGTGCTTTGTTTTGATGTTTTATATCAGCTAATGTTGCCACCATAAAATTTATTTATAAATTTTTAATTACGAATTATGAATATCATAATTCATCATTTATATAAACTAAGTCTTGTTTTAGTACCTTCTTTTATTTGAAGCGAAACATTAAACTCGCATAAACATCAGTCGCGCTTTACGCTACTTTAGCACCTCGCTTCGCGAGGCACTAAAACGCTACAATCGCGGCTAAAACTTTAAAGCTCGCTCCGCCGTAGTTGTTTTCCAGAAAAAAAATTATATCGTTTACAATTCCTAATTCATTACTTATAATTATAAAACTAACTCATCCAATCAACCTTATCTTCTGGGTTCCATTTAGTAGTTGTTTTCTTTACCCTCGTCCAAAAGTTGATAGAACTTTTGCCAGTAATATCGGTAACGCCAAACTTACTTTCATTCCAACCACCAAAAGCAAATGGTTCGCGTGGTACAGGTACGCCAATGTTTACGCCCGTCATACCAGCACTTACTTTTGAAGTAATATAACTTGCAGCTTTACCACTTTGCGTAAATACAGAAGCCGCATTTCCGTAAGCCGAATTGTTTTCAATTTTAATGGCTTCGTCAACATCTTTTGCTCGCATTATTGACATTACAGGCCCAAACACTTCTTCTTGTGCAATTTTCATTTCGGGCTTTACATAATCAATTATTGTTGGGCCAACATAGTAGCCATTTTCTTTACCAGCAACAACCGTGTTTCTGCCATCTACCAAAATTTTTGCGCCTTGTTGTTCTGCTTCTGTAATGTAGCCTTCAATTCGCTCTTTTGCTTCTTTAGAAATTACCGCACCTAAGTTTTTACCCGGTACAATTTGTTTGGCATAATGACAAAGCTGTTCAATAATATGATCGCTTTCGCCAATGGCAACCATTGCCGATGCCGCCATGCAACGCTGCCCGGCACAGCCACTCATAGAAGCCGCAATATCAGAACCTGCCATTTGCGGATGTGCATCGGGCAATACAATAATGTGATTTTTTGCACCACCCAAAGCAATACATCTTTTTAAATTACTGGTTGCTCTTTGGTAAACAATTTTAGCCACTTTAGTAGAACCCACAAAAGAAACCGCCTCAATATCTGAATGATCGCAAATTGCTTCTACTACTTCTTTACCACCATTTACTATGTTAAGAACACCTTTGGGCAAGCCAGCTTCTGCTAACAATTCGGCAATACGCATGGCACTTAGTGGTACAATTTCCGATGGTTTAAAAACCATAGTATTGCCCAATGCTAAAGCGTTAGGTATTGTCCACAAAGGCACCATGTGCGGAAAGTTGAAAGGCGCAATACAAGCCACCACACCCAAAGGTGCATGCGATGTTCTACACTCAACCCCAACACTTACTTGCTGAATTTCATCGGGTAAAATTTGAGGTAAGGAGCAGGCAAACTCGCATAGTTCAATTCCTTTTAAAACCTCTGCTCTTGCTTCGCTATCAATTTTTCCATTTTCTTTTATAACTAATTCGGTCAGCTCGTCAATATGTTGCTCTAACAAATTTCTAAACTTAAAAAATATTTGTACTCTTGTTTTCAAGGTTTCTGCCGACCAGATTTTAAAACTTTCTTTAGCTGCTTGCACAGCTGCTGCTACTTGCTCGGTAGAAGACATTTCTAATTCTGCAATTAGCTCGCCCGTTTGCGGCGAAGTAACGGCTAAAGATTTACCATTTGTAATAGTTGTATTTCCATTAATATAATTGCCAATTTTAGTGGTTGCTATTTCTATACTCATAGTTTTATTTTTTTGTTAGTACTAACAATGTTATAAATGTAGGCATTAGTTGCTAAATTGACAAAAAAGTTGAGAAAGTGTTTTGTACAAGAAAAAATATACATTTTGTACAAAAAACTTAATAACTACAATTGAAATGAACAAGTTGTAAATATATAATCAAATAAATTTAAGCTTTGCAAATTATACGAAAGAGCCGTTTTATACAGCAATATTTTTATTCATTCGTAATTACGCATATTCTGGTATGTTTCGCTACAATTCAAAAGGAGAGTTTAATATACCTTATGGTGGAATTGCATACAATTACAAAAACTTTAGAAAGAAAATTGAATATTTAAAACCTGAACCTTTACAATAACTACTATCTAAAACTAATATTGTAAATGAGGATTTTTTGGGCGTTTCCCTATCGGGTCAGGCTCAAATGAAGTGTTTTAAAAAAGCGGTTTTATAGAAATCTTAAACTACTTTTTTGTTTTAACATCTTACCAAAAAAATACTTTTTATTATAATTATTAAACACTATGTAAAAGCAAAAAAAATAAACAGTAAACTACATCCACCACAATACCGTATATTTGCAAACTTATGGAAATGGAAAGGCGCAACCGCCAAAAGGCATTTGTATATCCACAAAATATTTTTGAAAAATTAGAGTTTGACCAAGTGTTGAGTGCAGTTAGAGAAAACTGCAACAGCCCATTGGGTATGCAACAGTTAGATGCTATTAAACCAGTAGCCGATAAAGATCAAATTGAAACCTGGTTAAAGCAGGTTACCGAATTTAAACTATTGTTAGAAAACAATGAGGCTTTTCCTACGGTAAACTACCACGAGCTAAGTGCAGAAATTGATCGGCTTAAATTAAACGGTGCAGTACTTTCTACCGAAGAACTATTTCGTATTTATCAGTTTTTAAAAACGGTAAATCAAATTTTTCATTTTTTCGAAAAACGGATGGAACTATATCCAACATTGTTTAAAATATTAGCAGAATATAGCTTTAATAAGCCATTAATAAATGCTATAAAAGATATTATTGATGATGATGGTAAAATACGATCTAATGCATCAACCGAGTTACAAAAAATACGTAAGCTAAGTAATGCAAAATATCAAGAAGCCGACCGTAAGTTTAAAACAATAGTAAGGCAATATGCAAACTATGGCTACCTAACTGATGACAGGGAAAGTGTAAGAGCAGGACGAAGAGTATTGTCGGTTTTATCTGAACATAAACGCAAAGTGCCAGGTTTAATTTTAGATGAGTCTGCCACAGGCAGAACCACTTTTATTGAGCCAGAATTGGTAATGCAAATCAACAACGATTTAATGGAGTTGCAGCAAGCCGAAAAACGCGAAGTTTATAAAATACTAAAAAATATAACCTTAACTATTCGCCCACACATTAGCTATTTGCAATTGTTTCAAACCTTAGTGGGCGAGTTCGATTTTATATATGCCAAAGCACTTTTTGCCGCCAAACAAGATGCTATTGCACCAGAAATTACTACCGACAAACGTGTTTTTTTAATCAATGCTTTTCACCCAGTATTGATGATGATTAACAAAAGCAAAAGAAAACCAGTAATTCCGCTAACCATTGAGTTAACAGAAAACGAGCGTTTTATGCTTATTAGCGGGCCAAATGCCGGAGGTAAATCGGTAGCCTTAAAAACTATTGGCTTAATGCAAATAATGGTGCAATGTGGTTTTTTAATACCTGTAGTAGATGGTAGCAGCACTACTATTTTTAGGCAGTTATTTGTTGATATTGGCGATGAACAATCTTTAGAAAATGATTTAAGTACCTACAGCTCGCGCCTTACCAATATGAAACACTTTTGCCAATTTGCCGATGCCAAAACTTTAGTATTGATAGATGAATTAGGATCTGGCACCGACCCAAGCGTAGGCGGGCCTATTGGCGAAGCCGTAATAGAACGTTTATTTAGCAAGCAAGCTTTTGGCGTTTTTACCACACACTTTAGCAATTTAAAAATTTGGGCTGGCAAAACCGAAGGCGTACAAAATGGCGCAATGCGTTTTGATCAACAAAACCTGCAACCAACTTATATACTAACCACCGGCAAGCCTGGCAGTAGTTATGCCTTTGAATTGGCTCAAAAAATTGGCCTGCATCCAAAACTTATTGAAAGCAGTAAACAAAAAATGGATCAAGGCATTTTAAAATTTGATGAACTGCTAAACAAAATGGAGGCCGAAAAACAACAACTCGCTATTAGAGAAAAAGAGCTGCAACATAAACAAGCCAAAGCAGATCGATTAATTAAAGATTATGAAGTAAAACGTGAAAAACTTTTAAAAAACAAACAGCAAATACAAGAAGAGTATCAGCAAAAAGCAACTAATAATTTAAACCAGCTCAACAAAAAGTTTGAAAATTTAATAAAAACCTGGAAAGAAAACAAAGCCAACAAAAAAGTTATCAGAACTTTTAAAGAAGAAGTAGTAGGCGAAAAGAAAAAAATTACTACCGATGTTGAGCAATTGAAAAACCAAATTCACCAAGCCAGCTCAAAAGGCAAACCCACCATTGAGGTTGGCAGCAAAGTAAAATTTTTAAAAGGTACAGAAGTAGGCCAGGTGTTAGAAATAAGAGAAGAATTAGCCGTAGTACAATTTGGCCTGTTAAAAATGAAAGTAAAACTAAACGAAATTGTATTAATAGAAAACCATCAAAAACAAAATGTTGATAATGGTTTTAACCAAAAAATGCAAATTGTAAAAGCGGCCTCCGAGTTTAAACACACCATTGACATACGCGGCAAACGCCACGAAGAAGCCATTATGGAAGTAGAACGTTTTATTGACAGAGCACTAATGTACAATACCGACCAAGTAAAAATACTACACGGCAAAGGCACCGGCGTATTGCGCCAGTCGGTTCGTAGAATATTAAAAAACATACGTGCCGTTTCCAGCTATAAAAGTGAATTGCCCGAGTTTGGTGGCGACGGTATAACCATAGTTGAGTTTGCTTAGTATTTATTTTTTTTGAAACGAAACAGAAGTACACGTATAAACAGTACACTTGCTTTACGCTCCAATGCGGCCTCACTTCGTTCAGCCGCATTTCCACTACAATCAAGGTTAAATTTGCCAACCTCGCCCCCTCGTACTGGCTTGCCCCATTTACCCTTATATATAAAAATAACGGAAAACCATGACAAATCACATATAAAATTTTTATAGTTTTGCAACTCACAAAAAACAAGAAGAAAAAAAATGACACAACCAACTGCAAACCCAATTCCAGAAATAAACAAGTCTCGAATTTTAAAAATTAAATGGCCCGACGAAACTTGTATTTTTATTAACGAAGCATATTCTAATGGAGTTTTAACCATTAAATATAAGTTTGTTGACACCACAGGCCCTGGAGAAGAACCCTGCAAAAACAGTTATAGTTTAGATGCATTTGATACAGAAATTGGCGTAGTCAAAAAAGTTGTATTTGTATCTTCATTAACAGATATTAAATTTTCATAACCCAATAAATAAACACAATGCCTTTAACACATCATAGATTAGCCAGCCAAATAGAAGAAACCCCTAACATTGAAAGCGGTAACTGGAACAAAGTTACTGTATATTTACCCAATAGTACTTATGTTTTAAGCATAGTAGAATTACAAAATAATCAACTTTCTATTGTTTTTGATTTCACAGATAATGCTACCTATCAGCCAACTGAATTTGTATTTTTGCTTAGTGGTTTTGGTATTGATACTAATCAAATTAACAAAAACACCAAGTTTTTTGTAATTGCTATAGACAAACTTAGTGATTTAGAAAGAGGAAATGAAAAATTTTCACAAATTGATTGGTATGAAACAAGTGGCAACCAGTACTCAAAAAGCTATATTTTTGAAGACCAGAAAGGTTCAGATTTATTAAAAAAGTATAAATGTCCGCCATATTGTCAACCACCACCAGTAAATAATTAATAATGTAAGTCAAAATGAAACAAATTTTCACTTTAATTAGCCTGTCTATAATTCTTTTTGGATGCCAAAAAGATTCGCCAGAGTTAGATAAAAGTATAATTGAAAATTGCTTTAAAAATGGAAGTGACGATTGGAACAATGGCGACTTGGCAAATAGCTTTAAAAATTTCGATACATTACTAACTTTATTCAGTAATACTCCAATCTCGCATACAAATAAAGGTTACGAAATTGAACACCTTCAAACCTTACTCTTTGTTGGAGATATTTATGAACGATTAGGAAATAGTAAAAAAGCATATGACACTTATATTGAACAATACAATAGTGCTAAAGAATATAACAACGAAAATCAAGAAATTGAAGCACTACTCAGTTTTTCAAAATTAACAGTAGCAAAAGAAGATGGTTTAAAAATAATTGAAGATGCCTTGCTAAAATACCAATTTTCTGATAGGTACTTTGTAAATAAAATAAAATTAGCATTTGCATCTATGTCTGCAAAGCAGGGCAAATTTGAGCAAAGCAAAAGTATTATCAAAAATATAGGTGATGATCCTATTTATGAAAATGAAGATAAAGCATTAACAAAAGCCCTTATACATAGATTATTAGGGGAGGTTTATTCGCTTGAAGGAAAATACGACTCTTCTTTTTATCATTATAAAAATTTTTTAAAATTAGACGATCAACACGCACTATCCAGAGCAGAAGTATATTTGTTGATTACTGAAGACTATTTAACACAAAAGAAATATGATAAAGCTGCTTTAAACCTAAAAAATGCAGAACTGATTATCAATGATAAAAAAGATTTAAGATTGAAAAAACAACTTTATGAGCTCTATTTAAAATACCATGATGCAACAGGAAATTCTATAAGTGGGCTACGAACCTTGAGTGATTTAAGAGAAATTGACATTGCTCTTAACAAAGAAAACAGTCAAATAATAGGTTATATTTCTAATCAGTTAATATACGAAAATCTTAAATCATCCAAAAAACTCATAGAAGCCAGAATTAAATATATCTCTGGTATTGGTATCTTATCCTTACTATTGTTTGCACTATTTCATTTTTACAAACAAAGCCGTAATAAAAACAAAATATTAGATTTAGAATTGACCACCCAAAAATTAGAAACTTATGCAACCAACCGCTATATTGATGGGCAAGAAGAACAAAACAAACGCTTTGCAGAAATTTTGCACGACAATGTTGGTGCTAACCTTTCGGCACTTAATATGTTTTTAAGTACTTTAAAAAATGATGTTTCAGAAAAAAAGTATAATCACCTTACAAAAGTACTTAATCAAACCATTAAAGAAACCAGAAGTATATCACACTTATTAGAGCCGCCTACCTTAAAAAGTGGAGGTTTAATTGGTGCAATAGCTGAGAAAGCAGAAGATTTTTGTTGCGATAATTTTAATATTGAAGTGAACTATGCTGATGAATATGTTCCTTTAGATGAAATAGCTTCAAAGGCTTTATACAATGCTATTTTAGAGTTTATGAACAATGCTATGAAACATGCAGAAGCTACTAAAATGCAAATTGACTTTACTTTAAAAGCTAATAATGTACTCGCAATAAAAGTAGTGGATAATGGCAAGGGTTTCGATACTTCAAATATTCCGCAATCTAAAGGTTTGGGTTTAAATAGCATTAAATCTAGAATAAAACATTTCGGCGGTAGTTTTGCCATTCAATCTTCAAATAAAGGCACTACTATAAACATAAAAGTACCAACAAAAGCTGCTTTAAAAAAAACGGCCTAAATAAATATTAAGCTTAAAATGTTAAAGCAGCAAGCAGGAGCATGCGCTCAACTGTTAATTAAACACTATCCTAAATCCCGTTAATTAAAAAGGTTACAAAATTTTACGCTTGCGTAACTCAAAGTGTTGACCTAAATAAACGCGCTTTACTTCTTCATCGGCAGCCAGTTCTTCTGCTGTACCCGATTTTAGCAAGTTGCCTTCAAACATTAAGTAAGCCCGTTCGGTAATGTTTAATGTTTCTTGTACGTTATGATCGGTAATTAAAATACCAATGTTCTTAAATTTTAATTTTGATACAATTAGCTGAATATCTTCTACGGCAATTGGGTCAATACCTGCAAAAGGTTCATCTAATAAAATAAACTTTGGGTTTACTGCCAAGGCTCTGGCAATTTCGGTACGTCTCCGTTCTCCCCCACTCAACACATTACCTTTGTTTTTGCGTATGTGTACTAAACCAAACTCGTCTAATAAGCTTTCCAGTTTAGTTTTTTGCTCTCCTTTGGTAAGCTTGGTCATTTCTAAAACGGCCTTAATATTATCTTCAACATTTAAATTTCTAAATACAGATGGTTCTTGCGGCAAATAACCCACACCATGGCGTGCACGGCGATACATTGGCTCTTTGGTTATATTAACATCATTAATATAAATTGAACCAGAATAAGGTTTAACTAAGCCTACCACCATATAAAAGGTAGTTGTTTTACCAGCACCATTAGGGCCCAGCAGCCCAACAATTTCTCCTTGATTAACCTCTATAGATATTTGGTTAACAACGGTGCGCTTACCATATTTTTTAACTAACTGTTTGGCTTGCAGGCGCATTAACTTCGCTCGGTTTTAAATCTTTAATATTTAATTGAATACTGCTTTGGTTGCGATAATAGTTTTCTTCAATAGTAAAACATATATCAAACGGTTGTCCGCTTTGTACCATTTCATAACTATCGGCCATTCCATAAGCAATTGCTTTTACCGAAAACGAATCGGACTGTTTAATACTCAAACGTAAATGAGCGCTGCCCACTATACTAGAGTGCCCAGTATCAACTACTCGTTTTGCTCTAAAGGTTGGTTTCATATTAGCTGGGCCAAAAGGTGCAAACTGTTTTAATATATCGTAAAAAGCATCATTAATATATCGTAAATCAATATCCGAATCAATTACAATTTCTGGTATCAATTGATCGTCGGTAATAGTGGTGTCTACTATATCTTCAAAACGGTTAATAAATTGGTTTACATTTTTAGGATCGATTGTTAAACCTGCAGCATATTTATGGCCTCCAAATTGCTCAATTAAATCGCTGCAAGAACTTATGGCTTCGTATATATTAAAATTTTTAACAGATCGTGCAGAACCTGTTACCATGCCATTTGAGTTGGTTAAAATTACCGTTGGCCTGTAAAACCGCTGCATTAATCTAGATGCCACAATACCTATTACACCTTTATGCCAATGTTTTTGATATAAAACAGTACTTTTTTTTGCTTGTTGAACTTTGTTATTTACAATAAGGCCAATTGCTTCTTGGGTAATGTTCATATCCACCTCTTTGCGCTCGGTGTTATGTTTTTGTAATATTTCAGCGCCTCCTTTTGCATTGCCATTTGCTACTGTGGCTGTCAATAGTTTTACAGCATCTGCGGCATCATTCATTCTACCAGCAGCATTTATACGAGGGCCTAAAACAAATACAATATCGCTAATGGTAAGCTTACCTTTCATACCACTCAACTTAATCATTGATTGTAAGCCTGGCCTTGGGTCTTCATTTAATTTTTGTAAACCGTGATAAGCCAAAATTCTATTCTCCCCAACAATGGGTACAATATCAGAAGCGATACTAACTACCGAAAGATCTAATAAATCGTAAATATCTTGTGGGTCTCTTCTATGAAAAATGCTGTAGGCCTGGGCTAATTTAAAACCAATACCACAGCCACTCAATTCTTTAAAAGGATAATTGCAATCGTTACGTTTTGGGTCCAATACTGCAACTGCTGGTGGTAGTTCAACTCCTGGCAAATGGTGGTCGCAAATTATAAAATCAATACCTTGTTCTTTTGCATAAGCCACTTTATCAATCGCTTTAATTCCACAATCTAAGCATATTATTAAAGTATAGTTGTTTTTCTTAGCCCATTCAATAGCCGTGTAAGAAATACCATAACCTTCTTTATACCGGTGAGGTACATAGTATTCAATATTATCGTAAAATTTTTTAAAAAAAGAGTAAGCTGTTGCAATTGCTGTTGTTCCATCTACATCATAATCTCCATAAACCAAAATCTTTTCACCATAAAAAATAGCATTGTTTATGCGCCTTATCGCCAAGTCCATATCTTTCATCAAAAATGGATTGTGCAATGCTTTTAAAGATGGCCGAAAAAAGCGTTTAGCTTGATCGAAAGTAGTAGTGCCTCTTTGTATTAAAAAGCGGCATAGTACAGGGTGAATTTTTAATTGTTTCTGCAAACTAAGCATGCGCTCTTTGTCTACTGGTGATTCTACCCATTTAATATTTTTTGCAATCATTTTTCAACTATTTTAAGCAATAATTTGACTTTAAGTCAAAATCTAAGTTTTTGAGCTTAGTTTGCCTGTTATTAATTAAAGAAAAATATTTGAATGGTTTTTGTTGGTAAATACCAAAAATTAGCTGTAACCAACTAACAAATTATTATAACCAATTTTTAAAAGCTCGCTTTGTTTAAACAGAGGATTAAATTGGTTACTAAAATATTGCTTCAGTTGTTTTTTATTTTTATTTGAGCTTAGTGTGTTGTACAAAAGTAAGCCATTTTTATTTAATAAAGCCTTATTATGCTTAATAAATGTATTTTCAAAAAATTTACTTTCTGTAGTTTTATCAACAAATAAGTCAACTATTATTAAATCAAACGTTGAATGGAGTGTCTTATTTTGCAATACCCAATCATAAGCATCGGCATTAACAATTGTTGTGTTTACTAAAAATTTTGGATCTATATATTTTTGAGCTAAGTTAATTATGGCAGCATCTAACTCAACAGCTGTGCAATTAAAATTTAACGCATAAATACGCTTTAACAATATTAAAACACTTCCTAAACCAAAGCCCAATAATAAAACATTTTTAAAATTGTGAGTGCCAATATTTAAAGCTGCAAAACCTTTTTCAAAAACAGAATAATATTCCTCAAAAGAATAGGTAGCATTTTTTGTACATAGTTTTATTTTGCCTTGGCTTAAGTAAACTTGCAGCTTGCCACTTATATCACTCTGTCGTTCTTCTAATAACCTATCAGCTACAAACGAACTTAAATATTTTAAACGGTTATGCCTAACCACCTTTAAGTTTTATTCGATACCCTTTTTGTTCTAAAAAATCTTTTACTTTCTCTCTATGATCGCCTTGTAACAAAATGTAACCATCTTTAGCATTACCACCAACGCCACAAGCGTTTTTTAATGTTTTAGCTAAATCTTTCAAATCGTCAGTTGTGCCAACAAAACTTTCTATTAAGGTAGCTTCTTTACCTTTGCGGTTTTTACGGTCTCTACTAACATATAGCAATTGGTCTTCTGGTGGCAAAGTTGCTTGTTGTTGTACATTATTAGAGTTATAATTAAAATTGCTATTGGTTGAGTAAACCACTCCTTTCCGGTTTTTTTTATTTTGTGCCATATTGCTAAGATAATAAATAATGAGTTTTTTTTCAATTCAAGTTATAGTGCTTGTTTTTAATAGGGTTAATTTTTGATTTATGAAGTTCAATAATTCAACATTCTTTATTCCCTGTTTTTTGATCATCGAATAACGAACATTAACTTTTAATTTTTGAAGTTCGCTTTTACATTACGATGAACCATAAATAAAAAAACCGACTAACTGGTAGCCGGCTTTTTCCTCTTATCATAAAAATTATTACTCTTTAAACATAGCGCTTTTTTTAAACCGTTTTATGAGTAAGTAATAGAAAACCGCTCTTTGCTTATTTCTATTTGAAGAACCCATTTCTTTACAGGTTTCTTTAAGAGCTTCATCCAATTTCGGATTTTCAGCATCCAGACCTAATTTCTTAACTAAGAAATTCTTTTTTATCCGTGCCATTTCCTCTTTATCAGAACAAGCAACCGTGGCTGAATCTTTTCTGTAAAGAGAAGGTCCACATGCTTTAGCAGCACCGTGTAAAACCTTTTGATCAATTTTCGCTCCGCCAATACTTTTCTTCTTCATATCGGCAACAAAGCTTTCTAATAATTCGTCAAATTTTCCCATTTTGTTTTCAATTTGATAAAATGTTTCAGTTATTTATAAGATAAAATTATTTTTTTTACGGATTATATCAATTTTAAGTTATCCACATTTTTGACATACTGTTTAAATAACATTTAAATTGATGCATAATATTCCACTACATTTGTAAAGTCATTTGTTACTTTAGCTTAAAATTTATGAATAATAACGGATCGGTTACAATTAAATATATTAACAAAAACATTGCAGAAATTACCTTCTTTCATCCTGCGCATAATTCTTTACCATCAAACTTATTAAAAAAATTAGCAGAAAATATAACTGCGGTAAGTGAGCAAAAAGAGGTTGCAATTGTTGTGCTAAAAAGTGGAGGTGACAGAACTTTTTGTGCTGGTGCAAGCTTTAATGAATTAGTTGCAATTAGCAATGAACAAGAAGGTAAAACTTTTTTTATGGGCTTTGCTAATGTAATAAACGCCTGTAGAAAAAGTAATAAAATAATAATTGGGCGTGTACAGGGTAAAACAGTTGGTGGTGGTGCAGGCTTAGCTGCTAGTGTTGATTACTGCATGGCTACTAAGTTTGCGGCTGTAAAACTAAGTGAGTTGGCGGTAGGTATTGGGCCTTTTGTTATTGGGCCGGCGGTGCAACGCAAGGTTGGTTTGGCTGGCTTTACACATCTTACCTTAAACCCAACAGAATTTAAAGAAGCAAGCTGGGCAAAAGAAAGTGGTTTGTATGATGAGGTTTTTGAAACTACCGAACAACTTGATGAAGCGGTAATAACAATGGCAAAGAAACTAGCTGCTACAAACCCTGCCGCCAGAGCAGCACTTAAAAAAGTTTTTTGGAAAGGCACAGAAAATTGGGATGAACTGTTAGCTGAAAGAGCAGCCGAAAGCGGCCGCTTAGTTTTGTCGGGTTTTACCAAAGCCACCTTAGCAAGGTTTAATAAAGCCTAATACCTTGCTAAGGCATAACCACTTAAAATAATTGTGGAAAACTTTGAATAAGTTATGGTTTAAAACCTTGTCATTTTTATAAAAAATTGATCATAGCAGATAGTTTTTCATCAAAAAAAATAAACAGTATTACATGTGTTTAATAATTTCATCACCAAATTCTGATGTAGAAAGTTCGGTTGCTCCTTCTTGCTCACGAGCAAAATCGAAGGTTACTCTTTTACTTTTAATAGCTGCAGCTATACCTTTGTAAATTAAATCTGCTACTTCGGGCCATTTTAAATATTCAAACATTAAACAACCAGACAGTAATAATGAACTTGGGTTTACTTCATTTAAGCCAGCATACTTTGGTGCTGTACCATGTGTTGCTTCAAAAATAGCTCTACCAGTTTCGTAGTTAATGTTTGCGCCTGGTGCAATACCAATGCCACCAACCATAGCTGCTAATGCATCAGAAATATAATCACCATTTAAATTAAGGGTGGCAATTACATCGTACTCTTCTGGCCGCAGTTGTATTTGTTGTAAAAAATTATCTGCAATTACATCTTTAATAATAATAGCTCCATTAGCTTCTGCTTTTTGTTGTGCTTCAATAGCTGCTTCTTTACCTTGCTCTGCTTTAATAGCATCCCATTGTGCCCAAGTAAAAACTTTATCACCAAATTCACGTTCTGCTACTTCGTAACTCCATTGCTTAAATGCACCTTCGGTAAACTTCATAATATTTCCCTTATGTACAATGGCTACACTTTTTTTATTATTTTCAATAGCATAACGTATGGCTGATTTTACTAAACGTTCTGTTCCTTGTAAAGAAACTGGTTTAATACCTATAGAAGAAGTTTCGGGAAAACGTATTTTATTTACTCCAAACTCTTCACATAAAATTTTGATTAATTTTTTAGCTTCATCGGTACCTTGCATGTATTCAATACCTACATAAATATCTTCGGTGTTTTCTCTAAAAATCACCATATCTACTTTTTCTGGATGCTTAGATGGTGATGGTGTGCCTTCAAAATATTTTACTGGCCTTACACAGGCATACAAATCTAACTTTTGGCGCAAGGCTACATTTAACGAACGAATACCGCCACCCACAGGCGTAGTTAATGGACCTTTAATTGCTACTAAATATTCTTCAACACGTTCTAATGTTTCGGTAGGCAACCATTGCCCGGTTTCGTTAAAAGCCTTTTCACCAGCTAGTACTTCTAACCATTCAATTTTGCGTTCGCCTTTATAAGCTTTTTCAATAGCTATATCAAATACTTTTTGCGCTACCGGCCAAATATCAATACCAATACCATCGCCTTCTATGTAAGGTATAATTGGGTTGTTTGGAACATTTAAAACGCCTTCGTTGATGGTTATTTTATCTGCCATTTTTGTTTATTGTATTGCTGAAAATTTTAAGGATGCAAAGGTACTGCTTTGTTTTAGCAATTGTATAAAAATAAAGCTTCAAATTTTAATGGCCTTGCTTTTTCTAAATTGAAAATGTAACTATTTTGTAGAGATTAGAAGTCAGACCGCTTCGCTGTCAGACGTTAGATAAATTCGGCTGAATGAAGTCAAAAACGCTCTTTTTCGCATAAATTATGCCCGAAGTCTAACGTCTGACAATGAAATGGTCTGACTTCTAAATAGTTACATGAAATTTATGCTTATTATGGGTTTGAAACAGTATATTTATTTTTAATGAACAACATTGTTTATACAACAGAAAACAGTTTAAGCCTTACAGAACTGTTACATATTTATAATGATGTGGGTTGGACTGCCTACACAAATAAACCTGAAATTTTGGCAGCCGCCATTAAACAATCTTTATGTGTTATTACTGCAAGGCACAATGGAAACTTAATTGGAATGATTAGAGCAATAGGCGATGGCCTTACTGTTATTTTTATACAAGATCTTTTAGTTTTAAAGGCTTTTCAAAACCAAAAAATAGGTACAACATTAATACAACTACTTTTTAATAAATACAAACACGTTAGGCAAAAAGCTTTAATGACAGATGATACCATTAAAACCCGCAGCTTTTATAAGTCTCTCGGTTTTACAGCTTGCGATAATGGCAAAACCATTGCATTTTACAGAGATGAGTTGGAGCAAAGTAGCAGTTAAATGATGAGTAATTGTTTTTGATACCGTATTCACTAACAACCGTATCCGTTTCGCAAAACGATCTTTTTTTGAAATTATTGGTAAACTCAATTCTATTAATTTTCTTTGTGCCATTCTTTCTTTAACTGCCCTTAAAATAACTTGTTTATACCTACTAAATTAAATATAAAAAATTAGATAAAGATAAAACATTCAAATAAACTTAAACACATCAATACTCCGTTCAACGCAAATAGAAATAACAATATCAGGCTTTTCCTGCAAAATTATTTCTTTATCTAATTTGATGTTCCATATAAATACAGACTCACCAAAACTTTCGCTAATATACTTTATAAGTGCGTTGCTAAAAGAGTCCCTAAATATTAAGACTTTTAAATCATTTACATCCGATTTAAACCTAAGTTCATAGGTTTTAGGGTTTGCCCGATTACCCTTAGGTGCTAATCTATTTTCTACCTTTTTAGCTTTCGGGTTCTTTAACTTATATGTAGTAACTTCTTCTTCTACTTTTTTTAGCAACATTCTTGAAAGATCTTGTTCCTGTGCTATTTTCATTTTTTCTGTAATTTGATCTTTCGGTATTATTTCCAATTGAGGGTATTCTAACTGCATTTTACCCATTAAGTTTTTATATCCTAAATAGGCGCCAGTATCGTTCCAATGAGAATCGGATTTAGGAAACAACCTTTCATTTGTATTGCTTACAACACCTTCGAGCATATTTATATGGTTTACACCTAATTTATTACACAACAAACTTAACTGTTCCGCCTTTTTGGGCTGACTTGTGTTTTTAGTTATTGGTAAGAATTCTCCATAAATTGAAAGCTTATTTGGTGGAACACCAATGTAAAAATCAATTTTATTTTTAAAAAACCAACTCTTCCAACTTTTTAGTTTTTTCTGTAATAATGTTAATTCTTCTTCTTGAAAATTTATTATATTTTTAGATTCTTTTATTGATTTGGAATAGTCATCACCTACAAACAACCAGCCTTCTTCTCCTTCAACAACTTTACCTGAAATTGAATTAGCGTTAAAAATGTTTGACTGAATAAAGCAATAGGCCTCAAACATTTTTGGCTTTAAAATAAAGTTATCAGTATAATATTTTTCAAATTTTTTAGCATAGTTTTTTATATCATCAAATAAACTCAACACTTTTTTTACACCAGTATTTTTTCTTGTTTCATTAAACACAAGCTTAGGCTTTAAGGCTAACTTTCTATTTTCTTTATTGTCGTTAGCCAGGCTATTTACAAAAAAACTTATAACAACTGGTGCAGAAATTATAAAAACGTAAACTAAAATAAAGATGTAATTTCTCATTTTTTAAAATCTAAAATAAATAAATGGATTGTAACTTCCTGATACTACATATACAATAGTTAAAATAAATAGTAAAACTAAGCTTAGTTTGTAAATGTAGTTTAATATAAAATTGTTGAATAATTTTACGATTAACAAATAGGTTGGCATAGCAAAAACAATAGCCACTATAAAATAAATAAGGCTACTATAATTGAGGTTCATGTACGATAAGTAGCTACTTAAATACACATTTCCAGCATCGTAAATAAACATTTTACTTAAGTAAAGCATGGCATGCTCTAAATTGTTTGCCCTAAAAAAGACCCATGCTATTATTACAATTAACATAGTATAAAAATGTTGAATTGGAAGCCAAAGCTTTTTAAGTATTTTCTCAAAACCCATTCTTTCAATTACAATAAAAAAGCCGTGAAACAAGCCCCAAACTAAAAAATTCCAACTAGCGCCGTGCCAAAAACCAGTTACAAAAAAAACGATCAATAAATTTATATAGGTTGTAATTTTCCCTTTCCTATTTCCACCTAATGAAATATACACATAATCTCTAAACCATAATGATAAAGTAATGTGCCACCTTCTCCAAAACTCTCTAATGCTTTTTGAAATGTAAGGAAAGTTGAAATTTTCTGGAAAGTTGAATCCAAGCATTTTGCCTAAGCCAATAGCCATATCGGAGTAGCCAGAAAAATCGTAATATATCTGTATAGTGTAAGATATTATGCCAAGCCAGGCAAAGCCTGTTGAAATATCAGTCAAATTTTGTGCAAAAATATTGTCAGCAATACTTGCAAACGAATTTGCTATTAACACCTTTTTGCCCAAACCAATTATAAACCGTTCTACACCTTCCGAAAACTTATTAACCGATATTGTTCTTTTACTCAAGCTTAAATAAATCTCACTATATCTAACTATTGGGCCTGCTACTAACTGTGGAAACATAGTTACATAGGTTATAAATTCAAGAAAATTTTTATTTGCTTTTACATGTCCTCGGTAAACATCTATAGTGTACGACATTGTTTGGAAAGTATAAAAACTTATGCCAATCGGTAAAGCAATATTTCTAATATTTTTAACATCAAAATTTTCAATATTTAAATACTTAGCAAAAGCTAAAATATTATCGAAAGTAAAATTTAAATATTTAAAAAGAAACAAAATGGACAAGTTGAATATAAGCGATATAGATAATCCGAATCTCTTGTGACCTTTATCAATTAATAAGCCAGCAGAAAAATCAACTATAGAAGAAGCTAATAATATAAGTACAACCCAACCCTCGCCCCAGGTATAAAACAGCAAACTAAAAAAAAGAAGTACAAAATTTTTTAGCTTATTTGGTGATAAATAATAAAAACTTAAAAATATTGGAAGGAATAAGAACAGAAATATTGTGCTACTAAATACCATTTATTTTTTACTATTAAGTGCTGCGGTAAAACTCATTAAGCAAAATAATTTATTTATAAATATCAAATTTAGCAATCAGCATCTGATAATTAAAATTTTTACCAATTATTATTTTCATAAAAAAATATTGCCATAAATTCATTTATACTCAAAAAAATCAATTTCTAAAATAATTATAACAGGCATTTATAAATATCAAAAAACCTTACAAAAGATCATAATAATAAAAAACCAAATACTTAGTAAAGAAATATTAAATTTGACCTTTGTAATAAGCAGGTTTAAATGAAAGTACAATATTGCATACTTAGTTTTGTTTTAGGTTTTATTTTTAAGGCTACAGTTATATTTGCGCAACCCGCAAATAATGATTGTATAACCGCTTTAGATATTAGCAATGCTTTTGTAGGTCAATGTGGTGACTTTAATACCATAGGCCCTTTTGATAATACTGGTGCAACGCCAGGTAGCAGCGATCCAATGATGCCAGATTGCTTTAGCGAGTTTAACTCAACAGTAATGGAACGATCTATGTGGTTTAAATTAACTGTGCCAGATATTAATGGCGATGGTTCTAACATAATTTACGAAATTAATACCAGCGTAAATGATAACTGTAATTTTATAAATGGCCCGGTACAAGGAAGTTCAGATACGCAAATAGTAGTTTATACAGCAACATTTGGATGCCCAACACCATTGTGGGTGTCAAGTAATTATATTGGTTGTAATGATGACATTAACACAGAACCACCTTACGTGGCCGGAGTAAATGTAAGTTTAAAACCAGGCGACAGTTACTACATTGTGGTGGATACCTATAATGGATCGGTAGGTGAATTTTGTTTAGATGTTTTACTGTGCGGCAAAGTTTGTGGTGATGGTAGATGCAGTTTAAGCGAAAATTTTTGCGGCTGCAATGAAGACTGTATTTGCGAAATTTTGAAACCGCAATACTCTTGTGCTTTTCAAGATGGACAAATAGTAGCCTGTGGTACTTCCCCAACAAGAGATTTCGTTTTTTGTGATACTTATTTTGATAATGCCCCACAAGGTAATGTTTATGTTGGTTTTAATGTTGATGCTATAACCGATTGCAACCAGATTAAACCAACTGAAACAACCATATTTTATAATAATGCTGTACTTAAAAATGAAAATTTAGAAACAATAAATTCAAACAGCCGAATACCAATAAATGAAAATTTCTTTTTTGAATTTACAGAAAATGATATTGCTCAAAACACAGAAATTGCTGTAATTGTTTCTACAGAACTGTCAAATGGTTTGGTTTGCAGTAATGGAATTGATATAAATATCAACGAAATATTAATGACTTCTTCGGTGAGCTGTGGGGCTTGTGCTGCAGGTAATGTTGATTTAGATTTAGACAACCAAATCGTAAACATTGGCGGCAATATTGAAGTTTGTACTAACGGTAGAGAAAATCTAAATTTATTGTGCGATTCGAATGATCGTACTAATTTTGAATACCGCTGGGTAGCTTACGCCGATTTAAATAATGATGGTACTTTTAACACAGTTGTTACCCAACCTATAGAAGCTGATGTTTGCGGCTTATTGCCTACCGATTTTTTGTTAGATTGGTTTAACGTTTTTAATAATGGTGCTTCGCAAATTATACCTGCTGGCAACTATCAAATTTGTGGCGTGGCATTATGTGATGATAATGATGGCACTATAGTAAGTATATGTGAAACCAATAATTGCATCAATATTAACTTAGTTGAAATTACTGCAATATCAGGCTGTAACAATACTAATGCTTGCAATTATAATGAAATGGCTACCCTTAACGATAACAGTTGTTTGTTTGAAAATTCGGCTTGTAATGATGGCAATGCACAAACCATAAACGATATAGTTGTAAACTGTATTTGTGAAGGCGAAACTACTACAATTGATACCGAGGGTTGTACCGATTTATGTTATGCAGAATACAACCCACAAGCAAATATGGATGATGGTAGTTGCGAAACCATACTAACAGGTTGTGCTAATGCAAATGCAGTAAACTATAACCCAAACTTAACGGTAGCCTGCGGTAATGAAGATTTATGTTTTTTCGCTGATGGAGATGGCGACTCCTTACCAGATTATTTAGAAGACGTGAATAACAATGGTGACTTGTTTGATGACGATACAGACGGAGATGGTTTAATAAACATTTTAGATCCGGATGATGATGGCGATGGCATTTTAACCATTAATGAAGATACCAATGGCAATGGCAATTTATTTGATGATGATAGCGATGGAGATATGATTCCTGATTTTTTAGATAACGACTTAGTTGGTATTAAAAATTATGAAACCAAAAAAATAAATGTTTGGCCCAACCCCAATAATGGTATTTTTAGGTTAGATGCCCAATTTATGAATAAGCTACAAGCCTTGCATATTGTAAATACAGTTGGGCAAGCTATTAATTATGAGTTTGTAGCAGGCTACATTAAACTCACAAATCCTAAAAAAGGTGTTTACCTAGGTTATATTAAAAACGAAAACGAGGTGTTTAAAATTATTGTTGAGTAGTTTTTTTTAAGATGCAATAATGCTTTGCCAGCTTTAGCAAAGCATTATTGCTTATGTTATTTTAAAACAATCGATTTTATTTCTTTAATTTTTTTAAACGTTTTTGTTGTAGGGTTGTACACCTCATATTTCACAAAACCAATTTCTATTTCCCGACCTTTAAGGGTGTCTAATTTCTCAATAAAATCTTGTGCGCCGTCAAACGTTTTTAAAAGATAATATTTGTTAACATTACCATCTTCATCTTCAATAGAAATACTTAAAAAATCTGACTCATTAACAGCAACAACAATTCCTTCTGCATCTCCAAATTTTTTATTCGACTTAATGCCTTCTTTTTCTTTAACCAATTCTAACAACTCCGAATCATCTTGCGCCATTAGTTTGGTAATTAAGTTTTGAAACGGCTCGCAAGTAGCACCCATTCTTTCTCCTACCTTTTCGCCAAATGATCTCATTGAGTTTTGATCCAAAACATCAATGTTTAGTTTTTTGCGCTCCTTTTTACTAAAGTTAGAAACAACTTCCAACATTACCGCTCCAAGTTCTTCAGTAAGCGTTTCCATATCTTTAATGCCTGACAAGTCTTTGTTGGACAACTTTTCACAAATTTTATTAGCTGCCTTATCCAATTGATTTTGCGCTTGTATCTGCAAAAAACCAAAAGCAAATATTACTGCTAATATGATATTTTTCATAATTAAAATTTTATAGAAGCAAAACTACTATTTTTTTGATCCTCAATAAAGATCATTAAAAAAACAGTAATCCGTCGTCTAAAAGTCTGTAATCTAAAAAGTCTATTCTCTGTTCTCCAAAAGTCTGCAATCTAAAAAGTCTATTCTCTGTTCTCCAAAAGTCTGTAATCTAAAAAGTCTATTCTCTGTTCTCTAAAAGTCTGTATTCTAAAAAGTCTATTCTCTGTTCTCTAAAAGTCTGTATTCTAAAAAGTCTATTCTCTGTTCTAAAACTTCTTCAACAAAGCCTTAACCGCATCTTTATGAATAGTAAACGACATCATTTTTAGCTTTACGTAATCTTCGTGATAAAAATAATAGCCGGCATGTTTACCATTGCGCGATCCGCTGGCACTATCTTTTATTAAAAACCACCAACCGTCGGCAGCCTCTTTGTAGCCAATTAAATGAATGGCATGATCATCGGTAGTAGCTCCATTTGAAAAGCGTAATTGCCTTGCATATTCATCAATATTAGCAGAAGGAATGTCGTAAGAAGGTATCATAGCCACATCGTACGTTGCAGAGTAACCGCTTTCGGAAACATCACCACCTATGGACATAGAGTAACCATTTTTAATCGCTTTTTTAATGGCATCCATAAACTCATCTAAAGGAACATTGTAGTAGTCGGCACTATTCCACCAATTATCTGGCACATCATATTCTTCTTTCGACCAATATGGTTTTTCCATTAACGACATTACATCTACATAATCGTTAGGGTTTAATTGCACTACTTCGCTTAAAAAGGTTTTTGGTGTGTAGCTTTTGCCTTCATAGTCAAACGAAGTTGGTGGCTCGCCCATATAATGGTTTAAAATAGATTTGATGTTGTTTAAAATCGCCCCTTCATCCCAATAGTTTGTTTTTTTGCAAGTGGTTAAATAGGTTTCAATTTCCTTAAACATTGGTTGGTGATTATAAAAAGGTTGGTCTTGTGGTTTACCTTCGTAAGCAGAAAACGGAACAGTACCATACATGTTCATCATGCGCTGCAATGCGTTAGTTTCCGAACCTTCTCCTAAAAAGGTTTCCCCTCTTGTATTAATGTAGCCTCTTGCTTTTTCAACATATTCGTAATAAACCAAATACAACTCAGAAAGGTTTATAGTTTTGCCATGTATTCTTTCTATTTCCGACTCGTAAAACGAAGTAGTTGAAAAGCACCAGCAAGTACCAGTATTACCCTGTGAAATTGGATCTTCTACTTTTACAATAGTAAACTCATCTAAACTTTGCGGAATCTCTTTACCTTCAAAACTCATTTTTAAAGTTTTTTTGGCTGGCGTTTCTTTTTGGCTTTTGGCATATTTTTCAGAATCTTCCAAAATTTTACTATAAAATGGATTTGAATAATCTTCAAATTTAGCTTTGTCTTGCGCTTGTAAACTTAAAGCAATTAATACAAGCAGTATTGGTATAATTATTTTCATACAATATTAGTTTATAGTTAAGCAAGATAAGGTTTTTAAATTGATTTTATAAGATTACAACGCCATAGCACCAAGGCTTAGCAATCTTCTCTTGCTATTAAACCAAACAATATCATTCTAAATCTGCGCCTATTTCTACAACTATTTTTTATTTGAGATAATATTTCCTGTTTTTCTTTGATGGTAAAAACAAATTAGTTTATAAAAAAAGTGAAATTGTAAATTGTTCGCTTATACAAATCAAAATGTGTTTAACACAACTCTTTTATTTAATTTCTTGTTGGAAATTTTTCTTGAATAGTTTTATTTTTTTGGATAAAAGACAACTCTAAGTATTTGTTATTTGGCTTGCCATCTTTTACAAAAGAAAATAAGCTTCTCATAAAACAATCTTCAATAAATGCTATTTTTTATCTTTATTTAAAATTTTCATTTCCCAATTAGATAAAATTTGTTCGTTTAACTTATTAAAATAAAGTGTTTTTTTAATATTGTGCCTTACATCATTTTCAATTTTTTCCATTAACAAGTCTAACCTTGAATCACCTTCTAAATATTGATAAAAATAGTTGTCGCAATAAGATAAAAAGCCAGTAATCTCCATTTCTTTATTGGTTTTAGAACTACTATGTTCTAATTCAATAAAATTTGAGTTGGAAAAATTAATTTTTGAACTACTTATATAAATTAAAGCTTTCATTGTAATATACTTGTAAATATAAACTATTTTAAATTAATTGGTTTTTAAGATGGAAAGAAAAAAATTAAAAATGTTTTTAGATGAACGATATCAGTTTTATAATCAAACAAAGTTTATAACAACAGATCCTATTCAAATACCACACCGTTTTACTAAACTGCAAGACATTGAAATAACTGGTTTTTGGGCAGCCATGTTAGCTTGGGGAAATCGTACAACTATTATAAATAAGTGTAATGAGTTGCTACTGCTAATGGATAACGATCCGCATAATTTTATTTTAAATGCTCAAGAAAAAGATTACAAAAGGTTTGAAAATTTTAAACATCGTACCTTTAACTATACCGATACGCTGCACTTTCTAAACTTCTTTAAAAAATATTATACCGAAAACATAAGCTTAGAAACCGCTTTTATTAATGGCATTACACCCGAAAGTGAAAACTTAGCGCAAGGTTTAATTAACTTTCATAACTTGTTTTTTAATTTAAAAGATGCCCCAGCAAGAACCCGTAAGCACGTAGCTACGCCTTTAAGAAAATCAACCTGTAAACGTTTAAATATGTTTTTACGTTGGATGGTACGCACCAACAGCAGCGGAGTTGATTTTGGTTTATGGAAAACAATACAACCCAAACAATTGCTTTGCCCTTTAGATGTACACGTAGAACGAGTTGCCCGAAAGCTCAACTTAATAACCCGTAAGCAACGCGATTGGCAAACCACAGTTGAGCTAACAGATGCGTTAAAACAATTTGATGCCAACGATCCTGTAAAATACGATTTTGCATTGTTTGGTTTAGGGGTTGAAGAAAAGTTTTAAACTGCAACTACAATGTTATTGCTCACTTACAAATAATCTTCAATTTTCTTTTTTTCTATTGCAGTCCAAGCCATTTTGCAAAGATGTAAACACATTTGATCTAAGTGTTTAAACTTTTCGTTGGTGGTTAAACCTTTATAATAACGATAAAATATTTGCTGTGCAATTACCGCCACTTTAAACAAACCAAAAGTATAATAAAATAAAATGTTGTTGGTGCTTCTTCCGCTTTTAGTAGCGTATAGTTCTGCAATTTCCGTGCGGCTGGGGTTGCCTGCAAAAGAAGTAGGCGATGGAAAAAACATGTTTATTGGCCCATCACTATCTTTTAACCAATAAGCTAAACTAGTACCAAGATCCATTAGTGGATCGCCAAGGGTACACATTTCCCAATCTAAAATTGAATTGATGCTGTTGTATTGTTCGTCTTTAAAAACAACATTATCGTATTTAAAATCATTATGTATTAAACAATGGTTGTATTGTTTAGGTTGGTTGCTTTCCATCCAGCTCATCACTTTTTGGGCTTCTTCAATTTGCATAGTGGCGGCTTTTAAATATTGTTTGCCCCAGTTTTCAACTTGTCGTTGTACGTAACCTTCGGGTTTACCCAAATCACCTAAACCAATTTTTTTGTAATCTAAACTGTGTAGCTCTACAAAAGTGTTTAGCCAAGTTTCGGCTACATTTTTATATTGCGCTGGTGCTAAGTTTCTTTTTTGAGCTTCTTTTGTAGTTAATATTATGCCTTCTACTTTTTCCATTAAGTAAAAAGAACTACCAATCACCTCCGCATCGTTACAATAAGCAAACACTTTTGGCGATTTTGAAAAACCCTTTTGCAAGTTAGACAATACTTTATATTCGCGGCTCATATCGTGCCCTCGTTTTACAGCACCTTTTGGTGGTTTACGCAACACAAACTGTTTGTCAACAACTTCTAACAAATAAGTAAGGTTAGAAAAGCCGTTTGAAAACTGATTAACGGTTAATGCTTTTTCGGCACTTTCAATAAGTTTATTGGCTTTTAAAAACGATTTTAAATTATGTTCGTTCAGCTCTTCTCCTTGTCTAACTGGTTTTAACATTTGTTGCTAATTTTATAGAAAAATAATAGTTCGGTAGTTTTTCATTACATCAAATTTAAAGCATTTTTTATATGAAATAACAATGGTTTAATCACAAAATAACCTGTTCTTTTGCAGTACTCTCAAATTGATCATAAATAAAATGTTGCTCAGCATTTTAAGTTTACAACTTTGATTATTTGTTTAATTATTTCTTTCCCAAAAGATAGACGTTTTTTATTTTGAACAAAAAAACTACTATTAATTTTTAATAATTAGATGTTTTATTTTAGATTTATACAAAAAAAGGATAAAAAAATTATTAATACCAACTTAAAGAAGTAGATTTATCTTAATGTTTTAATCATAACACAAAACTAAAAGCAATGAAGAGAAATGCCATTTTTTACTGTTTGATAACTATAGTTTTAATTATTGGTCTGCAATCTTGCGCTAAACATTTTTTTCGGTCAAACTATAAAGATGTAAATGAGTTAATACATAATGCAGCCTATTTACAAACAAAGCCCTATTTAAAAGCTCATTTGAAAAATGGAGACATTATTATACTAAAGGATACCTGGCAAATTGATACTACTTTAAATATTGTAAATGGAGCTGGTTCAAAGTATAATTTTAATCGTAAATTAATGTTTGAAGGGTCTGTAAACATTCCAATTGACAGCGTGTCAATATTTGAAACCAACAAAAAATTGGTTAAACCAGAAACAAATAGGGTTGCAGCCCTAAGTATATTAGCTGGAGTTGATGCTATTATTGGTTTGCTTTGCCTTTCAAATCCAAAAGCTTGTTTTGGCTCCTGCCCAACTTTCTATATCAACGAAAACGATAATTTTCATTACGCAGATGCAGAGGGTTTTTCAGATGCTATTTCTCCTTGTTTAGAATATGCTGACATTGACGCACTTAACCAAACACAAATAAAAGGCAACCGTTTTTCAATTACTATGAAGAACGAGGCACTAGAAACTCATTGTGTTAAAGATGTTAAATTATTGGCCTATCCTTTAAATCAAAACGAAAGGATTTATCATTATTCAGCCTCAAATAAATTTTATCTCTGTGAAAATACTTATCAACTTTCTAATGCAAAGGCAGATGAAGGAGATATTACATCACTTTTGAAAAACAAAGACAGAGAAGAAAGATTTTCACTTTCGGATGAAAAGAATTTGAAAAGTAAAGAATCTGTTTATTTAACTTTTGAACAGGTTGAACATACAAAAGAGCTCGGGCTACTTTTAAATTTTAGACAGACAATGATGACCACCTACCTTTTTTATAGTGCAATGGGATATATGGGAAACCAGGTTAGTGACAGATTTGCCATGTTTGAGAACGATACGGTTTTACGAAATAAACACGTTGCAACTTATAAAGAGTTAGGTGGTATAGATGTATACCTTTATGATGAGCAAGCAAGCAATTGGCAACTTCAACATACATTTGATGAAAAAGGACCTATTGCAATCAACAAACAAATTGTACCATTGCAACAAAGCACTAACACTTCAAAAGTTAAAATAAAACTTGTTTTAAACAGAGGCCTGTGGCGGATTGATTACGCTTCACTCACTAATATTAAAGAAAAAGTTACACCTAAAGAAGTTTCAGTTTCTGCTATTTATAACAAAGGAAGGATAGATAATTTCGCATTAAACCAAATCATTAAGCCCGAAAAATATTTAATCTCAATGCCTGGAGACGAGTTTAAGTTTGATTTTGAACTACCCCATACCGATTCAACATATGAGCTATTTCTTTATTCCAAAGGTTATTATTTAGAGTGGATGCGCGAGGAATGGATAAAAGAAAAAAATTTATTAAAACTTAATCAAATGTTTAATCACCCAAAAAAATACTTGAAAGAAGAGGCTAAAACCTACAAACAATACGAAATGTACATGGAATCAGAGTTTTGGGATTCTAAAATTGATACTAAAAATTTTTCATTTTATGAAAATTAAAACTTTGCTAAAGAAAAATATATCGGCATGCTAACTCAATCAAAATTTATAAGTAAAACTTTATCACCATTAGTATTATTGCTTGCTATTTTTTTTACTGGCTGTAATCCAAAAATGTATTTACCAGCTCCTGATGGAATTGATACTAACAGGTTTGGTTCGTACATAATGATAAATCATAAAATTAAAGAGCCAGTTAAAGGCGAATTAATTGCTTTAGATAAAAATACAATAGTGGTGTTAAGAGAAGAAACAAATAAATGTATAAGAGTTCAGATATCAGAAATTGAGCATTTTAAAATACATTACGCTAGAGCAACTCACTATGGGTGGACAATTCCAACAGGGCTTTTAGCTTCAATTTCGCACGGAATTTTTGCCCTATATACCGCACCAATTAATCTTGCTGTAACAATAGCTGTTACTGTTAGCGGTGACAATGCCTTTACCTATAGTCGGAAAGATATTACTTACGACAAATTGAAAATGTTTGCACGTTTTCCTCAAGGCGTTCCTTCAAATATTGATATAGCAAGTATAAAATATGAATTGAGGCAGCAAATTAATAACAACTAATAACTAATTAGAAGTTAGACCATTTCATTGTCAGACGTTAGACGTCAGACAAAATTTGTGTGAAAAAAAATTTTTTGACATCACTCAGCCGAATTTGTCTGATGTCCGACAGCGAAGCGGTCTGACTTTTGAACTCTGCTGAATAGTTACTACAACTAAGTATTTTTCTATAATGCACTAAATACAGTTTTCCAACATTCTCTAAAATTAGCTTTGCAAGTTTTATGATAATACGGATCTCCATTTTTTTCATTGTTTGTTGATTTTCATTCAAAAAAAATCATCTTTCACAATAAGACAAACACTTTCAACTAAGTTATTGGTTTAAATTGTGTTAATTAAAAATTTTTAGAGGTTTGCTTTTTTGTTTTTAAAACTGTTTGTGCATTTTGCAAAATAAAATGGATTGAATTATGAACTTTGTACCGTAAGTTCTATTGTTTAAAATAATTATGGCTTTACCAAGGTTAAAATCAATACAAGAAAAAAACAGAACCGATTGGCGGGCATCTTTTGCTGCACTAAAATACATTCCGCAATTTTTTAATGAAATTAGAAAAAGCGGGCCAACATTATTTTACTTAAACATTGGCAGTCGCTTGTTTAATGCCTTAACGCCAATTGTTACCTTGTGGGTAGGCAAGTTAATTATTGATGAAATTGTGTTACAAATTAGCAACCCAACTGTTAGCTACGAAAAGCTGTGGCAACTAATTGCTTTAGAGTTTGGCATTGTAATTATGGCCGACCTTATAAATCGATTAATAAATTTAACCGATGGTTTGCTGGGCGATTTATACTCCAACACATCCTCAATAAAAATAATAGAAAAAACCAGCGAGCTAAGTATTAGCCAATTTGAGGATAGTGAATTTTACGATAAGTTAGAGCGTGCCAGAACTCAAACCAGCGGCAGAGTAGGTTTAATGAGCAACACCTTGTTGCAATTTCAAGATGCAATTGTAATTGTATCTTTAATAAGCGGTTTAATATATTTTGAACCTTGGTTAATAGTATTGTTGCTGTTTAGTATTATTCCTTCTTTTATAAACGAGTTAAATTTTACTTCTTCGCGCTACTCCATTGCCCGCAGCTGGACCGCCGAACGCCGCACGCTAGATTACTTGCGCTACATTGGTGCCAATGCCAAAACCATAAAAGAAATAAAGCTGTTTAGCCTTACCGAGTTTATTGCTGAGCGGTTTAAAAACCTATCTAACCAATATTACAATGTAAACAAAAACCTGGCAGTAAAAAGAAGCATTTGGGGAGCGGTTTTTAATGTATTGGGCATTTTAAGTTATTACGCCGCTTATATTTTAATTGCCATACGGGTTTTGGCAAAAGTGCTAAGCATTGGTGATTTAACTTTTTTAGCCGGTTCCTTTAATAGCTTGCGAAATCGGTTGCAGGCTTCATTTTCTCGTATCACTCGTATATCAGAAAGTGCTTTAAACCTAAAAGATTATTTCGACTTTTTAAATTTAAGTGCAGAGCCTGTTCTTAATAATTATGCCATCATACCAAAAAACATTAAACATGGCTTTACCTTTAAAAATGTAAGTTTTGCCTACCCTAATGCGGACAAGCTAGTTTTAAAAAACATTAACTTCACTTTAAAAGCAGGAGAAAAGATGGCTTTTGTAGGCGAAAACGGCGCAGGCAAAACAACCTTAATAAAATTAATATTGCGTTTCTATAAACCCGCATCGGGCGAAATTTTGTTAGATGGCATTAACATAGAAAACTTTGAAAAAGCAGCCTACCAAAAAATGTTTGGCGTTATTTTTCAAGATTTTATTAAGTATGAGTTTACAGTAAAAGAAAACATAGCAGTTGGCAATATTGCTAAATTAAATGATTTGGATAAGATAAGCCAGGCAGCAGAAAACAGTTTAGCCAACGAAGTTATAGAAAGTTTAAAAGATGGTTACGGCCAACAGTTGGGCAAACGCTTTGCAAGAGGTACGGATTTAAGTGGCGGGCAATGGCAAAAAATTGCATTAGCAAGAGCTTATATGAAAGATGCTTCCGTAATGATTTTAGATGAACCCACTTCTGCCTTAGATGCCCGTGCCGAGTACGAAGCCTTTCAACGGTTTATAGGCCTTACCGAAGGTAAAACCAGTATTATTATTTCGCACCGTTTTAGCACAGTACGCATGGCTAATAGAATTTTGGTTTTAAAAGATGGTACAATTTTAGAAATCGGTAGCCACGAAACCTTAATGGAAAACAAACAATTGTATGCGGAGTTATTTAGCTTGCAAGCGGTGGGCTATCAGTAGTAAAAAATTTAAGGTTAATACTAAACAATCATTTGTAATTATGCTCCAGCTTCTGCAAGTTTTTACAACTTTTTAAGCACTCAATAAATTTCACTATCTTTACAAAACATTTATGCAAACAGTTCAAAATGCAATTGAAGTAGACATCTCACTGTTAATGAAAGCTTTCCGCTTAATGGCTCAGGTTAATGCAATGGCAAAACTGTACGACGATAATAGAAAAATTGCGAAATATGTGCACAGTACCTCACGAGGGCACGAGGCCATACAGTTAGCCGCAGCATTTCAATTACAACCTATAGATTATGTTGCACCTTACTACCGCGACGAATCGTTATTGTTAGGTTTAGGCTATACACCTTACGAGCTGATGTTACAGTTGTTGGCTAAAAAAGACGATCCTTTTAGCGGAGGAAGATCGTACTACAGCCACCCAGCAGCAAAGCATCAAGGTAAACCGCTTATCATTCATCAATCTGCCGCTACGGGCATGCAAGCTATACCAGCAACTGGCGCAGCGCAAGGCATAAAATACCAAAACATTCAAAAACTAAATTTTGGCAACCAACAGTCTGTTGTATTATGTTCTTTGGGCGATGGTTCGGTAACAGAAGGAGAAGTGTCTGAAGCTTTTCAATTTGCGGTGCTGCATCAATTACCAATAATATATTTGGTGCAAGATAATGATTGGGGCATTTCGGTTAGCGCAAAAGAGGCAAGGGCTATGAATGCTTTTGAATATGCGCAAGGTTTTAAAGGCTTAGAAGCAGTAGAGTGTGATGGTAGTGTTTTTGAAGAAGCTTTTGTATGTATGCAAAAAGCAGTAGAATATTGCCGTTACGAACGTGCACCAATTTTAGTGCGGGCTTCTGTTCCATTATTAGGGCATCATACTTCTGGTGTTAGAAAAGAATGGTATAGAAACAAGGCAGATTTAGCTAAACATTATTTAGATGATCCATATCCGAAATTAAAAAACAGGTTGTTAGCATTAGGCATTAACCAAAACGAAATAATAGAAATAGAAACAGCCGCTACGCAACAAACAACTTTAGCTTTTAATAAAGCTGTTGCTGCTGCAGAACCAGAACCCGAAAGTATATTTGATTTTATTTTTGCACCAAGCCCCGTGGTAAAAGAAACAGGAGAACGCAGCCCTGCAAATGGTGAAAAAGTAATAATGGTAGATGCCGCTTTACATGCCACCGAAGAAATTATGCGCCAATATCCGGAAGCTTTGTTTTATGGGCAAGATGTAGGCGGCAGGTTAGGCGGTGTTTTTAGAGAAGCGGCTACTTTAGCACAAAAATTTGGAGTAGAACGAGTTTTTAATACCGCCATACAAGAAGCTTATTTAGTTGGTTCTACCAAAGGCATGGCAGCTACAGGTTGCAAGCCAATTGTTGAAATTCAATTTTGTGATTATATGTGGCCAGGCATTAACCAATTGGCTACAGAATTAGCAAAAGGTTATTATCTTTCAAATGGGCAGCTGCCAATACAAAGTTTAATACGCATGCCGGTTGGTGCTTATGGCGGCGGCGGCCCTTACCATAGCGGCACACACGAATCGGCTTTGCTAACCATACCTGGCATAAAAGTGGTTTACCCAAGTAATGCCGCCGACATGAAAGGTTTGTTTAAAGCCGCTTTTTTAGATCCAAACCCTGTTGTACTGTTAGAACACAAAGGTTTATACTGGAGTAAAGTGCCTGGTACAAATGCAGCCAAAACTATTGAACCCGATGCACAATATGTAATTCCCCTGGGTAAAGCACGCATAGCTTTGGAGGCAGCAAGCGATAAAGTTAGTAGTGGTGAAACCTTAACTATAATTACTTATGGCATGGGCGTACATTGGGCATTAAATGCTGCCGAACAATTTGTAGGCCAAATAGAAATTATAGATTTAAGAACGCTCAATCCTTTAGATGAAGCAGCCATTTATCAATCTGTTAAAAAGCACAATAAGTGCATAGTGTTAACAGAAGAACCTTTAGCTAATTCGTTTGCCGAAAGTTTAGCTGGTAGAATTATGAGTAATTGCTGGACCAGTTTAGATGCACCAGTACTAACTATAGGAGCTTTAAACTTGCCGGCAATGCCTATTAATTTAGCTTTAGAGGCAACCACCTTACCAACTGCAAAAAAAGTAAGCCTTGCAATAAGCAACCTTTTAAGCTATTAACTTTAACTGAATACTTTCTACTATTAAATATTACCATTTCCCAGAAAATTATAATATCAAACTTAGCTAAATTGTTATAGTTTTTATCAACCATAATTATTCCACATAGAAATTGAATACCTTTGCCTGTATAATGCAAAAGAATAAATTTAGCTAAAATGTTGCATCGTTATTATTTACTTTTTGTTTTTTGCTTTTTATTTTTTGTAAAAAGCTGGGGTCAACAATTTCATCCTTCTTCACAAATATCAATAGTTACCGCCTCGCAGGGCGAAAAGTTGTATAATATTTTTGGTCATTCTGCCATTAGAGTTAACGACACTATTAATAACTACGATTTAGTTTACAATTATGGCATATTTGATTTTAGCACACCAAATTTTTACACTAAGTTTATTAGAGGAAAGCTATTATATAAATTAGGCTTACAACGTTTTAATAGTTTTGTTGCAGGTTACGAAAGGCAAGGCCGGCAAGTAACCGAGCGTATTTTTAATTTAAATGAAGCACAAAAAACTCAAGTGCTTAGTTTTTTAGATGAAAATTATAAACCTGAAAATAGAAAATATTTGTATGATTTCTTTTATGATAACTGCGCTTCACGAATACGGGATGTGTTTGAACAACATTTAAACGGTAATTTAATTTATGATACAGCGGCTGTAAAACAAATAACCTTTAGGCAACAGTTAGATGAATATTTGCCAGGCAAACCATGGGCTAATTTTGGCATTGATTTAATACTTGGCTTACCTGCCGATAAAAAAGCCGATTTTAGAAACCAAATGTTTTTACCCGATTACTTAGAAGAAAACCTATCTAAAGCAAGCCTAAACGGGCAACCGTTGCTAAGTAAGCAATATATAGTAACGCCGCTAACAAAATCTACAAAAAATATAAACTCATTGTTTTCGCCTTTACTGGTAATGTGCTTAGTTGCGCTATTTTTTTTTATAGCTACTTTTTTTATAAAAAACAATACGCTGCAAAACTTGTTAGATGTGTTTTTGTTTGGCTTACTGGCAATAGCTGGCTGGGTATTTTTATTTATGTGGTTAGGCACAAACCACCAAGCCTGCTATAAAAATTTAAACATGTTATGGGCTAACCCGCTGTATTTATTGGTAATTCCGTATGCAAAAATTAAACACGTAAAATTAATTTGGTGGGTCATTTTAGTATTAAACATTTTGTTAATAATTAGCTTTCCATTTTTCCCACAACAATACCATATTGCCTTTATTCCCATCTTTTTTATGGTAGTGTTTAGAAGTGTCAAAAATTTGAGGGAGTGAAAAGCCTTTGCGGTCAATATTTTTTCTAACTTTGTTTGCTATCTTATAAAAATAATTTGAGTACTAAAAGTAAAATTAAACATGTAGCCATTGCGGGTAACATTGGTGCAGGCAAAACTACTTTAGCAGAAATGTTGGGTAAACACTTTAAATGGGAAGTGCAATATGAAGATGTTGAAAATAACCCTTATTTGTTCGACTTTTATCAAGATATGCCGCGTTGGTCATTTAACCTTCAGGTGTATTTTTTAAACAGCAGGTTTCAACAAATATTAAAAATACAGCAAGGCAGTAAAACAGTAATACAAGATCGTACTATTTTTGAAGATGCAAAGATATTTGCCCCCAACTTACACGCTATGGGTTTAATGTCGAGCAGAGATTTTGATAACTATACCAATCTGTTTCACTCCATATCTTCTATGTTGGCCCCGCCCGATTTATTAATTTATTTAAAAGCCACTATACCAACCCTGGTTAGTCAAATACAAAAAAGAGGCAGAGACTACGAAGACAATTTACGCTTAGATTACCTGCGCCGTTTAAATGATTTTTATGAAGAATGGATTGGCAACTACAAAGAAGGTAACCTTTTAGTAATTGATGTTGACAAAAATAAATTTGCAGAAAATGCGGAAGATTTAGGAGAAGTGATCAACAAGGTTTCGGCAGAAATTTATGGTTTATTTTAATTTCATTTTATGGAACAGCAGCCTGCCAATAGCAATTTTTTAAAGTGGTGGCATATTGCCTTGCCCATTGCAATTGTTGTGGCTTTGTTTTTGTTAGTCAACTTTAGGCAAGCAGCAATTTCTAAATCTAATAAAAATGAAACGTTTCAAACCAGTAAAACTTTAGATCAGCAAAAGGCAACATCTTATAAAAAAGAAAAAAAGACAACAAAAAGCGAATTACTAAAAGAAGATATTGTAGCAAAAATTAAAACCTACGAAAGCCAATTAAAACAAGGTGACACAGTTTCAATTGAAAAGTTGGTAAACTTAGGTGCTTATTATGTACAAAACAATCAAGCCAAAAATGCTATTGCTATTTTAGGTAAAGCTATTGAAAAAGAACCAACTTCTGCAGAAGCACATCACAATATGGGTTCGGCTTACGATAAGTTGAAACAATATACAAAAGCGATAAAATATTATAAACTTGCGTTAAGCCTTAGTAAAAAAAATGAAGACAGCTATTACAATTTGGCAAAGCTTTATCTAAAACAAAAACAAAACAATTTGGCCTTTCAAAACTTTAAAGCACTAACAGAGCTTAACCCAAAACACGCCAACGCCTGGTTTAATATTGGCTTGTTAAATGATGCTGATAAAAATTACAAAGAAGCAATTAGTGCTTATACCAATGCGGTTATACATCAACAAAATTTTGCTACAGCTTATTACAATATGGGCAACACTTACATTAAAATGAACAAATTACAAACAGCAAAAGAGGCTTATGAAAAAGCAATTGAAGCCGATGATGCCTATGCCAGAGCTTATGTAAACCTTGCCAACGTTCAACAAGCTATGGGCGATTCGATTACCGCACAACAAAGCTTTAAAAAAGCAATTGAGTTAGACCCATCTTTAAAAAAATTAACCAAATAAGTTATTACACATTTAATTGCTAACTTTAAAATTACATAATTACTAATTCATCTATAATAAAATGATTTACGCTTTTAAAGGATTTATACCAGTTGTGCACCAAAGTGCTTTTGTGCATCCACAGGCCGTAGTTACAGGCAATGTAATTATTGGTAAAAATGTATTTATTGGTGCTTGTGCTAATATACGTGGCGATTTTGGTAGTATTATAATAAAAGATGGTTGCAATGTGCAAGAAAACTGTACCATACATATGTTTCCGGCAGTAAATGTGGTGTTAGAAGAAATGGCGCATATTGGCCACGGGGCAGTAATACATGGTGCACATATTGGTAAAAATGTTTTAGTTGGTATGAATAGCGTTGTAATGGATGATGTGCATATTGGCAATGAAAGCATTGTAGGTGCACTCAGTTTTATTAAAGCGAATACTAAAATTGAACCGCGTAGTTTAGTAGTTGGCAACCCAGCCAAAGTAATAAAAGAAGTAAGCGATGAAATGATTGCCTGGAAAACCAAAGGCACACAACTATACCAAACCTTGCCTAATGCTTACGCCAAAACTATGCAAGCCTGCGAACCTTTGCGAGAAATTCCAGCTGACAGGCCTAAGCAAGAAAAGTTGTTTGATACTTGGGAGGAGATAAAGAAAAAAGCATAAGCGTAATTTTATAAAATAAAAAAAGGCTATCCCAAACTAAGAATAACCTTTTGCTTTTTTTAATTAAAGTAGGGTTAGGTTGTGCTACTCTTTCAAAAACTTTTGAACAATAATACTATTTTCGGTTGTAAGAGCTTTAATAAAATACAAGCCTTTTTTTAGTTGATGTACATCTATTTTATTATTAATATTTGTGTTAGTGTTTAATACTACTTGCCCTTTATTGTTGTAAATTTCTATTTCATTAAAATTGGTGCTGCTATAAATAAATGATGAAGCCGGGTTTGGATAAAAAGCAGTTGTTTCAATTTGGTAATTATTAATACCAACCATTCTTTCAATACCTGGTGCTGCTGCTTCGGCTTGTATTACAGTTTTGGCATCAGCATTTTGCACAATGGCATAAACATAAAGTTGTTGTAAATCCCAATCTGGGTGAATATCTATTTTGTATGATGCGCTTAAGGTTTCACTCAGGTTTATGCTTTCGCCTTCTGCTGGTGTAAAAGCTTTTCTAAAAACGTCATAGTTGTCTTTTTCTCGTACATTAGCTCCTTCCACTCTTAAATAAGTTTCTGCAACTCCAACAAACAAAACGGTATTTGCTAAATTAGCTCCAGTTTCATTTTTAATAATAATTTCTGCGTTTATTTGTCCTGCATCATCTATATATTGCACTAAAGAAATGCTAATATCGCTTAGTTTATTTTGGTAAGGCTCGTAAACATCATCTTTAGCATACTGCGTATTGTTTTTGCCCTGTATTACAAATTTTGGTGTGCTACCATAAATATTATAGTAATTTGTTCTACCATCACTTTCTACAGTATTGTGTTGATGTAATTGACAATTTCTGTATGGGCTACTTGGATAATAGCTTACATGTAAAATATCAGGATTGTTATTATACACTTCGTAAAAATCAGGGTTTCTTGAGGAGCATAAAACACATAGTGTATTGGTAAAATGTTCTACAATTATTTTTTGTGAAACCTGGCCTAGTACATCACTTAATGTTAGCAGCAAGGCAAAAGCAAAAATAAATATTCTAATCATTTTTATTTTTTCACAAAAGTACTATTAAATTTTATATCAATTTGTCGGGTTGTATCTTTTGGCTATTCCAGTTGGTAATTTTTTCGGTAGCTTTTATCCATCGGTTAGGTATTATTTTATTGCAAGCATTTAAATAATCGTTATAAGAGCAAGGTATTAATCGTTGGTGTTCTAAGCTTATATCAACTACCACCTCTTTGGGCATTAACATCCACCATCTGTCACTTTTTTTGCTTTTAATAAATTCTATATCAATACCTTCCTCTTCAAAAGTAACGGTGTATTTTAATGCTTGGTCGTTTACAGGATCAACATCGTTTTTACGTTGATAAAAACCCTCAATAAAATAAGCGATCATTTGAGCAATTAAATCGGCGGTTTGTCCATCTTCATCTAAGCTAGAACTGTATTCATAAAAACCTAAGCTACTTAAATTATCACTAATACCAGCATACCAACATAGGCGGCAAGCTTCTAAAGCTGTAAAACCGTTGGGGCTTTGGTTTAAAGCGGCTTTGGCATCGGCATTACGTAAGGCTCGTAAATCAAAACTAATAAGGTCGGCATTACGAACGGTTGGTTCTAACTCGGTAATATCTTCTTTAAAAGTGCCTAACCTGTGGGTGTTAAAGTGCAACATTTCTAAAGCTTCAATTATTAGCGGATCTACCAAATGTAATTGATAACCCACTACGCCAATATTATACAAGCGAGAAGCCTGGTTGTTTAACATCTCAAATAAATAAGTGGTATTATCTATCTTTTCATCGCTGCTATAAATGTCTATCTTTTCATCAACCACAGTTACATTTACCAGTTTGTTTTGAGGTAAATACCCCAAAAATTGTCCATTAGTTAAATCTTGAGAACCACCAATAATAACAGGTATAATGTTTCGCTTTAACAGTTCTTCTACCACTAAACTAATAGCATGATAGGTTTCGTAAGCATTATCGCCTAATTTTATATTGCCCAAATCGGCCATTTGTAAAGCCGGTTGATGATTAAACAATTTGTAAAACGAAGTTCTTATTTTTTCAACATCATTGGCCTGTTCGTTTTCCGTTATAGCATTTCTATACTCTGCCACGCCAAACATCGCTAATTGAACATCTTCTAAATTAGGAAATTCTGCATCATTAATTTTTAAATAATGCCTGTTATGGTTTGGTTGAAAATCATATTCTGCCTCTAATTGTTCAACATTTATCTTATCAAAAATATCATTTAACATAAAGCCACAAAATTACTAAAGCTTATGGCATTGCTTGCAATAAATTAGTAAACATTTCTTACTATTTTTATCGCAACTTTTATTTTATGAAGTATCGTAATCGTTTTATGCTTTTAAGCCTTGTTTTGTTTTGCTTTATACAATGCAAAATTAGTAAAGATGCCATAGTTGAAAATACTACTAACACAAAAACAGAAAAACCACTTCTTTTAAATGAAGGAACACTTGCTGCCGATGCTATGGTTAGCTCCGCACATCCTGTTGCAAGCAAGGTTGGTATTGAAATAATTAAACAAGGTGGCAATGCTATAGATGCGGCCATTGCCATACATTTTGCTTTGGCGGTTGTTTACCCAAGTGCAGGTAACTTAGGTGGTGGTGGTTTTATGGTAATTCGTTTAAACAATGGTACAGTTAACACTATTGATTATAGAGAAACTGCACCTGCTATGGCTTATAAAGATATGTATTTAAATAAGGAAGGAGAGGCTGTTGCAGGTTTAAGCCGATACGATAGATTAGCGAGTGGAATACCTGGCAGCGTTGCTGGTATGTATGAACTGCACCAAAAATATGGAAGCTTACCAATGGAAGCACTAATACAACCATCAATTAATATAGCAGAAAATGGGTTTGAAATATTACAATCGGAAGCAGAAAAATTAAATGAAAGTAAAGTTAGTTTTGAAAAATATAATGTAGACAATAATTACTTAGTAAAACCAGAAGGAGAGTGGCAAGCAGGTGATTTGTTAAGCTTGCCCGATTTAGCAAACACGCTTAAACGCATTAAAGAAAATGGTAAAAGCGGATTTTATGAAGGCGAAACCGCTAACTTAATTGTTGCTGAAATGCAAAGAGGTAATGGTATTATTAGTTTAGAAGATTTAAAACAGTACCAACCTGTTTGGAGAAAGCCAATAGTTTTTAACTACAAAAATAACTACAATGTTATTTCAATGGGGCCACCTTCAAGCGGTGGAATTGTATTGGCTCAAATGTTAAAGATGCTTGAAAATTTTTCGTTAAATGAAATGAAGCCAAACAGCAAAAGCTACATTCATTTAGTAACAGAAGTAGAGCGCAGAGCTTATGCGGATAGAGCTACACACCTCGGCGATATGGATTATTGGGATGTACCAATTGCAAAACTTTTAGATAAAGCATATTTAAATGAAAAGATGAGCAGCTTTACCGAAACCGCTGCAACACCAAGCACCGCTATTGAAGCTGGCAACTTTAAAACTCAGGAAAGTGAAGAAACCACCCATTTTTCGGTAATAGACGCTGCTGGAAATGCTGTTGCTTGCACTACCACTTTAAATGCTTCTTTTGGCTCAAAAGTATTTGTAACCGGAGCTGGTTTTTTATTAAATAATGAAATGGACGACTTTAGTGCAAAACCCGGTACCCCAAATTTATATGGTTTAGTTGGGGCAGAAGCCAATGCCATTGAGCCAGGCAAACGCATGTTAAGCAGTATGACACCAACCATAGTAGAAAAAAACGACAGCTTGTTTATGGTGTTAGGTTCGCCGGGTGGTTCTACTATAATCACTTCGGTTTTGCAGGTATTTTTAAATGTAGTAGAACATCAAATGACTTTAAAAGAAGCAATGGATCAAGCCCGCTTTCATCACCAATGGTTGCCAGATAAAGTTTATACTGAACCAGCCATTTTTAACGGATCACAAAATGCTGAATTAACTAAAATGCAGCAAACAATAGAAGAACGAGCATCAATTGGAAGAGTTGATGCCATTTTAGTAAAACCTACGGGCATGTTAGAAGGTTATAGTGATAAACGTGCAGAAGGCAAAGCAATTGGCTATACCAAACAGCGTAATTAATCTAAGCTACAAACAGTTTCTAATGTATCAATAGTACCGCCTGAACCTGCGCAAACTTCCTCAGCGTCACTTTTTTTTGAGCTTGGTAAAGTGGTTTTTAATTCTGATGGCCCATTCTTGCCACTTGTGTCTGTAGTTACACAAGTACAGATGTACTCTTTTTCGCAGCTACTAAAGCTTAAAGCTAAAATAACAATACAAAATGTAAATAATAATTGTTTCATTTGTGTAAAATTTAGTGCAAAATACACTAATTTAGATAATTATTATGTTATATCTTAGGCTTAGTTTATCTACATACAAAATTAGTTGATTAACTTGTTTTCAAACATTACTAATAATTTTTATTTCTATTGGTTTTGGGTATTGCTTTCATTTTGTTTTAGATGCTGAATCACGATTGCGGAAATATTATTAAACCGATGATTGTTCAAGGGCAGGTATATGGTGGACTAACGCAAGGCATTGCCCCGGCCATATACGAAGAGTTGATTTACGATGAAGAAGGCAACATCTTAAACGGTACGCTGATGGATTACCTGGTTTCCACCGCAGTAGGGTCGCCGAGTTGGGAAACCGGTTTGGCAATCACATAAAAAAATGCATACATTGTAAATTAAGCAATTAAGCTAAGCTCCAATGAAACCTGTTCCATTGTACAGCAGTAAACACAAGTGAACAGGTTCACTTGGAGCAGAGAAAAACTTTCATGCGATTGCCTTTGGGAAACCAGGCATACCATTACGCCATCGCCGCATCATCGTATTGGTGTCAAAGGTGTTGGTGAGTCGCCCACCGTAGGCGCGCCGCCCGCCATTGCCAATGCCATTGTAGATGCCCTTTCGGTTTACGGCGTTACGCATATGGATATTCCGATTACGCCGTTTAAGATTTGGGAAAAGTTGAAGGGGATGGGTAAGATTTGATTGGGTGTTGGGTGTTTTTATTTAGAAACCGTCGCCTCCACAACGTCATTCTGAAATCAAATCGGAGCGAAGCGGAGATTTGAGGTTCAGAATCTGTTTATTTTGAAAACGGATGTTTATCAGCTTCTCGTTAATTGATAGACAGATTCTGAGCCTTTCTTCCATTACATTGTAGATACTAAATCAAGTTCAGTACAAGTCTCTAAATGACGTTTATATTTAGGATGCTTTAGATTTGTTTTTTCTTTTTTTGGCAGCGGAAGGGTTGTGCTTCGTGGGGAGGGTTGTCCCGCTCCCGAGGCATTTCATTTTCGGGACAGGTTTTCCGCTAAATCTTTTTGTTGGCTCTGCTTCATTGTCTGCGCGACATAAAAAGGATATCGCTGCAATCGGGACTGGTGTGGAGGTTTTGTGGGTTGTGGGAGGTTTCATCGTCTAATGATTTTTTTCAAAAAATCATATATTCTTTAGATTGTGTTTTTGGGTATTTGTTCATCAATATAAAACTGTTTAGGAATGTCACCTAGCTTATCTTCATTGAGATTAGGATATGCATTTGTTTTAATTATGTTATCTTGTAAATACTTGGTGAATTCGTGCCATTTACCAACTCCCTGTTCTTTAACAGTTTTCAGTTTAGCATCTTTTTCATTTATGTCAGTTGATCTTAGTTCAACATGCCAAAAATTTAATTTTGTCGGTACATGTACAACTTCACATTTTCCATTTACTTGTATATTTGAAGTTTCATTGAAAGCGCTAAAAATTTTTCTATTTTCTTCATCTTCAATTTCCTTTGCATTTGTAATATGATATGGAATATTAATATTGTGGAATTTTCCAAGCAGGAAAAAGATTGGAATACTATTCTCTGTTCGATAGCAATCCTTATATTCTTCAATTCGAATTGTCTCTCCCATTGTCCAATCTTCAATAGCCTTGCCTTTTTGAATAAATGAAATATGTTTTTCTTCAAATAACCCTCCCAATATGTTTAAAGAATAATTTTTGAATTTCCTTCCACTTCCTTCCTGAACTAAAGCATCAATTCTAACTAAATTATTACTTGAAAATGTTTCTTTTAAAGTTGACTTTAATGACCTTCTGATTAAAAATATATTATTTATTTCGTTTATTATAGGAATGTCTAATTTTCGATAATTAGATTTAGGTAAGATTTCTAAAGGATATTCCATTATATATACCGAAATACATTTAAGCAGATGTCAAAATTTCAGACCCACTTATAACCTCTTCTAACGACTTTAAATTTGTGAAAAGATGTTCTTTGTTTTGCATTACTGTTAATACAACCGTATCATCATTTAATTTATCAATTGGCTTATTTACAATTAAAAGAGTTTCGGAGTTTTTTAATTTAATTTCAAAAATTACTGATCCGTTTGGAGAAACTTCCATGTCAATTGATTCGAATTCAATTGAATTTAACTGGTTATAAACTCTTATTATCTCGTTTATAGCAAGTTCAGAATTATTTGCATAGTAATTAGAGTGATCTTTAAGCTCTTTAAAAATACGAAATTGAAAAGGATCAGTAAATTGAAAGTTGTAAAGAAAATGGCATTTTGAAGGCTTATTTTGCAAACAATTTTCTTGAAACTGATTACTAATAATAATTTTTTCAGTATTTTTATAAAAACTGTTGGTAGAATTGCCCTGCATACCAACTAAACAAGAAGCTGCTACAAAAGAGACCATTGGAAATGATCGAGAATCGAAACAAGTGAAAAAATTTGAGTTAGACACGGTTTTTTTTTTGTACATGTCACTTAGGCAACTTTGATTATCACCTAATTCTATTTTTTTTACTACTTCACAATTGGATTCCATGTCGGTTTATTTAAATGTGTTGAAAATAGGTTTAAATAATTTTAAAAATATATCTTCACATTTTTCATGTGCATCATTGTTCCATTTTGATATATGTTCAAGGTAGGGGTTTTCTTTACCAGAGATTGCTTCTATATTAACTAATATTCCCTTTTTTTTCTTTTTTAAGTTAACTGAAACTGAACTATCTTCTTTAAAAGAATAGTTGCAATAAAATTCAAATTCATTATAATTTTTAACAGTATCATCAAAATTTTGAGAGATATTAATTGAAAAAGACTTATTTATAAACTCAAACAATTCAGAATTATCATCACCAAATGATATGAAATTTGAATACTTAAGATATAAATGATAATGATCAGGTTCAATTTCAAGCGATGCCAATACTTTAAATAATTTTTCAAGACCATAATCAATCTCTTTCTTAAAAAAACCCCATTTATATTCTTCTTTATTAGTAGATTTTAATTCAAGTTCATCACGCCCCAAAATTATCGATAAATCATCTTTTTCGGATTTCTTAAATTCAGTTAATTGTTGAGGTGTTGGAAAAGGAGGTTTGTATATGTATGAGCCTAATTTTCTATCTTTATACTCATTTCTTACTACATTAAAAAAATCTCCCTGTAAATGCTCACTTTGTTTCTGTTCTTTTTCTTTAAATAAATGCCACCAAATACCGTAAATTGCAGATACAATAGGAGGATTATTCAATTTTTCCATTTTAGTTCTTCTTTGATGGTATACATTTTGTCAGCAAAGTAACGAATTTTTTAATATAATCATTGTCATTTAACAGATAAAAACAACTTATCTTATTCGGATTCCTTTGCTGGCGCAAGTATTCCTGCAAGGATAACTTACGTCCAAATGATTAAAACAAGTTTGTAAATTGTCAACCAATGCTTATTTCTGTAAGCAAAGCATATTCCACAAAATAAAGTTATTTTAGTTTTGTGAGTCGTCAATACAAATTCAAAAATCCAGTAGGTTTATACTTTATAAGCTTCTAATTTTGATTAACTGATTATTTAAAATCCCCAAGCTCTCCCTATTTTTCCAAACCGATATCCGTATGTCTCCAGACTACGGATAAAACTTTCACACCAAAACCCATATAGCAGAAAGCCACAAAACAAAAGATGATGAAGGTTTGTATTTTATTGCCTTCACAACTGTTAGTTGGCTTAGTAGTTAAACAACTTGATACTGTCGGTTAATTTGGCAAAATTAGAACGATTACTTCGTTGGAGAACATCAACCTTAGCTTAGGCTATGCTTAATAACCTCCGCCTCAATTAGAGTTGTTATAGGTGGCATTTGCAAACTTAACTTATTCATTACACACAAGTGGTCTTTTCCAAGAACACTTGCGCGGGCTTCTGGAAAGATTTAAAGAATTATTGAACTTTTGTATGCTCAATACTTTCTTTTTTTGACTTACTTTCAGTCATCAAATCTATACTTGCTCCAAACATAGAGTAAGAGAGAATCAATACAAAGGTTATTCCTATTAAAATTTGCATAACTTAATAACATTTAATTTTTTAAAGTCGTTCCAAAAAGGCAACATCGCGGTATTCTGCTAATATTGACTTTACAAAAAAACTATACACATAAGCAATGATAAACAAAATATAACTCCAAAACTTAACATAATCATAATCCAGTATATACATCTTGCCTCCAATCTCCACAGAATCTCCAAATTCAAATAAATAAACAACGGTATAGATTATTAACGACAAAGCTATTATGACTAAAAACCATAAGTGAACTCGTGTTTCCCATCTGTTAAATTTATACTCAAAAAAATAATCGATATAAGCAGCACCTGACAGACCAATTACAACCAGGATGAATGAGCCATTTTTTATGTAGTTGTTAATATGATATATAAAACTGCTAACAAAATTTTCTTTTTCATTTTCTTCTAAGTCCATAAAGCCATCATATAAGGAAGCACAAATTATAGGTAGTAATAACAAAAACAATACTGCCGCACACCATTTGGCTGCATCAAAATAGTATTTTTAAATTGAGCAGCTGTAATGAATTTTTTATTCAACCCGTTCCATAACTCTGTAAATTTTCTCTTTAGCATTTGCATTTATAAAAAGCTATATATACGAAAAATTTAACATTTATTCAATCTCAAGCTCTCCTTTGTTTCCAGATTGTTGCAAAAGCCAAGTTCACCTTAGTTTTCCAAGCCGCTTTTCGTAAGACTCCAGACTTCGGATAAAAATATAACACCAATTTAGTTGTAGTAGTTAACCAACTTAATACGGTCAATTAATTTGGCAAAATTAGAACGATTAATCATTGGAGCACATCGAAGTTTCGGGATACTTAATAACCACCGCCTCGTGCTCATCCAAATTTTATCCAACATCATCAAATTAAATAACTACTTTATAATAGATAAAAATAACTTGAACAATTTATACTTGTTTTTATGCGATACTGTTGCGTTGCAAAAGCCTTTTAAGAATAAAAATTGTATTTTTACGAAAAAGATAAAATGACTTTTATAAAAACTTATGAATTGAAAAAGGATAATACATTGGTTATTGAATTACCTGAAAAATTTAAATCTAAAAAGCGAGTTAAAGTTATTGTTGAAGATGTAGATGATTCAAGATTGGAAAAAATAAAACTTCTTAAAGAAGCCTCTAAAGATCCATTGTTTTTGGCTGATGTTAATCATACCAATCGTGATTTTAAAGATGCGGATAATGAGTTGCTGTGATGTTAAAAAAGTGGAGTATTTGGAGAGCTGATCTTGATCCTGTAAAAGGTTCGGAACAAGGAAAATCGAGACCAGTTTTAATTATTAGCGAAGATGATATTAATGTATTGTTGAATATCGTCAATGTCATTCCACTAACCTCCAGAAAACCAAGCAGAACAATTTATCCAAACGAAGTTTTATTAGTTGGAGGTAGATTCGGACTTGAAAAAGAATCAATCGCAATGTGTCATCAAATTCGCACTATTGATAAAAGGCGACCTTCTAAAAAGTATGGTGACATAAATGAACAATCTATCCGGAGCAAAATTATAGAAGTGTTATGTTTTCAACTTGGCATAAACTTCAATTAAAATTCATTAACTTTGAATAAGATTAATAGATGGATTTGCAAAGTAGAAAAATAGCTTTTGTACAAGCGTTTCTTAAACTACAAAACGAAGCGGTAATTACCCAACTCGAAAATGTATTGCATAAAGAGAAAGCGAATGTTGTTGTTGAAGATTTTCAACCAATGGCCATAGAAGCATTTAATGCCAGAATAGATCAATCTATGGAAGATTCAAAAAATGGAAGGTTAATTGAAGCCAGCCAAGTGAAAGCCAACATAGAAAAATGGACTTAATCATCTTTTGGACAAGTTTTGCTGAAAACGAACTTCAAAACATATTTGAGTATTATTGGCTTTACAACAAAAACAAATCCTCTAATTGTACAACTTATTATTAAAACATTACATCATATTGAGTTACTGAATAAAGTTCCACAACCCTTTCACTTATCAATAACAGAATATGTTGTAGATACAGCAAGCGTATGGGAGATGAAGAATTTAACTATCTTAAAAAATACAAGAATAAAATAATTTCATTTCCCCTTTGTTTGGTGCTATAAAGTCGGCATACATCTTCATAAAATTAAACCAATTAAAGTAAAAAACACGGCAGAAAAGCAAAAAGTATCTTCAAACTTGGGCTATCCTTTCTATCTAACGTATTTCTAAATTCACAATATAAAGATGATATTGGCATTGTTCAATTTTGTCATTACTTAGATTAAAGTTTTAAAAAAGAAAGTTGGCTACCGTAAACAATTATTTATAAAATAAATGTATAAAAACTAACCAATAGAAGTTATCAGTAAAATGATTACCGTAACAATAAAAAATGTATATATTTACTAATTAATAGTAAAATAAACTAAATATTATGATTAGCAAAATTTTTGAAAACCCTCAAATGACCCCCGAATTAGATGCTATATTTTCAAATATTAAAGATGATCTAAAAGCACCTTTTGTGCCAAATTTCTTTAAGGTTTGGGGAGATGCGCCAGAATCGTTGGCAGGTATTTTTCCAGTAATGAAACATATACTCGCATCGGGAAAATTAGATAGAAAACTAAAAGAGATGATAATGTTGGCTATTTCTTCTTCAAAACAATGTAATTATTGTGCGGCAGCTCACCAAGGTTTTGCTAAAATGATGGGAGTAAGTGATGAAGCTATCGCTACATTAAAAGCCAATAGCAGTTTAACTACCGAAGGTTCCGAAAAAGATAAAGCAGCTATTGATTTTGCGGTACAGTTAGCCGAAAATTCAAACGCTAATACACCAGAAAAAGTAGATCATTTAAAATCAGTAGGTTTTAATAAAGAAGAGATATTGGAAATTATTGCAATGTCGGGTATGTCAGTTTTTTACAACCATTTAGCAGATGCTACTAAAATTAATATCGACGATCCATTCAAATCTTAATTATATATTTTAAAAAACTGTTTAATTTATAGCAGCTAATACCTCATCCAAATTAATAAATCATTTAGTACTGTTTTACTAAATGATTTATTGTATGTTCTCTTGATTTACTTAAAAGATGATGCGGATTTTTAAGAATTGCTTGAAATGTATTTTCGATTGCTAAGTTATATTTATCAGCTTTACGATAGCTCCGTTCTTTTATAGTGTAATTCATTATATTAATAATATCTTCTTAAGAAAAGAACAATTCCATTTTTATAGAGTGTGTGCTTCTTTTCTTTTGCTTACGACTTCATTAAATATTTGTCTTGGTGTTTTTGTTGAATACCGCCCTTCTGCAATTGCATCAATACCTTTTTGAATTTCTGATTTTAAAATTTCTTTTTTTCTTCTTGCTCTTGAAGTAAACACAATGCTTTTTCTATTACATCGGTAGTACTACTGTACTCGCCATTAGCAACCTTATCATTAATAAAATTTTCAAGGCTTTTACCTATTGCAATATTCATACTTTCAAATATAGCATATCTATTAGAATTAAGCAATTTTCTTTAAGTTGGTACAAGTGTTCCTGCAAGGTTAACTTGTGTCCTAACTATTAAGACAAGTTTCTACTTGTCAACCAATGCATATTTCTGTCAATTGAATAAAAATTAGCTACCCGTGTAAATTTGCTTCGGGGCTTTTCGAGTTATTTCCGAATCGGTAATTCAACACGGGACACTTTAACTGCTTGTTCTTTTTTAACAGATGGAAAATCTTCCAAAAATTTATCAATATTTATCCGTCACTCTAAATGATCAAATAGTGAATAAATGGGAACTCTTGTGCCCATAAAAACAGGAGTTCCTCCCATATCTCTTTATCAATGTTAATGACTTTTTCCGTATTGTAAAGTTAGTTAAAAAAGAGAATAGTTTCATTTGAACATGTAATACAATGACTTGTTTCGGCAACTATAACGAAGTTTTTTTCTTTATCAGAATGTCGATAGCTATCGGTAGAGACGGGTTTTTCCACGAGCCTAACGCTTTTACTTCTATAAAAATTTCCCTTTGAAATCGTAACAAAGTCGCAACTATCTAATTCATTATCAATAACTTAATAAAAATAACTACTGCTTTAGAAAGTGTAAAATCTCTAAATTTTGAACCAATAGAAATCAACCAACATAATAGATTTGGCGTATAAACATTATACAATGTCAAAACAGATTCACATATTCGATACTACTTTGCGCGATGGCGAGCAAGTGCCTGGTTGCAAACTCAATCATAAAGAAAAACTTAAAGTAGCTAAAGCTATTGAAAGCTTAGGTGTAGATGTAATAGAAGCAGGCTTCCCTATTTCGAGCCCTGGCGATTTTAAAGCCGTAGATATGATTTGCAGAGAAATAAAAGAACCAACAATTTGTGCTTTGTCTCGCTCAGTTGAAAACGATATTAAAGTAGCTGGCGAAGCATTAACTCATGCAAAACGAGGCAGAATACATACAGGCATCGGCACTTCCGAACAACACATAAAATACAAATTCAATTCAACACCCGAAAAGATTGTAGAAAGAGCTATTGCTGCCGTTAAGTTTGCCAAAACCTTTGTAGAAGATGTAGAGTTTTATGCTGAAGATGCTGGCAGAACCAATAACCAATTTTTAGCAAAAGTAATACAAGCAGTAATAAAAGCAGGCGCAACGGTAGTTAACATTCCAGATACTACAGGTTATTGTTTACCACACGAGTATGGCGAAAAAATTGCCTATTTAAGAGACAATGTAATTGGTATTGAAAACATAACCATATCGGCACATTGCCATAACGATTTAGGTTTAGCCACCGCCAACTCTATAGCAGGCGTACAAAATGGCGTAACCCAAATTGAGTGTACTTTAAATGGTATTGGCGAAAGAGCAGGCAACACTTCGTTAGAAGAAGTGGTGATGATTTTAAAACAACGTTACAAAAACGAATTTTATACCAATGTAATTACTCAAAAACTAAACCCGGCAAGTCGCTTGGTGGCCGAATCAATGTCAATGCCAGTGCAAGCCAACAAAGCAATAGTTGGCGAAAACGCATTTGCTCATTCTTCTGGTATTCATCAAGATGGTGTAATTAAAAAAAGAGAAACCTACGAAATTATAGATCCAGTAGATGTAGGTTTAGACAAATCAAATATTGTACTAACCGCTCGCAGCGGAAGAGCGGCACTAGCCTACCGTGCAAAAGAAGTTGGTTATAATTTGGGTAAAGATGAATTAGACGTAGCTTACAAAAGTTTCATTAAATTAGCAGACGATTGTAAATTTATAAACGACAATCAACTGCACAAAATGCTTTCAGTTTGCTTTAAGCGACGTGCTTAAAAATCAATACACTTTCACTATGGCAAAAACAATGTTTGATAAAATTTGGGATGCCCATGTGGTAAAAGAAATTTCTGGCAATAAGCAAGTTATTTACATTGATCAACATTTTATTCACGAAGTAACTTCTCCGCAAGCATTTGCGGCAATGCAAAAACGTGGTATTGGTGTTTTTAGAAAAGATAAAACATTAGCAACTGCAGATCATAATGTGCCAACCATAAACCAACATTTACCTATTAAAGAAGCACTTTCAAAAAAACAAGTAGATACCTTAATTAAAAATTGTAAAGATTTTGAAATAGAACTATATGGCTTGGGCCACAAAAATCAAGGCATTGTACATGTTATTGGTCCAGAGTTGGGCATTACACAACCTGGAATGACAATTGTTTGCGGCGATAGCCACACCTCAACCCACGGTGCATTTGGTAATATTGCATTTGGTATTGGCACCAGCCAGGTAGAACAAGTGCTTTCTACACAATGTTTAATTTTAAGTAAGCCTAAAAAAATGAGGATTACCGTAAATGGTATAGTTCAAAAAGGAGTTGCTGCTAAAGACATTATTTTGTACATTATTTCTAAAATGACAGTTGGTGGTTGTACCGGATATTTTGTTGAATATGCTGGTGATGCCATAACCAATCTTTCTATGGAAGGCAGAATGACGGTTTGTAATATGAGTATAGAAATGGGTGCAAGAGGTGGAATGATTGCGCCCGACGACAAAACAATAGCTTATCTTAAAAATAAAAAAAACGTACCAAAAGGGGAAGCTTTTGAAAAAGTAAAAACAAAATGGCTGGCTTTAACTACCGATAATGCGGCTGTGTTTGATAAAGAAATTGTTTTTGATGCAAGTGATATACAACCGATGTTAACTTACGGCACTAACCCGGGTATGGGAATTTCTATTAACGAAAAGATACCAGTTTCTTTATCCGATTCGCAAGCAAAATCATTAAACTATATGAATTTTGAAGCGGGAGAAAAATTGGTAGGTAAAACAATTCAACACGTTTTTATTGGCAGCTGCACCAACTCTCGTATTGAAGATTTACGCTTGGTAGCCAACTTTGTAAAAGGCAAACAAAAAGCCAATAACGTAAAAGTGATGATTGTGCCCGGATCGAAAAATGTAGAACTAATGGCTCAAGAAGAAGGCTTAGATGAAATTTTTAAGGCAGCGGGTTTTGAGTTGAGGCAGCCAGGTTGCTCGGCTTGTTTGGGTATGAATGAAGATAAAATTCCGGCAGGTGAATATTGCATTTCTACTTCAAACAGAAATTTTGAAGGAAGGCAAGGCCCTGGCGCAAGAACTATTTTAGCAAGCCCATTAATGGCAGCAGCTGCGGCTATTGAAGGAAAAATTGTTGATATAAGAACATATTTAAATTAATGGAAAAAATAAATAAAATAATATCAACGGCAGTTCCATTACCAATTGAAGATATTGATACGGATCAAATTATTCCTGCTAGATTTTTAAAATCGATTTCAAAAGAGGGCTTTGGCGATAACTTGTTTAGAGATTGGCGATACGATAAAACAGATAAACCAATAGATAAATTTGTATTAAACAACCCTTTGTACAAAGGTGAAATTTTAATTGCTGGTAGAAATTTTGGTTGCGGTAGCAGCCGAGAACACGCCGCTTGGGCTTTGGCTGGTTATGGTTTTAAAGTGGTAATATCTAGTTTTTTTGCTGATATTTTTACAGGCAACGCGCTAAACAATGGTATCTTACCAATAACTGTTACCGATACAGAATTAGAGGATTTGTTTAAAATTATTGACTTAAACCCTAGCGCAAATTTTACAGTTGATTTGTCCGAACAAAAATTTTATCTTGATGAAGTTTTAAGTATTCAATTTGATATTGATGCTTATAAAAAAGAATGTTTACTAAATGGTTATGACGATATTGATTACTTGTTAAGCATAAAAGATGATATACTTGCCTATGAAAATCAATAAAAAATAAACACTATGGAAAAACAAATTGCCGTATTAAAAGGCGATGGTATTGGCCCCGAAGTTATAAATGAAGCACTTAAGGTATTAAAGGCCATAAGCAATAAATTTGAAATTGAGTTTGAATTTGTAAATGCTTTAATGGGTGGCGAAGCAATTGAAAAAACCGGCGAAGCTTTACCTCAGACAACCATAGAAATTTGTAAATCGGCAGATGCGGTTTTGTTAGGTGCAATTGGCGACCCGAAATATGACAATAACCCAAACGCAACTATTAGGCCCGAACAAGGTTTGCTTGCTTTAAGAAAAACATTAGAACTGTTTACCAATGTTAGGCCAGTAAAACTATATCCAGCATTAAGCCATTTGTCGCCTTTAAAAGAAGAAAAGTTGAAAGCTGTTGATATGGTTATTTACCGAGAACTTACTGGTGGAATTTATTTTGGCAGAAAAGAAAAAGGGGAAGATTACGCATCTGATTTATGTATTTACACCAAGGCAGAAATTGAAAGAGTCGCACAATTAGCTTTTGAAGCCGCTACTAAAAGAAACAACAAACTTTGTTTAGTAGATAAAGCAAACGTATTAGAAAGTTCAAGGTTGTGGAGAAAAGTAGTGCAAGAAATGGCTGTCCAATATTCAAATGTAAAAGTAGAATACTTGTTTATTGATAATGCCGCAATGCAATTAATTTTAAACCCCAGTCAGTTTGATGTAATTTTAACCTCCAATATGTTTGGCGATATTTTAAGTGATGAAGCCAGCGTGCTGGGCGGCTCAATTGGTTTATTGCCTTCTGCTTCTTTTGGAGACAAGCATAGATTGTACGAACCAGTACACGGCTCTTATCCACAAGCTGCTGGTAAAAATATTGCTAACCCAATGGCTACCATTTTATCAGTAGCTATGATGTTGAATGATTTTGGAATGAAAACCGAAGCACTTGCAATTGAAAGTGCGGTGGATAAATGTATCAACTCTGGCATAACTACCGAAGATATAAACCAAACTTCTAAAACCAACAAATGCTCGGAAGTTGGCGAGGCAATTTGTAATATTATATTGGCTTAAAATAGTGCAATTTTATAATAAGCAAGCTTTGCCTTTTAATAGTAAGTTAAAAGGAACTTTAGCAAATCATTTGGTTTATAACAGATTTATTTTTTTAATTTGATCTTTTTTATTTATTTAAGATAAGATAAAGTGTGTATAAGCAAACAATAGAAAGTTTAGTAACAAAGTATTTCCCCAACAAAAAAGAAAACATTTATAAAGCAGGTAAAATACCGCCGAAAATAATTTTTCACCTTTCGGGCTGGTTTAAAAAATTGAACTTGCAGCAAGAAGAAATATTGCTATTAATAAATGTACAAACCGATAAACAATTTAAAGGTTTATGCCTTACCGAAAAACATTTATATTACACGCAAAACGAAAAGGCAATTCAACAACAACTCACTCATTTTAATGTTGAAGCAATTTTAAAACATATTGAAATACCAGAAAAAGATCAATTAAAACAATTTTTAGAAAAACTAAAAGATTTGGAAAAAGATAAAAAAACCGATAGCAGTACAAAACCTGCAGAGCAAGTAGTTAATGCAACATTATTAGAAATGTTAAGCGGCAATGGCAGGCAGTTAGCTTTGTTGCTTGAAAGCTTAAATGCTGATGAAAATTTTATAAGAACCCTGCATCAAATGTTGGGAGAAGGTAATGCGCTAAACAAATCTTTTAAAACAGAACATATAATTATACAAGATTTCATAAATATTTATAACCGCTTAAATAAAGATATACCCGAAACAGGAAAAGCCAACAAATTGGTATTGGCCTATTACTTTGAGTTGTTGCAAGGTAATGACATGAGTAAAACACTTTCTCTACAAAAAATAAACGAGTTTGCAGCAGCACCAAATTTTAATGCTAATATTGAAAAAATTACAAAAGCCCGATTTATACAAACCAACGATACTTATAAAAATGAACTATTGTTATCATCGGTATTGCATCGTTTAAATCATAACTTAAAACAAAGTGCAGCAGCAGCTTATAACCGCTATGCAAATATTTTAGCTAAAGCAGATGGTACCGTAACTGATGCAGAAACGGCAATACTTAAAGAAATTGTTACCCAAACCGAACGACCTAAAAAAGAACTGACCAACGTAAAACAAACAGAAGCACCAGAAAACGAAAGTTTAGAAGAAGTACTAAAAGAGCTAAATGATTTAGTTGGTTTAGATAATATTAAAAAAGAAATAGCAGACCTTATTAACTTTTTAAAGGTGCAAAAAATAAGGGAAGAGCAAAATTTAAAATCTGTAGAGAGAGCATTACACGCAGTATTTATGGGGCCGCCAGGTACAGGCAAAACTACAGTATCACGTTTATTGGCTCGTATTTATAAACATTTGGGTTATTTGCAAAAAGGCCATTTGGTAGAAACTGACCGGGCTGGTTTGGTAGCTGGTTATGTGGGTCAAACCGCTTTAAAGGTAGATGAAGTTGTAAACGCTGCATTAGATGGTTTGCTATTTATTGATGAAGCTTATGCCTTAGCACAAGATACTACGCAGCGCGATTTTGGAAACGAAGCAGTTGAAGCCTTGTTAAAGCGTATGGAAGATAACCGAAAAAATTTAGTAGTAATTGTAGCTGGCTATCCTGCTGAAATGGAAAACTTTATTAATTCTAACCCAGGTTTACAAAGTCGGTTTAATCGTTTTTTTACTTTTAAACATTTTACTGGTGTAGAGCTATTGGCCATTTTTAAAATATTTGCAACCAAGGCCGATTTTAACTTAACTACCGATGCCGAAGAAAAACTCTCTTTTATTTTTGATGAACTGCATCAGAAAAGAAACTTTAATTTTGGTAATGCCCGTGTAGCACGTAATATTTTTGAAGAATGTGTTACCCGACAAGCCAACCGCATTGTAAACATAAACCCAATTACCAAAGCAATTTTAATGGAACTAACAGAACCCGATATTCCACCAGTTAAAGAAACGATACAAAAAGTATTGGTTTTTAATAATGATAAAAAGGAAGAAGACTAGTGCCATACAATATGTTGGCTTGTCGTTTTATTTTCTTACTCTAAAAATTTCAAAAATTCATTTCTGTCCATTGTATATCCCATTGTAGAAAGAACCTTTTTGTTATTTGATACGATTGCAAATTTTGGTTGAGACCCTGATTGTGTCAATTCTATCTGAAGCTGACTATTTATTTCTCCAATTCTTTTTAATGTGTCATCGGAAAACATACTCAGTTTCCAATGTTTTTTTTCTGCGCTCGCTCTGTCATCAACCACTAAAGGAACCAAGATATAGTCTTTAAGAATTGTCTTCTTAATTTCTTGGTTTATTAAAATTTCTTCTTCTATTCTACGGCAATTGGCACAAGCTATGCCAGAAAAATAGAGTAAGACAGACTTGTCTTTCTTTCTCGCATTATTTAGTGTTTGAGTAAAATCGAAATCATTTACTCCTTCTAACGAAATCTCTTTTTCTTCCTCAGTAGAACAACTTGTTACAATTGCAATTGCGATAAGTATATAGTAAATCTTTTTCAAAGTCTTTATTAATGCATGCCAACAGAAAACTAAGCAGAAGCAAACTGCCTAATAAAGCGCACATCATTTTCGAAAAACAAGCGAATATCGTCTACCTTATAACGTAGCATGGCAATACGGTCAATGCCCATTCCCCAAGCATAACCTGTATAAACCTCTGGGTCAATATTGCAGTTGCTCAACACTTTCGGATCTACCATTCCGCAACCCAAAATTTCTACCCAACCCGTTTTTTTACAAATAGAACAACCCTTGCCATTACAAATAAAACAAGTAATATCAACCTCGGCACTTGGCTCGGTAAACGGAAAGAAAGAAGGTCGCAAACGCATTTGTGTATTTTCGCCAAACATACTTTTTGCAAAATAAATAAGGGTTTGTTTTAAATCGGCAAAAGAAACATTTTTGTCAATATACAAACCTTCTACTTGGTGAAACTGGCAATGCGCTCGTGCCGAAATGGTTTCATTTCTATACACCCTACCTGGGCAAATAATACGTATGGGCGGTTGCTGCACATCCATAGTGCGCACTTGGGCTGATGAGGTATGCGTGCGCAATAAGCTCACCGGGTTTTGGTTAATGTAAAAAGTGTCTTGCATATCGCGCGCTGGGTGATCTTCGGGCGTGTTTAACGCCGTAAAGTTATGCCAATCGTCTTCAATTTCTGGCCCTTCTGCTATAACAAAACCGATGCGGTTAAATATGTCAATAATTTCGTTTTTAACAATAGAAAGTGGATGCCTGCTACCCAAAGGTTTGTGGTTTACCGGCAAACTCAAATCTAAATTAGTAGCTTCACTTTTGGTGCTGCCTTGCAAGGTTTCTCGCAATTCTTCTAAACGGCTTTCTGCGGTTTGCTTTACGCTATTTACCAACAAACCGTATTCTTTTTTCTGCTCGTTGGCAATATTTTTAATATCTGCAAACAAACCCTTAATAATACCTTTTGAGCCTAGATACTTTATGCGGTATTGCTCCAAATCTTCAGCACTTGGTATTTCAACCGCTTTTATTTCTTCTAAAATGGCTTTTGCTTTATCAAATAATTGACTCATTACACTAACATTAAACAGCAAAGGTAGTTATTTGTAATAAGTTGAGCGCAATTAATAATAATAAGCTTGCTTTGTTGCGTTAAAGCTAACCTATCTTATGGCTCAAACATTAATTTTAATAATAGTGGAACAAAAGATTTGAAGTAACTGTTTTTTTGCGGATATAAAAGTAATTAACCTTATAAACATCTTGTATGTTATTGCAAACTAAAAAATTTAGATGCCAGTAGGAGAAATAATATGTGTAGCAATAGAAGAATTGTTTGGCTACATTATAATTGACGGAATCGAAAAGCTATTTCGATCTGTGTATTACGGGGTTCGAAAACTTATTAACGGAAAGGAAAGAGAAATCCCTAATTGAAGAGAATTGAAGAGAATTGAAGAGAATTGAAAAACGTTAACCTCTACAAAAAAATCAAACTGAAATCGGACTTTAACAGACGAATTTTAAAAGGAACTCTGGGAACTGTAATGGAGATAATTGATGAGCAAAACCTGTACATTGAATTTGAAGATTTTAATGGAAAGCCAATTACGGAAGGTAATAAACAAGTCTTCAAAATTGAAAGAAAAAGAATTATGCTTGAAAGAAAAAAACGAAGACACAACACTTTGTAAAAATGCATTAAAACGTATTTCACATAAATCGTTAGCTCTCATTTGAATAATCGAACGCCTCAATCCAAAATCGTATCTTTGTAGAAATAAAAAATGTGGTAATATAAATGCAAACCAAACACAACATAATTATGGGAGATAGCAGGCAAATGGACTTTCTTCAAGACCAGTCTGTTCAACTTGCCATTACCTCACCACCTTACTGGCAATTAAAGGATTACGGATCTGAAAATCAAATAGGGTATCACCAAAACTATGAATCATATATAAACAACCTAAATATTGTTTGGAAAGAATGTCATCGTGTTCTTGAAAATGGCTGTCGCCTTTGTGTAAACATAGGCGACCAGTTTGCCAGGGCAGTATATTATGGTAGATATAAAGTGATCCCAATACGAACGGAAATAATAAAGTTTTGCGAAAGCATTGGGTTTGATTATATGGGTGCAATTATTTGGCAAAAAAAGACTACAACAAACACTACAGGTGGGGCTTCACTAATGGGAAGCTATCCAAATCCGCGAAACGGAATTTTATCTATAGACTATGAATTTATTTTACTCTTTAAAAAACTTGGTAAACCTAATAAGGTTAGCAAGGAAATAAAGGCTCAGTCGAGTATGACAAAAGAAGAGTGGAAAGAATATTTTCAAGGGCATTGGAATTTTGGTGGTGCAAGACAAGATGGTCACATTGCAACATTTCCAGAAGAACTACCACACAGGCTAATTAAAATGTTCTCATTTGTTGGTGACACTATTCTTGATCCTTTTTTAGGTAGTGGAACGTCTTCGCTTGCCGCGAAAAAAATAAACCGCAATTCAGTTGGATTTGAAATTAACAAGGAGTTCAAACCATTTATTGAGAAAAAACTGAGTTATCATACACCTGAATTAAGTCAGCACAAAATTCAATTCCATTGTCAAGAACTTTTTACAGACTTTGAAAAAGAAATAGAAGAATTTTCATATAAATTTCAAGACTACCACAATTTTGACAAAAAGACTGACCCTAAAAAGTTACAGTTTGGTTCAAAGATTGACAAAAATAGCAAAGCAAGAGAAGAATTTTACAGAGTAAAGGAAGTTATTAGCCCTGAATTATTAAAACTAAATAGTGACCTTGTAGTAAGACTGTTGGGTGTAAAAGAATTTCCTAAAGCAAATGGTGATGCTACACAATTTTTAATAGACAAAACCAAAAACCAACAAATATTTTTAAGGTATGATCACCAAAAATACGATGACTGAAATAATCTACTAGCTTATGTTTATTTAAAAAACAAAACTTTTTTAAATGCACATTTGATTAAAAATGAATTGGCTCAAGTGGATACTACATATGATTTTAAATATAAAAACAAATTTATTAAATACGCTAATGGCAAATAAAGAATGGATATTACGCAATGACGGTAAAAACCTGAAGTTTCGCCGTGAAACATTACTGAATTACGGAATGAATCGGTGGGGGCTAAATAAGGCTTACTCAGTTGGTTCAACTTCTGAACTAATCCGAAATTGTGCACCTTTAAATTATGATGAGTGGGTCAAATATTATTTTAATACAGCACACCAAAAGAAGAAAAGCGGAATTAAAATTACGGAGAAATACATAAACGCATTGGGACAAACGCTTTATGTAAAACTTTCAAAATTGTTACCCAGCATTTTACCAAACAATTAATATTGTACTTCAAAATATAAAATGGGCTAAAATAAGTGGAATTCTAACTATCGGAACATGCTTAAGTGTAATTCCCTTTTTATATGTTGGAATAATGATGACAATCGAAATGAATAAAACTATCAATTAATGTTCTGGAAAAGAAATAAAAATAAATCAAATGAATTTAAATGCTATAAATGTGGACAAGTGCATTCGGAATGGCCTGCTTTGACCTTTAATCACCTGCGAATTACGGTTTCCTGCCTGATATAGAAAAAACTGAAATTGGTATATTAAACTCTGACTTTTGTGAAATTTATTATGAAGACCAAATTGACCGTTTTATAAGAGTAACACTTACTCAAAAAGTAATAGACTATTGTAGTACTCTGGAATATGGACTTTGGGTTTCATTAAGCGAAAAAAGTTATTCTGATTATAAAGAAAATTTCAACAATACGAAATTGGATTTTTTGGTTGGTTATGTAGCAATATCGCTGAATATGGAGATATGTCTTCTATTCCTTGCGATGTAATGACAAAAAGCGGAAATGACAGACCTGAAATTTTTCCACACGAAAATTTTGACCATCCATTTGTTAGAGATTACTACAACGGAATTTTAAAAGCAGAAGCGGAAAATAGAATAAACAAATTGACAAAAAACGTTGGGTAACATTATTTGAAAATAATAAGAATTAAGTGCTAAACCAAAAGTTGGTTCATATAAACAAAGTTTGCCAAATTTGCAATTTAGAGTTGACCGTTTAGAAAAAGCATTTGGCTAAGTTGCAGAGTATGTTTAAGTGAGTAAGATTATAGTGGATAGTGTTGATTTGTGGATTGTACCGCATTATTAATTACAATTCATCAAGCGGACTTTTAATAGTTGACTTACTAACATCTGTAATGTGGGTATAAATTTGGGTAGTTTTAATGGAGTTGTGTCCTAACATTTTTTGGATGTATCTAATATCGGTACCCGACTCAATTAAATGCGTGGCAAAGCTATGCCGAAGAATGTGAGCAGTTACCTTCTTTTTAATGCCAGCTTTAAATGCTGTGTTTTTCACTATTTTTTGTATACTTGAAGCAGAGTACGACTTGTTATAAAAGCCCTCAAATAAAAATACTTTAGGCTTAAATGCTTTGTAGTATTGCCTTAATTCAGCCAATAGCTTATGCGGCAACATTACCGTTCTATCTTTATTTTGTTTGGCATTACGTATATGAATAATCATATTTTCAGAGTCAATATCTGTAAGTTGCAAATTAATCAATTCAGACCTACGTAAACCACTACCATACAAAAGCTTTAATATACATTGATGCTTTATGTTTTTCGGTACAGCCAACAATGCAATAATTTCTTTTTTTGTAAGATATTTTGGCAATTGAAATGTACCACGTTTAGGGTGCAAATGGCCAACTTTTAATTGTTTGTTTAGCATTAACTGAAAATATTTTGAAATGCTGCCCAACAGTTGTTTTTGGTAAGAAGCACTAATTTTTTCGGTTTTTATTAAGTAGATAATATAGTTCTCTATGTTTTTTTCTTTCACTTTTTTCAAATCATATTTTTCGAAGGCAAGTAAAAATTTTGTAATTGCATTTTTGTAAGATTTTATAGTATTATAAGCATAACGTTGAGTTTGCAATTTGTTTGTAAAGTCAGCAATTTTTTGTTTTAAAATCATGTTATCATTTTTATGCTTAGGAAATTGTTGGTACATAATAACTACATTTAGTTTTAACTAATATAGTGAAAAATGCTTATTATTTAAGTTTCATGAATATATTTGCGAGAGTAATGTTTGGATATTGTTTACTTTGATATAGGTGAAATATACGGAATTCCTTATATCCAGATGTTAATAGGCAACTCCGCTTCCTCCAAAATGCGAAGCATTTTTTGCCCAGCTGCAAACCCAACAACACATAACTATGTTATATGTCATTGTGTTTCGGCTCGCAGCCTTTAACAAAGGCTAAAATGATAATGCTTTGTGATAGTGGTTAACAAAAAGTTGTATCTTTGAAACTAAGGCAGTTGGTAATTAGGGTGTAAAACAAAAAAATCAGCACAACATTTAGCCAGGTCGTTAATAGGCAACTCCGCTTCCTCCAAAATGCGAAGCATTTTTTGCCCAGCTGCAAACCCAACAACACATAACTATGTTATATGTCATTGTGTTTCGGCTCGCAGCCTTTAACAAAGGCTAAAATGA